>OCTA010005587.1_pt1 | contig 10846 bp, 11 predicted proteins | sample 1538991 | NCBI WGS metagenome assembly OCTA01 (sample SAMEA3539302, study PRJEB22396) | soil metagenome | biome: tundra; feature: field; material: soil | place: USA | collected 2010-05 | depth 0.15 m | reverse complement strand
TGGCCTTGGTCAGAAAACCGATCAGCCCGGCGTCCAGATCCAGGTCCGCCAGCAAGACTTTCTGGCCATGGCGTCCCAGTTCCACGGCCAGATGGCACACTATCGTCGTGGCCCCGCATCCACCTTTGGAGGAGAAGAATCCAATGGTTCGCCCGCCCCAACGCAGTCCGCTGTGCCGGCGTCCGGCGTCCGACGAGCGGCGCTCTAGGGCTCCGCGCAGCGCCCCCTCCAGCGGCGGATAGATATACTCGTTGACCCCGGCCCGCATGGCGCTCAGGATGGCGCCCGGATCGGCCGTGGTGTGTACCGCCACGATGGTGACGTCCGGCGCCTTGGCCCGGATCATGGGAACCAGATCGCTCAGGGGCTCCTTCGCCAGCGCTACGTCCAGCAGCACCACTTCCGGGCGCAAGCGTTCCAGCCGCTCCAGGAAAGAGCCCATGCTGGACATATCCTGGTGCTCGATAACCGGACGCAATGGCAAGTTCGGCAGGCAGGACTGTATTTCGTCCCAGAGCTGCTTGCTTTCGATTGCCAGGCCTAGCGTCAGCGAATACATGGTTAGTGCCCTGTGCCTGTTCCCGTGCCTGCCGGCGCGCTGGTTCCGCCGCTGGGTCCGGTACCCGGCAGAGGAGCCGTGGGCGTTTCCGGAGTGGCGGGCCCACCCGCCGGATTCATCATCAGGGGAAGTAGCAGCGTCGGCTGTCCGCTTCCGGGCACCGGACCTTGCTCCTTCCTCTGCAGTTGCTGCAACTCCTCCAACGGGATCGTCTCGCGCTCCGGTTTCACAGGCACCGGTCCGGTGATGTCGATTCCCGGATTGCGCGGAGCTTCCTTCGGCGGTTCCTTCAAGAAGGGCTTGACCATCGGCACATCGGGCCGCGCTTGACCGGCCGGAATGGGCCGCACCAGCTCCGGCGTCACCATGATCAGCAGCTCCGAGTTGCTCTTGCTGAGTACCCGGCTCTGGAACAGCTTGCCCAGCAGCGGAATATTCCCGAGTCCCGGTATCTTATCCAGGGTCTCGTTAAAGCGGTTGTCCAGCAATCCGGCAATAGCGAAGCTCTGGCCGTTCTCCAACTCGATTTCGGTCTGCACCCGGCGCGTGTCAATCGCCGGGATGGTGAATCCGCTCAGCACGACTCCGTTGGCGTAATCGAGCGTGCTGACCTCCGGCGTCACCTGCAGCCGGATCGTGCCGCGCGGCGTGATGGTGGGCAGAAAATTCAACTTCACCCCGAATTCCCGGAACTGGATGGTCACCGCGCCGACATTGGCCCCGCCTTGCACAACCGGGACGGGAAACTCGCCGCCCGATATGAAACTGGCCGGCTTGCCGTTCATCGCCAGGACGTTCGGCTCTGCCAGAATCTGCAGCAGGTTCTTGGCTTCCAGCGCCTCGATGGTGGCGCCCAGGTTCAGGTCCGGGCGGTACAGGAAAACATTCAACGCATTGGTCAACGTCGCGATAGCCGGAGCCCCGCCTGCGGGCAGTGTCACGGTGGCCGGCGAATACTGCCCGGTGGTCACTCCGCCAATGGTTCTGGTAGCGCCTGTACTGAACAGATTGAAGCCAAGCTGCGAGCTGATGCTGCGATCCACGTCCGCGAAGCGCACTTTCAGCAGGATCTGCGCCTCTTCCGGCGGCGTCACCACGTGCAATAGGTTGACCACCTTACCCAGCGTGGCGGCCATGGCCGCGGCCCGGTCGGCGCTGATCATGTCCTTGGCCGTGCCGTGCACAAACACGCTGTCGCCCTCCAGGTAGATGCTGACGTCCTGCCCCGGCAGTTCCCGGGCCATCTGCCCGCGGACGTTGTCCAGCTTGCTATTGCTGGGCCGCACCGCCAAGTCGAACAATAGCCGCGGTCCGCCCTGCTGCCAGATGATCAGCGAAGTCTCGCCCGGCGCTTTGCCGTTGATCAGCACTTCCCGCGGATTTACCGCCACCGCTTCGGCCAGATCGCCGTTGGCCAGCGAGATGCGCTGGATATTCATGGCGTTGTCGAGAACCAAAGACTTGCCTACCGTCACCACCAGCGGCGCATTCTGCGCTTGGAGCTCGGCGGCGGAGAGCGCGGCGGGCAGGCCGGCCAGCGTGCATAGCGCGCCCGCCGCGGCGGCTACCAAGCTTCGCACAATACGGTGACAGGTCCGGCAATACTGTGGCGCACGCTTCAGCGGGGGTGCCCTCAGGGCCCGGCGAACTTCAGTTCGCCGTCTGGCCGTGGGCTGAGGCCCACGGCAGCACGCTGAAGCGCGCGCCACGAGATGATGGAATGTGCGTTCGCGCGACACGTTATTTGACCTCCGGAGTGGTATCGAACTTCGTTTCGCTCTTCCTGTTGCCGTTGATGACTTCCATGACGAAAATCTGCCTCACCGGCAGCGCCGGCTTCACTTCCACCGGCGGCGGGGGCGCGGGCTTCGCCGCCACTTTCACGTACACCTTCGTCGGATCGAGGCGCTTCTTGGGCCCGTTAATGGCGAACAACTCCACCACCGCCGTGCCGGGCGTCTTGGCCACTTGCGTGTCCAGCGGATTCCGCAGCACCAGTTGGATGGTGGTCTGGTTGCTCGCCAGGCTGAGCATCTCGGCCTGTTCCGGCGTAACCAGCAGGTTCACCACGCCTACCCCTAGGGGCTTGCCTTCGTTATCTTTCTTAATATCCTGTCCGGCGGACAGCACTTCGATATTCTGCAGCAGCGTGCGCGTCAGGCTGCCCTGCGTGGCGCTGTTGGGATTCGGGGGGTTGCCGGAGATCAGCACGTCCACGCGCATGCCGGGAACCACGAATCCGGCCACGCCGACTACGTCGTTGACGCGCACCGCCACGGCCCGCATGCCCGACGGAATCATGGCCGCCAAACCGCCGCCCGCGCCCTTCGGCGCCAGCCGGTTCTCCATGATCGGCTCGCCCTCGTAGATGGTGGTGGTCACGCCCCGCCCGATGATGTCCTCCCGCTTCACCACGGCATTGGTGAGCAGCGCGCCTGCCCAGGGGGCGTCTTTCACGTCCGAATCCTTGATGATCGCTCCCAGCTCCAGATTTCGCGACGCCACCAGCGCCTTAGTCGTCGTGGGCGCCGCCTGCGCGCTCGCATGGCTGACGGTCAGCCGGTAGAGCAGTAGACTGGCGCAGCCGGCCACCACAAAGGCGAAGATCAATACCGAGATGAATCGTTGGTTCATATCATTCCTCAATTCCGCTTCTAATCCACCAGCCGCCAGTCACTAGCCACCGGCCACCGGTTTTGCGCCAGGAGCGCCCCGGTAAAGGCGCCCCTGGCGCCGTTACTTCTAGCTCGCCGCGCCGGCTGCCGCGCTCAGACTGCTGTTCGCCACGCTCCAGATCTGGCTGACATACTTGCCGGAGGTGATAAAAAGGGCCGCCGACGCCAGGGCTACGAAGGCCATGAGCAGCGTATACTCGATCAGGTCCTGGCCTTGATCGTCGTTCCACAGGTTGCGCAATAACGTCGTCATTGTTTTTTCTTCTCCTAAGTTTTGGTTTTGGTGATCGTCCGATCACTGGGTTGGGTATTCGTGACCTTGCGATCACGATCTTTTCCGCCGCGGATGGCGGCGGAAAACTGGGGGCCTTCCGGACGCGCGCGCGTCCGGAATACAATGGCATCGCCGTCGTCGTAGACTACGTGCCATCGGCTCGATTCCTTGAGTGCGCCGGCCAGCGCAGCATCGGTCGGCAGCAGCACGGTGTCCACCCCGTACTCGTCCAGATACCGCTGCCATTTGTACTTGACCATCACGATATCCAGATACTTTTCCTCGAACGGCTGGCCGTAAAAATCGCTGCGGCCGTCGATGAACACCTGGTTCTTGGGATACAACTTGTAAATCAGAAAATCGCCCCATTGGTCGTAGGTGAAGATCCGGCTCTGCGCCGCCGAGTCTCCCAGACTGGCGAGCGCCTTCGCCGGAAAGTCCTTGGCGTCGAACCGGGCGCGGAAATTCTCAGGCGGCGACGGCGCGTAAAGGATGGCCGTTACCAGCACCACCGCCGCCGCGCTCACCAGATGCGTGCGCCAGTGGCCTTCCAACCCGCCGATCGAATCGCCCATGCTTCTCAGCGCCCCCGCCAGCCGCCGCAGCCATCCGGACACGGGCGCATCCTCCAACAGTTGAAACCACTCCGCTACGGCCAGCGCCAGAATGGGCGCGGCTACAATTCCGAAAATCGGAATGTTGCGCGAGGCAATCAGCCCCGCGTGCGCAAACAACACCAGCAGCAGGCATTCGGTGAAACGTTTGCGGCGCAGATGCCAGAAGCACGCCCCGCCGCCCACCAGCAGCAGGATTTCGAGATAGCGCGCCGCCGGATTCTGGAAACTGATGGGCAGCATTTCCTGTATGTGCTCGCGCTGGAACGAGTCCGTCAGGTACTCCCAAATATGCACGTGCAGGTGATATGTGTAGGGCCCGATCAAGCTGGCCGCCAGGCAAGCCAAGGCGCACGCCCCGTAAGGCAGCATCCGCTGGAGTGCCGCGCGCCACGCCCCCGGCTCCCCATCGCACAACCCGCCCGCCAGTTCTCCGGCGCCATACAGGCCGATCAGGACGATCCCGACGAACCATCCGCCATGCAGATTGGTCCACACGACCGTCAATACCGGAAGCCCCCACAACAGCCGCGCGCTCCGATTTTCCCGCACCCGCTCCAAAATCGTGTAGAACATTACCGTGAACAGCAGCGTGAACAGGTGCGGCCGCGCCAGGAAATGAATCGAAGCGCTGGCCATCGCCAGGAAAGTGAGCGCCATGGCGACCAGCGGGTTGCCGCTCTTGCGGAACGCCAGCCGGAATATCAAGGCGGAAGTGAGCGCGATGACCAGGGCGCTCCCCACTACTACCGTCGCCATCCCCCAGTGCTGATGCAGCCAGGCGAAGATGACGTCCCACAACCACTCCCACGCAAACCACGTCTGGCCCGTCTTGGTGAACGAGAACAGATCCTTGTCCGGCACCCGGCCGTGGCTCATGATCCACTCGCCGGTGCGCAGATGCCATCCGGTGTCGCCATCGCCCAGCAGAGTCTTGGCGCCGTGCATGCCCGTAAAGATAAAGATCAAGGGCATCAGAAACGCGAAGTCCGTCATCGACGGCAGAATCCGTAGCACCGGGTTGGTTTTCTCTTTGGACATAATCTGCTCTAGAACATCCGGCTGCCGTGCCCGTTGTAGATCGCCGGCTCGGGGCGCGCGGAGACTCCCTGCGCCACGCGAAAGTCCATGGCGTGAATTCGCAATCCCACCCAGGTGAAGGCGGCGTCCGATTCCGCGTGCACGCGCGCTACGGTGGTCTGGCAGCGTATGCAGCGCCGCTCGAAACCCACCCGTTCGGGCAACTCCACCTCGACGATCAGCATCTGGCCCACGGCCGGAAGACGCCCGCCGGAATCCTCCCACCGCAACAACATGCCGTCGCGGCTGATATTCTCCGTAAGCATCGCGTTGCGTTCCCCGCCTTCGAGCCAAACTACGTGGCATGCCAGCCGCACCGCGACGCGGGTGCCGCCGCGGCGATTCATCCGAGAAATGCTTTCCGGGTACACGATGCGACTGTAGACCGCCGGAGCGTTGCAACGCAATACCGTAAATAGGAGATAACTATCTGTTTTCCGAAGTTAATTGACTGTCGTTGCCGTTGGAAAACGGTGCCGCGCTCCCATCCGCGCCACCGGCGGCTGTTTAAATTAACCAACGATAGGGTACAACGGGTATTTCAAGCGCGCATTCTAATTTCAAAGCCCTGGGAATCGCCCGCGGAAGGCTGCCGGAAGCCGCTTCAGAGGCATGTTTGGACGAATTGAGGATTTCCGCGTTTGCCGCCCCCAAAAAAATTCTCATTTTTTTGGCGATTTCAATTGACAACCGGCCAATCCGGACGTAACAATTCATAATCAGGTGCCTTAACAAAGGCATCCATCCGCCGAGGCCAAGCCGGTGGAATTCTCAAGCGCAACGGCCCCGAAGGCCGACGAGGCGGTATGACGCGGGTTTACTTATATAGCGATCAACCCATCCTGGCCAAAGGTCTGGAAGCGGTCCTGACGGCTACGGGACGGTTTCGATTGGAGAGTTCATACTCCGGAATTCCGGAATTGGTGGAGCGGCTGCAAACCGACGCTCCCGATATTCTCCTGCTGGACTTGACCCCGGAGGTCACGTTTGGCGTTCTCAGCGACATTAAGCGCGTGATACAGGAATCCAAGCTCGTCTTGTGGGTCAACGCCATCTCCACCGAACTCGCGTTTCAGGCCATGGGCCTGGGTGTGCGCGGCATCTTGCGCAAGACCTTGCCGGCCGACTTGCAGGTTAAGTGCCTGCAAAAGGTCAACGAAGGCGAACTGTGGTTTGAAAAGGCCCTCACCGACAGCTTCCTGGCCGCCAAGCGCGTGGTGTTGAGTCAGCGCGAAGGTCAGCTCATCACCCTACTCTCCCACGGCCTGAAGAACAAGGAGATCGCTTCCACCCTGCAGATCTCCGAAGGCACTGTGAAGGTTTATTTGTCCCGTCTGTTTCAGAAGGTGGGCGTCAAGGATCGCTTCGAGCTGGCGCTGTTCGGCCTCAAGAACCTCACCTCCGGACACGCGCAGCCCACGGAGAAGCCCAGCCATCTCAATAACGCGCCCATCCCCCATTTGCGGTCGCTGGTGCTGGACAGGCCGGTGGACCGGCCGGCCCCTCTGCCGCCGGCGGCCGCATTCCCGCCCCTGCGCCGCACCTACCGCCCAGGCGAAATCTAGCTGTGGTAGGACAGGCCTCCTGGCCTGTCCTGGGGCTCAAGGCGTGCGCTCCGCCTTGGCCTTCCTGGTGTCCAGGGTCTTCTGGATCCACGTATCCGCCTTCGCCACATCGTCCCGATAACCCTGGGGCGAGTCCTCCAGCTCCGCCTTGGCGCGGTACAGCAAATTCAAATACGCCATGGCGTCATCGTACTCGGCATCAATTGCCAGTGCCTTGTCTAGATCCGGGCAAATAATTCACCCTTAGCGCCAGGCGCACCTCGTCGTTCTTGATCGGACCAGGATCGTCCGGCTTCATGCCCACCTTCTGTCTGGCTTCCTGGATCGGCTGGAAGCTTCGCGTCCAAGCCATTACGCCGAGGAAGTAGAACGCCTCCTTATCATCCGGTTTCACCAGGGCGAGCTTCTTGTACCACATCGTGGCCTCGTCCAGCTTCTGCGCGTTGAAGCAGAGCGACGCAACCAAAGCGAGAGCCCGTTCGTTGTCCGGCTCCTGTTCCAGAACGATCTCGAACTGCTTCGTCGCGGCCGTTGCCCTCCCCAGGTTATCCGCGGATTTGGCGCCTGGGATGTACTGCTGCATATATGCTGCGCCCAGGTGTAGCCGCGCATCGGTGCAACCCGGGTCCAACTGCACGGCGGATTGAAAATAATCTGCCGCCTTCGCATATTCCGCCTGCTTGAATGCGCCGACGCCCTCCGCCATCTCCTCGGCCGCCTGAGCGTTCTGGCAACCGCGGCCAGTCTGGGCCTGGAGCGGCGCGATCAGCCCAGCCCCCGCCAGGCAGGCGCAAAGAATACGTGTGGTCATGCGAATCCTCATATGCCGTAACCGGCGGCACCAGCGTCTTCAGAAACTCATGCGCCACGCGGAAGCCACGCTTGTACTGCTCCGTGAAATCCCGCTCGCTGTAAGGCGGATAAAAAAATTCGTCCTCGTTCTCGATGTTCATGGCCCCCTGGTAGCCCGCTTCCGCCAGTACCGAGAAAAAACCCTTCCAATCCATCGAGCCGTAGCCGGGCACCCGGAAGCGCCACCAGCTAGCGCGATTCACCGGCTGGATGCCCGCCCGCCGCACCACGTGCCAGAGAATCTCCGTGTCCTTCAAATGCACGTCGTAAATCTTGTCCGCGAACTCGCGCGCCGCCGCCACCGGGTCCATAAACTGCCAGATCAGGTGCGAAGGATCGAACTGCAGCCCCACGTGCGGACTGTTCCCAAAGGCCTTGAACAGCGCCTCCCAACCCACCGGCCCCGTGGCGACGTTCGGCCCCCCGGCATAAGGCTCCCACAGCACGCGGACCTTGTGCTTCTCGCACAACGGAAAATATTTCTCCGTGTACACCCGCACGATCTCGTCCACTTGCGCGCTCAGCGGCTGCCCCTTGATGGTGCCGGATTGCCCGCCGATGTTCGGTATTCCCAGCTTGCCGCACAACTCGATGCACTTGGCGGCGTACTCGTTCTGCTTGGCGCGCCGCGCCGGATCGGGGTCGATGTGGTTCCCATCCACCGCCAACGCAGAAACGTAGAGCCCCGACCGCTGGATCTTGTCTTTCAGGACCGCAATCGCGGCATCGTCGAGGCGGTCGGGATTGAGCCGCAGTTGCATGCTGGTGAAGCCCTCCGCCTTCACGAACTCCAGGTTGGCGTCGGAATACTCGCATAGAACCCCCAGCTTGGGCTTCCAGCTCTGTGTGCGGGCGCGCTGGGCCTGCGCGGCAGCCGCGGCCGGCAAAGCGGCCAGAATCGTGCGTCGGGTAATGGTCACGAAGATGACAATACAGCAGCGCGGGGCCGCACCGCAAGGGGGTACCCGTTGGACTCCGGCGTGCACCGTATTGGCTCATGCGGCGAATCGCGCTTCTCTCTTGCATCCTTCCATTTCTCGCATACGGCCAGTCCTTTGAACGCAATGAGTTCACTTTCAACGGCGGCTACGGATGGCAGGCTGGCGTTCCAACTGGGTCGCCCAGACTCAGCGCTGTGTCCCTGGGTGGTACATACAGCTTCCGGCTCCGCCGCTGGCTGGCGCTCGAAGGAGGCCTGCTCACCGCCATCGACCCGACCGGCTTTGTAGGTGCTTATGCGGGGTCCTTTAATGTCCATGACCGTTTCACATGGGTGCCGTTCGGAGCCCGATTCATCCTCCCACTGCGGCATGACCGGTTTGAGCTTTCAGCGGGCGTCGCTGGGGTATATGAGAGGTACACCCAGCATGAAACTCCGGTGTCCTACGGAACTTCTTACAGCGGCGGCGGCGGCTACTTCAAAGCGGAAGCGGCCGTCGCATTGGACCCTGGACGCCACTTCTGGCTGGGGGCCACTCCACAATTGATCCTGGTCAACGGATCGTATGGCGCGCGAGACCGCTGGTTTGTGCTCACCGGAGATGTCAGCTTCCGGTTCTGAATCTCCGGGCGGCCTAATCCCCCCGCCCCTACCCGCCGATAAGATAGCAGGAAACGTTATGTCCGAACTTCTCGCTCGTCCACAAGCACCCTGGGCTCTGCGCCTTTTGCCACCATTCCCCGCGATCGCGCAACGCGTGCTCGCCCTCGTCGGCCAAGAAGATCTGGCCATCCGGGAACTCGGCGATCTCGTCAAGATGGATCCGTCCTTCTCGGCGGAATTGCTCCGCTTCGCCAACTCCGCCTTGTTTGGTGTCCGCCACGAGGTCAAAAGCGTCTCGCAGGCCATCGTTCTGCTGGGCCTCGATCGCGTCAAGACCATGGCGACGCTTGTGGCCGTCAACCGGATGATTCGTTCCTCGGTCCGCGTGGAAGCGCTCCGCAAGGTGTGGGTCCACAGCCTGGTCACCGCGCTGATCGCCGAAGAAGCCGCCCGCGTCTCCGGCGTGGCTGCCGACACCGCTTACACCGCCGGCCTGCTGCATAACCTGGGCACGCTCGGCTTGATGTCCGCCTATCCCGAAGAATACTCGCGGATGCTGGAAGTCACCCAGGAATTCGGATTCGATCTGCTGCAGACCGAGCGCGATCTATTCGATATCGACCATTGCCTCGCCGGGTGCTACCTAGCCCAGGATTGGGACTTCCCCGACGAACTGGCCGCCGCCATCGCCGTTCACCACGAAGATCCCGTCCCCCAGGAAGTCAGCCTCGACAACGTAGTGAAGGTGAGCTGGCGTCTCAGCGACGTGCTCGGCTATGTGGCATTCCCGCCGGAGAGAGCTTGGTCCTATGCCGAGTTGATCGCCTTCCTGCCCAACGCATCGAAGTTTGCGCGCGGCAAGTCGCCTGCGGAGTTCAAGGCCGCCATCGACCAGCGCCTGGCCGCCGCCCCAGTCTAGACTAGGCAGGAAAGGACCTTCCCACTCGACCCTTCGGCGCCACCCGGTCAACGTCAACTTGTCTGCCTGTTTTGCGGCTTTGGGAGCAATAAACGCTGCCCGGATCGCCTGCCCCTCGTCCGCTTCCAGCTCTGGCCGTTTTCGGTGACTCGATTCGCCAAGAAATATCTCTCTGCCAATCAAGTACTTGCCGCTTTAGCCCCGCCCTCCGCGCCCGCTCCCGTGTTGCGCTGTAGGTAAGGAGGCCCAGTTCACCATTTCAAGCCGCGGCGGCGATTTCGCCGGCTTGGCTTCTTTCGGAAACCCGACTAACTTGATCTGGATGCTGAGAATCGCGCCTAACACAATGAAAACAAATATCTTATATGAAAATCGGCTTTGATTGGCCAAAAACGCCGAGCGAGCCGCCCATGCACAAAGTTGCCCAATTACGCACAACAATGCCCAGTGCGGCTTCGCCGCAACGTCCGCGATCCACGGTAGAGCGTTCTCCTCCTGTAGTACGTTATCAGTGAGATTTCCATTTCACAAACAAGCACCACAACAGGAGAACGCCATGCAAGAGTTTATCGCGAAATACAAAGACGAGATTCAGGGCTGGTTGATCGGTTTCGACCGGCTGGTATTCGTGGGCGCGCTACACGAGTTGGATTTCTGCCAGTGGGAGCCTGAAAATGCAGGCCCTGCGGGCTACCGCCATGGAGCAATACCTCTGGCACAACGACATCAAGTTCATGGATTATGCCGGGTATGTCAAGCGGGTCA
>OCTA010005586.1_pt1 | contig 10847 bp, 10 predicted proteins | sample 1538991 | NCBI WGS metagenome assembly OCTA01 (sample SAMEA3539302, study PRJEB22396) | soil metagenome | biome: tundra; feature: field; material: soil | place: USA | collected 2010-05 | depth 0.15 m | reverse complement strand
TCCCAGGTCCCAAAGGCGGGACCTGGGGCACCCTGTTTTGGGTCATCGGACCCTATGGGATCTGCGCCACCCGCCTATCGCTCAAGCCGCACCCGCAGGCGCCGCGCTCGTTCGCGAAATGCTTCTTCGCCGCCCTCAAGAATGTCGCAAACTGCTTTGCGAATCTTGGCGTCTTCCAGGCCACTGGCGACGTAAGTAATTGGAGGCAGACCTGCCACCGGGTGCGGGCCTGCGTCGGCGATGATGATCTGGTCTGCGTCCGTGTTGATTACCAGATTAGCGTTGTGAGTGACCATAATCACTTGGCGCTTGGCCTTGGCCGTGATGAACAGCGAAACCAGCTCATCGAACACCGACTTCGGGTCCAAGTTTTCCTCCGGCTGATCGATTACCAGAGGACGGTCGTCGGCATCGTCGAGCGCAAGGTATAGCAACAGCAACACGATCCCACGCGTACCAGGCGACAGTTTACGAATGTCGACGCCGTCGTAGGCGATCTCATATCGAACGGAGATATGATCGGTGCTGAACAACCACTGTGCAAACTGTTTTAACCAGGCTCGGAATTCCAGCTTCTGCGTGGGAGCATATGGCGCGTGTGAGAGTAGGTTCTTCCAATATTCAGCGATAAAAGCCGCCATCGCCGTTTGGATGTTAGCCGCGCTCCCGGTCTCCCAAGCCGGTCTTAGTTTAGAGTTCGCGATCTTAATCAGAGAGCCGCGACCGTTAAATGGTCCACTCTCGCGACAATCTATCAGTTTATCTTCGGCGAACTCTCCCCATGTGTCTGAGTCGACTACCCGAGACACTGAAAAGCTAAGTTTGCACAACGTCCCAGGTGAGCTGGCGAGTCTAGCCATGAGTGGCGCATAGAGGGTTTCGAGCTCGCTCTGTTCGCTCACAATCGCATCGAAAATTCTGCCGTAAGCCGCTTCGCGCTCAGTTTGGAGAGCCTTCCGGCGTGCCGCAGCACCTTGCGCATCCGTCAGACGCGTTTCAAGCGCCTTGAATGCGCTGTTCTCCAGAGAGATCCGCGAGGAGAGTGCCGTATATTGCTTGCGAACGACCGTGTCAGCGCTGATGAACTGTTCTAACCGTGTCATCTCAGCCTTGATCGTTGCTAGGTTAACCGTCGACAAGTCTTCCCCATCGGCAATGAGGGCAATGTTTGGATCTTCCGGAGGCGGAGGAACGCCGTTGATATTTACAATCTTGTTGTCGGACCAGACGATGTAATCTGACAGCGACTTGTCAACGTCGCCCTTATAGATAAGCAAAAAATCATTCCACTGCGCGGCATCAAGTCCACTCTCCGAGTGTCGCGCCTGTAGCTCACGCAACATTTCTGGCGCCTTCGTTGCGCGCATGTTTTTCACTTCGTCCTGCATGGTGAGGAAAGTACGACGTTGGTTGCTGAAGCTCTGCATCTTTCCATTGAGCGTTTGTGCGGCTAGGCTCAATTCTGCATGACGCCTCGCTTGTATTTCTGTGCCTTTGACTACTAGTTTCCCAAGGTCCGCTTTATAACCTGCGATCAAGCTTCGCTTTTGTGAAGCCTGTAAGCCGTACGCGACGACGAGCCCCTCCTTTTCCAACTCATCGGCGATGCGGTCGGAAATCGAGACTATCGCTTCTTGCTCGCGTTGACGCGATTGCTGGAAGCGAGTGATCCTTGACTCCAGGAGTTCCGCGAAGTTCGTTGCGCCCTCCCGCAGATCTTCAGGGTGAGCCTCAAAAATGACTCGCTCTATCTCCCGGATCAGACCTTGAGAGGCCCCTTTTGATGAACACAAATCCTCGACAAACTGTTGCGAGAGGTACCGGCAGCGGGGATAGGCCAGAGGGTCATTTACGTTACTTCCGTCTAGCGCACGGTTGGTTACAATCCCGCCACCCCATTTAAGGGTTACCTTTGCCTTGCCAATCAGCGGTCTTGCTCGCACCAAGAATGAGGGGCTAATGTTTTCGTCAGCATTCCAGGCCGCCGGGGTAATCGCGTCACAGCCTGCGGCAATTAGGTCGGCCAGTGCAGTTTTTCCCGATCCGCGCGCGCCGATGATTGCGACTAATCCGGGATTGAGAGGGATCGTCGGAGTGACCGCCCAGGGCGCGTCGGTGATCTTGACCTCCGATATCACCTGTGACCTCATGGCATGACTCGGCGGATCAGTTCCGACAAAGGCGCGGCTACCCGGATCAATGCAGGCTTGGCGCAGTGCGTCAAAGGTGAGCGCGCCCTTGATCCATGAGAAATTGTTGTTAACAGGCTGGCCGATTGCTTTTTGTTCGTGCGCGTCGCTGCCGTGGAGGCACGGTTTGCAACCGTTGTAGCGTGTCCGCAACTCGTCAACGCTGGCGGCACGTTGGCCGAGCCAGAACTCGCGTTGTGCTTGACTGCTCGCGAAGATGATGTGCGAGAACTTCTCGATCTCCTGCCGCAGTGTCGCATCGGCGGCTTGGCGCAAACCCGATGTGCCGTCGTCGGCACCACCGGCTACGGCTATTAAGATGTTCTTCTTCGCCCAATCGCTTTCGCCGAAAACTTTGCGCAGTTTGGCGAAATTGACCCTGAACTGGGTGGCCCCGTAGGCGAGCGCGGCTCTGTCATCCTGTATTGTCGGATCGGCACGCTTGCCAAGTCGGATCAGGTCCCCAGGAGTACAGTCAAAGCAGTCGCCAAGCGCACTGAATTCAAGGCGTGTCAGGATACGCCGGACTTGGGCAAGATGATCCGGGTCTTCGGGGCTAACCAGAAGATGAAGGTTCACGAAGCCGGATTTCGCCGCCACATCAAGCCTGACCTCGATGTTAGGGAAGATGAGCTGTACGTCCGGGAGCCGCCCGGCATTTTTATGTCGAAGCACTTCTTCGTACGTGTCGGTGACGTAATAGTCTGTCACAGCGATGGCTTCGATTCTGGGTGTGATTCCTTCAAGCGTGGTGAGGTAGCTCCCCCAAGGATCCCTGCCACCGAACTGGTTGTTCAGAACGGTTCCGGGCGCGTGAATGTGAGGTTCCCAGCGCCGCCATTCCGATCCTCGATTGATCATTAGCTCCCCTTGCTACCGCCAATTATATGCCGCGTGGCGATATCACTCCCCATAAGTAGTCATGTTGGAAGGGTTCGCCGGGCACCATCCTTGCGGTACTGCCGAAGGCGTCTGCCCCACCGCAGGTGGTTGCCGGAGATGACCCTCGAAACTTCGAATTTCCATTCATGGCGTTCTCCTGAATAGGATCGCTCCCCGCAAGCCGTCTTCCGCCCGGAACTGCTTTACTTCTGAGATGGGTTCTGCGATGCGGACGGCGATTGTTGGCGGCGGAGAAGAAGACCACCGCGCCCATGCGCTGCGCATCACGGTGAACCCAGCGGATCGAACTGGAGAGAACGGCGCACTTACGGCTCGTCGCTGTAGATGCCGACTTCCAGCTTGCTGCCTTCCCGTAGACGGGCGCGAAACATGCCGGGGGTGTTGAAACTCCAGACTAACTGGCCATCCGGAGTGAGGGCGATGACGCCGCCGTCGCCGTGCAGCACTTCCAACTCCTTATGGATGACCTGGTCGGCAGCCTGCTGCAGCGAGATGCCCTTGAACGCCACCAAGTTGCAGACTTCGCGCGCCACGCCGAGGCGGATGAAATACTCCCCGGCGCCAGTGGCGGAGACGGCGCAGGACTGGTTGGACGCGTAGGTGCCCGCGCCGATGATGGGCGAGTCGCCCACGCGGCCCGGCATCTTGCCCTGCAGGCCGCCGGTGGAAGTGCCCGCGGCGATGTTGCCCAACCGGTCGAGCGCCACGACGCCCACGGTGCCGTACCTGTGCGCGCTGGGCGATTCCTCGATCTGAGCAACCGGCACGACTGGTCCGGGCGGAGGCGCGCCAGCGGGCCTCGGCGGCGCCGGGCGGCCTTCCTTTTTGAGTTGATTGACCAGGGATTGCCAACGGCTCTCCGTGAAGAAGAAACTGGGGTCTACCTGCTCCAGACCGACTTGAACGGAAAAAGCGTCGGCTCCCGCGCCAATCAGCATCACGTGAGGCGACTTCTCCATGACGGCCCGCGCCAGGCTGATGGGGTGGCGGGTGCGCGTCACTCCGGCCACCGCGCCGGCCTTCAGATTCGAGCCGTCCATGATGGCCGCGTCCAGTTCATTCTTCCCTTCGGCGGTAAAGACTGCGCCCCGGCCAGCGTTGAACAGTGGATCGTCCTCAAGAATCCGGATCGCCGCCTCCACCGCATCGAGCGAAGAACCACCCTGGTCGAGCACCTTCGCGCCTGCCTCGGCGGCCTGCGCCAGCGAGGCTCGATAGGCGGCTTCCGCTTCTGGTTTCATTGCCGAGCGTTTGATCACTCCGGCTCCGCCATGTACCACGATTGCCCAGTGCCCAGCCGCCGGGCTGGACGATTGCTGGGCCAACAGTGAACCGGCAACTCCCACCATCACCGCCATCACCCAAACCCGCCATGCGGTTCTCATCGCTTTGATTCCCTTCTTTCATCCACCCCGCCTGAAACACGCTACTGCCGCACAACCACGCCGCCCTTCATGACGAAGCTGACGCGCTCCACCGCTGAAATATCCTCCAGCGGGTTGCCGGGAACAGCGATGACGTCAGCCAGGTATCCGGGCTTGAGTTGGCCGATCTGTCCTTCCCAGCCGAGGAGTTTCGCTCCCTGGATCATGTCCGCCTGCAAAACGGCTAGCGGCTTCATGCCGTAGCGGACCATTAGTTCCAGCTCCCGAGCCTGGGTGCCGTGCGGAAAGGGGCCCACGTCCGAACCGACCGCAAAGGGAATGCCGGCGGCGATCTGTCGCTTGAACTCGCGAATCTTGTAGTCGAGCAGAGCCCTCTCGCGCGCGGCCGCGGCAGGCGATGGAGCGTGCTCGGCGAAATACTCGAAGATAGCGAAGGTAGGCACGGCGGGGATCTGCTTTTCGCCCATCAGGCGCATCGTATCATCGCGCAGCTGGGTAGCGTGGTCGATGGAAGCGACGCCGGCCTGTGCAGCGTAGAAGGTGCCGGGCTCGCCCATGGCGTGGACCGCAACGCCTGTACCCAGGCGGTGGGCTTCCTCAACAGCGGCGGCCAGTTGCGCCTCAGTGTACTGGTAGGGAGTGTGCAACTCGCCGTCGGTCAGACGGTCCGGCCCGGTCTCGTAGATCTTGGCGAAGTCGGAACCCTCCTTGTGCTGGGCGCGCATCACTGCGATGAGCTGTTCGATGGAGTTGGCATAATCGGCGTTCGACAGGATGTGCTGGGCGGGATTGTAATGAATGGCGTCTTCGTGGCCGCCCAGGATGTCGATGGCGTTGCCGCTCACCCGCAGGCGGGGTCCCAAAATGAGCCTCTGATCGATGGCGTCGCGCACTGCCGTGTCGGCCGAGCCGGCGCCTTCCGTCCCCATGTCGCGCTCGGCGGTGAATCCGGCCAGAAGGTCGGCCTTGGCGGCTTGCTCGGCTAAAATGGTGCGCCAGGGAACGGACTCCTCGACCGTCTGCAGGTCTTCCGCGCCGGGATGCAGGAAAAGATGAACGTGGGCATCGATCAATCCTGGGAGCAGTGTCGCGTCGCCCAGGTCGATGATTCTGGCGCCCGGCGGATGATCCACGGATGTGCCTACTGCGCAAATGCGGTCGCCCTCGACAAGGATTTCGCCGGGCTGTACAAGAGTGCCCGTGTCAACCTGGAGAAGGCGGGCGGCGTGAAGCACAATCGGCGTTGCTGTGGAGGTTGCTGCGGGGATCGTTGGCTGCTGGGCTTGAGCCGCGCAGGCAAGGGCCAAAGCCACCGCGCACCCAGACGCCAGAGAAGCCCGGAATAGCCAGCGAATACTCAGAGAAAAACTCTTCATGGATAAGACTATGCCCCATTGGTCTCAGTTTGTCGATGGCCAGTTTCGCCGTGCGGCAAACTGAACCGAATCGAATTGTTCAGGCTCGTTCACCGGCGATGCCGTCCTGCCCGGCCCTACAATCCCATACTTCCGATCCAGAAATCCCTGTAACTGCTCCGGCAAATATTCCGCAAGCTCCTGCCAGGTCAGCACACTCAACCGCACCCGCAACTCCGCCGACTTCACCGCCGCCAGCACCTCGAACCACGCCTCGCGCAAGTCTGGCCGCCGATTGTCATGCACCACGCAAAAGCTGCACCCCTCCGCATACGCCGCCAGCACGTTGCGAATCAGTTGGTATCCGCCATACCCAACTTCAGCGTTTGAAGAAAAACTCATTCCTCTGGCGGGCTCGGGCCGATCGGTCGAAAATTCCTGTGAATAATCCTCCGGATACTCCGTCGCTTCTCTCCGCCTCTTCGTCGCCAACTCCACCCGCGGCAGCAGCTCCCGCTCGAAGACGGCATCGAAGTCCCGGTATCCCTCCACCACAGCCGCGGCCTTCGCCTGAAAATCCCCCTCCGTCAACTTGGCCTCCACCAGCAGCGAACCTAGCCGCATATCCACTTCAGTGCGATCACTTCGCCCGCTTGCCAATGGCACCCGCGCCTTCCATCCGAAGACCGGCGGTTCGTCCCCTTCGATCCCCAGCACACGCCGCACCGTCATCGAATCCGCCACTCCCGGCGTGCAAAACACATTCATCAGCAGCGCATCGGAGCTCATGGACGAGTCCAGCTCCCGCCAGCGCCGCTCGGCCCTGGGCAGCGAACGCCCCTGCGCATGAATCTTGTCGAACCGCCGCATCCACTCCGGCCGCGCCGCAATTGCTGCAAAGGCCGCGTCGAAAAAGTTTCCGTGCCGCAGGCTTTCCGGCGCATACACAATTACCGGAGGGTTGCCGTAGCTCTTGACGTGCGCACGTCCCTGCGACCACCGCCTGTTGCGCAGGCCCAGTTCGAGCCGGAGTTGGCTCGCATACCAGCTCGCTTTTGCTGTCATATCGTGCAGATTACACCGGCCGGCCTTGGTTCGCACCGGCTCAACTGACAGAACTCTTCCAGCAGCCCGATAGGTGGTCTGCCGCTCTGCTTCCGGCGCGTTGGATCGGTCGGACAGGTGGGCCATTGCGTCAGGGGGATTGTTGAGGCTAATCAGTGTAATCAGAGAGTTCAAGAACCTGCGTACTTGACGTGCTCGAAGAGTACGTAGTGTCTCCGTCGTAAACCGCGGTAATATCGTGTTCGCCGGCCTGCGTGAAGAACTGAGACCAGGCGGCTTTGCCGGACGTAAGCACGACACTTTCCAGCAGGTTGCCGTTATCGTAAAAGTCGATCTGCCCGGTTGCCGCCGGAGGGTTGACAATGGCAGTCAGCGTGACCGCATCTCCCGAGTAGCCTGAGTATTCGCTGAGTTCCAGAGCTGTTGTGGTTGGCGTTGATCCCGGATTGCTCACGTCGAGAGTTACGGCGCTGCTGGTGTTCGAGATATACGTTGTATCTCCGCTATAAACGGCCGTAAGACTCTGGAAGCCGGCAGCCATGAAGGTATTCACGAACGTGCATGAGCCGTCGGTGACCGTGCAGTTGCCGATCCCGCTGGTTCCGTCGTAAAAGACCACCATGCCGGTCGCCCCTGACGGCGAGACGGTGGTCGTCAGTGTCGCGGCGTATCCGATGATCCGCGAGGAAGGTGCGGCCTGCAACACCACGGTGTCGGGCGTGTTGCCGGAAACGAAGAGAGAAATCTGATTCGATGTGCTCGTTTCCCACGAAGCGTTTGTGGTAAAGATTGCTTTCAGGGCGATATTGCCTGATGTGAAAAAAGTCGTATTCAGCGTGGCGGCGCCTGCGTTGACATTCGCCGTACCGATCGACGTCGATCCGTTATAAAACGTGACCGTGCCTGTGACTGTTGCCGGGGTAAGATTGGCGGTCAGAGTGACGCTGTCGCCGATCGCGGTGGCGCTGGTTGAGGCCTTCATAGTTGTCGTGGTTACCAGCGGACCGCTGACATTCATGGTGAGAGAATTCGAGGTGCTGGAAAGATAGTTATAGTCGCCGGAATAGACAGCGTGGAGTGTTACCGTGCCTCCTGCCGCGAACGAAGTTGTCAGACTGGACGTGCCACCGTTGACGGCAGCGCTGCCGATATTGGTTGTTCCGTTATAAAACGTGACTGTGCCCGTGGCTAACGAGGGTGAGACCGCGGCCGTTAACGTCACATTGGTCAGGTATTGCGGTGTCGCGGTGGAGGCTTGCAGAGTCACCGAAGATGATGCCATCTGATCGCTGTACACGCCGATCAACATGGCCACGGAGGTACTTGCCGAAAAGAAAGCGTCCCCGCTGTAGTGCGCGGTGATGCTCTGCGTACCGATGGAAGAGAACGTCGTCGCGAGCAGAGCGATTCCCACACTGGAGATCCCAGGGGAGCTGATGGCCGCCGTTCCGATCGCATTCGATCCGTTATAGAAAGTTACGGTTCCGGTGGCGAGAACCGGATTAACGTAAGCCTCCAATGTTATCGTCTGGCCTTCCGTTATGCTGATCGAGGAAGCGCTGACGGAGACAATCGCTGACCCCTTATCTTGTAAGCCAGTGCTGCCGGAACCGCCCATGCAACCGGCAAGCGACAAAAAGAAGACGGTTAGTAGCGGAAGCAGAATTCGGCGATATAAATTTGGCATGACATTCTCTCCTCTTTCTCCGTTTCGGAGTGACCATGAGCGATGCATTCATTTATGCCAACCCCGATTTGCGGAAGATGTTGCGAAGAATCAGAAATTTTGGCTGGTGTGTATCTTTATATTCTCGCAGTTAACGCCTGTATTACCGGCCAACTGGACAGAGTTCAGCCGCCTTCGCCCAGGGCGCATCCAAGGACCTTCGCGAGCGGATGAACAAGGCCGTCGCACGGGCGGCTGGCTGGGCGGCAACCTCGGTGGCCGCGGTGCATGATCCCTACGCGAACGCTTTGAGGTTGCGCCTGGATGACAATGCTGACACCGCTGACAAACTGAAGACTGAACTGCGCGGGACTGCGCTGCGCGATCGCGAGGGCGCGCACTGGAGCAACGCTCTTCGACTACTACAAGCCCGATCTGAAAGCCGTTCTCGCCCCGCAAGCATTTCAGGTGAAGGATTCTCCCCGAAGATAACGCATCGAATCAGAGTCGTCCCGTTGATTGATCTCCGTTGGGCAGGCGTCGCTACGAAATCGAGTGACTGAACTCTGGTTTGAAAACGGCATTGCCATGGGCGTCTTGCCGCGCCTGGGCGCCCGCAGACCCCGCGTCCATCTTGCGCGAGCAGCCGAAATCGTTGAGCATGGATATTCCGGGGTCACCGAAGCTGCGGCTGCGCTGGTGCAACGCTGAAATTCAGAGCAGAGACGGATATGGGCCAAAGGACAATCTGAGAAGGAGCAGGCCTCTCTTAACTATCGGTCTAAACGCTGCAATCCGATAGATTCGATTTCGCGTCGAGAAACCTGCACTCCTTTTATGGTAGCCATTCGCCTTTGCTTCAGGCGTTTGCGAAGAACCGCCAACACATCTCTGGTGATGATCCAACCTGTGAGTTGAACGATCCATCGCTCGCATTACGACAACGATCCGAACCCCTCATAAATAGATTTCGCTGTTGAGGTCTCGACGAACAGCACTCTCACCGTAGGGTCGCTCTCAGGCCCATGTATGCGGATGAAGTAGGCACGGAATGAAAGACGGGCATCGGGAAGAGCACTATCCATTGAGGAAACCCTCGCCTCATTTTTTAAGGTTCTCTCCCGCTGAGCCGTTTTCAACTTTGATTCACTCGAATGAGCCATCTCTGTCGTGCTGCTCCAGCTGCGATCTGTTGCGGAGAGTGAGCTTCACTGTTTGCGCGGCTCCCCGGTGGGCAGAAATGCGATGCCGGAGATTCCTTCATCTAAAGCCAGCACATTCCTGAGCCGCTCCGAATTTGCGCCGCTGCGGCATTCTGCCGCCACGAGCATCCGCAGCGCGGTGGCCGGAGTGGTATCCGGCTGCAACCTGAATATCCAGGGAATGTTCATTGAGGTCAGCGTCTTGTCGGCGGCCAACGCCACTACCGGCACAAAGTTCTTCAGAGCCATTTGCTCGGCGAGATGGCTGGAATCGTGATACTGATGTGGGGTCCGATGTACTGAACCCCACTCTTTGTTGCGGGCACCAGTCTTCCCGCCATGTGATGTGCTGCCGTTTTGCGTCAGACTGGTTTGGCCTGCCCGATGGATTTGAAACGACTGTTGATATTCATGTGAATCGCTATGCCCTGCCTGCAATCCACCGGCTACGAAGTCATCCCCTTGTCATTTAACAACTGATTGAGGCGCTTTAAAGCCGCGTCATGCGCTGAGAACGCCTCTTTGACATCCATGTAGACGACTACTTCAGGATTGTTGAGGCGATCGCGGGCCAGAAGAAACTGATCGAATGAGTCGTCTAATGCTCGCAGCTCGGCCTTCAGTTCGCGCCGTTGGGACGGAGACGCAACCAGCGGCTCTCCTCTTTTCCCCCGTATCGCTTTCTTCAGAGCGCCCAGATTTGCGCTGTGTGTCTTGAGCAAGGAGTCATCCAGGACATAACCCCGACTGTCCCGTGCCTTAGAGACCGCTTGAAAGCTGTTGTTGAGCCTGAGTACAAGCGCATGCAACGTGAGCGGACTGCCGGTCTCTCCGATATGCCAGTGTGTAGCTCAGGTCTGGCGTGCCGCGCCAAGTCAGTAAGACCTGTGCGGAGTGGAAGGTGGAGTTGGCATTTCCTTCCACCAGCCCGGCAGTGCCCAGTGAGCAGGTGCCGGTCGTCAGCGTGCAACCGGAGTAGAGCCTGCGCCGCGGGGAGTTAGCGAAGGTTGCACCGGGTTGATAGATCGCAGGATTTGCCTCAACCAACCGCGGCAGGTGGGTTCCCTTCGATCCGATGTATC
>OCTA010005583.1_pt1 | contig 10851 bp, 8 predicted proteins | sample 1538991 | NCBI WGS metagenome assembly OCTA01 (sample SAMEA3539302, study PRJEB22396) | soil metagenome | biome: tundra; feature: field; material: soil | place: USA | collected 2010-05 | depth 0.15 m | reverse complement strand
ATCCAGTCGAGCAGTATATGAGCCAGTGCTTTCTATCCGGTGCGATTCAAGCAACTACTGACCTGCGAGGCAAGTCACTAAGTCCGAAGGCTGTCCCCCTCCATCTTCTTGGCCTCAGCTATCACTTCTTCGATTAATCGCATCACAAATAACGGTACGTGCATCCCAGTGCCCGATTCGCCGACACCCCAGATGCAAGGAAGGCAGGAGCGTGTGGCTCAGTACAAAGGAGTAGTTAAGTGGTTTAACAACGCCAAAGGTTTTGGATTCATTGGACGGGAAGACGGGCCAGATGTATTCGTTCACTACTCAGCGATTCAATCGGACGGGTACAAAACGCTCGAAGAAGGTGACGAAGTCGAGTTCGACATTGTCGAGGGGCAAAAAGGCCAACAGGCGGATGCAGTGACTTGCCTCAAGCACGCTGACCACGGGACAGCCTGACATCGTGCCGGGTAGACCTCCGCGACGACCGACTTGCCTTGCGGAACCTCCCAGCCGTCGAAAGGCCAGAAGTGGATTGGCCGCTTACAGTCTTTTCTGAGGTCTTCGGTCTTGCCTTCAGTTCCCAGTTGCTTTTGCCGTTTTTGGAAGGTACCTTTCATGGACGGCATTTAGGTACTTGAGCCCAGAGTCGCGGTCCGCTTGATATGCCAACCGCTGCTGAAAGAAGTCAAGCCGAGCTTTGCACTCTTGGATAATCTGTCCCCAAGTCTTCGCCCAAATAAAAACCTGCGTCTTGGCATCCTCATAGAGGAGTCCTGCGGGACGGTTCCGTTGATTGGCAAGCATCGAGACAGAATTGTCCATCTCGTTTGAGACTGCCCAGAAATGCCAGCGGGTTGCAGTGTCTCTGAAACGCTCGTCTCGGCATACTGCCTCTGCATAGCTCAGGATTTGGTTCTGAACTCCAAGGTCAATCTTCTGTGTTGGCCTCTTCAACTCAATCACCAAATGTTCGCGTTGAGAAGGATTTGATTGAGGGATGCTCTTCGAGAGCATCAAATCAACGATGCCAACGGAGCCGTCCTCTCTCAGAACTGAATCTTCGTTGTCTGCTGTACGCCCCAAAAGGGTGAGATGCTTTGCCAAGACTTCATCAAGGGATTGGTCATCGACAGCAATGTTGAACTGTTCCCCCAAAATCCACGTCTCGTTCGCAATTATGCGATGAAGTTGCCGCCTCTCAAGCAGCATCTTCTTTATCTCCTTGTCATAGATTAAAGTTTCGAGTCCACGCAAGAAGTCCAAGCGATTTGCAACCACCTTTGAAGCATGGATGACAGCGGACAAGGTGGTCTTCTTGAGAAGCTCAGCCAAATCTTTTTTCTTGTCGGGTGGCAGACCGAGAACATCTTCGAGAATGAGTTGAAGCTCACCGGGGTCACGCTCAAGAGCTTGCCGGAGGAGTTGCAGTGAAAGCTTCCTGCTTCTCTTCTCGGAACGCTCAAAGTCTGGCAAATACGAGTTAAGATTCAGGGCAACAACATCAAAGACCTGTCGCTCCGCAACTTCGATGACGTTCTTAGGTTCCCCTTCGTACGGATAAATCCTCTCGCTCTTCCACGACTCAACCACATCTACACTCTCTTCGGCGGCACGCTTTCTAAAGTGCTCCCGAAGCTTAGTTCTGGCCGCTTCAATCAGGGTGTTCAATTCTGGGTCGATTTCCTCTAGGACAAGGCTTCCTGACGCATCTAGCTGCCTTACTAGAGGTGACTTCAAGTAGGCGGTGAAGTCGAAGCGGGGAGCCTGAATTCCTGCTGCGACACGGTGCAGAGCGACACCGGAATCATCGCAAAGAAACAACGCTCTGTCAGTGCTGCGGTTCCATTCAATGACAGTGAGCGAGGCCGTTGTGCTTCCACCAGTCGGAAATTCCACAATGCCCAATTCGTATGTAGCCGTATTCCTGAACAGCGCCGTTGGGTCGATTCGTTCGCCGTCATACACTAGCTTCACGTCTGGATATTGCAGCAGGTACAGTGCGAACTCTTCAGCAATCTCGTGAAGAGCATCCTCACCCATTAGGGAGGGGAAGTTCTTTGCGAGGGCAATATCAACCTCCGTACCACTCTTGCTCAGGTTGGCTTCCTTGGGGTCGGAGATGTTGAAGGTGCCGATGTTCGAAGATGAGCCGGAGATTTCGTATTCAGAGAAGTGGCTGTTCGCGCCGTAACGAGTACTCCAAATGACGGACGTTCCTATTGCGAAAACCTTGAATCGCCCTTTACCAAGTTGCCCGTGCAGTATTCGCCCTTTTTTCCGAGTCCTCTGGGCTGTCCTCTTCCAAGAGCCGCCTAACTTTTGGAACGCTGATTCCGCTTCTTCATAGGGAAGGCCATTACCATCATCTCGCACGATGACTCCAGTCAAGCCCTCTAGGTCATTCTTGCGAAAAACGACGTGAACTTCATCGGCATCGGCGTCCAGTCCGTTCCAGATAAGCTCGGAAATCGCGGTCAGTGGCTGTCTGACTCTCGCGAGGCTCTGGAGATGGTCGGCCTGAACCTCAACGGTGACTGTTTTCATCTGTCTCTCTCAAATCCTCCGTGCGTCTGCATCCATTCAGCAATCCGCTGCTTGTCTGCTCGTCTGCCGTATCGTCCGCACCTTCGCCATCACCTTTCGTGCAGCTTTTCCGGCACTTTACTGAACACCCGATTGTAAATCTCATGGGCGAGGTCAACCGATTCCTCGATGGCCTTGCCGGTCGGCACCACCCGCACGTTCACCTGCCGCTCACGAGCCAGCCGAATCCCGGCAATGAGGCACGCACCGAGGTAGACCATCCCTTTGTTGACTCGGGGCATACCGGCGTCAGGGTCGAACATCACCTGCCTCCGACCCGTTGCTGACGGGTGACGAGTTGCTCGGCTCCTTGTCTGATGCCGCCCTTGATGGGAGCCAAGAACGGCATCCTGCGATAGCAACCGGACTGACGATTCTGGACGCCACCGACGCCAACTGAATTTTTCATATCTATAGTGCCGTTCGGAACGATTTTTCGCGACAAGCTGGAAAAAATATCTTTGTGGTCGCCCGTGAGGAGCCAACAAGCTTCACCAGAAACCGCTCCGTTCGAGTCTGGATTCTCGGAGTCGCTGGTTCAGGTAGCCAGCATTTACAGCCGATACTCTTTATCGGCCTCCAGTTCGCTGCTGCCGGGTGACAAGTTGGTCAGGTCGTCCGAGGAAGACTTCCGATGGAAGGTACCGGCGCAACTCGCCGCACAGGGGGGCACTCGACGTTGATGGACTGAAAGGGGAATTCATCCCGCCCAGACGGCACGTCGCGACGGCATTGCTTGCAGGTGACCACGAAGGTTTTGCGACCTGAGGGGGTCGGGAACATGAATGCATGGTAGGAGAATGTAAAGCGAAAGTCCAGACCGCAAGGTTTGCGGACGGGAAGACTGCGTAAATCTATGCGTAAAGGAATTTCAGAAAACTGGATGGGATTACGGGCTTAGAGTCATCGAGCCGTATGTGAGGTCGGCTCAACCCATTGAAACCAAACGGAATTTTGGTTGCGGGGGCTGGATTTGAACCAGCGACCTTTGGGTTATGAGAACAATAAACAACGTAATATCAACGACTTACGCGGAACGGCTGGCAGCCTAAAGTACTGAAAAGAAACAATGGGGAATATTGAGGGATTGGTACGGTGGGGAGATTGTGGGGTTGAGATCGGCTGATTCCCATTCCGCTTTGGGGCACCTGGGACACCGAAGAATTACCGAATGCTCGCAGAAAGTCAAAGCCCTTTGAATGCAAATGTCAGCTAAGTGCCCGGCCGTTCAGAGTCGCCGTTCGGAATGAAACCTCTCGCGACCGTCGATTGGCTGATCACAAGGGGAGGCCGGACCTCTTCCCGCACGCCAGTTCGGGGTATCAACCTCAAATAAATTTCGCCTGGTTGTCGCGAAAAGGCATCGTCCTTGCCCACTATTTGTATGGAGTAGTTTGAGGATTCACCAAGCTTCGACCGTCATTTTGGGAACGATGAATCCGTCGCGCCCCGGCTTCCCCACACTCAATCGCCCCGAGACGCCAGTACCGGTCGCAAAAGTAACCGGGACGTACGAGGTGGTACGAACCCCGCGCGGAGGTTTTGGACTAGGCTGCCGGTGGCGTTACGGCCGCGCTCCAACTCATGTGTGATCGTTTCGCCGTTTATCTCACAGGTCGACAAAGCGCTCACAATCCGGGATCGATCTTGTTTTCTCCAGTAAGAGGCCGGTGGTCACCGAAGCCGGAGCAGGCCGCCCCCTGGTTGTCGAAGCGGAATAGTTGCCGCTGATCGCGGGCGAGGAGGTTTCGGCGATCCGGTTAGAACGGGGAGGACGTTTGGTCTTGATCATAGATATTGGTCAAAGGGGCCGGATCGAAGCGCCGACGCTGGCCTTTTCAGGGCGTTAATAAGCAGTACTTGCAACTATTTACACGACCTGGAGGGACGCAAAAAACGCCGAAATACGTGTAAGACGGGATGCCTGATTGGATGAAGAGACAGAAACGAGGGAAACGGAAGGGACGATAGCCTGATGGATCAAAGCCTTGCGCTGAAAATGTTGGACGTTATCGAGAAATTGAACGTCGAGAATCTAGCTCTCCGAGCGATCCTACTAACTGCGACCCGCGGCGCGAGCACACTGCGGATAGATGCTCTTGTGAAAGAGGCGATTGCGGACCCAGCAGTTCGGGATACGATTCAGGCACAATGGTCATCGACCACTCCACCACTACTGGAAAGCCCGGCCTAAAGTAGCGCTACACTAGCAATCTCCGCTGTAATAATTGCTTGGCAGGCCAATGTTACGGTCGGATCTGGTGGGACTAGCAAGCAGGTCGCTTTGAAGCCGCTCTATATAAGGTGAGGATATCTTGAACTGTTGCAGGAAGGAGACACTTTGAACACTGGCGCGGATGTCATGCTGCAGACGCTGCTTGTGAACGGGATCGACACCTGCTTCATGAATCCGGGAACCTCGGAGATGCACTTTGTCGCGGCGCTCGACCGAGTCCGCGAGATGCGCGGCATCCTGTGTCTCTTTGAAGGGGTGTGTTCGGGAGCCGCGGATGGCTACGCGCGGGCTTTGGGCAAGCCCGCGGCAACGCTGCTGCACCTGGGTCCGGGACTGGGCAATGCGCTGGCAAATTTCCATAACGCCCGCAAGGCACGCTCGCCTGTGGTGAGCATCGTCGGCGAACATTCGCTCCCGCATCTGCTGCACGACGCCCCTCTCAGCGCAAGTATTGAGACGTTTGCCCGCACGGTGTCGGAGCGAGTGAGGACTTGCAGGAATCCAAGCGAACTTGGGGCAGATGTCTCGTCTGCGGTCGCGGATTCGATCCAACCGCCGGGCCAAGTCGCGATGCTTATCGTGCCGGCGGATCTTTCCTGGTCGGCCGCAGAGGGCGTTGGACCGGCGATTGCGAAACCAGGCCGGCGGGTACCGTCAAGCGACGCGATACAGCGGATTGCGGATCTGATGCGCAATCCTCGTACCGCACTGCTGCTGGGTGGATCAGCTTTGAGTCCACGCGGTCTGTGGGCTGCGGCTCGGCTCTCCGCCGCCACTGGAGTGCGGATCCACATGGCCAGAAACGTCGCCAGGATTTGGTCGGGACGTGGGCGCTTCCAGCCCAGCCAGATTCCATATTTTCCTGAGCCCGCCCTCGAGATGCTGCGCGATCTGGAAAACCTGATTCTTGTGGAGGCTAAGGCTCCGGTCTCGTTCTTCGGCTATCCGGGGATCCCGGGATTGCTGGCTCCGGAAGCCTGCACGATCTCGATGCTAGCCGATCTCGATGAAGATGGTCCGGCTGCGCTGGAGGCTGTGGCTGAGGAGTGCAGCGCGGCCAGCGCTTTGCCAGTCTTTACGACCGATCCGATTTTCGCGCCGAATGACGGGCCGCTGACGCTGGATAGCATCGGCCGCGTGATCGCCACCTACCTTCCAGAGAATGCCCTAATTGCTGAAGAGATGGTTTCCTCGAGCGAACCTGTGCTGGCGCATCTGGCTAACGCCGCACCGCACGAGCGGATGCCGGTAACGGGGGGCTCAATCGGGCAGGCCCTGCCGGTTGCGGTGGGGGCAGCCGTGGCCTGTCCGGACCAGAAGGTTCTTGCCCTCGAAGCCGATGGCAGTGGCATGTACACGCTTCAAGCGCTGTGGACGATGGCGCGCGAGAATCTAGATGTCCTGACTGTGATCTTCGCCAATCGTCGTTACCGAATTCTTGATGTCGAGTTGCGGAGGACTGGAGCGAAAGGGTTCGGAGAAATTGCTAACAACATGATCGACATCGGGCGGCCGAATCTGGATTGGGTTAGCTTAGCCCAGGGTATGGGTGTTGCGGCCACGCAGGCGACCACCACCGCCGAGTTCCAATCGCAATTCCGCGACGCGGTTCGAGAGCGCGGACCGAGGCTGATTGAAGCATTGATAGAATAGTCGATCCTGAAAAACCAACAAAACCCTTATAAATCCTGATGAAATGCGGTGTTGGGTGGTCTAGAATTTCCCTGAAGGCGTAGCAAATACTCTGGAAACTGGGGAAAAACGATGCTACCCAAGCGCGAGCCGGAGCAGCCACAGCGGGAGTTGTTTCAGATAGATTTGGAGCAGTTGATCGACCTGAGCCATCCCCTGGTTCGTCTCGGTCTTTGCATCGACTGGCGGTCGTTCGAACAGACTCTGGGCAGCACCTATCATCCCCGTCAAGGCGCGCCAGGCATCTCGACACGTCTGATGGTGGCTCTGCACTATCTGAAGTATCAGCACGATCTGAGCGATGAAGACGTGGTTGCCGCGTGGGTTGAAAATCCCTACTGGCAGCACTTCAGCGGCATGAGGCATTTTCAGCATCAGATGCCGATCGATCCATCGAGCATGACGCGCTGGCGCAAGCGTCTGGGCGATGCTGGAGCCGAGCAGATGCTGCGCGCCACGATTGAAGCGGGCATCGAGATGCGCGTGATTCGTCCTGCCGAGTTGAAGCGCGTCAACGTGGACACGACGGTCGAGACCAAGGCCATTCGTTTTCCCACCGATGCCAGACTCTACCAGCGCATGCGCGAGCGGCTGGTAAAGGCAGCACGTGCTGAAGGGCTGACGATCAAGCAGAGTTATCGGCATGTTGGCCGCCGTCTGCTGATGCAGTCCAGCCGTTATGCCCATGCCCGCCAGATGAAACGCGCTCGTGCCTGCACGCGCAAACTGAAAACCCAGTTGGGGCGCGTTATTCGAGAGGTCGAGCGCCAGACAGAAGAACCATCCATGAAACTCGACAAGTTACTTCAGACAGCGCATCGAATCTACGCACAGCAGAAGCATGACAAGAACAAGATCTACAGTGTGCATGAACCTGAAGTGCAGTGCATCGCCAAGGGCAAGGCGGGCAAGCAGTATGAGTTCGGCAACAAGGTAAGTGTCGCGGTGAGCAGTCGTGGTGGATGGTTCGTCGGCGCGAAGAGCTTCACTGGAAATCCCTATGATGGCCACACGCTGGCTGCGCAGATGAAGCAAGTTGAGAGCTTGATCGCCAACAAGGTCAGCGAAGCGCATGTGGACATGGGCTATCGGGGCCACGACTACGATGGCGCTGTAACAGTGCATGTCGATAAGCGGCGAAGAGGCCGGACTCCACGAGCGCTATGGCGATGGATGAAACGCCGTGCCGCGGTCGAACCGAGCATCGGACATCTGAAGAGCGAACACCGGTTGGAACGTAATCGGCTGAAGGGCGCTGCCGGAAATGCGATCAACGCAATCCTGGCAGCCGCCGCGATGAACTTCCAGAAGCTGATCAGGGCTTTTTGGCGCATTTTTCTGTTATGCCTGATGAACACATGCAACGGGCTGCTCACCCTGCAAGGCCCGCAAGCCCGCAATACTCAACTTCAATCTGCCTGAAATCGAGTTTTTCAGGATCGTCTACGCTAAGCCGCTCTTCGGCGGACCTGAACATGTCCTGCGCTATCTCGGCCGATACACACACCGCATCGCCATCTCCAACCATCGTCTGATCGCATTCGACGGAGAACACGTCACCTTCCGCTGGAAAGATTATGCCCATGGCGGCAAGAAGCGCACCATGACGCTCGAAGCCCCAGAGTTCATGCGCCGATTCTTCCTCCACGTGCTGCCCAAGGGGTTCGTGCGCATACGCCACTTCGGGCTGCTGACCAACCGCTACCGAACTGTGTGCCTGCCGCTGGCTCGCAAGCTCCTGGCATTAGATGGCCGCGATCCACTCCCGGTACCGGAACCCACGGTTGCCGATACTCCGCTCTGGCACTGTCCTAAATGTGGCGGTCCCATGCGCGTCGCACGAAGATTCACCGCTGCGGAGTTAGCCTTCACCAGGAATCTCGATTCATCATGATGCTGCGCTCCAACCCGGATCAGCGACTTGCTTCATGCACGCCATCGCACCTGTGTGTTCAGCCAGTTGCATACGGTCATTCCATCGCCCTTGTTCATCTATGTAGACTGCTCAACAAACGACAACTTGCTTACAAACAGACCAGCTTCCATCACCATCGGCTCCGATTCAGGCCCCAAAAGCTCTTCCGCCGGTCCCGGAACACTATTCAATATCCATAAGTCCATGCCAGATCACCGCGTCCGCGGTAAACACCTGCGGCTTCCTTCTCCCCTCCAAATCGAAAGCGCCTCGACTCGAACTACACGCCACCCCTATGCCTCATGCGCGAGGCGCTTCCGATCTTGGATAGCGGTTATCCGCCCGGAACCCAGCATTCAGCCCAAATGGCTGGATAAGCGCATCGGCGACATTTGACATTGAATGACCCTATTTCATTCTCCGAATCACACGTCTCACCTAGATTGGAGCTGGCGTTTGCTCCCGGCTCGAAACATGGTGCGATTCCTTAGGTGGAAGCAGGCGTGTCGAATTCAGGATGAAAGTCAGCTCGGATGCAACGTGAATGAATGCGGCCAGAAGCGGGTTGAGATAACCGGCCGCGGCAAGGCCGATGCCGATGGTATCGACGATCAGCGTGCCGTAGAAATTCTGCAGAATGATGCCGCGGCAGCTTCTTGCCACGCGAACGGTTTCAACGAACTTCATGAGGTCGTTGCCGATCAACACCACATCTGCACTTTCGCGGGCGACATCCGTTCCCGCACCCATGGCTACGCCAACCGTGGCTTCGCTCAGCGCGGGTGCGTCGTTGATGCCGTCACCGAGCATGGCAACCACTCGCCCTTCCCGCACCTGTTCCGCGATGAAACTGGTTTTTTGCTCGGGAAGAAGCTCGGCGTGAACATTGCGGATGCCGAGTTCGCGGGCTATCGCTTGCGCTGTCCGCCTGGTATCTCCGGTCAGCAAGACGACCTCGATCTTCATTTCCTGGAGGGCCTTGACCGCAGACGCAGATCCTGGCCGCAACTGATCCGCGACGACGACCGATCCAATGTAGTTCCCCTTGCGTGCAACAAAGATCTCCGTGCCCTCAGCGGCGGCTCGCTCGGGCAGCGTCAGCCCCAGTTCTACGAAGAGGGGTCGATTGCCGGCAACAGTTTCCTCGCAGTCCACCTCCGCCAGCACTCCCCGTCCAATCCGGTATTCGAAATGAGCCGGTTGGGAGACAGGAATGTTCCGCTGCTCCGCAAGGCGAACGATCGCACGACCCAGTGGGTGCTCCGAACTGCTCTCGGCACTGGCCGCCGCTTGAAGGAGTTCGCGCTCGCTTTCGCCCGTTGCGGGATTGACTTCAGTTACCAGCGGCATGCCGAATGTGAGGGTTCCCGTCTTGTCGAGGAAGACAGTATTCAGTTGTCCCAGCGCTTCAAGGTAGATTCCGCCCTTGATGATGGAGCCATGCCGGGCAGCGCGTCCGATAGCGCCAAGGATCGCCAGCGGGGTGCCTGCGGCGATTCCGCAGGCTCCGGCAACGATGATGACCGAAATCGTAGAGCGGATATTGTGGGTGATCAGAAACGTGAGTACCGCGGCGCCCAACGCGAAGTAGACCAGGTATCCCGCCAGGCGGTCGGCCATCTTCTGAATGGGCGCTCGGGAATGCTCTGCTTTCTCGACGGCTTCAATGATCTTGCCGAATGTGGTTTCCTTGCCAAGGCGGTCAGCGCGAACCTGAAGGCTGCCCGCCTGGTTGATCGTGCCTGCGTACACCTCCATGCCCGCGGTCTTCTCGCTCGGCATTGGCTCGCCAGTAATGGCAGCTTCTTCCACGAATGAGTGACCGGTTACAACCAGGCCATCCACGGGGATCCTGCTGCCGGGTCGAATGACAACGATCTCGCCGGGAAGGATGGATTGGGTGGGCACATCGACAATCTGGCCCTCTCGAAGCACGCTGGCCACCTCGGGCAGAAAATCCAGCATGTCCTGGATGGCGCGCCGGCCCCGGTCCACGGTCAACCCCTCAAGTATCTCTGCTGCCAGAACAAATGCGGTGATGACCAAGGCTGTAAAGAACTCGCCGATTGCCAGTGCTGAGACGAGGGCTATGGTCATCGACAATTCCATCGTCATCCGGCGCTCGACGATGTTCTCAAACGCCTCCTTGAAGATTGGATAGCCGCCAATCAACGTCGCTGCCAGTCCGATCACGCTGGCGCGATGGAATGGCTCCCAGAGATGAAACCAGACAGCCGCCGCTGCCAGCGCAACGAACACAACACGGAGCACCTCGATCAGTTCGAAAGCGTGCTCATGGTCGTGCTCATTCTCGTGTTCGTGCCCTTGATCGCGGTTGCCGCTTTCGTGGTGCTGCTGTCGGGGATGGTTCGCCTGCAACTTGTGCTCGAGGAGGTGGGGCGCGTTTTCGTGAGTGACGGTCATGACCTCTCCTGAC
>OCTA010005582.1_pt1 | contig 10851 bp, 19 predicted proteins | sample 1538991 | NCBI WGS metagenome assembly OCTA01 (sample SAMEA3539302, study PRJEB22396) | soil metagenome | biome: tundra; feature: field; material: soil | place: USA | collected 2010-05 | depth 0.15 m | reverse complement strand
AGAGTGTCAAGTGTGCGGAGTTTGGTTATCTGTGCATCAAGACCCTGCAACTCGATCTGCCAACTGATTTTTCCGGCCATGTGATTATCCTAACCTTTCTGATTTGTTTATCATATTATTATATATAGATTTACTTATTCTGTTAGTTGTGGTCTTTAAGATATTGAATGGCACGTTCCATTAAAGGAATATCATCATTAAAAAGACCTAATGCTACATTACACTTATTACAGAGTAATTTTCTTACTTTATCGGTTGTATGATTATGGTCCACACACAATCCTCCACGCCTTCCTTCCGATTGTGGTTTATTACAAAGAAAGCATAAGTTGTTTTGTTTTATCGTCATCTGATTATATTCATCTTCTGTAAGATTATATTTTTTTAGAAGATTTCTTCTATGGCGTTTTAAAATAATATCCTTATTCTTTTTATAATATTCAACTTTCTTATCTTTGAGTTTAATATGGTTTTCTTTTTGGTATTCCATATCATATTCTCTTTTTATTTCTTTAGTCATCATATTATAATTTGGCCTTCATCTCTTTAAGTTGTCGAAGTAATTCATCACTTTCGGCACCTACATAACCTCCACCTGCCATCTGAACACCGGAAAACATATGAATTGGATTATTCGCATAACTCCAACTCCATAAAATAAATCCTTGTATCATCGGTAATTCAAACATAATATAATCTAATGTGTATTCGTGATAAGTTGAATGTAATCTGCATATATAATCTATTACCCACCCAAGACCGCTCGGGCGACTACTTAACTGGTTGTAGTGGAAGTTTGCTGTAGTATTTCTTTTTTTTTATTTTCACCACCTTCAGGTTCAGGTGCTGATTCAAAATTAACTCTGGCCAATTGAACCTGAAAAATGTGTTCCATAATCTTACTAACCAGCAAAGCCGCATCTGCGGGGTTATATTTAAATGCAACTTCTTCCATTACTGCATCCTTGAATACTTCCAATCCCTTCTTAAATAAATAGTATATTTGCTTAGGTGAATGCGTAAATTGGTAGATCATCTCATATGACTCTTCTTCACTGGTAAACAACTTGGTCATTGCTTCTTTTGCTTCGGTTTGCATAATAATCTCATAAAATGGACTATTGATCGTCTTAAAGATATTAATATCAAAACTAACCATCGGTCTTATGGTTATTTCTTCACCTGTGCTTATCTTTACTGTAAGTGGTTCAACATTAAAGATATATGTGGCAGGACCTGGAAGTGGTTCATGAGCAGCTCGCTCATTACTCATACTCTCCATTATGGCAGAATCCATTTTATCTTTACTTCCTGCTATTATCTTCTTCCTATCAAGTGCTTTTAGTATAGTATCGGCTTCATCCACATTCATTTTAGGAGAACCACCCAATCTTGCGGCATTCTCTATTAAAGCATCTTGTCTATCCGTATTTTCGTTATTCATATTATTATATTAAACTGTATATTCTTGAATTAAATCCACCATTGTTGTTTGTCATTACTGGTGATGGTGGTCTTGAATAAGCATTTGTTAGTTCCCCGGCATTCAGAGGACCCAAACACATTGCTACTGCATCTGCAACATCTGGACTTGGTTGACCACGTTCTTTCATTTCTACCTTGCTCTCAAGTTCCATCCTTCCGGTACTATTAAGGCGTTGTTTCCTACCAAGTAGTTGACCACGCAAATCATCGTCATTAGGCAATATAACTGAACAATTGACTATTTTCTTGGCTGCTACCAACCAACACTCTGTTATTGAGTTCTTATAATGTTCATCAACTGGTTTAGCTTGACCAAAGAAATAGTTACATCGCCATCCTAATTCAGATAATCTATCCAATATCGGTTTACCAAGACCAGATGCATCTCCATATACTTCGCCTTGGGTTAAACCAGTGATTTTCTTCAATCTATTCAATTCTAGTATTATGACACCAGCGGCTGTCATAGTATCCACATCACGCCATACTTTCACTATTTCTATCTTATTACCATTTCTATAGCAAATAACGTTGGCATCTCCACCTGCTGCAAAGTCCAAGGTAACACGCCTTATGCCTGGTTCATATATAGGTGGATTGTTTATACATCTTGTCCAGGATGATAGAGATATGATTGAGTTTTCGCTATCAACCGCAAACTCTGCGAATACACTTGATAATACCAAAGGGTGCTGCTGCCCCCATTTCGCAATCATTAGATCAATCTGTTCCTTTGGCACCCAAGAACATTCTGGTTGAGTCAACTTAAAGTGCTTATAAAGCTTATATATGTTATTATCTGTCTCTATCTTATAAAAGAAGTTGTCAGGTCCTAATGGTGATCCCAATACCACAAGACTTGAAGGAGCACATCTATCTACAGCATACCATACTGCATCAGGTAATCCAGCACTTTCATCCGCAATGATAACCAATGGATTTGTCTCTGTGCTATGATGTCCTTGGAAATTTGATTCTTGGTCAGTGCTTATACATATCAATCGTGGTATTCCCTTGATATTGATACTACTATCTAAGAATGTCCAATCTGGGAACAAATGAGAATACTTCTTTATTGATGGTAAGAACTGGGTATGTATCTGTTTCCACGTAGCAGACGTATATACTACCTTTGCATTAAGTATCTGTAGTGCATAAAGTGTTATAACAACCGCTATACAAGCGGTCTTACCACATCCATTAGCTAAACAACAACTTATTCTAGTTTGCTTATCTTTCACATAGAATGACTCAACCATATCCACTTGCTTAGGATGCAAGTTCATCTTTAACACCAACTTGGCATAGCCGCTTGGAGTGGATATCGCCTTTGCAATCGTTATTCTATCATCTTGTTCTTTGCTCATGTCTATCTAAAATGGTTCTAATATGATTGATGAACACATCATATGGCATACTATTCTTCATTACATTGCATGTATAACAACATACATCACAATTATCTAATGAATATCCTCTGGTTGAATCAATTCTATCTAAGTTGACCGCTGATGAATTGGCCTTAGTAGTATGGTGTGGCACCCATAATATATCTCCACCACAATAATGGCATTCATTTATCTTAGTAAACTCTAAATACTGATCATAAGTTAAATCTAATGGTATTTTTCTATTCTTGCATCTGCTCATTAGTTTCTTATACAAGGCCATATATGGCGGTTGGTTCTGTCTATATGCATATGATTTCCTCTTTTGTGTCTCTGCACCCATACAACCGCATGATCTTGTGCAACCATGCGTTCTATCCTTTAATAAGCATTCGCCTGTTACTATCTTTTCATTACCACAATCACATTTACATAGCCAACTCACCTTACCATACTTGTTATTAGGCAATCTTCCCATAACCACAAGTTTTCCAAAGCGTTGATTAGTCTTATCTTTTATATAATGACCACATGGAATAGTCATTGGTGGCATAACATTTGGTTCAATGTCACATTTCATATCATCAATATACTCTACAATGGGCATATCATCAACTTCTCAATTTGGCATAACCACTGGGATTAGATAATGTCTTGGCAACCAACATCTTACCATCTATTGTCTTATTATCGCTTGTAGGGGTCATGGCATTGCGTTAATCGCTGTTCTGGCGGACTCTATTGATCACACGATATATCATCAATAGTAATAAAAACTGAGACAACCGCTGGTTATACTCGTTATATTGTTTAGTTTGTTTTTTATTCAGTACGGCAGGCAATGTGAATAAACGCTGGTTATATAGATAATGATAAAGCATATATTAATTAATCAAATATGTTGTGTTTGTTGAAATATCAAACGCAACTTCGGAAGATGGAATATTATATAATGCAGAATTAATAGCTTTCTCTACATCTTTATCATCACAAGCCGAATCAATGATTACTATCTTATCATTAATAATTGCTTCCCACAAATAAAACTTACCACAGCGTTTATATGTGAAACCATATTTTTTCTTAAATAACTTATTCATATTAACCTTGAAAATCCATATAATGCCATCCTTCAATACCCATTATATTCTTTAACCAAATATAATATCCATCCTTACGTTCAACCGCATAACGGCAATCATCACCTTGAAAGAATAAACGCCCTTTACAATTACTACACCACCGCTTATCTTTCTCTACTTTAGGCATATCGCATCTTGGACAGAATAAAGGTGATGCATTCTTTTGTTTGAACTGGTTATTTATCATTTTATCCTTCTGGTTGACATTTTATAAATCTGGTGTATAGTATTGATATGAAACACACTATTAAATACGAAGTCAATAAAATCTGGAACAAAGGCGACATATACATGTATGAGGGCAATCCCTTCAAGTATATGTATTCCACCCCCAAGTATGGGCAATTTTCTTGGAAACACACCATTGATGGCCACGATGTCGTCAGGCATATAAGTGTTGGACTTGGAAGAATGCTCAAAACCGCACCTATTACTCCCGTAGCAGTTTGAGTGCGGTCGCTCCTCACTTGCGGTGAACAGCAGGAAACATTGAGTAAATCGTGAAAACCTGATTTCTGCGATTGCTACCAAAATAGAGGTTTTCTTAATGATATTGAATATTCTATTTTTCATCTTTACACCGCAAGTGAACCGGTTGAATTCTGCGGATTAGCGTTTATAATCAGTCCGCTGACAGACTTTTCTCTATTAGATAAAAACTCTCTGGCTGCTTCAATCATATCCGAACCTATAATGGTATTGTTTGTTGTAATAGAGACAGACGCATTAGGTTTCAAGTCATCACATAACTCCGCTATTAGTTTGATTGCTTGAACATTGTGCTCTTTAATAGCCATATTGATTAACTCTTGTACTATTTCATTTGCGGTTTCCTTAGTTAATAGGCGGTTTAATCTGGATTTAAGCGATACGCTTCCCTTTGGCCTGCCACCGCCAGCAGGATTACCACTGACACCTTTTTGGAATAAATGTCGTTTTGTTACTGTTTTATCAGTTGTTGAAATCAATGAAGCGGATTGATTTAATAATACATTTATACTTGGGTCCATATTATAATGATTATCTTATTCTTTATTAGTTAGGGAACCACTTGAGTTTTAGCGGCATAATATCGTTTGCGATTATATTCTCTTATTGCGTCTCTATGCAGATAATAGTATTTACTCATGTACTTCCTCATATAATTCCTATTATGATCTCTATTATTGGCACGCCATAGTTTAGCGTATATAGATTTACTTAATAGGTATTTTAACCACTTACTATTTTGTTCCTCTGTTGTCATTATTAGATAAATATAACTATTTAAGTCAAAGTCATTATAATCTTCATCTGGTAGATAACCACGAGTATTTACCTGTGAGACTTGACAAAATATAAATAGGTGTTAACTACCTGTTATCGAGAGGCTCGATCTGTGTATGTTCGGGCCTTTTGTTTAGATTTCATTTTCTTCATCTTTTCTTTAATTCCCCAGCGATGCCAGTAGTTAAGAGTGGTGCAATCTGGTGGAATAACTTCTGTATCATTCAGGAATGCTATTCTTATTTGCTTATAATAGGCCCGGATCACTTCTAATGTAGCACGCATCTTAGGGGTAGATAAACCGGTCATATTGTGGAGTTTTGTTATTAAGGTTAGCTTAAACATAATATCAGTATAATCAGATTGTGCACGCATTAACTCCAGGAATGCTTTTGCTATTATCTTATGTCTGGGTTTAATAAATATATTATCGAAGTTCTTTTCAAAGTATGCAATAAGATATTCAATCAGTTGACCATTGATGTCTGGGTCTTTATTCTTTTCATAATCTTCAATGCTTATTAACTGTAGGGCATATTCTTTTTGCTTTTCTTCTTCACCGTCATCTAATCTTATTGTGCGGCAGTTTATCTTATAGTTTTTATCATTTAATGCTATAAAATGGTTCTTTGCTATGATTGAGAAATAAGAAAATGATCTACCTTTAATTTTATGATATTTTTTAATGTGAGATACTAAAACTCCTACTGCATCAGTTTGCCTTGTTTCGTGATCCTCTGCGATGTACGGAAATTTGAATTTGTTGTGCACACACTCCACCAATTTAGTAAAAGGATAATGCAGTTTATCTTCAAATAACTTATTTCTAAATGCTTCATCTTTGGATTTATTGAAATCTTCAATGAAATCATCTATTTCTGCTTTCCAATATATATTTGGGGTTCCTTTAGGCATTTGCACTATGTTTATTTAAGTAATCTATTGTTACCGAATGCAACAGTTATTAATCCTATTATTATTAATATAATTATTGCTATATCCATATGTATTAGGAGAAGAATGTATTGGACTCTATTGGTTTGTCTGATGATACTGAGGATAGCCTGGCCTCTATTATCTCTACGTATTCCTTACTCATTTCACATCCTATGTATTGTCTATTTAGCATCTTTGAGGCAACCAAGGTTGTTCCTGAACCAGCAAATGGGTCTAATACTATATCATTCTCTCTACTACCGAGCACGATTAGATAACTCATTAATTTGATTGGCTTTACGGTTGGATGGTTGTTCTTTGTAGAATATACCCACGGTTCGCCAGTTTGCTTATTAAATTGATGTCCATTATGTAATACTGTATTGAGATCATCACAACCAGCATTCTTTTCTCTCTTACTTGCTTTAGGCGTTATTAAAAATGGATAGGTTGTATTAAACCATTTATCTAAATCGAAATAGCGGGAGTATGAAATAGAACTTTCTTTAATAGTTTCACAACTATCGTAATCAGGCGAATGTTGTCCTTGTGGAAATGGTGATATAGTTGTTTTATACTTTGGATGAATACAAACACTTGGATTATCAATACCTAACACATCATCTGATACAAGTAGATTGGCAGGAAATCTTCCTAGAGGTGATACTGTATATTCATTATCTTTACCACCAAATCCACCGGCTCCACCTGGTCGATCACCAAAACCCGTTGTTGGTTTGCCATATCCTTTTGGAGTATCATCAACCAATATTTGATTGAATGGGTCTTTACTTGTATAATTGCGTATTCTATTATCAGGTGTATTATACGGTATCCTGCCATCATCCAACCACGTTACACCTTTGCCATTGGATAATGCCTGTGCAACGAATGTCTTTTCTTCTATTGGCTTCATTGCAACTATAATTATTTCTACTGCGGGTTTTGGTTGGAAACCACCATATGAGCCTTCTAATGGAGAATTACCTTTTGTATTATATCGTCTACCAGAATATATTCCCGCATTTTTTGTAACTATATAATCACTACAACCTTTTCTATCACAACTCCATATATTTTCTCCAATCACTTCCCGTTCAACTCCATTTTTCTTATCCACTGTCTTACCAATGTTATGAGCCTTTGGAAAACCACTTGAATAGGTCCAGTATATTGAACTGAACGAAGTATTAAAACCAGCATCGGTTAAAGCACATATTTGTTTGGATAATACGTCTTGTCTTGGAGCACACATAACAAAAGCAAATGCTCCCGGTTTCAACACACGTAATGATTCTGTCCATATAGGCAGCATAAACTCATACATGCCGTTTGGCTTATTTCTTGGAAGTTTGGTAAATCCTTTCTTATTCTCATAGGCACCACCTGGGCTTACAACTTCATTAAATGTGTCCCAGGACTTGCCCATAAATGAATATCCATAAGGCGGATCAGTGGTTATATTATCAATACTATTATCAGGCATTGTTTTCATTGCCTCAAGGCAATCTTGATTGTATATTATATTAGTATTCATATTATTTACCACCATCTTGCTTCATATGGTCTATGCACTTCATAATCTATAAATGTATGTTCATCCCTATGTTTTTGTATATTAAATAGTATATTAAAATATTCATTAAATCTATAAAACATATGTTCTGCATAATTAAATATATTAGGAACCTGACCAGATTCTATCAACCACTCCCAATGTGTCCAACAGTGTGACATCCTAATCATTGTATTATAATCTCCGATAAATGTTACATCACAAATTTGTTCTTCTTTTGCCATATCTAAATATGCAATTCCTCTATCATATACTTCATTTAGATTAAATGATATAACTTCTAAATCTGGTCTAATTCTTAATATATAATCATATTTTATATCATATACACAACTATATTCTTCTATTTTTCTATTTAATGTCATTATTTTACAAAACATATCAAAACAACACTCTGCCTTAAACATCGTAGTAGAAAATCTATTAAATCTATTATTATATTGTATTTGTATAGGTGATAACTCATCATAACCAAGTAATATTTTAGGAGAATATATATTTTGTATATCTTCTATATTAACTTCTTTTTGTTTATGTATTTTTTCTCCTTCATTAGTAATAAAACGTCTATTACCTGTTCTATTAAATGTAGAGACAAATACATCACAATCATATTTTTCTAATATATGTTGAAATAAAGATGGATATGTTTTTTCACACATCTCTCTTGTATGTCCACTTATAGCTATTGCCAACTTCATAATGGTTGAATAATCTCTATTTTCATATAGTTTTTACCATTCAACTGTGTCTGGTTATAGGTTATTTTAGCATTACATTCTAATCCACCATTCATTTGTGGAATTCTTATATTAAGATTTATTGATTCTGAATTAATAGTAGGTATTACTAATTCTTTCATTTTTATTCCATTTGGCCCTATTGTTTTATATAATATTTGTATATTTTCATCATACATAGTTTCATTGTTATCTAACATTCTTTTTAACAATACAGTTTTCAAGTTAAGGATAATTGCATTATCATCTTTGCCATTATCATCATTTTCAAGAATCTTATATGCATTGTAAATGGCTTTTAGTTCTTCTGTTTTCATTCTGAATATTTTCATATTATTTCTTTAATTTCTTTAACCACTTTTGATTTACCACATTTAACATTACATCGTAATATTTTTGTTCTTAATAGAAGTTTAATTAGACGTGGCACATCTACTGTCCACGATACATTGCCTGATATTTTCACTTTATTCATATTGTTTATTCTTTCTTTTTGTTTAACCACAAGTGCAAACCAATTTCATTTCGCCATCCATTAGACGCCACTCTTGATGCCAATGTGTGTGATGCGTTATATAACCATTTCTATCATAATAATCTATATCAGTAGTCATATAACCATTATCATATTTAGTAATGATTTCTGTCATGCCATCAGTTTTGAATATTTGAATGTATTTATTATTCATTTTTCTTATTAACCGCTGATGGTTTGGGAATAAAATACTCATCGAACAATTCCCAATATATTCTATATAATTTCTTCATTTCTGAAGTCAATTTAGATTCATCGTATGGCGGATTATACTTTGGTTTCTTGCTTTTCTTTTTTATAGTTTTCACTTTTATACCTTTTATTGTTATCACGGACCATTTGTTGGTGTTCTGCTAATTTATCAGGATTTGATTGGTAATATAGCCGCATATAGTCTGGATGTAACTTTCTCCAACGTTTCATTGCTGCTCTATTGTCATATTTTTTCTTTATTTTCATATTATAATTGTGATATTGATATAACTTTTGTTGATTCTACCATCTTGGCTTTACTACACACATTAAAAATGAAGAAATATGCTTGGCCTAAACGCATCATGTCAACATATGTTCCATCGAATACTTCACCCTCAATTTTAACTCTTACTAATTGATTGCGAAGCCAATGAAGGCGTTGAGACATAACATTCACTTTATTTTCTTTAATTTCGCTCATAAGTTACAAAGTCATCCATTGTTAATTCTTTTTCTTTTAAGTTAATCCATTCAAAGCAATCTACTGGAATATCATAAAAATATTCACCTTCTTTGATTGCACTATTCCTCACTTCTATTACTTTGTCAATATATTTTTTCAAATTTTCATATAAACATATTCCAATATAAGTAAAATCATTATTCACTACAACATAATTTATATTTTTTATATTTAAGAACTTTCCTTTACGTTCAGGAATATGCACTGTTAGATATGGCCATATACTTCCCTTCCATAACCATCTGTGCTCAATCTCTATAGTATCCCCTGTATTAATGCCTACCAGGTCTATACCGCATTCATTAGGATTATCCTTATAATGTAACCCAAATGATTTTAGATACGCCTTAACGACTGCTCTTGCTTTTGGGTCCGACCTATCAAACTCTATCTGGTCAAATGCTTTATGCTTACCAATCATATATATAAATATTAGTATAATTGTGTTAATATAAACTATTTTCACTATTTGAATAAAAAAACTTGATATATTTTGATTATGCGTTATAGTTATATCCATAATGCTAGTAATAGTTAAACATAACTTTGTAAGAGAGGTATCACATACTTCAGAACTAGCATTCTTTTGTGATGCCTCTCGTTTTTTATTTAGTCCTATACTTGACTGCGGTTATCAAATATATAACCAATCCAAACATTTCAGTATTATGTTGAGAAATGAATGGTGCCATGCCCGTAAAAAACGAGTAAGTGAAATATTATCCACTGTATCGGGTAGCAGGGTGGAAGTAGCTTCTTTCGGTTCAATCCTAATACAAAGAGAACCGAGTCCAAAAAACCATACTGAAAATCAGCATGGAATGGCGAACTCAAAATCCTCAGAATACAAAATCAACCACACCCCAGCCATCGTGACTGCTCATACCAGCTAGCGATTAGGTCAAAAAGGAATAAAGGCTTGTAGGTTGTTGAAAGAAAGTTTCATAAAGGCGTCCTATGTCCACCTGAAAATCAGTGAATATTATATGCTCAGCATGGAATGGCTTATATGGATTAAATTAACTTGATTTTCCTGATACTCACAGTATATTAACTTATGTATAA
>OCTA010005581.1_pt1 | contig 10854 bp, 9 predicted proteins | sample 1538991 | NCBI WGS metagenome assembly OCTA01 (sample SAMEA3539302, study PRJEB22396) | soil metagenome | biome: tundra; feature: field; material: soil | place: USA | collected 2010-05 | depth 0.15 m | reverse complement strand
CGTGGATGAGCGCCTCGTTGAGGCTCTTGTACGACTCGACCAGGTCGACGTACTTGCCGACCAGACCGATCTCCACCTCCGCGTGTGGGCTCTTGAGGCGGTGGACCACGTTCTCCCAGCCGGTCAACTCGGGCGCGCGCGACCAGATGTTGAGCAGCTCGGCGATCTTGTCGTCGACCCCCTCGGCGTGAAAGCGCAGCGGAACTTCGTAGATGCAGTCGACGTCCTCGGCCGAGAAGACCGCGTCGGCGGCGACGTTGGTGAACATCGCGATCTTCTTCTTCAGGGCCGCCTCGATCGGGCGCTCCGAGCGGCAAAGAAGGATCTCCGGCTGGATGCCGATCTCCCGCAGCTTCATCACCGAGTGCTGGGTCGGCTTGGTCTTCATCTCGCCGGCGGCCCCGATGTAGGGCACCAGCGTCACGTGGACCGAGACGAAGTTGGTCGCCCCGACCTCGAAGCGGAGCTGGCGGATGGCCTCCAGAAACGGCAGCGACTCGATGTCGCCCACCGTCCCGCCGACCTCGACGATCAGCACGTCGTTGCCGGCGGCACACTCGAGGATGCGCGACTTGATCTCGTCGGTGACGTGCGGGATGACCTGCACGGTGCCTCCCAGATACTCGCCGCGCCGCTCCTTCTGGATCACGGTCTGGTAGATCTGGCCGCTGGTGGCGTTGTTGAGCTTGGTCATCCGCTGCGAGATGAACCGCTCGTAGTGACCGAGATCGAGGTCGGTCTCGGCGCCGTCGTCGGTGACGAACACCTCCCCGTGCTGCATGGGGTTCATGGTGCCGGGATCGACGTTCAGGTACGGGTCGAGCTTCTGGATCGTGATCTTGAGGCCGCGGGTCTCGAGGAGGCTCCCGATCGACGCCGAGGCCAATCCCTTGCCGAGAGACGAGACCACCCCCCCGGTCACGAAGATGAACTTGGTCTGTTTCGCCGTCGGTTTAGCGGGCGCGGTCATGGTCGGTCTCCTGTCCGCGTGGCAAAGCCGGTCGGGACCCGAGCGCTCCGCTTGACGCCGAGAAGAATGTCGTCTTCAACTCGGGCCAGTATTCTTTCTGTCACGCTGTTAGAAGTCAATCGGAACTCGATGCCCGGCGAAGTCATCCTGATCATCGAAGACGATGTCCACATCGGCGGCCTGGTGGCGCAGGTGTTGCGCGAAGCGGGGTATCGGCCGGCGCTCGAGCGCGACGTTCGCGCCGCCCGCGCCTGGGGAGCGGGCGGAAATTCGCCGGCGGCCGTGCTGAGTGATCTCATGGTGCTGGGCTCGCCCGGCCCCGATCGGCTGGCGGCTGAGCTGTCGGAGATCTTCCCCGGTGCGCCGGTCACGCTCATGACCGGCGTGCCGCGCAACCGGCGCGCCGCGCTGGGGGTCACGCACGATCGGATCATCGAGAAGCCGTTCGAGCTCGAGACGCTGCTCGACGCAGTGAGCGGGATGTTGGCGGCGGGCGCCCCCGGCCAGCCGACATCGGGCGAGCCGACATCGGGCGAGCCGACATGAAGATCGTCTCCGGCGCGGCGGCCTTCGCGGAGACCCGGGCGGCCGGCGCGGGCGGCGCCCCTCTGTCGGTGGCGATCGGAAACTTCGACGGCGTGCATCACGGTCACCAGGTGTTGCTGCGGGAGGCCCGGCGACGCGCGACCGAGGGGGGTGGCTCGTCCGCGGTCCTCACCTTCACGCCCCACCCGGCTCGGCTGTTCGCGCCGGATCGCGCGCCGCCGCTCATCATGTCGCTGGAGCGGCGCCTGGAGCTGTGCGCCGAAGCGGGGATCGAGATCGCGGTCGTCGAGCCCTTCTCCCGCGCGTTCGCCGCCATCGAGGCCGACGCGTTCGTTCGCGACGTCCTCCGGCGCGATCTCGACGCGCGCGACGTCGTCGTTGGCTACGACTTCAGCTTTGGGCGGGGACGCGCGGGCGACACCCGGCGGCTCGCGGCGCTCGGGGCCGAGCTCGGCTTCGGGGTCGGGGTGATCCCCCAGGTCGCGATCGGCGACCTTCCCTGTTCCTCGACCAAGATCCGGGAGCTCGTCTCCGAAGGACACACCGCCCTCGCGGCGACGCTGCTCGGACGGCCGTTCGAGGTCGAAGGTCGGGTGGTCCGCGGCGCGGCCCGCGGACGCCAGCTGGGTTTTCCGACCGCCAACGTCGTCCCCGAGGGCGAGCTGACCCCCAAGGTGGGGATCTACGCGGCCCGCGCGCGGCAGCTCGACGGACCGGCGGCGGATGCGACCCACGCGGTCGCGCTCAGCGTCGGGCGCAACCCGACCTTCGCGGGCCAGCCGGGCCACGACGGGGGCGTCACGATCGAGGCCCACCTGCTGGATTTCGACGGCGATCTCTACGATCGCCGCCTGCGGCTGGAAGTCGGCGCGCGGCTGCGCGACGAGCGACGCTTCGATTCGGTCGCGTCCCTGATCGCGCAGATCCAGGCAGACGTCGCCCAGGTTCGAGGGCTATCATCCTGACCGTGTTCGACACCGAGACCATGGCCGAGCTTTGCGTCAAACAGGGCCTCCGCGACCAGGCGATAGATATATTCCGTCGGCTCGCCGCGCAGACCAACGACCCCAACGATCGGCGCCGCTTCGAGACCCGCATCGGCGACCTGACGGGAAATCCGAAGACGGCGACGATGCCGCCGTCCCCGCTGGCGCCCATCGAAGTCCCGGGGTTGCGCGTCACGGAGCGCGCCGGCGCCGTCGAGATCGAATGGCGCCTCCCCCCGGATGTCCGAGGCCCGACCCTGCAGCTCCTGCTCTTGCGTCGAACGCCCGACGGAATCCAGACCGACCCGCGCACGCTGCCGCTGGCATCGGCGCAGGGACATACCGTCGTCACCGTCGATGATCTGTGCGGCGTGCGCGCGGCCGCCGGCCGGCTCGACGGTGGGGCCTTCGTCCCGCTCGTGCGCTTCCCCGACCGGATAAGCTGACGTGTGATATACGAAACCCTATGTTTACTGGGGCTATTACCGCGCTCGTGACGCCTCTCCGCGGCGACGCGGTCGACGAAGAATCATTGCGGCGCCTGGTCGAGGAACAGATCGCCGGCGGCATCGACGGGCTGGTCCCGGTCGGAACCACCGGCGAGTCGCCGACGCTGAACAACGAGGAGCACCTCCGCGTCATCCAGATCGTCGTCGAAACCGTGAAGAAGCGCGTGCCCGTGATCGCGGGGACCGGCTCCAACTCGACGCGCGAGACGATCGAGATGTCGGAGGCGGCGCGGCGGGTCGGCGCCGACGGCCTCCTGCTGGTGACGCCCTACTACAATCGGCCGGGCCAGGAGCACCTGTATCGCCACTTCAAGGCCGTGGTCGAGGCGGTGCCGCTGCCGTCGATCCTCTACAACGTGCCGGGCCGAACGGCTTGCGACCTGCTGCCCGAAACCATCGCCCGCCTCTGCGAGCTGCGGCAGGTGGTCGGTGTCAAGGAGGCGACCGGCTCGGCGCTGCGGGCGTCGCAGGTCATCGCCCGGGTGGGTGATCGGCTGGCCGTGCTGTCGGGCGACGACGCGACGGCCTTCCCGCTCTTCGCGCTGGGAGCCCGGGGTGTCATCTCCGTGGTCAGCAACGTGGCCCCGGCGCTCATGAGCGGGATGTGGGACGCGGCCGCCGCCGGCGACTGGAAGAAGGCGCGCGAGCTGCACTACCGGCTCTTTCCGCTCGGCGAAGGGCTCTTCGTCGAGGCCAACCCGATCCCGGTCAAGGCGGCGCTTGCCATGATGGGACGGATCGCCGACGAGATCCGGCCGCCGCTGTATCCGCTGGCGGCGCAGTACCGGGAGACCCTCCGCGCGCAGCTTCGGGAGCTCGGTCTGGTCTGACCATGGAGGGGCGGGTCCGCATCGCCGTCCTTGGCGCCGACGGGCGGATGGGGCGCGCGCTCACCCGCGCGGTGCTGGCGGCCGCCCCTCGGGCGACGCTGACGGCCGCCAGCGAACGGGCCGGGAGCGCCGCCATCGGCAAAGACGTCGGCCTGCTGGCCGGCACGGGAGCGGTCGGGGTCGCGGTGAGCGGCGAGCTGCCCACCAAGGGCGCGGCCGACGTGTGGCTCGACTTTACCGCCGCGACCGCCACCGAATCTGTGGCCGTGGCGGCCAACGCCGCCTGCGCCGGTCTGGTGGTGGGCACGACCGGCCTGGGCGCGCACGCGCGGGCCGCCATCGAATTCGCAGCGCTCAAGATTCCCATCGTCTACGACGCCAACTATTCGGTCGGGATCAACGTGATGCTCAAGCTCATCGCCGACGCCGCGCGCGCTCTCGGCCCGGACTACGATCTCGAGATCATGGAGACCCACCACCGGGCCAAGCACGACGCCCCGTCGGGAACCGCGCTGCGCCTGGCGGAGGCGCTGGCGGAGGCGACCGGCCGCGATCTCACCAGCGCCGCCCGCTATGCCCGCCACGGGGACGTCGGGCCGCGCACCCCCAGCGAGATCGGCATCCAGGCCATCCGCGGCGGCGACGTCGTCGGCGACCACACCGTCTTCTTCCTGGGCGGTGGCGACCGGATCGAGATCACCCACCGCGCCAGCACGCGCGAGACCTTCGCGGTCGGCGCCGTGCGCGCCGCGCTGTGGGTCATGGGACGCCCGCCCGCGCTATACGCCATGCGCGACGTCCTCGGGACTTGATGGCGGCCGCGCGGCGCAAGGTGGTGGACTTCGCACACCTCGCCACCGAGGCGCTGCATCCGCGCGCCGCCAAGCTGGACACGCTGGCGCCCGAGGCCATCGCGTCGTTGATGCTCGCCGAGGAGGCGAAGGCGGTGCGCGCCGCGCAACAGTGCACCGAAGAGATCGGGCGCGCGGCCCGCCTCGTCGCCGATCGCCTGGCCGCCGGTGGCCGTCTGGTCTACGTCGGCGCGGGGACCTCGGGTCGACTGGGGACGCTCGACGCCGTCGAGTGTGTCCCGACCTTCGGCGTCCCGCCCTCGCGCCTGGTGCCGATCATTGCCGGTGGGCCCTCGGCCCTCACCCGGTCGGTGGAAGGGGCCGAGGACAACACGCGCGATGCCGAGCAGCGGATGCGCCGCGCCGCCGTGGGCCCGACCGACGTCGTGTGCGGCATCGCCGCCTCGGGCGTGACGCCGTTCGTGCGCACCGCGCTCGAGTACGCGCGCTTTCGCCGGGCCGCCACCATCTTCGTGACCTGCGGCGAGATCGAGCGGGCCGCGCCGGCCGACGTCGTGATCTCGCTCCAGACGGGGCCCGAGATCATCGCCGGCTCGACCCGGCTCAAGGCCGGGACCGCGACCAAGATCGTCCTCAACGCCATCTCGACCACGGCGTTCGTGCTGCTGGGCAAGACCTACGGCGGGCTCATGATCGACGTGCGGCCCACCAACGCCAAGCTCTGGGCCCGGGCCGCCCGGATGGTCTCGGCGCTCTCGGGCCTCGACGACGCGGCGGCGCGGCGCCTCATCGAAAAGGCGGGCGGCCGGGCCAAGGTCGCGCTGGTCATGCACCACGCCGGCGTCTCGGCGGCGCGCGCCCGCGAGCTGCTGGTCGCGCACAAGGGCTCGTTACGTTCCCTGGTCGGCGACCTGCCGACCCGCGCCCCCGCCGAGGCGCCGTGAGCGCCGGCGCGGGCGATCCGCTGGCGCGCCTGCTGGCCGCGCGCGATCGTCCCGCGCGCCTCGTGATCGGCCTGCTCTCCGGCACCAGCGCCGACGGCACCGACGCCGCGCTGTGCGCCATCGACGGCTCGGACGAAACCACCCGCCTCGCGGTGCGCGCCTTCGTGAGCACGCCCTTCGAGCGCCCCCTGCGCGAGCGGATCTTTCGCGTCTCCCAGGCCGACGCCTCCGAGCTGTGCGACCTGGACGTGCTGCTCGGCGAAGCCTTCGCGGAGGCCGCCCGCGCCGTCTGCGCCGCCGCCGGCGCGAAGATGGAGGACGTCGACCTCATCGGATCCCACGGGCAGACCGCGGTGCACCACCCGCGTTCGGCCGGGCGCCTGGGCGCCACGCTGCAGATCGGCGAGGCGGCCGTGATCGCCGAACGCACCGGGCGCCCGGTGGTGAGCGACTTCCGCGTCCGGGACGTCGCGGCCGGCGGCGAGGGCGCCCCCCTGGTCCCGCTGGTCGATCACCTGCTCTTTCGCGCGCCGGGCCGCAAGCGCGCGCTGCAGAACATCGGCGGGATCGCCAACGTGACGCTGGTCGGCGATCGGGTAGCCGACATCGTCGCCTTCGACAACGGCCCCGGCAACATGCCGCTCGACGCCGTCGCGCGGGCGGCCTCCGGCGGCCTGGAGGCCTTCGACCGCGACGGCGTGCGCGGCGCCCGTGGCGCGATCGACGCCGCGCTGCTGGCCGAGCTCCACCGCCACCCCTACCTGGCGCAGCCGCTGCCCAAGACCACCGGACGCGAGGACTTCGGCAAGGACTTCGTCTACCCGCTGCTCTCCCGCTACGAGGGTCGCCTGGACAATCTCCTGGCCACCTTGACCCGCTTCACCGCCGAGGCCATCGCGCGCAGCTACCGCGAGGTGCTGCCGGCCCTTCCGGACGAAGTGTTCGTCTCGGGCGGGGGCGCGCTCAACCCGACGCTGATGCGTCACCTGAGCGAGCTGCTGGCGCCGATTCCCGTGGAGAGCACGGCCGCGCTGGGCGTCGACCCCGAGGCCAAGGAAGCGATCGCCTTCGCCGTCCTGGCCAATCAAACCCTGTTCGGCTCCGCCGGCAACGTCCCGGCGGTCACCGGCGCGGTCGGACCGCGGGTGTTGGGAAAAATTTCGTTCTAATCCGCGCGCGACGCGATCAGCGCAGCGGCAAGCGACCGAAAAGCTCTTCCAGGTCGGCGCGGGTGGCGCGACCGCCGCCCATCACCTCGATGTGAAGGCCGACCCGTGTCTGGATGTGCAGGTCACAGGCCGCCGCGCCCCCATCGCCCGCGCAGCTGAAGAAACCGCTCGCGCCCGGGATCCCGGCCGCGGCCGGCGGGTAACCCTGGGATTGCCGCTCCCAATCCGCGTATTCTTCGGGGGTGACCGGCCGGCGCGCGATCGTCACCTCCACCGGCACCGCGCCGCGCGCGTAGCTCCGTCGTATCCACCCGTCGCCCATCACCAAGGGGCCCGACGCGTAGGCGTCGATGGGCGGCAACAGACCCGTCATCCGTTCGCCCGCATCGGGCAGCGGCGCGGGCGGCGCGCCGCTCACGACAGGCGCACCCGAACCGACGTCGTGCCCGCGGTGGCCGCAGGCCGAGAGCGCCAGGATCAGGAACCCGAGTTGTTGGAGGTGCCGCCCGGATTTGAACCGGGGAATAAGGGTTTTGCAGACCCTCGCCTTACCACTTGGCCACGGCACCGAGGTTACTGAGAGAGTTGATATCATAAAAGGCCGGTCGCTGAGCAGAGTCGGTGGCGACTGGATCCCGGCGTCGGTGGTACATTTCGGGCCATGCGCATGACTTTGACTTCACGTGGATCGGCACTCTCCCTTACCTTTGCTCTCGCCGTTGCCGGCTGTGCTGGAAGTAGCGGGGGCAGCGGCAGCGGGGGCAGTAACGGCGGCGGCACGAGCGGCGCTGGACACGGCGGCGGCGGCACGAGCGGCACCGCGGGCAACACCGGCACCGCAGGCACCACCGGCACTGCGGGCACCTCCGGCACCGCGGGCACCTCCGGCACCGCGGGCACCTCCGGCACCGCGGGTACCACCGGCACCGCGGGTACCACCGGCACTGCGGGCACTTCCGGAAGCGGCGGCGGCGCGGGCACCGGCAGTGGATTCACCCCGTACGCTTGTCCGTCGGGCGTGACCACGCCGAGTGCGGGATCGTTCCCAGCCGGCAGCACGGCGACGCGGATCACCGGCGCCCCCCCGGTCGACAACTTCGACGGCAACCAGGGCTTCGGCTTCACAAACATCGAAGGTCCGGTCTGGATCGGCAACGCCCTCTATTTCTCGGAGATGGTCAGCTCCCCCAGCCCGCCCCCGGCGCGGATTCTCAAGATCGATTCGAACGACACCGTCACCCAGTTCTATCCGTCGGGCAGCGGCGGCGATTCGGGCTCGAACGGCCTGGCGGTCGATTCGAGCGGGAACCTGGTCAGCGCCAACCACGGTGTGGGCGGCATCGTAACGTTCACGCTTCCGAGCGGCACCCCCAAGACCACGAACATCAGCTCGTATAATGGGCACCGGTTCGACTCGCCCAACGACCTGACGATCCGCAAGGACGGCACGATCTTCTTCACCGATCCCAACTTTCAAGCGCCGAGCACCCTCCCCCAGCCCACGACGGGCGTCTACATGGTTCCACCCGGCTCGGCGACGGCCACCCAGCTGCTCGGCAGCACCATCAGCAATCCGAACGGCATCACGCTCTCGCTCGACGAGAAGACCCTTTACGTCGGCCACGGCGGCGGCGTCAATTCATATACCCTGAACACCGACGGCACGATCGGAGCGACGGCCACCCAGGTCGACGCCGCCGATCTCAACGGCGCGACCGACGGCATGGCCATCGACTGCGCGGGCGATCTCTACGTCGTCAACGTCAACGCCCACACCATCGTGGTGGTGACCTTCGGCGGCAATCCTGGCTCGGCCGGCAGCAAGCTCACCACCATCAGCGGAATCCCGGGGAACGGTCAGCTCACGAATTCCGCGTTCGGCGGCAGCGACCACAAGACCCTCTACGTGACGGTCCAGGGGACCGGAACGACTAAGGGCGTCTTCAAGCTGGCCATGCCGATCGCCGGAATGCCCTACTGACCGCGCGCGGCCAAGAGCTCGGGAGTGGGACCGGAGGCGGAGTTCCCGGGCGAGAGGATTCGACGTCCGGCCGGACCCGGGTGACCGAGCGAGACAACTCGCTCGGTTCGCCCGGCATGGGACTTTGGGACTCTAGAAGTTGCTGAAGTTGCCGCTCATCGTCATGGCGCTGAGCAGACCGACCGTCGCGTTGAAGTAGGTGTAGGCGATCTTCCCGCCCGAGTCGGGGATGCGGGACGCCGGCGTGTAGGTGGCGTCGATGAGGAACCGGTAGGCGGTGTTCACGAAGGCGGTGTTGCCCGCCGCCATGGCGCCGACGCCGGCGGTACCCACGACGGACATCGAGTTCGGCGCCGCGTCGCCGTTCGCCGCGCCCGTGAGCGTGTAGATGTCGACGATGCGGCCCACACCGCTGGCCGCTTTCGTGGCGAAGAAGTTGGCGTTGTTGGTGACGAAGGTCTTGCCGCTGGCCGGGACGGCGCTGCCGTTCCAGCAGACGTCCATACCGATGCGCCAGGGGACCCGGTGGGCGTCGTATTGGTAGACGCTGTCGTCGGCGCCGCCGTTGCTACCGACGGCGCTGCAGTTGTTGCTGCACCAGGCGGGAATCAACCCCGAACTGTTGGCCACCTTGGCGATGGCGGTGTAGCAGTTGGTCGCCACGGTGCCCCAGGCGTGCCCCGAGTCGAGGCCCGCGAAGATCCGGTAGAAGGCCGGCGCGAAGTAGGACGGGTTGGTCACCTTGCTGCTGGTGCTCCCGTAGTTGCTCCCGCCGGTGGGCAGCAGCGACGAGGCGTCGATGTCGTGGCTCCAGATGTCGCCGATGAGCGAGGTGGCCGTCGCGGCGTAGGTGCCGCCCCACTGCTTGCCGGCCTCGATGAGCGCGAAGGCCATGTCCTCGTCGGCGTCGGTCGCCGAGCCGCCGGTCGCGGAGCAACTGTTCCCGCCGCTCGGGATACACCAGGTCATCAGGTTGCCGGCCGCCTTGTGCGCCTGCTCGTACGACCAGAGGCCGTCGAAGAGCGTCTTGTCCCCCATGTAGGCCGCGATCATCATCCCGTACCCGATGCCTTCCGAGACGGTGTCGTTGCCGTTCTCGGGCCGCTGGATGCGGGTCGACGTGCCGCTGCCGGTGACGAAAGTGCTCGTCCACATGGCGTACATATCCGCGATGAACTTCCCGGAAGCGCCGGTCGGCTTGGCGCACGATCCGACCGTTCCGTCGACGGGGAACGGGTGCGCCGGCGTCCCGCCCGTCGGGGTGACGGTCGCGAGGCCATTGGTCCCGGTGTAGAGGGTCACGTCGTCGACCCAAAGGTCGTAGTTCAGCGACGAGGCAGAGAACTGCGGGTAGATCGCGAACTGCAGGCCGAGCAGCGACTTCGGGTTCCAGGCCGGCGCCTGGCAGAGGACGCTGCTGTTGGAGCACTGCGACTCGGTCAAGTTGGGCAGGTAGCGCGGCGCGAGGAGCCCGAACGGAACGTAGACCGTCGTCCAGGTGGTGCCGATGTTCGAGAGCAGCTTGCCGCGGGTGTTGTACTCATCGACCGCGTTGTTGACCGCGGTGCCGTCGGGCGCGGGCTGCGTCTCGGTGTTGCCGAGCTCGAACCAGATGGGCGGGGCCGTACCCGAGCCCGACTTGATGTTGAAGCTGATCCCGTCGAACGCGCTGACGTCGAACGGGTTCTTGGTCTTGGAGCCCGCCGCCGGCGGCGGGATGATCTGGGCCAAGGAGACGCCGAAACCCTCGTAGTTCGCGGCGTTCGAAGCGGCGTGGCCGGTGGCGGTCGAGTGCATCGCCCACTTGTCACACGACGCCGTGTCGCCGGTTGGCAGCGGCGCAGCAGCGGCGGCGGCCACGATCGGGCCCGTCGCGTTCGTGGCCGGCGTCTGGCTCCCGCCGTTGGTGTCCGCGAAGACGTACCACCAGCCCTGACGCCCGCCCTGCACCACCTCATCGCCGGTTCCGTCCTCGAAGTCCGAAATCACACTGGTGCTCGCCGGGGCGCAGGCGCGCGCGCCGCTGCCCCCGGTGCCGGTGCCGGTCGTTCCGGCCGCGCCGGTCGTTCCGGCCGCGCCCGACGTTCCGGCCGCGCCGCTCGTCCCG
>OCTA010005580.1_pt1 | contig 10855 bp, 7 predicted proteins | sample 1538991 | NCBI WGS metagenome assembly OCTA01 (sample SAMEA3539302, study PRJEB22396) | soil metagenome | biome: tundra; feature: field; material: soil | place: USA | collected 2010-05 | depth 0.15 m | reverse complement strand
TTTTGTCGCGGACGATGAGGTCGAGCAGGACTTCATCGACGTTGGTCTTGACCGTAGGCCCGGCGGTTGGTTGCGCGGGTGCGGGCGCTGGAGCCAGCGCTGCCAACGCTGCCAACGCCAGCAGTGACCATATCGGAGCCGCGATCGTCAGGGAGCGATTTGTTTTCTGAACAGGCACATTTACCTACTTTCCCAGGTTTTCCAGACGTTTAAATTCCGCCAACTCGCGCGCCGAATCCGCTTTGCGGCCCAGCCGCGAATAGGCGGACGCCAAACTCAGGCGCGCATCCGGGCTGGCGGGCGCCAACTTGACCGCCGCTTCCAGTTCCGCGGCCGCGCGGGCCGGATTCTCTTTCGCCAGCAAAGCCCGGCCCAGAGCGATGTGCGTGGAGAAATCTTCCGGGCTGGCTTTGACGGCCCGCTCGCCATATTCCAAGGCGGCATCGATCTCTTCGTGTTTGAGATAGATCACGGTCAGACCGACCAGGGCCGGGACGTGGTCCGGGGCGAGTTCTATCGCCTTCTTGATTTCCTCGATGCCCCGGTCCGAAGACTGAAGATTCAAAAATGCGCCAAAGCGGAAGTGCACGTTCGGCTCATCCGGATATTGGTCGTCGACAGCCTCGAACTTTTGTGTGGCTTCCTTGAAATCCATCTCCATCACCGCGGCCATGGCGTCGCCCAGCTTGAATACCAGATCGCGGCTGGATTCGGGCACCTCAAAAGGCAGCCACCTTTGACGCAACCCGGCGATGCCGGCAGCCACCACGATGTCGGGAGTCTTTTTGTCCTTGCGGGTCAGGTCGGTGAGCTCGGCGATGGCGCGTTCGAAGTTGCCGGTCTTAGTCAGCACTAAGGCCAAATGCAGCCAGGCGGCGCGCCCGAGCTCCGCCGGTTCGTTGAACTTGAGGCTCTCGGCATGGCTCAAGCTCTCGAGCGCGGCATCGTAGCGGTGCAGTTTGTATTCGCACAGACCGGACATGGTCCAGGCGGGGGCGCTGTCGGGCTTCAGGCCGGCCAGCCGTCGGAAGGCCGGAGCGCACTCGTTGTACCGGTCAAGGTCGTAGGCGATCGATCCCAGGTTCCACCAGCCTTCATCCCAGTCCGGTTTGAGTTTGAGTGCCCGCTGATATAGTGCCAGCGCGCTGTCCATTTGCTTGGCATCGCGCGCCGCCTCGGCCTGGCGGGAGAGCGTCTGGAAGGACGGCGGCGCGCTCTGTCCGCCCAGCGAAATTGCGGAGATCAGGAAGGCCGTCAGGGTACCTCGCATCTTGGTTTGTGCCTGGGGTCTATGTTAGCGCGCGGCAAAAAGGAAAGGGCGGACGCCTCCAGGGAGACGCCCGCCCGATGATCGGCATGTTGACAGACGGAAGCGTCTGTCCCACCTCGCGCGGTCAGAAGTAAAACTTGGCCGCGACCTGGATGATGCGGTTGCCCTGCTTCTCAGTTACCGTGCCGAACAGGGGCGAGTTGACCTTGCCCGTGCCGCCATCGAAACTGAGGCCCAGGTTGCTGCCGTTGAACGACCATAGCGGGTGATTCAGGAAATTGGTGCCATTGAAGCGCAGTTGCAGTTTCTTCGACTCCGTGATCTGGAAGTTCTTGAAGAGTCCCAGGTCGGAGTTGAAGAAAGCAGGTCCGTAAATCGCCGGAAGGACGCTCGGGCCATTCTGGCCGATGGCGGTCGGTGCGGCGAAGCAGTTCGGGTTGATGTACTGGTGCGACCCCAGCCCCGAGGTTGGGTTGCAAGTCAGGATCGGATTCAGCTGTATATCGTTGGTGCCCAGAAGCGACTGGTTGCTGACGTTAAATGTCGTCCCTGGGATTTTGAGGCTATTGAGATTCATGCCGAAGTTCTGCCCGCTGAGGCCGGTCAGGTTGGCGCCGCTCTCAATCTGCGTGATGCCCGACAGTTGCCAGCCGTTGACGAAGCCGCCGGCGATTTTGTTTCCCTTCAAGGGGCTGCCCAACTCGATGGAGTATGCGGCGTTGAAGATGTGCGTGCGGTTGGAGCTCTGAACTCCGTAGTCGTTAGACAGGTTGTATTGGTCGAGCGCGGGGTTCACGACGCCCATCGCCTTGCCGAACGCGTAGTTCATATTGATGGTGTAGCGGCCCTTGGTGCGTACCCACGTCACTTGCAGGGCATTGTAGCTGGCATAGGCGTTGTTGGTGGCCAGGAACAAATTGGAGAAGCCCAGCAGGGGGCGGAAGTTATCGGCAGTGAGGTTATTGGGATCCACGCCGCCATTCTTGCTGGATAGCATGGCGCCGACGGGAATCAGATTGATGTTGCTGCCGGCCCCGGTGCTGTTGGGCAAATCCTTACTTCGATTCCCCACATAGGCAGCTTCGAGCAAGCCGGACCAAGGCGTGCGCTGTGAAACGGTGAAACTAAAGCTATCGGTGTACGGCTGTTTGTCGTCCTTGCTGTCCACCGCTGCCGGAGATAGCGCTTGCGTGCTGAAGTTCAAAGTGTCGAGCTGGTTGGCGTAGAGCGGATTGCCGTTGACATTGGGACCGATGGTTACGCTTTGCACACCCGCCGCCACATCGAGACCGCTGGTGAACTGGCCGGAGTGGTAGTAGTACCGCCCCCAGCCGCCGCGGAGAACCGTATTGCCTTTGCCCAACAGATCGTAGGCTGCGCCGAAGCGAGGCTGGTAGAAGAGCTTCCTGGTGGGGAAGCCGCCGATCGGGACGGACGGATTGCGCTTATTCCACTCGAAACCGCAGTACTGGAGAGGCGTGCAAGTGGATTTGTACTGGGAGTAGTCGAAGATGGAGTAACCCGCGCCGGTACGGTCCGCCCAAGGCGTGAAGTGCGTCAGGCGAATTCCAAGCTCCAGCGTGAGCCTGCGGGTGGCCTTCCAGGAGTCCTGCACGAAGCCCTCATACGTGCTGTACGAAATATCGTTGATGCGATTGAAGGAGGTCTCATCGTATGAGTTTAGCGTGCCCGTAAGCAAGTCGGCGTATTCGTTGCCGGTGGTGTTCGGGTTGCTGGCATTGACCTGCAGGTGGCCGTTGGTATCGTTGTTCGCGGGCTGGGAATTGCGAATCCACTCCCAGAAGACGCCAAACTTCACGGTGTGCGTAGCAACCACTTTTGTGGCAGTGTCGCTGAAGCTGGGCATCCACTTGTCGGCGTAAAGACCCGCGGTGGGGCCGCCAGCCTCGAAGCCGCCCGGATTGAAGATCAGGGCAGCTTCCTGGTTCTGCCAGCCGTTACCGCCGAAAGAGGGAATTTGCGCGACGCCGTTCTTGAACAGGCCTTGATAAGTGTAGCCGACCTTCGTGCGGTCGACTTTACTCGGATCCGCGAATACGTTGGGGAATCCGATGTAGGTGTAACCGAAGACGAACTCATTAGTCATACTTGGATTGAATACGTGCGTCAGTGAAGCCGTTACGGAGTCCGACTTGTTCTTTCCCTGAACCGCGGTGGGATAGGGAACCTGCTCAGTCTGACGCCACCACAAGCCCACCGGGAACAACTGGGTCTCGCGCTGCAGGTTGTAGCGGACGAACAGTTTCGTGTTGTCGCTGATGCTGTAATCTACCCTCGACATCCACTGTACGTTGTTTTGATTGAAGTTTTCAGCTTGCACATAGTTATATCCGCCCGTGGCGTTGGGGTCTGCGTTGGGCTGCGGATAGAGCTTCATCAGGCTCTGCATGTTCTTGTCGATCAGGCCCGCCGGGATGATGCCGCCGGGGTACTTAGCCAAGTTCGGGCCATTAATCTGTCCGGGCGCGCCGCCGGCAGCGGTGATATTACCCTCCTTGGCGACTTCGGCCGGTGAGAAGTTTCCGGTGAGTTCGCCCGCCGTCGGGACGGTCGCCCTCAGCAAACCCGTATCCAGAACTTGGTAGAAATACTCAAACCCGGTAAAGAAGAACAGTTTGTCCCGCTTCTTATTGAATCCGCCTGGGAGCAGCACCGGGCCGCCGATGGTGCCTCCAGGGTAATAATACTTGTTCTGGGGCTGCTTCTGGCCGTTGGCGTTGAACAAGGCATCGTTGGCGTTCAAAGCGTAGTTTCGGGCGTACATGAACGCGGAGCCGTGGAAATCCTTGCCGCCGGACTTAGCCACTGAAGTGATGACCGCCGGTCCCTTTTGATTCTCGGCGCTGAAGTTCGACATCTTCACCTGGAATTCGGAGATCATATCCGAATTCGGGTTTACCGGAGTGTCACAATTACAGCCGGGGTCGGAAACGTGGGCACCGTCGGCGGTGATGTCCAGCGAGTTGCTAGGCAGACCGTTGTACGAATACGCACCGTTCAGGGGGCTTTGGCTACCGGCGTCTCCGTTACCGTTAATTCCGATGGTTTGGCCGCTGTAGTTCGAATGGTTTGACGTGCCATTAGTGATGCCGAACCCTGGCATGATTTTGATAAACTCGGCGGCGTTGCTCCCTGTTTGCACGTAGTTTTGCAGCTCTTTGGTGGTCAGCAGGGAAGACTTCTCGCCGGAATCGACCGGTGCGAGTTGGTCGATGGTGCCCGTGATCTCAACGGTTTCGGATGTGGTGCCCACCTTGAGAGCCACGTCCACGTTGCGTTTGTCGCCGCCATTGAGCGCGATGCCCGATATCTTGGCGCCACTGAATCCTTTGATTTCGATACTGAGGTCGTAGGTACCGACCGGAACCGAAGCGAACGTGAAATAGCCCTCGCTGTTCGTGACGGTTTCGCGTTGCGATCCGGACTGAGTATCCGTCAAGGTCGCTTTAGCCTTGGCGACAACCGCTTGCGACGGATCCGTCACGACCCCCGTCAAAGTTGCGTATACGCCCTGCGCGGATAGGTTCGCTGCCATCAATAGCGCCCACACGGCCACCAAACCGGTGCGGCACGCCTTGGTTAAATTGTGTGTGCTTTTCATCTGCCCCATTCCCCCCCCAAAGACATGGAATCTGCGAACACGGCGTTCAACAGGTTCGAAAGTAGTATAAAAGCACTAGCGGGCAAAAAAAGGCTAATTCATCGGAGGTATGGGTTAACAGGCTCTTCGCCCTTGACCAGTAACGTAGCCAGACTGGTGGCTAAAGCGTTGAAGGGGACTGCTGATACTCATAGGTATGCCTTTGCCGCCAACAGATAGCCGCTTCAACGCTCCTGCGCGGACTCAATCGATTGATCGCCGTTAACGTGGAAAATTAACAAATATATGCGTTAACGATGTTGGTTAATGATGTTCATGGCGGTGAATCAAGCACCGCCGCCAGCGGTTGGTGATAGAATCCTAGAGCTGGGAGTGAGGGAATCGTTGTCCAATCGTCTGTGGTTCGCCCTGTTGATGGTAGCTATGACAGGGCAGTCGCGGCCCCCCGAATGTGTCCTGGATCGCGCAATTCAGTTACACCAGGCGGGGGATCTGACCGGCGCCATTCGCGAATACCAAGCCTGCATCGCCGCCGAGCCCAACCGGGTGGAGGCACGCTCCAACCTGGGCGCCGTGCTGGCCAAACTGGGGCGCTACCAGGATGCCATTTATCAGTATCGGGCAGCCTTAGAGGTGGCCGGCCCCGACATGGCTCCGCGCCTTCGGTTCAACCTGGCGCTGGCCTACTACAAGTCATTTCAGATTCCCGAAGCGGCTACGGAGCTGGAGACGGTGCGCCACGCCCAGCCGGCGGACCTGAACCTGGCGCTACTGCTGGCCGATTGCCGGCTGAGGACCGGCGAATTCCAGAAAGCCATCGACCTCCTGACCCCATTCGAAGCGTCCCACCCCGATCAACCGGCGCTGGACTGCGTTCTGGGAATGGCTTTGATTCGCACCGGCCATGTGACGGAGGGCCAATTGCGAGTAGACCGTATCCTGCGCCACGGGGATTCGGCGGAGGGGCACTTCCTGCTGGGCGCGGCTTTGTCTACGGCAGGCAACTATCCAGGCGCGGTGAAGGAGTTTGCGCTGGCTGCCGCCTTGAATCCGGACGTGGCCTCGTTGCAGTCCTACTACGGCCAGGCGTTGCTCTTCACCGGCGATGCGGACGGCGCGGCCGAGGCTTTCCGGAGAGAACTCGCCACCAATCCGAACGATTTCGACGCCAACTTCCGGCTCGCCTCCATCCTTGCCCATCGCGGAAACTCCGCCGAGGCCCGTCCGCTGCTGGAGCGCGCGGTGCAGGTTCGGCCGGGGTCGCTGGAAGCCCGCGATGCCCTGGCGAACGGGTTCCGCATGGACCAGCCGCCGAAGGACGATCCCGGCATTCCGCCGGGCTCGCCGGCTCCGGCGGTGGGCACGCTCGATCCGAGCCGCCTCGCGAAGCCTATGGTGCTGGTGTTCGGCAGCTACACCTGTCCCAAGTTGCGCGGCTCGGCGGCGGATCTGAAACGCGTGGCGGAGCGGTACGGGGGCCGGGTGGATTTTCGCTTGGTCTATATTCGCGAAGCCCACGCGGAAGGAGGCGCCGAGAGCCAGTGGCAAAGCACGATCAACGTCTAGGAAGGCATCTCCTTGGCCCAGGCGCGCACCTTGCCCGAGAAACAGGAACATGCCGCGCTCTGCCTGCGCCGGTTGGACCTTCCGTTTCCCGCCGTGGTGGATGGCATGGATGGCGCGGCCGAGACCGCCTACCGGGCTTGGCCCAGCCGCCTCTACCTGGTGGGCCGCGACGGCAAGGTCGCCTTCCACACACGGCTCGGCGAGCTCGACTTCCGGCCGGCGGAGCTGGAGAAAGCGATTCGTGAGATCCTGGCAAAGGGGGGCGCGGAGTGAGGGCTTGCGCTAAAATGCGCCCGCAAGCGGGCGTTGGCAGGCTGAAGCCTGCCCCACCTCGGCAGGCAAGCGACGTGCCGTTGGTGGCGCAGGCGGGGTACCCTCTGGGTCCGCCCGCGAACTACCTTCCTTCTCGGTTTCTCTGGGCATGCGCCAGCGCCTTCTGCGTGGCGTTGTGGCTGGCGTGCACCGCTTTCGCCCAGGAACCACCTTCGCCCGACGCGCTGCTGCGCCGCGCCGTCGATTTGCAGCGGGCCGGCGACACGCCAGGCGCCACCGTCGCGTATCGCGATTACCTGGAACACGTTCCAAAAAGCGTCATGGCCCGCTCCAATCTGGGCGCGCTACTCTCCAAGGCCGGGCAATATGAAGAGGCCATCGCCGAGTACCGGCAGGCGCTGGATTTGGAACCACGGAACGTGGCCGTCCGCGTGAATCTGGCTCTGGGATACTACAAGACTTCGCGCATTTCCGCCGCCGCCGAAGAGTTGGCGAAAGCCATCCAGCAACAACCCTCGAACCGGCAGGTGGTGTTCCTGCTGGCCGATTGCGACCTGCGTCTGGGCGAGAACAAAAAGGTGATCGAGCTGCTCTCGCCGCTGGAAAAGGAATCGCCAAACGACAAGGCCCTCATCTATATGCTCGGCACGGCTCTCATCCGCGACAATCGGCCGGAGCGCGGCCAGGTGCTGGTGGACCGCATCCTGCGCGAGGGCGAATCGGCCGAGGCGCGGCTGTTGCTCGGCACCACGAAGATGAACGCGCAGGATTTCTCCGAGGCCCTGATAGACCTGAAGAAGGCCGCCGAACTCAATCCGCAACTTCCCGATGTGTTCTCCTATTACGGGCTGGCGCTAATCTCTACCGGCGACATGGAGGCGGCGGCCGGCGCGTTCCGCAAGGAGCTGGAGTCCAATCCCGACGATTTCGTTTCCAATCTCCAGCTCGGCGTCATCTTTAAGCAGGACCAGAAATACGACGAGGCGAGAAGTTCGTTCGAGAGGGCGCTGCGCGTCCGGCCCGGCGACCCCGCGGTGCGCTACCAACTGGCCACCCTCGACCTGATGACCGGGAACACGGACCAGGCTTGCTCCAAGCTGGAGGAACTTACCAGGGATACGCCCCAATTCGTGGAAGCTCACGTCTCGCTGGCGACGGTTTACTACCGGCTCAAACGCAAGGCGGACGGGGACCGGGAGCGCGCCACGGTGCTGAAGCTGAACGCCGAGAAGCAGGCCGCCGAACCAGGGGTCAAGGTGCCATGAGGCCGGCCGGTTGGTTGATGATTTGTGCCCTGCGGTTGCTCGCCGCCGCCGGCGCGCCGGGTGACCGGGTTTGTGCCGAATGTCATCGCAAGGAGGTGACGGGCTTCCGGGCTACTCCCATGGCGAGGGCTCTCGAGCCGATCCCCGAAGCCGAAATACTGCGGCGGCATCCGTCTCTCACCTTTCAGGAAAACGGTTTCCGGTGGCGTATTATGCGCGATGGAGATCGCAGCCTGATGACGGTTTCGGGCGAGGGCGAGACGCTCACGGTACCGCTGCAATGGGCTTTCGGCCGGGGCCAGGCGGGGCAGACGTACGTGTTCGAACTCAACGGGGCACTCTACGAAAGCCGCGTGAGTTTCTATGACGCGCTGGAAGGTCTGGATTTAACCATGGGCGCGCAGTTGGGCAAGCCGAGGAATATCGAGGAGGCGGCCGGCCGCCGTATGGACGCCACCGGTGCGCGGGAATGTTTCGAATGCCACTCGACGGGCGCGGTTTCCGGCGGCGCGTTGCATCTGCAATCGATCATGCCCGGCGTTGCCTGCGAATCGTGCCATGGACCCTCGGAGCGGCACGTGGCGGCGGTGCGTGCCGGCGACCCCGTGGCGGCGAAAATGCCGAAACTGGCCGGCCACACCGCCGAAGAGATGGCGGAAATCTGCGGCCGTTGCCATCGGACTTGGTCGCAGATCGCGCTGAAGGGCCCGCGCGGCGTGCTGAACGTCCGCTTCCAACCGTACCGGTTGGCCAACAGCAAGTGCTACGACACCGCCGACGCGCGCCTGCGTTGCTCCGCCTGCCACGACCCGCATGGTCCGCTCGAAACCAACCTGACGAGCTACGATGCCAAGTGCTCCGCCTGCCATTCCGCCGCGCTGCACACGAAAACGTGCCGCGTCGCCAAGGCGAACTGCGTCACCTGCCATATGCCGAAGATCGCTCTTCCCGGCGCCCACGCCCGCTTCACGGATCACCAGATTCGGATTGCCCGCTCTGGCGAACCCTACCCGAACTGATGAGACCCCCAACCGATGCCTGAGCCCTTCACGAAAAGGATCCATCGCCGCCAATTCCTGGCCGCCGGCGCCGCCGGCCTGACGCTTCTTCGGCGCGCCACGGCGGCGGAGGCGCGTCCCCCGGTCCCCCTGTTCGAGGAGATCCCGCCGGAAACGAGCGGGATTCGCTGGGTCCACGATAACGCCGCCTCGCCCGATCATTACCTTCCGGAGACGATGGGCCCCGGGTGCGCCTTCCTGGACTACGACAACGACGGTTGGATGGACATCTACCTGGTGAACAGCGGGCCTTCCGATTTTTACAAGCCCGCGAAGCCGATTCGCAACGCGCTCTACAAGAACAACCGCGACGGCACGTTCACCGATGTTACCGAGGCGGCGGGCGTGGCGGGCGGCACTTTCGGCATGGGCGTGGCCGCCGCCGACTACGACAACGACGGCTTCCCCGACCTCTTCGTCACCGCCTACGGGCGTCCCATTCTCTACCACAACAACGGAAACGGCACGTTCACCGATGTCAGCGAAAAGGCCGGCCTGGGCGCCAAGGTCTTCCAGGACCACTGGACCACCAGCGCCGTGTGGTTCGATTTCGATAACGACGGGCGTCTGGATCTTTTCGTTTGCAGCTTTGTGGACTACGGCACGGAAAGCCACCTTTCCTGCGGCGACAACAAACTCGGCCGCAAGTTCTACTGCATTCCGCGGGTGTTCAGGCCCACCGCAAGCCTGCTGTTCCACAACAACGGCAACGGGACCTTCACCGAGGTGGGCCACGGCACCGATATCCAGAAGGCCCTGGGGAAGGGGCTCGGCGTGGTGGCCACGGACATCAACAACGACGGCCGCATGGACCTGTTCGTGGCCAACGACACGGTGCAGAACTTCCTCTTCGTGAACCGCGGACCCGATGCCAAAGGCCAGACGCAGTGGGAAGAGATTGCGCTGGCGGCCGAGGTGGGCTTCAGCGAAGATGGGCGGGCGCGCTCCGGCATGGGGGTGGATGCCGCCGATTTCGATGGCGACGGATGGCAGGATTTGTTCGTCGCCAACGTGGACCAGGAGATGTTCTCGCTCTACAGGAACAACCACAACGAGAGCTTCCGCGACGTCGCTTTCAAGAACCAGGTGGCGCAGGCCACGCGCCTTCTGAGCGGCTGGGGGCTGCGCTTCTTCGATTACGATAACGACGGCGCGATGGATCTTTTCCTGGCCAACGGACACCCCGACGACATGATCGACAACTACTCCCAGGCAGTGAGGTACAAGGAACCGCTGCTGCTCTTTCACCAGGAGAACGGTCAACTGCGCAACGTAAGCGCCGAATCCGGCCCGGTCTTTGCCAAGACCTTCGCCGCGCGCGGACTGGCCATCGGCGATTTCAATAACGACGGGCGCATCGACGTGCTGGTGGGCAGTAACGGCGGGCCGCCGCTGCTCTTGCGAAACAACGGCGGGCAGGGGAATCACTGGCTGGGGGTGAAGCTGCGGGGCACAACGTGCAATCGGGACGCGGTGGGCGCGCGCCTGACGTGGTCGGCCGGCGGCGTCAAACGCACGCGCCTGAAGAACAACGGCGGCAGCTATCTTTCCTCGCACGACATGCGCGAGGTGCTGGGCTTGGGACCCGCTGTGAAACTCGATTGGTTGGAGATCCGGTGGCCCCAGCCCAGCGGACGCACCGAGAGACTCACGGACCTGCCGGTGGACCGCTATATTACGGTCACCGAGGGGAAAGGCGCGAGCTAAATCACGCCGATACTCGGCTTTCATCCCCATGAATCTGCCGTAGTACCGCGGCGGAACGCGCAAGCTTGCATCCGGACGCGAACCATCGGACAAT
>OCTA010005576.1_pt1 | contig 10860 bp, 7 predicted proteins | sample 1538991 | NCBI WGS metagenome assembly OCTA01 (sample SAMEA3539302, study PRJEB22396) | soil metagenome | biome: tundra; feature: field; material: soil | place: USA | collected 2010-05 | depth 0.15 m | reverse complement strand
TCGAGCACTCCAGGATTCCGCCTTCCCCAAAGATCGGCTCGAGCACGATGGCGCAAGTGTTGGCGTTCACCGCCGACCGTAGCGACTGGACATTGTTCTGCTCGACGAAGGTCACATTCTCCAGCAGAGGCTCGAATCCTTTGCGGTACTTGTCCTGCCCGGTAAGCGACATCGCACCAAATGTCCGCCCGTGATAGGAGCCCTGCAGCGCCACCAACTGGCACTTGGCGTCGCCGCCCGCTTTATGTCCGGCGAGGCGCGCCAGCTTGATGGCGCCTTCCATCGCTTCAGTGCCGCTATTCGAGAAGAAAACGCGATCCAACCCCGAAAGCTGGCACAGCCGCTCGGCCAGTTGTCCCTGATATTCGTTGTAGTAGAGATTCGAAACGTGAATGAGCTTGGCGGCCTGCTCGCGAATCGTCTTGACGATTCTCGGATGTGAGTGGCCGAGCGCGTTGACGCCCAACCCGGCAACGAAGTCGAGATACTTCCTGCCCTCGAAATCGAACAGGAAGACACCCTTCCCGCGCTCAAAGGCGACCGGATAACGATTGTAGGTAGGGAGAAGAAAGCGTTTTTCGAGATCGGCGATTTGTTGCAGATTCGGCATAGATAGATTTTAGAACGGTTGGCAGGAAAGGCGCAGCGCCGGATAAAAGGAAAAAGGCCTCGTTCCCGAGGCCTGATTTCTCTAGGGATGCTTGTGGCACCCCCGCGAAGGTACGTTTTAATGCTAGCACTACGGCGCGATTGCGGCCAAGTCACGGTGAGGACGGGGCCTTTTGGAATCCCCGCTCTGCTAAAATGCTGACTATTCCCGTGGGGGATTCATGTTCAAGACCACTCTCCGAATCGCATCACTGCTAATTGCGCTCGCCTTGCCGTTATTGGCCAAGGATGCCAGCAACGATCCGCGCCTGAAACAAAGCTTCCGTCAGCCCGAAAAGAACGGCTGGACCTTTGTCCATTTGGAAGGCACGCCCGCCCAAGTCGGTTTCCAGCACGGCTATCTATTAGCGCCGGAAATCGAGGACATGCTAAAAGTCAGCGCTCTCGAAGAGTCTCATGAGGACAAGAAAGACTGGCAGTTCTTTCGCGACGCGGCCCGCACCATGATGTGGCCGCATATTGAGCAGGAGTACCGCGAAGAATTGCAGGGAATCGCCGACGGCGCCAATGCGAAGGGCGTGAAGCTCGATCTGTGGGATGTGGTTGCGCTCAACGCCGCGGAAGAGTGGGAATACTACGTCAAGCAATACGACAAGCTGCACGGAATTCAATCGGCGGCGTCGCTCGTGGCCCCCGAACATTGCAGCGCGTTTGTGGCGACGGGCAGTTACACAAAGGATGGCAAGATCGTCATCGCGCACAACAACTGGACCAGCTACATGGATGGCCAGCGCTGGACGATTATTTTCGATATCGTTCCCGCCAAAGGCAACCGCATGCTGATGGACGGCTTGCCTGGGTCGATCCATAGCGCCGACGATTTCGTCGTGAATTCGGCGGGCATCGCCATCACGGAAACGACCATTGGACATTTCTCCGGCTACGATCCGAACGGAATCCCCGAATTTGTACGAGCGCGCAAGGCCGCGCAGTATTCCGCGTCAATCGACGATTTTGCCCGCATCATGAAAGAAGGCAACAATGGCGGCTACGCCAACAACTGGTTGCTCGCGGATGTGAAGAACAACGAAATTGGCAGTCTTGAGCTGGGATTGAAAAACGTGACCTTGGAGCGCAAGAAAGATGGATATATCGTCGGCTCCAATTTCCCCGTGAATGAAAAACTCATCCTCGAAGAGACCGACTTTGACACCAAAGACATGAGCCTGAGCGCCAATGCGCGCCACGTGCGCTGGGAACAGTTGATGGCCGAGAACAAGGGCAAAATCGACGTGGCTGCCGCCCAGCGATTTCTGGCCGACCACTACGATACCTACACCGGGAAAGAAGAAGCCGACGAGCGGACTCTCGACGGCCATATCGATCTCTCGGCCCGCGGTTCTCAGCCGTGGCAACCGCCCTACGGCAACGCGGGAGCGGTGCAGAACAAGGCCGCGGATGCGACCATGGTCGCCCACATGTCATTCACAGCCGCCGCCGGTCACGCCTGCGGGAAGAACTTCAAGGCAAAAGAACATCTGCAGGAACATCCAGAGTTCAACTGGGAGCATGGCTTACTGCGCGATATGGACGCCTATCCCTGGACGACATTTTCGGTGTCGAAATAGGCGTAGCGTAGAAGCATCGCCCTAACCCGGAAACTGATCTGCCTTTACGATTCGTCGGGGGGAGATGACTTGGGATTGTCCGGATCCAGGCCGGCGGCAGTCATGATGGCGCGTCCCAGTTCCTCGGCAGAAACCGTGAAATCCCGAGCGGTCGCGCTGCCCTCTTCAACGATGGGCGCAACGAAACGATAGCCCCTCCCTACGACGGTCTGCAGGTATTGGGGTTCGCCAGCGTCGTCGGCCAGGGCCTGCCGAATTTTGCGAATCGCCGTATTGATCCCCTGGTCCACGTCAACAAACACGTCTTTACTCCAGAGCTGGCTGGAGATCTGTTCACGCGTGACCAGTTGTCCTTTGTTTTCGATCAGGAACATGAGCAACTGCAGGGGTAAGCCTTCCAGGCGCACCGCCATGCCTCGGCGGCAGAGCTGAAAGCGGCCGAAGTCAACCTGAAAATCGTCGAAGCAAATTTTCTTTTCCAGCAATGCCCCCACTCCTGTCGCCGACTGGAGAAAGATCGAAGGTTAGATGGGATTCTGTTCTGCTGCGCTGCGTCGTGTCAAGCCAACAATCAATATTTTTCTTCAGATCAATTCAGATGGCTTCAGCCCGTCTCCATGGACGTAGTAGGCGACCAGGCGCATGATGACACTCACTTGCGGGATTTGCTCACCTCTCCCTAAGCGAGTCTGGTGAGCCCTGGTAAGTGGAAGGCTCGGGAATGGGGGAAGCTTCTGAGTCTTCCTATTCAAAATCAAGGGTTTGGGCACGTCACCAATCCGCACCACCGATTTGCACCCCACCAGAAAATCCGCTAGATCTCCTCAATGAAGACCCAGCTCCCAAACCCTCCTCCCCTATAAGCCAGACCATCCGGAAAACGGTAAATGCCTTCCATAATTCATAGCATACATCCCGAAAGATCTTTATAATTACGGAAGTTATTCTATCGCAGTGATTTATCGACGATAGGGAAATCGGGACGGTGGCAGTGAAGTTGCTCTGGTCTCACCAGCGGAGAAGTCAGCGGACAGGAGGGTCTCCGCCACCGGCCCAGCCCATGAACCGCGAATTTCAGGCCCGCTTTACCGTCATCTTTCTGGGTCTCCTCACAGTTGCGGCTGTCGTTTTCGCAGGTTTCAACTACAGGCTGGAGCATCAGTCCGCGATTCCCGACGACGGCGTCTGGTGGCTGGAACGCAACGGACAGGTGGTAGCCGACCGTCTCGATCCAAGCGGACCCGCTGCGGTGGCAGGAATTCGCAACGGAGACGTGGTCGTCAGCGTCAACGGCCGCCCCGTCGATAGTTCGGCCGCCGTTACCCGCCAGCTCTACTATTCCGGCGTCTATTCGAAGGCGACCTACTCCCTGATCCGCATCTCGGTTCCGCTGGACGTCCAGGTTGTGCTTGTACCCGCCGAGCGCTCCATGAACGATTGGCTGCGACTGATCGCGCTGATCTACCTGGGCATTGGGCTTTACGTGCTGCTGCGGCGTTGGACCGCGGTCGGCTCCCTGCACTTCTACATTTTCTGCCTGGTCTCGTTCGTCTTTTACTCGCTGCATTTTACCGGCAAGCTCAACACATTTGACTGGATTGTCCTCTGGAGCAATGAGGTCGCCTGGCTGCTGCAGCCGGCGCTATTCCTGCATTTCGTCTTGACCTTCCCGGAGCGGCGCGCATTTGTCAGCAAGTACCGCTGGTCGATTCCGCTGCTCTACCTGCCGGGAGCGGTGCTGCTCGGAGTTCAGATTCTGGCGCTGCAGTTCCTCCAGGCGAGCGCGCGCTTGTTGTGGAATCTGAATCGCGTCCACTGGGCTTACCTGACGATCTTCTTCGTCTCCGCCGCTGTGGTTTTGTGGAACAACTACCGGCAGGCAACCACGCCGATTCTGCGCCAGCAGCTGAAGTGGATTACGCGCGGCACCGTGCTGGCGATCACGCCATTCACGCTGTGTTACGTACTGCCGTATCTGTTCGGAGCGATGCCTTCGCTGGCCATGAAGGTGACGGTCCTGTCTTTGGGACTGCTGCCGCTCACCTTCGGATACGCGATTGTTCGCTACCGCCTGATGGATGTGGATCTCATCTTCAAGCGCGGCATGGCCTATACGCTGGCTGCGGCCTCCATCGTGGGAACGTACTTCGCCGTGGTCGCTGCGATTGCCGAACTGGTGCACACGCGCGTCCCCAGTTCCGGCCCCTACGGACTCGTGGTGGCCGTGGTAGTGACGGCGCTGCTGTTCGATCCGGTGCGGAAGTGGATTCAGGAGAAGCTGGATCTATTTTTCTATCGCACGCGCTACGATTACCGGCGCACGCTGGTCGAGTTCGGGCGTGAGTTGAGTTCGGAGACCGATCTCGACAAGATGCTTTCGTCGCTGGTGGACCGCCTCGCGCGCACGCTCCTGGTCGACCGCCTCGCCATCTTCCTTGGCAACAGCGACTCAACGCGCTTTGAACTTTCGAAATCGTTCGGGCTCGGAGCGATTGGCGGTGTGGACCTGACCTTCCTGGCGAAGCCGCGAATCGAGGACGCAGCCGGTCACATCTTCTTCGAAAACACCCGCCAGTTGCCGCGCGAGACGCCGGCCGCGCAGGAAGCGATCTCACGCCTGGATCTGAACTATTACATCCCGTGCCATGCGCGGCAGAAAACGATCGCCTTCCTGGGGCTGGGCAAGACCATGGAAGGCGACTTCCTTTCCAGTGAAGACGTGGAGTTGCTGGAAACGTTGGCCGGGTACATCGCCATCGCCATACAGAACGCGCGGCTGTACGCGTCTCTGGAACAGAAGGTCAGCGAATACGAGCGTCTCAAGGATTTCAACGAGAATATTGTCGAGTCCATCAATGTCGGCGTGCTCGCGGTCGACCTGCAGGACCGCGTCGAGTCCTGGAACTCACAGATGGAAGTGATGTATGCCAAACCGCGCTGGCAGGTGGTCGGACGATCGTTGAGCGAGGTTTTTCCGGCGTCCTTCGTCGAGGAGTTTTATCGCGTCCGGCAAAATCCCGGCATCCACAATCTTTACAAGTTCCGCCTGGCGACGCCGACCGGCGAATCGCGGGTCGTCAATGTTGCCATCGCGCCGCTGGTGACGCGCAAGTTCAACGTGGTCGGGCGCCTCGTCATCATGGATGACATCACCGAGCGCATCGAACTCGAAGTCCAGCTCACCCAGGCCGACAAGCTTTCTTCCATCGGCCTGCTCGCCGCCGGAGTTGCGCACGAGGTGAATACTCCGCTGGCCGTGATCTCCTCATATACTCAAATGCTCGCGAAGCAACTGCAGTCGGATTCGCAGAAGGCCGCGCTGCTCGACAAAATTACGAAACAGACATTCCGCGCTTCAGAGATCGTCAATAACCTGCTCAACTTCTCGCGCACCACCGGAACGGAGTTCGCCGAAATCAGCCTCAACAAAGTGATCGCCGACACGCTCGCGTTACTCGACCACCAGTTCAAAGTGGCGGGCGTTCAGGTCGAATCCGAACTTCATGAGAACCTTCCTGCGATTCAGGGAAGTGCGGGGCGTCTGCAACAAGTGTTTCTGAATTTGTTCCTGAACGCGAAGGACGCGATGGCCGGCGGTGGAGTTCTGAATGTGGCCACGCTGAACGGCGATTTCGTGAGCGTGCGCGTCACCGACACCGGTTCGGGCATCGCCCAGGAACATATTCACCGCATTTACGACCCGTTCTTCACCACCAAGACTTCCCCGGCCGCAGGCCAGAATCGCGGCACCGGGCTTGGACTTTCGGTGTCCTACGGCATCATCCAGGAGCATGGCGGCAACATTCGCGTGGAGAGCCGCCCCGGCGAAGGAACTACGTTTACACTCGATTTCCCGTTGGTCAGGAAGGCAGCCCATGTCTGAAGTGGCAGTCATTTCGCGCCGCAGTGCACCGGAAGGTACTCCGCAAAGCGCGGGCAGGATCCTCATTATTGACGACGAACTGGAGATCCGCGAGTCGCTCGAGACTTTGCTGGAACTCGAGGGCTATACCGTTTTCGTTGCGGAAAGCGGACGCGAAGGTCTGGCGCAGATCGGCGAACGGAGCTTTGACGTTGTGCTGCTCGACCTGGCACTGCCCGATAAGAACGGGATGGACGTGCTGGCTGAGATTCGGGTGCTGCATCCCGACCAGCCGATCATCATGATCACCGCCTACGGAACGGTCGAGAACGCGGTGCGCGCCATGCAATCGGGCGCGACGAACTTCATCCAGAAGCCGTGGGACAACGAGAAACTGCTGGCGGACGTGCGCAGCGCGGTCGCCCGCCAGAAGGCCGAAGAAGAGAATATCCAGCTCAAACGCGCGCTCAAACAGCGCTACAACTTTGAGAACATCGTCGGCAAGAGCGAGCCGATGTTGAAGATTTTCGATCTGGTCGCACAGGTGGCTCCCAGTCGCTCGACAGTTCTGCTGCAGGGCGAAAGCGGAACCGGCAAAGAACTGATCGCCAAGGCGATTCACCTGCATTCCACTCGGCGCGATCGGTCCTTCGTCCCGGTCAACTCCGGCTCGACTCCACCTGACTTGCTCGAATCCACGCTCTTCGGGCACGTGAAGGGCGCGTTCACGAGCGCAGTCTCATCGAAGAAGGGACTGTTTGAGGTTGCCGATCGCGGCACGCTCTTCCTCGACGAAATTGGCACCATGAGCATGGACACGCAGGCCAAGATTCTGCGCGTGCTGCAGGATCGCAAGTTCATGCACCTGGGCGGCACTCAGGAAGTGCAGGTGGACGTCCGCATCATCGCCGCCACCAACGTGGATCTTCGCCAGATGGTTCGCGAAGGCCGCTTCCGCGAAGATCTGTTCTACCGTCTCAACGTAATCTCGGTGGATTTGCCTCCGTTGCGCCAGCGCCGTGAAGACATTCCTTTGCTGGTCGAACACTTCCTGAAAAAGTATTCCGAGGAGAACGATCTTCCGCGGCGCCATATCAGCACCGAGGGATTGCGTCCGCTGGTGAGCTACGCCTGGCCCGGCAATGTTCGCGAACTGGAAAACACCATCGAACGTGCGGTGGTCCTCTCTTCCGACCCCATGATCGGATCCGATCTGCTGCCCGATCACATCGTGGGCCGTGGCAGTTCGGTGCCAGCACTCGATACGAGTACGGGCGCGACGCTGTTCGGAATCATGGAAGACTGCGAGCGGCGCATCATCATCGACATGCTCGAAAAGTGCGGCTGGAACCAGACCGAAGCCGCAGAGCGATTCCGCGTGCCTCTTTCCACCCTGAATCAGAAGATCAAACGCTTAGCGATCGAGATCCGCAAGAAGAACCATAACCAAGATCGGGCCATCGGGTGATCGGGCCATCTGGCCATCTAAAAATCGAGCTAGGTTCAGATGATCCGTTGCTCTCTGCTATAGTTCCCTGAACGGTCATGGCGCTCGAACTCGAACTGATCTCGCCCTTTGAAGTCGCCAAAGACTTCGCCCTCTCAGTCCAGGAATACACCCTTCTGTCCGCACAATCGGTCGCGAACTTTTTCCGCCCACCCGTCTACATGGGCGACATGTTACAGCAGGCGGATCTGGTCGGAGTGGGATCGCTACCAATCGTCATTCTGACCGGCCTCTCCGTCGGCGCCCTCTTGGCGCTGAACTCGGCCAGCACTCTGCAGCGCTTCGGCGGAATCACGCTGATCGGCCAGCTCGTCTCGCTGGGCATGGTCACCGAACTTGGCCCTCTCATCACCGGCCTGATGGTTGCCGGCCGCAACGCCTCCGGCATGGCGAGCGAACTTGGCTCCATGATCGTGACCGAGCAGATTGACGCCATGCGCGCGCTCGGCACCGACCCCACCAAGAAGCTCATTACGCCGCGCATTGGGGCGACAGCGTTCATGCTGTTTTTCCTGACCATCATTGCGGATCTGCTTGGACTGATCGGCGGTTGGGCGGTCGCGCATCTTCTCTTCGGTCTCGACACCAATCAGTATTGGACCTCCGCCTGGCAAATCCTGGTTTTCCGCGACGTATTCACCGGACTCATCAAGCCCTTCCTGTTCGGCTTCATCATCGCGACCGTCGGCTGCTATTACGGCATGTCAACCAAAGGTGGCACGCAAGGCGTGGGCCGTTCCACCACGCAAGCGGTGGTGGCTTCGTCGGTCCTGATTCTGATCGTCGATTTCTTCGTCACCAAATTAATCTTCGCTGTCTTCGGAGTCCGCTAGCCATGTCGGCTCCCACTCTCCCCGGCGAACAACCGGCGCCTGCGACCGCCGGCCGCTCTGCCTTCGCTCTCGAATTCGAAAATGTTTCGATCGCGTTCGATGAGAAGGTGGTGCTCGACGGGATTTCCTTCCGGCTGGCTCACGGTGAAACCAAGGCGCTCTTCGGCGTTGCCGGATCGGGCAAGAGCATTCTGCTCAAGCTCGCCATGGGTCTGATTCGGCCCGACAGCGGGCGAATCACTGTGCTGGGCGAAGAAGTCACGCGCATGTCGGAACGGGAACTATTCGAGTTGCGCCGCCGCGTGGGCATCGTGTTCCAGGAAAGCGCGCTTTTCGATTCGCTCAAGGTGTGGGAGAACGTCTCGTTCCGCCTGATGGAAGAAAAGATTCCCTTCGAAGAGATCGAGCGGCGGGTGCGGGAAGCCCTCCAATTCGTTGAACTGGAGAACACTTACGATATGTTTCCTGCGGAACTCTCCGGAGGCATGCGGCGCCGCGTGGCGATCGCGCGCGCCATCATCACCCAACCGGAGGTGCTGCTCTACGACTCGCCCACCGGCGGACTCGATCCCGTCACCTCCAACACGATTGTCGAACTGATCATGAAGCAGCGCGACGTCTACAAGACGAGCGCTCTCATGGTGACCCATCGCTTGCAGGACGCCTTCACCATGGCGACGCACGAGTTCGATAAGAAGACGAACAAGATTGTTTTTCTGCCCAAGGGCCAGCGCAGCGAGGTTCCGATGAGTTTTCTGATCCTGCGCGACGGTAAAGTCATTTTCGACGGAGACGGGCACGAGTTAGCCACTTCACGCGACGCCTATATCCGCGAATATATCTCGTAGACCCTGACTGCACCCGCTACCCACTCGTGCCGCTAAGTCGCTGAAATAGACTCGCGCTTGAGCGCCTGAGGGCGCGTTTCGCGTGCGCAAAGAGACTTTTTCCGCAGCCGGTTACGGCGCCAGCGCCTTGTCGAGCAGACCCGAGATTTTCCCCTGATCCACTTCGCCCGAAGCATCGTAAGCAGCCGTGCCGTCGCGATTCAACACTACGACGTGAGGAATGTATCCTTTGTAGAATTTCTCCACCAACTGCTTCTGCGCCGCCGAATGTTTCCGGTCCATATCCACGACCACGAACTGCACTCTGCCGTGATACTTCTCATAGAGCTCAACAGTGCGCCGCGCCTGCCGCTTCGAATTGAAACAGCCTTCGCCATAGATGATGACGTAGGTAGGCTTGCCAGAAACAGCTCCGTCGTCAAGATGATCCCCGGTAATGAGCGGCCCATCCTGGCTGTCGCTCGAATAATCGAGATGCTGATTGAGCTTGAGATTCTCAGCCGCCCGCAACGGCAGCGCAAGAATAATCGCCAACAAGAAAGGCCAACTCCACTTCGTCATGAATCCCCCCTGCCTCGAATTAGGATATCGCTTCACACGCTGCGAAAAAGTCCGATTTCGATTTTGCTTTGAAAGGCTGACGGCTCACCCACTGTTACGAAACTCGCTTTGTGCACGAACGGGCAGCAAGCAGCTTCAAAATATCAGCCCCGGAGGGGCGACCGAGACTAGCCCAGCGCTTCCAGCAGTTGCGAAAAGCGGGGAGAATAATCCAAGTCCCGGAGGGACGACTGAGACTTCGTAACAGCCGCTTCCAGTCGCACCGCAATCGCACCAAATCAACGTCGGCTTTAAGCCGCTGAGGGAAAGCCAACGTCGAAAGAAAATCTTCGCTCCCCGCTCAGTCAGATCTATTTCCAACCCGCGGCTCTCCTTGAGGAGGCTTTCCATCCTCTTTCCCGCGTTCGTTCTTCCCCGGCAGTCCAACAGGATTCTCATGCGTGCGTTCGCGAAAGCTCCCCTTCATTCCGGTCGCAAGCCCAATAGTCGATTCCCCAAACTTGTCGCGCAGATGATCCGCAGCCGCCAGCACTTTCTGCCAACGCTCGTCCCGCGCAAGCAGATTCATCTGACCAGGCCCCGATTCAAAGTTCGACGTCTGCACTCCCAGCAACCGCACGGGCGCACCTTTTTTCCAGTTGCGAAGAAACAGGCGCCGCGTTTGCTCGAAGATTTCATGGTCCATCTGAGTCGGCTGTTCCAGCGACTGCGCGCGCGTGAAGGTGGTGAAATCCTTGTAGCGCAGCTTCAACTGGATGGTGCGCGCAAAGTATCCGCCCTCACGCAACCGCCGCCCGACCATCTCTGAAAGCCGCATCAGCGTCGATTGCAGCCGCTCGAGGTCGCCCGTGTCTTCATCGAACGTGTGCTCGTGGCTGATCGACTTGGGGTCGGTATGTTCGCCCACTTCGGTATCGAACCATCCGCCCGCATCTTCTCCGCGCGACTTCCCTGCCAGCGCCAAGCCCCATTTCCCGAAGCGCTGCTCCAGATCGTTTTCTTCCAGCTTAGC
>OCTA010005573.1_pt1 | contig 10861 bp, 15 predicted proteins | sample 1538991 | NCBI WGS metagenome assembly OCTA01 (sample SAMEA3539302, study PRJEB22396) | soil metagenome | biome: tundra; feature: field; material: soil | place: USA | collected 2010-05 | depth 0.15 m | reverse complement strand
CACGCTGAAGGAAGACCGTGAGCCGTTAGCGATCCAACGCGGTTGGCAGACGACGACCACAAAAAAAGGGGAGGTCCTGCCGGCCCAACCAGCCGCCGTTGCATGTACCGGTCCACAGCCACCTAAAGCTCGGCGCCTGAGGAGTCGGCTGCCGACCAACCCTCAATCACGGTGGCACGTCGAAGCGTGTCCATGATCGAGGAGCGCGTGCGTTTGAGCGAGGGCGAGTGAGAACGGCTGGCGGGACCCCTTGAGATCGGTCCGGGTGTTGTGAGAGCTTCGATGGCCCTGTTGAATGGGCCGGAGGAGCGATCGCATGTCGAGACGCAGGCATACGCCGGAGCAGGTCGTGCGGAAGCTGAGGGAGGCCGACAGGCTGCTCGGCGAGGGGCTGGAGTTGCCGGAGGTGGTCAAGCAGCTGGAGGTGTCCGAACAAACGTACTTCCGGTGGCGCAACCAGTTCGGGGGGATGAAGGCCGAGGACGTGAAGCGGTTGAAGGAGCTGGAGGCGGAGAACGCGAGGTTGAAGCGGATCGTGGCCGACCAGGCGCTGGATATCCAGGGGCTCAAGGAGCTGTCGCGGGGAAACTTCTGAGCCCGGCCCGCAGGCGCCGAGCCGTTGCTGCGTTGCAGGAGCGGCTTGGGTTCTCCGAGCGTCGGGCGTGTCGTCTGGCTGGTCAGCATCGGTCCACGCAACGTCACGAGCCGGCCGTCGCGGTCGATGACGCGGCGATCCGGGCGCAGCTGCGTGTGTTCTCCCGCAAGCGGCCGCGGTGGGGGTATCGCCAGGCGCATCAGCATCTGCTGCAGGAGGGCTGGAGCATCAATCGCAAGCGGGTGCAGCGGCTGTGGCGCGAGGAGGGCCTGCGTGTGCCGCAGAAGCGCCGCAAGCGCCAGCGGCGCGGGCAGTCGACCGTGCCCGGGGACCGGCTGCGGGCACAACGGCCCGATCACGTCTGGGCATTTGATTTCCAGTTCGATGTGACTGAGGACGGCCGCGCGGTGAAGCTGCTCTACGTCGTGGACGAGTTCACCCGCGAGGCTTTGGCGATGGAGGCCGAGCGGCGGATCGACGGCGACCGCGTGGTCGACGTGCTCGAGGGGATCCTCGCCGAGCAAGGTCGCCGGCCGGAGCTCGTTCGCTGCGACAACGGGCCGGAGATGACCTCCAACGCTCTCAGAGACTGGTGCAGGTTCTCACGGACCGGCGCGGCGTTCATCGAGCCCGGCAGCCCGTGGGAGACCCCGTTCGTTGAGAGCTTCAACAGCCGCGTCCGTGACGAGCTGCTCTCCGTCGAGGTGTTCAGCTGCCTCACCGAGGCGAAGGTGATGATCGAGGACTTCCGCCACGACTACAACCGCCGACGGCCACACCGGGCGCACGGGATGATGACCCCCGCAGCGTTCAAGGCCGGCTGGGAGACCACCCACGAGGCCGCGCCCGCCAGCGCCGAACTCCGCCGCCGCTACGCGCCGGCTCCGTCCGACGCCGGCGGCAGCCCTACCCTGCAGGAACCAACCAACCACCAGCTCTCACAGCAGGTGGACCGATGAACGGGGTCCGGCCACGGCCACGCCTACAAGGGCGTGGCCGTTCTCCCGATCTAACGTGACGGTTCTCCTCCCGTCGTGATCTAGCTTGGCAGCACCTCGTTGTATGCGTGTCCTTCGGGGCCGGTCCAACCCAACACATCGGTGGGGCCGGCAACAAATGCGACCGTGTTGTTTGCGATGTTTAGTGAGGTGACGTGCCCGGCACCGTCAGTGAGGGTCGCGTTGGCGGTGCCGTTGGGGAACAGCGCAGCACCGTACACCTGTCCTTCTGGCGCTCCGGGGTAGCTACCGTCAACGATGACGGGGGTCCCCGGCGCGACCGCGGTTGCAACGGTCGCGCAGCCGCCTGTCATCGCCTTGCCTGGGACACGCGCTACGAGGCACAGTGACTCGGAGTCCCCGGCGACGCGCGCTTGTACTGCGTCTGCGGTTTGCGCCAGCCGTACTGCACTCGGACCCAGTGCGACCGGCATCGATCCTACGATCTCTTTGACCAAGGCGACTTCGCTCGCAGTGCTCGCCGGCTGAGCGAACACCGCGAAGTCGCTCGTGGCGGTCGGGCTGAGGGTGGTAGTCGCCGAGCCCTGGGTCGGTGCCGGTCGACTTCCTGCGCTACCAGTTGTGCTGGTCGAGGGAAGCGCGGTGGCGATTCCGGTACCAGCAAGGCCGAGCGCGAGGCAGGCCAACGCAACGTAGAGAACCTTCTTTCTTGATCGTACCCTAGACATCAGCAGCCTCCTTCGGTGTCCGCTTCGCCGGCCTCGGTCTCAACGCCCCGGTTGTTGTACCCGTAGGCGTGTGTTTCGGTACTCGTGCAGACAATACCGGCGATGCTGAACCCGGTTCCACATGCGAACTGGATCACGCCACCTGAACTCGTTTCGCCCTTGACGCAGTACCCCGCTTCGTAGACACCATCAAAGGCCATTGCATGGCAAGGATTGTACTCCCGGCCAGTGTTGTCGAAGCAGCGTTCGTAGGCCCCGAGATGGCAATTCCAATTATGCGTGTAGGCGGAGGCCGTCGGCGTCGAAGCCAGGGCGGGAATGGCTGCCATTGTGAGCGAGACCGCTACCGCCAGAAACCTCTGCCTTCGACATGAGCGTATTCGACTCGCCGTTCTGTTTGATCGAATGACGATATTCATGACAAATCGCTTGCTCCTATTTCGTTTGTTTGCAATCGCGTTCGTTTTGCGGCGATCCAGTCCACCTCCGCGCTCGGTGGGCTGCTCCTCCCGGGATGGGGGAGTCGGCCACGACGCAACGCCGTCGTGGCCGCGCCCCTCGATTCGCGGGAGCCTCCCGTCAGGAGGTACCCGCGAGTTCGATCGTCTTTGTACCCTCACCGGCGACGTGGACAGAGACCGACCGTACTGTTTGGCCTCCATACATGAACAGGTTACTGGTGATCGGAACCGTGGTGCTTGAGCCATCCTTGTTAATGGCCGTCACAGACGCACCGTTTGGCACGAGGCCGTAGGCTACCGGAGGACCCGAGGTTGGGCGTTCCACCGTGTACAACCCGCCAGCATCGGCATCGCTGGTTGAAGCGCAGGTCGTACCGATATAGATCCGGTTGCTTGGTGACGGTACGACTAGGCAGATACCACTACGGCCGGGAACCACCCATCCATGATCCGTAGAGGTAAGCGCGACATACGCGGCGCGCGCCGGTTCGAGTTCATATTCCGACATTTCTGTTCCCAGTTCAGTGAGATGCTCAGCCGTGACGGCCGGCAGGGCAGCTTCGGGTGACACAGCAGCGACCCTGGCCGAACGTAGAACTGAGAATGTGTCCTTAAGGCTTCGGTTTGCTACCCGCCGCGCAGAAGCACGCACGGGAGTAGATGACGCCTCGGCCATCGTGATCGCCGCGAATACGGAGATGCTCGCGGCGAGCAGGATAGGAACGATAGTGCGTTTCATTTGATCTCCTTTCTACCACTCGGAGTAGCGACAACGGATCCGGCTTTCAGGGCTGGTTCTATTCCAGCAGCGTGGGTATGTGGTACCTCCGTGTCCACTTTCCAGTTCCCAGCCACCCGCTTTCCCTTCACACTCTTCTTTGACTGGGCCGTATTCGCCTTCTACCACATCTTGGGCCGAGACACACCCTCCATTCAGGTTGCGGACTTCGTTGGCGTGGAGTGGGCCGTTAGGCCCGTTGCATCCTTTATTGAGCGGATAGGTATTTTCGCAATACACCGGGTTTTCGGCGGCGGCGGTCGCGACCATCATCATTAGGAGAGCCGTGGTGGCTGCTACGGCGACGACCGACAATCGTATGGAGGGTCCGACGCGCAACCTCCGCTGTGCTCTCGATTTACGTCGATGCCACTTGATAGCTTTCACACTCTTACTCCTCTCGTATCGTACGTTTCGGTACGCGCAAGGGTCTCTGCTGGCCTATAGACCCGCGGTCTTCAGATTTGTGACCGGGAGTTTCGGCCGGAACCGCCGCGGAATAGGCTCGCGCAACTCCGGCCCACGCGGACACAGAAGCGCCGCGCTCGGTGGGTTCCGTATCGGACACGGAACCCACCGGGACACGATGTAGCGTCCCCGCTGCCTTTAGGTGCTGTGACAGGAGGACTGATTGATTGCGGCGCGTTCGATTTCGCCGTTGGGTTTCCCCTCGGCGTGGGCGATGTAGTAGTACGGGCCGGCCCAGTTTTCGATCCGCATTGGCGTGTTGTCGCCTACTATGTAGAGCACTTCGAGCGTCCCGGTCTTCCAGACATACGCTTCTCGGTTTGTGTTGCAAACTTGCCCGAGTTCCGCGAGCGGTTTGACGGTCAGCTCCGCTTGCGTGCCCATCCCGTGGCTGGCTTCGATTCGGATACGAGCCGCTCGCGTCTGCGGGCTCACTTCGGCCTGAGCTACGGCGGGCAGCGCCACCACGACTGCTGCCACCGCGGCGAGCAAGAGCGGTCCGAACGACGTGAGCGACGCGAATGTCCGCATACGCGCGCGGGCTCGCGATGTGAGATTCCCCTTCATTCCCGACCTCCGATGAGTTGGAAGAGTTGTCGGCCACTGGCTCCCAAGCCAGAGCCACGTCAGGAGCCATAGACCCACGAACCTCGCGCTTGTGACCGAGTTCCGCAAACCTTGGACGCACACCCAACCGCTGCCCGAGTCGGGAGTTTCAGTGAGTCCTCCTCTGTGCGAGCGATCGGGCTGCGGTCGCGGAGTTAGTGGCGCTTTCGCGGCTTGCCGCTTCTGCTTCCCGTCGCTTTTCGTATTGGTTTACGCCGTGGCGGATCACGGGGTTGCCGGTGGTTCGGAGACTCAGGAGGCCGGTCGTCGCTTCGGTGAGCGGCAGCTCTTCGTATCCCGTGACTTCGGTGACCTCTGTCAGCGTGCCCGGGTTGCCGAGAGCATCGGCCCCGACCATTTCGACGACGAAGCGAACCGGCGCATAGGTTTCGGGGTTCACGTCGTATTCGATTGGCCACGAGGAGGCGGTGCCGGTGCCTTGCGGGCGAGTTTCCTGGCCTGTCAGCCGCAGGACTTCATGCCCGTTGACGGTGGTCTTGCCCGCAGCTTTCAATGCGCCGGATTCGAGCATCGCGTGTATGTGCGCGACGGGTTGGGTGCCGAGACCGCCGGACACCTGGGTCGTGCAGGGCGACTCCTGTGAGCTTTCGTCTTGGCCGCTGCTGACCGGCACGATGACCACTTCGTTGGTTGGAAGGCCCTGGTCGTAGGTCTCTTCGCTGCCAGCGGAGTAGGCACACTGAATGGGTGCGGCTGCCACGGAACTCGCGCTTGTGGCCGTCGGGATGGTTGTGGCGATCCGCCAGCGGGTGGGCTCTGAGGCCGACCACTGTTCTGCGGTGCGCGGCTTGTTCCATCCAAGGCTTTCGGCTTCCGAGCCCGTGATTTCCGCGTGGGTGCCGCCGCGCATTTCAAGCCGAGAGACGGTCACGAGCCGGAGAACCTGTCCTGTTGGGGCGAGCGCGGCCTCGGCCTGCGCGACGACGTCCACGCGGCCGGTGCCGCCACCAATCACCAGGGCGATGCCCGCCACAACGGCGCACAACGCGAGGCCCCCGGTCGCGACGCGTCGGCGTCGGCGTAGCTGGCTGGCCCGCCGGCTCGCGGCCTGGTCGAGCTCGGCGCCCATCTGCTCGAGGAAGCGCTCGTACTCGTCGCTCTGCGTCTCGTCTTGGTAGGTCGCGTCGGTCATGCTTCTCGTGCCTCCTTGATAGTTTGGACGTCGACCGCGCGAGCGAGGATCTTCATCCCGCGTGAGACACGCAGCCGCGCAGCCTGCTCGGATATCGCCAGCCGGCTCGCCAGGTCGGAGTACGGAAGCTCCTCAACCACGCGGAGCATGATCGCCTCGCGTGCGTCATCGGAGAGCATCGCGACCCCTGCGGCGATCGCGCTGCGCATCTCATCCAGTCCGGCCCGCTTGACGAGCTGGGCTTCCGCCTCAGCACTGATCGCCGGGCGCTCCATCCCGAGTCGTTGCATGGCGCGGCACTCCGCCTTGCCGCGCCGGTAGTAGCGGCCGAGCTGTCGGTGGGCGATCGTGTAGAGCCACGCAATCGCCTGCTCGTGGTTGCCGCGGAACCGCCCGCGGCTCGCGAGCGCCTGGGCGAACGTCTCGCCCCACAGATCAGCGGCGATCTCAGCGTCCCCGGTGCGGCGCACCAGGAATCGGAGCAGGTCGTCGCCTTGCTCGGCGTAGAGCGCCTTTACGTCGGGGCGTTGATTGAGCATCCAGCCCTTAAATGCCACGACCGCTCAAAATGTGTCACGGCGGTCCTACCTTCCTCGCCGTCGGCGCCGACAAACCGGGCGCGGAACGCCCATCGCAACGTCGCGCTGTCCAAGGCATGGTTGGTTCGGCCTCTGCTCGTTCGCTGTGACCGCTCCTCCCCATCGTGTATAGGCCCGCGACCGTCGGGTTTGTGACCGAGTTTCGGTGACAAACCGTGCGCCCCTGAATTGCCGGTCACAGATAGGTCGCTGCCGGGTCTTAAGGCACTGTGCGGCGCGGCTGGGCGGCACTATTTCGCGCTGCTGAGGGTCCACGACGACAGAGGGAGAGACGGTCTTGATGGGACGCTTGAGGCAGTTCTCAGGACGCGGAGGGGTGCTGGCCGTAGCTGTTCTGGTGGTGTCGGTCGCGCTCGGCGTCGCGGCGTCGACCGCGAGCGCATACGAAGATACGTGGGGCTGGAAAACGTGCAGCGGTTGCGAACTTCAAGACCCCGGCGGCTACCACCGCTGGGAATGGGTCGATATGAAGCACGTCGGCGGCACAGCGATGAAACGCTCGTGCGCGTTGGCCTGGAATGGGGGGAGCTGGGAGTACGGGTCGGGCTGCGACGAAGGCCGCTCGGAAACGTACCGGGAATTCCCCTACCGGGAAAACGCCCTTGCAGTCGCCCAGGGCTGGTCCGAGCTCGGCGGCGAACTCACGATTGCGGCGGCGGCGGTCGGTTGACGCCACCGCAATAGAACCAGCCCATTCCTACTTCTTTGGAGACAGAACAACCATGAGAACGAGACACATACACCGGCGGGTGCTGGGTGCCGTGACGGTCGGAGTGATCGTTACGGGCTCGTTGACGGCGCTCGCGCTCGGTGACAGCTCAAATGGCGATACGAGCGCGTCGCCGGCAGCGCCCACGATCAAGCAGGTGCCGCCGAGGATCGCAGCCGAGTTCCCGGCCCTAGCCAAAGCGATCGGCGCGGGCGAAGCGCAGCAGCTTCCGGCGGTCGCGAGGGTGATGGGCACGCTCGCGAGCGACGGCGAACTGGCTGCGGGCGGGGAAGCCAACAGCGCGCTCGCGCGGCGGGTTTCGCAGGAGGGCGAAAACGCCGAATACGTCGTGCCGGGCAACGAAGTTGTGTGCTTGGTCGCGATCAGCGTCGGGCACGCGACCGGTGGGGGATGCGCCCCGGCGTCCTCGGTCGAAACGAAAGGCACGACGAGCCTCACGGTCGTCCCCGGCGGCTACGAGGTCAGCGGCATCCTGCCGACTGGCACGAGCGACGTAACGATCACGACCACCAGCGGCAGCGCGACCGTGGTGGACGCGAACGCGAATCATGCGTTCGAGTTCTACAGTGCTGTGCCGCTTGCCAAGCTCGTCTACTCGCTGCCGGCCGGCGGGGAGCACGAAGGCTCGCTCGAACTCCCGCCGCCGGCCCACGCGCCGTCCCCTGCGGGCTGAACCGACGCGCTACATTGCTGGGCCTGCGGACGCTCCGCAGGCCCAGCGGCTGTGTCTTTGGGGGATGTGGGGGGTGAGCGGGCAATACGTTGAGCGGGCTTCGAGCGGTTCGTATCGTGTGTGCCGTGCAGAACTGTCCAAATTGCGCCGAGGATCGATACGCAATCGAGATCGCCCGGCCGTGAGCGGCTTCGGCCTCCCAAACCTCCCCAGCTCGCTTGGGTTGCTGGCTCGGTCGAGTTGCACGCCCAAGGACTTCGCCAACTTCTACACCTACCACGCCCCCACGGTGCTGGGCTACCTCGCAAGGCACACGCAGGACCCGCAGGTGGCGTTCGATATCACGGCGGAGGTGTTCGCTCGGGCGTACGAGAAGCGGGAGAACTGCCAAGGCACGACCACCGAGCAGGCCGGCGCCTGGCTTTGGAAAATCGTCCGCAACGAGCTCTCGCGATACCAGCGCAAGCGGTCGGTTGAGTTCGCGGCACTGACGCGGCTCGGACACGAGCGACCGATGCCGAGCGACCAGGAGCTTCGCGAGGTCGAGCGCCTGCTCGCCCTCGAAGGCATCGTGCGGGAGCACATACCGGAGGCGCTCGATCTTCTCTCCGCCGAACACCAGGAGGTGCTCCAGCTTCGCTACTTTGAGGAGCTGAGCAACGAGGAGATCGCCGTTCAGCTCTCCGTCTCGAACGCCGTAGTACGTCGCCGCATCTCCAGGGCGCTTCGCATCCTCGAACGGAACACGCGCCTGCGATCCGCCGTCGAAACGCTGGCGGACACATGAGACGGCGCCGCGCTCACAACCCGTGGGATCTCCCAACGCTGCGCACGATCGGTGCGCCCTACCTCAAGGTGCAGGAAGAGCAGCGCCAGCAACGTGCGCGGGCACGCCAGCGGGTGCGTCGGCGCGCGATCCTCGCCAGCGGCGGGCTCCTCGTGGCCGTGGCGGCGATCGTGCTGGTGCTCAACCCAGGCCGATCTGCGCGAGCGAACAGCATCGTCAACGAAGCGCCGCGCGCAGCGGAACGGGCCGGGTCGCTGCAGTTCGAATCGGTCCTGACGATCCGCGAAGCCGGCAACCCTCGTCCCGGCGTCACTGAGGGAGGAGCGATCGACTTCCTCACCGGCGACTACAGCACCAAGACGCGATTCCAGAACACTCAGCAGCTAATCGAGCGACGCAGCGTCAACGGCTTGGTGTACGGGTCCCGCGGCCCGGTAGCGCAAGGTTCCTCCGAACCGACGCATTGGGATTCTGCGCCGGTTGCGAAGGGAGCGCCCGGCGGCTTCGCCTACGAAACCGACGCGTTCACCGACCCGCTCTCCTTCTTTCGAGCGCTTGCGCACGTCACGGCACCCGTGAGGCGAATCGGACCCAGGCAGATTCACGGGGTCGCCACCACGCTGTATCGGCTGTCGACGAACCTTGGCGCGTTCCTGGCGCCCAACGCGGGGCACATCCAAGACCCGGCCATGTATCGGCGGGTGCTCGCTCGGCTGGAAGTCTGGATCGACCATGAAGGACGCCCGCGACAGGTCGTCGAGACCTTCGGTGCGGGAAGCACGCTGATGCAGACGGTCGTCGGATTCCACGGCTACAGCCTGCCGGTCAGCGTGCAGGCTCCACCGAAGGCCCTCGTACACCCGACGCGGGGCACGGTCAAGCGCAATCCGCTCGGCGGAGGCCCAACACCGCTCTTCGTGCGGCTCTTGTTCTTCCAGCCAGGTGCGACGCCAGCCCACCCGTAGGAACCTCCACGGTTTGCCGGTCAGCGCGCAGGGCTGAGCTGTGGTGCGTTGCAGCGATCAAAAAAAGAGCCTTGGCGCAACGTCGAGACCACGGCGGTTGGTGGCGATCGGACCCGGTTGGCAACCACGGCGCCAAAAAAAGGGGTGGCTACCTGTCCGGCTGGCTGTTGAGCGCCGGCCCCGGCCTCTTCTCATTTGACCAGCAGCCCGGCGCCCATGCCTCCAACGATGTTGGAGGCATGGGCGTGGAGCATCCGGGGTCTCCGCAGTGGCTAGTGGCTGGGCCCGAAATCCTCCGTGAGGGCTGCTGCGCGGTCCAGGTCCTCGCCGCCGGGTTCAAGGACGGCGCTCGCGCCGGGGGTCTCCTCGGAGCTCGACGGTGGGTTTGCGCGGCAGGCGCAGCTGCAACCCTGGCCTGCCTGTAGGTCTTGTCGTTCTTCTGGGGTCATCTCGTGCTGGACGTAGCTCGAGTCCCACGGCTCCAGGCAGCGGGGGCAGATGATGTCCATGGGCCTTCCATTCTTCGTTTCGTGAGCGGGATCGGACGCCGTGAGCGGCTCGGCGTCCGATCCCCCGGGTGGGCGTCTGCCTAAAACGGGATGTCGTCGTCGCTGGCGGCTCCACCGGCGCCGACACCGGCCGGCACGGGCACGAAGTCCTGCTCCGCACCGGATGGTTCTCCGCCGTCGCCGTCGCTGCGTGAGCTGAGGAACTGCACCGAGTCAGCGATGATGTCGACTGCTTGGCGTTTGGCGCCGTCCTGGGTCTCCCATTCGCGCCAGTCGAGTCGTCCATCGATCGCCACGGGTCGTCCCTTGGAGAGGTACTTCGCGGCGTTCTCGCCCTGCGCGCCCCACACCTTCACGTTGAAGTAGTTGGGCTTGTCGACCCATTCCCCGCTGCTCTGGTCCTTGCGGCGCGCGTTGCATGCGATACGCAGCTCGCATACCGACGTGCCGCTTGGTAGTGATCGCAGATCCGGGTCGGCGGTCAGGTTGCCGGTGAGTACGACGCGGTTGATATTCGTTGCGGCCATGGTTCTTTCTCCTTGATTAGTCCGAGGGCAGGCGTCGGGTACTCCGGGCCGCCCGTTGGATTGCTGTCGGTTTGTTTTCCTCGAGTGCGTGCGCGAGCCCGCGGCCTTTTCGGCGGTGCGCGGGCTCGCCGGTTGCCTGCAAGGGTTGGGACTGTTCTCGCGGACTGCGAGGCGGGGAATGCGGGGAATGCGACACATCTCTCTGTCGATGGCGGTGAGCGTTTCCCCCCACTCAAAGGCGCCGGGGCGCTCACGCCGCCTGGGCGGTGCGGGTCTCCGCGGCGTTCATCAGATGGTTCGCGAACGCGGCGAACCGTCCCGCA
>OCTA010005572.1_pt1 | contig 10861 bp, 7 predicted proteins | sample 1538991 | NCBI WGS metagenome assembly OCTA01 (sample SAMEA3539302, study PRJEB22396) | soil metagenome | biome: tundra; feature: field; material: soil | place: USA | collected 2010-05 | depth 0.15 m | reverse complement strand
GAACCCCTGGGCGTGAGCCCTGGAATCCCCGTCCTTCAGGGCGGGGAGTAGTCAAACGGTTAGCAGACTATTGCTGCAGTAAGGGCGCAGCCAGCGCGGGTGTCCTGTGTACAGGGCCATAACCCCGACCGCGAGGAGGCGGACACGTTGAAGACCAGACTGGGCAAGATTGCTATCACCACCGCAATAGGAGCGGGTGCGCTCGGAGTGGGGCTTGGTGGCAGCCTGGCTGTCGCCAGCGCCGCGACGGCGCACACATCCTCGGTGACGTCGTCGACGTCATCGTCATCAGGAGCAGCTACGACGGCGGTCAACGCCGGGTCTGCGAGCACGGCGGCGACTCCCTCGCCGTCGGCCTCGAGTAAGCCCACGCACAACTGCCAGAACATGAAGGGCGGCAACACGGGCATGAACGGCGCGCCCGCGCGGACCAGCATAGCTAGCTAACGCTGCGGTCAGCGGCCGGCCCTTCCTTCCCAAGGCCCGGGCAGGGCCGGCCGTGGCCGGACGAAGCGGGTTACTAGCGCTCAGAATCGGCGAACATGGTCGGCGGCAGGCCGCGGATGGAGGCGTCGAGGATCTCGGCGGTGTGCGCGACCGCGACGTGCTCGCCGCGTGCGGCCAGGGCCGACGCGATCTGCAGCGAGCAGCCGGGGTTGGCGGAGATGAGCAGCGGCGCGCCCGCGGCGATGACCGCTTCCGCCTTGCGCCCGCCCAGCTCGCTGGCCGCCTCGGGCTGGAGCAAGTTGTAGACCCCCGCCGAACCGCAGCAGGTGCCCGCGTCGGGCAGCTCGACCAGGGTCAGGTCGGGGATCGCGCGGAGCAGCTCGCGGGGCTGCCGGGTGATCCCTTGGGCGTGCGCCAGGTGGCAGGCGTCGTGGTAGGCAGCGGTGACCGGCAGCGGGTGCCGCCGGGCCACCGGCCCGATCTCGGCGATGAACTCGGCGAGATCGGAGACCTTGCCGCTCATCTCGGCGGCCCGCTCCGCCCAGCCCGCCCCGTCCTGCCCCTCCCCGCCCGCCAGCAGCCGGTCGTACTCTTTCATGGCCGAACCGCAGCCGGCTGAGTTGACCACGATCGCGTCCACCCCGCCCTGCTCGAATATGGCGATCGTGCGCCGGGCGAAGGCCGCCGCCTCGGCCTCCCGGCCCGAGTGCAGCGACAGCGCGCCGCAGCAGCCCTGCCCGCGCGGGATGATCACGTCGCAGCCCTCCGCCGCCAGCACCCGCGCGGTGGAGGCGTTCACCTGCGGGAAGAACACCGACTGCACGCAGCCGGTGAGCATGCCGACCACCGCCCGCCTGGGCCCGCGCGCGGGCATCCGTTCCGGCAGCTTTCCCCAGGTCGCCGCCGGGGGAGCCAGCCGCAGCGCCGCGCCGAGCGCGGGGGACGCGCGGCCCGGCAGCGTGCTGCGGGCCAGCCGCCGGTCCAGACCGGTCCGCTGTGCCGTCCGCAGCGGCGCGGTCAGCGCCCGCAGCCGGCCGGGGTACGGGAACAACGAGAAGATGGCCGCCCGGGCCACCCGGTCCCTGACCGGCCGCTTCCCGGCCTGCGCCGTACCTTCAGACACGGGAAGCCGGACCTCAGGGCCGGACCGCGCCTCCTCGGTCCACACCCGGGCCGCCTCGATCAGCTGGTCGTACTGGACGCCGGACGGGCAGGCGGTCATGCAGGCCATGCAGCCCAGGCAGCGGTCGAAGTGCTCCGCCGCCGTCGCCGACAGCGAAGCCCCGTCCAGGATCTCGTTCACCAGGTAGATCCGGCCCCGCGGCGAGTCCATCTCCTGCCCCCACAGCTGGTAGGTAGGACAAGCCGGCAGGCAGAACCCGCAGTGCACGCAGTCCTTCGCCACCTCGCGCAGCGCGTCCTCGTCCTGCATCAGCTACCTTTCCTCATAGCGCCGTCGTCATAGCGCCGCTAGCCGTCCAGGGAACATCCGGTGGTCCGGATCGAACTGGTCCTTGATCGCCCGCATCAGGGCCGCACCCGGGACCGGCCCGTACGTCCCGCCCGCCGCCATCACCGGCTCGGGCCCGGCCAGCACCACCACAGCGCCCCGCGGCCCCGAGGCACCGCCCGCGGCACCGCCCGACGCGTCGAGCCGGTCGCGCAGCGCGCGGGCGAACCGTTCGGCGGTCCCCGGCTCGGTCCCCGGATCCAGGCACGCGTACAGCGCGCCCGCCCCGGCCGAGCCGGTGATTCCGGGCCGGGCGCCGGCGCTCGCGCCGGCCGCGGTGACCGCCTCGAGCACCTCATCCAGGCGGCCCACCCAGAACGTCACCCGGATCACCGTGCCACGGGAGGGCAGCTGCCCCCACCGCGGCGGCGGTGCGTCGGCCACGGCCACCGCTGGGGCGCCGCCCGCCGACGCCAGCAGCTCCGACATCTGCCTGGCTCGTTCGGCCACGCCGGAGGAGGTGCCCTCGACCAGCACGCCGACCCGCAGCCCCCGCGCAGACTGCCCCCCCGAAGACTGGCCCTCCGAAGACTGGGGCGAACTGGGCGGCAAGTCCAGCTCCACGGCCGAGGCCAGCAGCGCCGACCCGGCCGCCGACTGCACCGCCGTCACAGCGGCCGGGCGCTGCCCCGGGCCGAACTCCGCCGTCACGTACGCCACCGCCTCGGGCACCGGATGCAGCCGGAAGGTCGCCTCGGTGATCAGGGCCAGCGTGCCCTGCGACCCGGCCAGCAGCTTGCCGATGTCGTAGCCGGCCACGTTCTTGACCACCTTGCCGCCGGCGTGCGCGACCACCCCGTCCGCGCGCACCGCGGTGACCCCGATCAGCAGGTCGCGCGGGGACCCGTACCGCAGCCGGCGCGGCCCGGCCGTCCCGCTGGCGATCACGCCGCCCACCGTCGCCTCCGCCGGGGCGTCAAGCGCGAGCTGCTGCCCGGCCGTGGCCAGCACCGACGCCAGGTGCCCCATGGTCGCCCCGGCCTGTACCCGCACCACCAGATCTCCGGCCGCGTGCTCGATGACCCGGTCCATCGCCCGCAGGTCCACCACCAGGTCGCAGGCGGACGGGGCCAGACCCCAGCCCAGCCCGGTCCCGGTGCCGCGCGGCACCACCGCCAGCCCGGCCGATGCCGCGGCCCGCAGCAGCGCCGCCGCCTCCTGCGTGCTGGCCGGTGACCCGACGAACGACGGCATCAGGCCGCCGACCGCGTCGGCAGGCTCGCCGTCCCGCAGCGACGGGCACGCGGCCGTCAAGGCTGACCTGACGCCTGCTACCACGGTCCGTTCGGTATCCATCAAAAGATCTCCGCCTGCCCGGCCGCTACGGCGGGATGCGGCGCGCGCCGGTGGCCGGGCACCTCGCCGCACAGCCGGGGCGTGGGGAAGATCTTGCCCGGGTTGCACAGGTGAGCGGGGTCGAACGCGCAGCGGACCAGCTGCATGGTGTCCAGGTCGTCGGCGCTGAACATCTTGGGCATGTACCGGGACTTGTCCACGCCGACGCCGTGCTCGCCGGTGATCGAGCCGCCCTGTTCCAGGCACGCGTCGAGGATCTTGCCTGACAGCTCCTCGGCGGCCAGAGTTTCACCAGGTGAGGAGTCGTCGTAGAGCACCAGCGGGTGCAGGTTCCCGTCGCCGGCGTGGAACACGTTGGCCACCCGGACGCCCGCGTCGGCCGCCAGCGACGCGATCGTGGCCAGCACGGCTCCCAGCGAGGTCCGCGGCACGACGCCGTCCTGCACGATGAACGACGGGCTGATCCGGCCTACCGCGGCGAACGCCGACTTGCGGCCGGCCCAGATGATGGCGCGCTCGGCCGGGTCGTCGGCGGCCCGGATCTCGGTCGCCCCCGCGGCCTCACACAGTGTAAGGACGGTGGCCAGCTCGGCTTCTACCTCGGCCGCCGGCCCGTCCAGCTCCACGATCAGCACCGCCCCGGCGCCAGCCGGGTAATTACACTGCACCGCGGCCTCGGCCGCCGTGATGGACAGCGCGTCCATCATCTCGATGGCGGCGGGCACGATGCCGGCCGCGATGATGTCGGAGACCGCGCGGCCGCCCTGCGCCGTGCTGGGGTAGGCGGCCAGCAGCGTGTGCACGACCTCGGGCAGCGGCAGCAGCTTGACCACGATCTTGGTGACGATGCCGAGCGTGCCCTCGGAGCCGGTGAACGCGCCGAGCAGGTCATAGCCGGTGGTGACGCCGCTGCCGTCGCCCAGCCAGGTCAGCTCGCCCGCGGGCGTGACGATCTCCAGCCCCATCACGTGGTGCACGGTGAAGCCGTGCTTGAGGCAGTGCGCCCCGCCGGAGTTCTCGGCCACGTTGCCGCCCACCGAGCAGACCACCTGGCTGGACGGGTCCGGCGCGTAGAACAGGCCGAACGGTGCCGCGGCCTTGCTCACCGACAGGTTCGTCACCCCGGGCTCGACCACGGCCCGGCGGCTCACCGGGTCGATCTCGAGGATCTGCCGCATCCGGGACAGCACGATCAGGACGCCGCCGGCGTGCGGCATCGCCCCGCCGGACAGGCCCGTGCCGCTGCCCCGGGCGACAAACGGCACCTGGGCCGCCGCGCACACGCGGACGACCGCGGCCACCTCGGCTGCAGAACTAGGCAGCACCACCAGCGCCGGGACCGTGCGGTGCGCCGTCAGGCCGTCGCACTCATAGGTGCGCAGCTCCAGCGGATCGGTGATGACGTTGCCCGCCCCGCAGATTTCCCGCATCCGCGGGACCGTGTTTTCCGCTCGCCTCCGGGCCGCCTCCAGGCGTCCCTTTCCCTCGTCGCTCGTGCCTCGCTCCTCAGTCCAGGCAACGCCGCGGCCCTCCGGCTCGCTCATGATTAACCGCCTAACTGCCAGCCCTTTCCCTGATTGTCCCCGTTTCCTGTTCTGGTGAACAAAAATCCCTACGGCATCCGCTCGTAGGCGGGGATGGTGAGGAAGTCGGCGAAGTTGTCGGCCAGGGCGACCTCGGTGAACAGCGCGACCGCCTGGCCGTACCGTTCGGCGTCGAACGCGTCGCCGGTCAGCGCCCGGATCTTGGTCAGCTCCTCGTCGATGAGCCGCTCGACCAGGTCCCGAGTCACCACGGTCCCGTCGTCCAGGGCGACGTCGTTGTGCACCCACTGCCAGACCTGGGAGCGGGAGATCTCCGCGGTCGCCGCGTCCTCCATCAGGTTGAAGATGCCCACCGCGCCGTTGCCGCCCAGCCAGTTGGCCAGGTACTGCAGCGCGACGCTGATGTCGTTGCGCAGCCCCGCATCGGTGATCACGCCGGGGGTCTTGCTCACCGCGAGCAGGTCCTCGGCGGTGACGCTGACGTCGTCGCGGAGCTTGCCGAGCTGGTTCGGGTTCGCGCCGAGGACGCCGTCGAAGACCTCCTTGCACAGCGGCACCAGGTCCGGGTGGGCGACCCAGGAGCCGTCGAAGCCGTCCTGCGACTCGCGGGTCTTGTCCTCCCTGACCTTGGCCATGGCCTTGTCGTTGACCTCGGGGTCGCGCCGGCTCGGGATGAACGCGGCCATGCCGCCCATCGCGTGCGCCCCGCGCCGGTGGCAGGTCTTGACCAGCAGCTCGGTGTAGGCGCGCATGAACGGCGCGGTCATCGTGACCGAGTTGCGCTCGGGCAGGACGAACTCGCGGCCCCGGGTGCGGAACTTCTTGATCACGCTGAACAGGTAGTCCCAGCGGCCCGCGTTCAGGCCCGCCGAATGGTCCCGCAGCTCGTACAGGATCTCTTCCATCTCGAACGCCGCCGGGATCGTCTCGATCAGCACCGTGGCCCGGATCGTGCCGCGACCGATGCCGAGCGCGTCCTGGGCCAGGTTGAACGCGTCGTTCCACAGCCGCGCCTCAAGGTGGCTCTCGTTCTTGGCCAGGTAGAAGTAGGGACCCTTGCCCTTGTCCAGCTGGCGCTGCGCACCGGCCGCCATGTACAGCGCGAAGTCGACCAGGCTGCCCGAGGCCCGCTTGCCGTCGACCAGGATGTGCTTTTCGTCCAGGTGCCAGCCGCGCGGCCGGACCACGATCGTGGCCAGCTCGTCGTCCGGCCGCAGCGCGTAGTCCTTGCCCTCGGCGCTGGCGAAGTCGATCGTCCGGTCCAGCGCGTCCTTGAGGTTGAGCTGCCCGGTGATCATGTTGTCCCACAGCGGGGTGTTGGCGTCCTCGAAGTCCGCCAGCCACACGTTGGCCCCCGAGTTCAGGGCGTTGATCGTCATTTTCTTGTCGGTCGGCCCGGTGATCTCGACCCGCCGGTCGACCAGGCCAGGCGAGGGCGGCGCGACCCGCCAGTCCGGGTCCTCGCGGACGTGCGCCGTCTCGGGGAGGAAGTCGAGCATGGCCCCGCCGGACAGCTCGGCCTGGCGGCGGCGGCGCGCGGCCAGCAGCTCAGCCCGGCGCGGGCCGAGTTCGGCGTGCAAAGCGGCGATGAGGTCGATGGCCTGCGGCGTCAGTATCTCGTCGTAGCGGTCACCGTAAGGACCTGTGATCTCGACGCGTTCGGTTCCCGGCATGTCTAACACTCCTCCCGACCCCAAATGGCTCGTGCTCCCCATCCTAGGCGCGTCGCCGGGGCCGCGGCAGGGCGACGCCGGACATGGTATTTCACCGGCGCCCGCAGCGGCGTTTAAAAATGGCGGCGTTCCCGGCGGGGAGATACTCGTTGCCATTATCGGCTGAGCCAATTCCGGGAGATGACTGGTCAGGGCCAGCCTCCGGGAGGACCGGCGCTACCACGCGCCGGGCGGAGTGATAAGCTCTTATATCCCGTAACCGTATCCGCCCGCCGACACTCGCAATATTAACAAAGCATCAATTATAATTCAGTGAAAGTATACCAAGAAATATGACGCTTAGTCAAACCAATTCCGCCACCGCGCCGGCTTCCGCCACCGCGACGGCCGTCAGCCACGAGCAGGCGTACCTCGACATGCTTTATCGCCTGCTCGATAACGCGCGGGAGCGGGGTGAGCGCGCGCTCACCCAGACCCACCGCCGCGGCGGTGCGGGCGGCACCTTCCAGGCCCGGGTGGAGCGCGATGTGACGGCGGCCGAGCAGGACCGGCGGCTGGCCCAGCTGAACGCGGTGGAACACGGCCTGTGCTTCGGCCGCACCGACGCTGAGCCCACGCCCGAGCGGGCGGGCACGCTGTACATCGGCCGGATCGGGCTGCGGGACTCCGACCTCGAGCCGCGGCTTATCGACTGGCGCGCGCCGGCCGCCCAGCCCTTTTACGCGGCCACCCCGAAAGACCCGAACGGCTTGATCAGGCGCCGCCACATTTACACCAGGAATCGCGCCGTCACCGGCGTCGACGACGAGGTCTTCGACCTTGACCGGCTGTCTGAACCGGACAGGAAAAGCCTGTCAGGCGAGGCCATGCTGATCGCCAGCATTACCGCCGGCCGCACCGGCCGGATGGGCGATGTGGTCGCCACCATCCAAGCCGAGCAAGACCGGGTGATCCGCGCCACCATCCAGGGCGTCGTGGTGGTGCAGGGCGGCCCGGGCACCGGCAAGACGGTCGCGGCGCTGCACCGGGCCGCGTACCTGCTGTACACGCACCGTAGGGCGCTCGAGCGACGCGGCGTCCTGGTCATCGGCCCGAACACCACCTTCCTCCGCTATATCAGCCAGGTGCTGCCCTCCCTGGGCGAGACCGACGTGGTGCTCAGCTCGATGGCGGAGCTCTTTCCCGGGGTCAAGGCCGCGCTCGACGACAATCCGGATGCCGCCGTGATCAAGGGCGATACCAAGATGGTCGGCGTGCTCCGCCGCGCGGTGCGCAACCTCCAGCAGGTGCCGCCGGGTGACCTGGAGATCACTGTGGACGGCGTGACGATGACGGTGCCGCGGGAGACCGTCGTGCGCGCCCGCGACCGGGCCCGCGGCCTGCGCAGACCGCACAACGTGGCCCGCAAGCTGTTCGCCACCGAGATGCTCAGCGCGCTGGCGGCGGCCGAGGCCAGGGCGCTGGACCGCGAGCTCGATCCCGAGGACCTTCCGTACGCCCGCGCCCGGCTCTGGGACGAGCTGCCGGTCCGGGCCGCGTTCGACGCGCTGTGGCCGTTCCTGACCGCGCAGCGGCTGGTGGCCGGGCTGCTGGCCTCCGAAAGTGTGCTGCGCCGGGCCGCTCCGGGTTTTTCCGCGGCCGAACGGGCCGTGGTGCTCCGCCCCGATGCTCCTGACGCGTGGACCGTGGCGGACGTTCCGCTGCTTGACGAGGCCGCGCAGCTGCTCGGCATCGACGACTCGGCGGACAAGGCCCGGCGCCGGGCCGCCGAGCGGGAGCGCCGGGCCGAGGAGCGGTACGCCCGGGAGGTGCTCGAGATCACCGGCCTGGCCGGGCAGGGTTTCGTGGACGCCGCCACGCTGGCGGACTGGAACCGTGAGTCCGGCCAGCAGCTCACCACGGCCGAACGGGCCTGGGCCGACCCCTCCTGGGCCTACGGCCACGTGATCGTGGACGAGGCGCAGGAGCTGTCCGAGATGGCGTGGCGGATGGTGATGCGCCGGATCCCCAGCCGGTCGCTGACCGTGGTCGGCGACGTGGCGCAGCGGGGGAGCGAGGCCGGCGCCCGCTCCTGGGCGCAGATGCTCGACCCGTACGTCCGGGGCCGCTGGCGCGAGGAGCTGCTGACCGTCAACTACCGGACGCCCGCCGAGATCATGGTGGTGGCCGCCGACGTGCTGGCCTCGGTGGCCCCGGCCGAACGTCCCCCGGAATCCGTCCGCGACGAAGGCGTCTCCCCCCGGGCCATCCGCGACCTGTCCCAGGTTCCCGCCGTGGTGAGCGCAGAACTCGCTGAGCTGGGGGACGGCGGCCGGCTCGCGGTGATCGCACCGGCGGCGCGGCTGGCCGAGCTGGCGCGGGCGCTGCCGGAGGCCGTCCCCGGCGACCGGCCTGAGGTGCTCGACTCGCCGGTCGCGCTGCTGACCGTGGGCCAGACCAAGGGGCTGGAGTTCGACCGGGTGGTGCTGGTCGACCCGGCCGGGATCCTCGCTCAGTCCCCGACCGGCGGACACGACCTCTACGTCGCGATCACCCGCGCGACCCATCGCCTCACCGTGCTCTACGAGGGCGAGCTGCCCGCCGTGCTGCACCGCCTGGAGCAGGACGTCCCCGATTAAGCCGCATCCGGTGCTGCGGGTGCTGCGTGTCCGAGTCGGTCCCCTACCGCACCGCGCTGGCCCAGGGCGCGACGCAGACCCCCGCCCTGCGCGCCACCTTCCTGTCCCGCCCCCGACTCGCCAGAAGTCAGCCGTCTAGCCACCGACGGCAAGCTCCTCCGCGCCGCCTTCTCCTCCGGCCGCGCCGCCGCCCGCGATTTCACCGCCACAGTAAACCACCCTCCACCCCGGATTCCCCTACCAGGGGAGGGCGCCGTAGGCGCCGCGGGGCTCCATAGGTAGCCCCAGAGGAGGCCGCTGGGGCCGGAGGGGTCCAGGGTGGCGAGGTGCACGCTGACCTCCGCGCCCTCGGCGGCCGAACGGAACCCGCGGTGGCCGTTCAGGTCGGTAGCCGTGTAGCCGGGGTTGGCCGCGTTGACCTTGATCGGAGTATCCCGCAGCTCCTTCGCGTACAGCGCGGTGCCCATATTGAGCGCGGTCTTCGACGACGGGTACGCCAGGCTAGCTGGCATCTGCGCCGGCGGGCTGGCCGGATCGGTCATCGCGGAGATGGACCCGACCTCGCTGGACACGTTGACCTGGAACATCTCACGCATCGCGTCGAGGTCGGTCTCGCTCGGCGGGCCGCCGCCGACCGCCATGCCCGCGTTGTTGACCAGGATGTCCAGGTGGCCGTACGCCTTCTCGATCCAGCTGGCCGCCTCCCGTACCGAGGCCACGTCAGTGACGTCCAGCGGGACGAACCGCACGTCGGCACCACCCCGGAGATCCTCCCGCAGCGCGCGTTCCGCCGCGACGCCCCGGGCCTGGTCCCGCGCGCCCGCTAGCACGGTGACGCCGCGGGCGCCCAGCTGCCGCGCGGTCTGGAACCCGATTCCCTTGCTGGCCCCGGTGATCAGGGCGATAGTCGTGGCCATGGCCCCGACGCTAGGCCCGGTCCGGGCCTTGCGGCAGAGACCGGTCAAGCCTGGGACTGGCGGTACCACCCTGAGCGCTCCCCCCGGCCGCCCGCAGCGGCGACACTAGAGAACGTGACCTCAGCCAGCCGGGACGGGGCCGCCGGCCTGGCGGCATTCCTGCGGGCCAGGCGCGCGGCTCAGCCCCCGTCAGGCGGGCCTGCCCGAGGCGGCCGACCCGGGCCGCCGGCGCACGCCCGGGCTGCGCCGCCAGGAGGTGGCCCAGCTGGCTGGCATCTCGGTGGACTACTACATCCGGATGGAACAGGGCCGCGGGCCGCACCCGTCGCGGCAGGTACTCGTGGCCCTGGCCCGGGCGTCAGGCACCTGCTCGACAGCATCCCGGAGACTCCCGCCTACGTGGTCGACGCGGCCTGCAACGTGCTCGCCTGGAACCAGCTCGCAGCCCAGTTCATCGGCGACCTGTCCAGCTACCAGGACCGCAACATGATCCGCTGGACGTTCCGCTGGGCCCAGGACACCTTCTGGACCGACGAGGACTTCGCCCGCTTCACCCGGTCCATGGTCGCCGACCTGCGCGTCGCCTACTGGTCCGCGCACGAGGTCGAGGCGCGCGGGCCGATGCTCAAGCACGTTAACCACCCGCTGGCCGGGCCCCTGGAGTTCGAGTGCCAGGTCCTGCACATCGCCGACACCGGCCAGCGCCTCATCGCCTACTGCGCCGCCACAGGTTCCGCCACCGCCGCCGCCTTCCGCCAGCTGGCCACGGCCCGCAGCACCACCCGGGTCACAGATTCGGACCCGGCCGCGGTGGCGGGGCACATTTGGTGCGGCGCCGGTGTTAATTAAATGCGGT
>OCTA010005571.1_pt1 | contig 10861 bp, 8 predicted proteins | sample 1538991 | NCBI WGS metagenome assembly OCTA01 (sample SAMEA3539302, study PRJEB22396) | soil metagenome | biome: tundra; feature: field; material: soil | place: USA | collected 2010-05 | depth 0.15 m | reverse complement strand
GTAACGCCAACTCACCCAACCGGAAACCAGAGAAGGTGCTGACCGGATGGAAGCGGAATTGGCTCTCTGAAATGGATAAAGTCGAGCTCAGAGTGTATTTGAAATGGGAATCAAGCTCGGATCACTAGCTGCTCCGTCGTCCGGGGAGGCCCTGCGACATGTCGATAAAAATCTTAACGGCGCACCTAAAGAATTTTGATTACCGCTCCAAGAGTGCAGGTTCCACAGTTAGTTGCAGTCTGTGTAGCTGGGCTAAGTTCCAGCGCAGCGCGAGTCTTTATGCCTTCCTTATGCGCCGTAATACATAATCACCGATATTTGAGAAAGATACACACAGCGGCTCGCCGGTTAACGCAAGGAAACTCTGCGAGCCGCAACAGAACGAGAACGAGCCAACAAGTCTGAGGTTTCGGAAGTCAAGACCTAGTTGTTCCTGACTTGGCAGTAAGCATCGGTATCCGTGGTTTCTTCACCATCGTGAGGGGAAAGAAGGTTATGAACACTCGCAAGTATTTGATGGGCCTTTTAATTCTATGTACGGCGACGAGGCTTGGCGCCATGCAATTGCCTCAGCCTGTTGAAAACCCCGCCGTCGACTCGGTTCAAATCAAAACGGCCTATGGAACGATTGCCGGTATAGTCAGGAACGCCGCAAGTGTTCCAGTGGCAGGCGCGACAGTGACGGCAACAAAATTGGATGGCAACGGCATTCGCACGACGATCTCCGGCAGTGACGGAATATACTCCTTCGCCGACGTGCAACCTGGCACGTACTCGGTGACATCGCAGGTTGATGGTTATCCGGATGTGGTTATCTCTTCGCTTGAGGTGACGGCGGGCCGGGCGACGAGAACTGACATTGCAATGGCAGGGGCGGCTCCCGCTTCTGTTGTCTCCGCACCTGCCGACTCGAAAACGGTTCTAGTGGCTACGGCTTCGCGGAGCGTGCCAGTCCCTGCGCTCCAGCCACCGGCCGCGCCAGTGGAAAGCCCGAGATCGGCAGCAAGCCCGGCCTCGGCTCCGGCAGCGGCGCCAGCGGCCGGCGGTGGCCTTCCCGAGGCGCTTCAGGCTCCTCCGCCGGCCCCTGCGGTAGACAACCAGACCCCCTTTGCCTTCGGTGACTTCACCTGGCTAAACGGCACTCCCCGCAACAAAGATACTGTGCTCGACACGGCCTTCTTTACGCCGGAAGTCCGATTCGACACTCACTATATGGTTGATTTCAATCAACCGAGAGATCACACGATGGGGGGATCGACCGAGTCCTTCCGGTCCGGCGAGTTCCAGGAGGAGCAGATCAGCGTAGGCGGCGACTTCCACTGGCAAAACGTTCGCGGAAGGGTTTTGTACATGGCGGGACTGTTTGCCACCACAACCCCGCGCAATGACGGAAGCGCCGGGGTCGGCCAATGGGACCTGCGCAACGCCTACCGCTACGTTTCGGAGGCGTACGGCGGCTATCACTTCAATGTGAATCACGGACTAAACGTCGATGCCGGGATTTTCGTGTCATACATCGGCCTGTTTAGTTACTATAACTTCGATAACTGGACTTACCAGCCGTCGTTCGTATCGTCTAACACTCCATGGTTCTTCAATGGTCTGCGGATTCAGTGGTTTCCCACCAACAAGCTGAAGATTGAGCCCTGGATCATCAACGGCTGGCAATCCTATGCGAAGTTCAATGGCCACCGGGGGCTGGGCGGGCAGATCTTGTATCGCCCCCGCGAGTGGCTTTCGCTCGTATTCAACAACTACGGCAATGGCACGGATACGTTGGGCAATCCCGGCCGCTCCCGCCTTCACACCGATGACAGTGTCGAGGTGAGGTACTACAACAAGCCAGAGAGTACGGGTTTTTCCAAGATGGCCTTCTCTTTTACTGCCGACGCTGGATGCGAATATGGCGGCGGAGTGACTTGTCACGGCGGCAAGGCTGGGCCGAAGCAGTCATTCCTCGGTTGGATGCTCTACAACCGGACTTGGTGGAACAAGGACAAATACGCTCTCACGCTGGGCGGCGGCATGATGAGCAACCCGGGCCGCTACCTGACGCTGTTGCCGCCTATCAACGGCGCCGATGCCATCTCCGGTTCGCCCTACTTCACGGAAAGCCCTGGGGACAAAGCCCACATGTGGGATGCGACGGCTACTTTCCACTGGATGCCGAAACAGTACATCACGTGGTGGCTGGAGACTGGATACCGTCATTCGGACGTGCCCTATTGGTCGGGCCGCGGCGGGATCACGCCTCCCGGCGGCAACAACGGTTCCCCGGCGAGTTTCGTCTGCGGCACAGGCGCCTCGTCCGGGCAAACGAGCCTTGCGGCGGCGCAAACGGCTTGCGGAGGGCCTGGCAGCGTGTGGTTTCCGGATCTTCGCAAAGGTCAAGCCACCCTGAGCGCGGGCGTGATGGTTAAGTTCTAGTTTTGAAATCGAGCAGCGCTTCGGAATGCTGTCCGAAGTCGTTAACAGGCTCTCGTACAAGCCCTCGACAACCCACGCTTGCCAGTGAGCACTGTTGACGAACTCAGGCCTGTCCAGGTGCTGCTCTGGAGTCCCGCGACGGACGCGGAGGCGCGCGCCGTAAGGTAATGGAGATCTTTATGAAGAGAACAATTCTGGAGATTGGGCTTCTCTGTGGCTGTTGTGCCGCTTTGACGAGTCTGGGTGGTTGCGGCGGAGTGCAGGCAAACGACGCCGTACAGGAAGGGGCGCCGCCTGAACCTAACGTTGTTCCTGGAGCCGATCCCAGTCTGTTCTCGGTGGAGCATCCGGAGCAATTCCGGTACGCCACGGCGACGGAGTGCGCCAGGAGGTCTGAGTTGGCAGTCACCGGAACGGTCGCGCCTGACGTCTCCCGAAATGTTCCCGTCGTCTCACTGGCTTCCGGCCGCATAACGGCGATTCATGCGCGCCTGGGCGACACCGTGCGGAAAGGGCAGCTGCTAATGACCGTTCGAAGCGACGATGTCTCGGGTGGCTACTCGAGTTACCGAAAAGCCATTGCCGATGAGGTCCTGTCGCGCACGCAATTGGAACGCGCGAAGGACCTGTATGAGCACGGCGCCATTGCGCTGAACGATTTTCAAGTCGCGCAGGATACCGAGGACAAGGCCAAGGTAGATGTCGACACCATGGCTGAGCACCTGCGTCTGCTCGGCAATGATCCCGGCAAGCTCAATTTCATCGTGAATATCTTCGCGCCGGTTTCGGGAGTGATTACAGACCAGCAAGTTACCAGCGGCTCGGTCGTGCAGGCTTACAGCGCGCCGAGTCCATTTACTATTTCGGATCTTTCGGCGGTGTGGGTCCTCTGTGACGTGTACGAGAATGATCTTGCCAACGTACGGAGCGGTGACACCGCGGATATCGTTTTGAACGCGTATCCCAATCGCATCTTCAAGGGGCGCGTGAGTAATATCGGGGCGATCCTGGATCCGAATCTCCGCACGGCCAAGATGCGCATAGAGGTTCCAAATCCCGGAATCATGCGTGTGGGCATGTTCGTGAAAGCCACATTCCATGGCCAAACTACAGAAATGCATACGACTGTTCCGGCCTCCGCCGTCCTGCGGATGCACGACCGCGATTTCGTATTCGTTCCCGCGCCGGGTAAGCAATTTCGCCGCCTGGAGGTCGTCGCCGGGGATCTCCTGGCTGACAACATGAATCTGCAAGAGATCAAGTCGGGCCTTAAACCGGGACAGCAAGTGGTGGAAAGCGCGCTTGTGCTCGATCACGTGTTAAGCCAATAGTCGGCGACTGTATACCTGGCAGGACGGGAAACAGGAAATGATACGCGCTCTTGTAGACTTCGCGCTGAACAACAAATTTGTCGTGGTGGCCGCTGCCATCTTGTTGCTCGGATGGGGTGCCATCTCGTTTCACAATCTGCCGGTCGAGGCCTATCCCGATATCGCGGATAATTACGTCACCGTCATCACGCAATGGCCGGGCCGTTCCGCCGAAGAGGTGGAACAGCAGGTTACGATTCCGATCGAAATTCAAATGGCCGGGATGCCGCATATGACTTACCTGCGCTCCGAGTCGATTTTCGGCTTGTCGTTCGTGATTATGGTCTTCGACGACAGTTCCGTTAACGATTGGAATCGCCAAAAGGTCCTGGAGAGGCTTACACAGGCAAACCTCCCTAATGGACAGAATCTTCAACCGCAAATCGGCACTGACTGGAGCACGACGGGTCAGATCTACTGGTACACCCTGAGAAGCACAAATCCCCGCTACGATCTCATGGAGCTGAGGTCTCTCGAAGACTGGGTTCTGCTGAAACAGTTCAAGTCCGTTCCGAATGTGGTCGACGTTTCCGATTTCGGCGGCACGGTGCGCGAGTACCAGGTGCGCCTCGATCCGGGGAAATTGGTCTCATACGGGTTGAGTATTGGCCAAGTCGAGCAGCAACTCGGCAACAACAATAACAATGGGGGCGGCAGCTTCGTAGAAATCGGGATGCAGCAGATGAACGTCCGCGCACTCGGGCTCTTCACGAACGTTCAGGACATCGAGCAGACGGTCCTAAAAACACAAACCGGAACCGCTCTCCGAGTGAGGGACATCGCGGACGTCGTTCAGGGTCCGAAGATCCGGCTGGGGCATATGGCGCGAGCCAACCATATGGAGGACGGGCGCATCGTCGACGAACCGGACGTCATACAGGGCGGCGTGCTAATGCGCAAAGGCGCCGAAGAGCAACCCACGCTCGACGCCATCCACGAAAAGGTGGACGAGCTCAATAACGGCATCCTGCCGCCCGGCGTGCAGGTGGTTCCCATGCTGGATCGCAGCGATCTCCTTCATTTCACCCTGCATACGGTGATGCATAATCTGGCGGAAGGGATGATTCTGGTGGTTGTCATCCTCTTCCTGTTTCTCCTCAATGTTCGAGCCGCTCTCATCGTTGCGCTCACCATTCCGTTTTCTCTGCTGTTTGCATCGATCTGGCTCAATCTGAGCCGCATTCCCGCAAACCTCCTCTCGCTGGGGGCACTGGATTTCGGAATGGTGGTGGACGGAGCGGTGGTGATGGTGGAAAACATCATGCGGCATCTTAGCCGCCGCCAAGCCACCACGGGACGTCCGAAGAGCACGGAGGAAATCATCCGCGAAGCTTGTCATGAAGTTCAAAGACCGGTGTTCTATGCCATCGCCATCATCATCACGGCCTACTTGCCCATCTTCACCCTGCAGCGTGTCGAGGGCCGGTTGTTCAGGCCCATGGCTTGGACCGTCGCCTTCGCTCTTCTCGGCGCCATGACCTTTTCGATTCTGATCTCACCCGTTCTGGCGGGCGCGTTCTTCCGCAAGGGAGTCCGCGAGCGGCGCAACCCGGTTATGGATTTTATCGTGGAACAGTATCGCCGGCGCTTACGCTGGGCCATTCGCCATCGTTGGCTGGTCGCCGGAATCGGCGTCGCGGCCCTTGCTGGAACCGTTTACTTGGGCTTTAGCGGCGTCATTGGATCGGAATTCCTGCCGCATCTGGATGAAGGCGCAATCTGGGCGCGCGGCACTCTGGCGAATAGCACAAGTCTTTCAGTAGGCGAAAAGTTCACCACCAACGAGCGCTACGTTTTGGCATCTTTTCCGGAGGTGAAAACGGTCGTCTCCGAAGTGGGCCGGCCCGATGACGGAACAGATACAGGCGGATTCGGAAATACCGAGTATCTCGTCGACTTGAAGCCAAAGGACAAATGGCGGCCGACATTTCACAAGAACAAAGAGGAATTGATCGCCGCCATGGACCGCGCGGTGCAAAAGTATCCCGGAGCAATCTGGAACTTCTCGCAGCCGATCGAGGACAACGTCGGAGAAACGCTCACCGGCACCAAGGGCGCCCTTGCTCTTAAAATTTTCGGCGACGATCTAAAGCTCCTAGAGCAGAAGGGCGAAGAAGTCGCCGCCGTTATATCGGCGATTCCGGGAATGCAAAACGTCAAACTCCTGCGCGATTTCGGCCAGCCGAATCTCAATCTGACGATCGACCGCCGCGAGGCGGCCCGCTTTGGAATCAACGTGGCGGACATACAGGACGCGGTTCAAACAGCCGTCGCCGGGAATCCAGTCAGCCAGGTGTTGATCGGCGAACAGCGGTACGACGTGGTGGTGCGCTACCAGGCGCCCTATCGAAACAGGCAGAGCGCCATCGAGAACATTCGGCTGCTGTCTCCCGCCGGAGAACGCGTTTCTCTCGCGCAATTAACCAGCGTAGCGGTCAAGGACGGGGCGTACGACATCTACCGGGAAGGCAATAGCCGCTTTGTGGCGGTCACGTTCAACGTCAGAGGCCGGGATCTGGGAAGCACAGTCGAAGAGGCAATCAGAAAGATCGATGCAGGGGTGAAGCTGCCGCCCGGTTATCACGTAGGCTGGTCGGGTGAATACGAGAGTGAAAAGCGAGCTCAGGCGCGGCTGACACTCATCGTTCCGTTAACGGTACTGGTGATTTTCATCATTCTCTATACCATGTTCGGCTCCTTCAAATGGTCGTTGCTTATTCTGCTAAACGTCGCTTTGGCTCCAATTGGCGGCCTCATGGCTCTCTTGCTCACCGGGACTTACCTCAGCGTGTCTTCTGGAATTGGAATGTTGGCGCTTTTTGGAGTGTCCGTTCAAATCGGCGTAATCATGATCGAATACATCAACCAACTACGGGCGCGAGGGCACTCCATCGTAGATGCCGCCGTTGAAGGCGCGGTCTTGAGGCTCCGTCCCATTATGATGACGATGCTGGTAGCAACTCTGGGGCTTCTGCCGGCGGCAATGTCCCACGACATAGGTTCCGATTCACAGCGGCCGTTCGCGATCGTCATTGTGGGTGGTCTGCTTTCCGATCTACTGCTGAGCATCGTTCTGATACCCACCTTCTATGTCTGGGTCGCAAGCGATCGAGACAGGCTGCCGGAAGCGGAGGAATCCTTTGACTAGCTGTGTGGGGCGGATCCTTTTCGCGGCGGGCGGTGTCGCAGCCGCCTGTCTGGTATGCGCCGGACCGGCGCGCGGGCAGGTGGTAGCCGGCCCTGTCAAGATCACGCTTGAACAGGCCATTGACCTGGCCCTCAAACACAACCATAATCTGCTGGCCGCGCGAACCACCATCCGGCAAAATGAGGCACAGGAAATCACCGCGAATCTGCGCCCGAACCCAACTGTGTTCACCGATTGGGAATACCTCCCGCTTGTACACCCCAACGGCGCCAGCTTTATCGATTATCTTCGCGACTCGACGGAAGGCGATATTGGGATGAGCTACCTGTTCGAACGCGGCAAGAAACGGCAACACCGGCTGCAGGCTGCAAAGGATGCTACGACTGTCACGCGCTCGACGGTGACGGACAACGAACGCACCCTTGCGTTTCAGGTTGCGCAGTCATTCATCGACGTGCAGTTGGCCGAGTCAAGCCTCGAACTCGCCCTGCAGGATCTCAACAGCTTTCAGAAGACAGTCGAGATCAGCGAACACCAATTCAAGGCCGGCGCGGAGAGCCAGGGTGACTTCCTGAAGATCCAACTGCAACTGCTTCAATTTCAGCAGGACGTCGAACAGGCCGAACTTTCGAAGACCCAGGCGCTGTCGGATTTGCGGCAACAGCTAGGGTACGAATCCGTGCCTGCCGAATATGATGTCGCGGGTGAATTCGACTACCAGCCATTGCATCTTACGTTCCCGGACCTGCAAATGAAAGCTCTCGAGAATCGGCCGGATTTGCGCGCCGCGGTGCAGGGAATCGCAGCCGCGGGCAGTCAGTACGATTTGGCGAAGGCAAACGGCAAAGTGGACGTCACGGGAGCCGCCAACTACTCGCACGTCAACAGCATCAGCGCCTTGACTTTCAACGTCAGCGTTCCCCTGCCAATTTTCGATCGGAATCAGGGCGAAATCGCCCGAACCCAGTACGCGCGGACTCAGGCGCAGGAACAAGAAGCGGCTGCGAGAGGCCAGGTCATGACAGACGTGAAGGAGGCCTGGGAGGCAGTGCAGTCGAGTGCCAGGGTCGCGCGGTACTTTCAAGCCACCTATCTCGAGGTGGCGCAGAAGAATCGCGATATCAGCGAATATGCCTACCGGCGTGGAGCAACGGCCCTGCTCGATTTTCTGGATGCGGAACGAACCTATCGCAGCACGCAACTTGCGTGGCGGCAGACCATCGCCGCTTACCTGGTTGCGCTCGAGCAACTCCGGCAGGCGGTGGGAACCAGGAGCTTGTCGTGAAAAGAGCCGAAGTTCATGCCCGCATCGAGGAAATCGGCATCATTCCCGGGGTTCGCGTATCCGCGCCGGAGCACGCCTATTTTGCCGCCGAAGTCGTCAATCGTGCCGGTATCCCGATCGCGGAGATCACCATGACAATTCCAGGCGCGATTGATGTGATTTCCCATCTGGCGAAAAGCTTTCCGGAGATGATCGTGGGCGCTGGCACGGTCCTGGATACCGATACCGCGCGCCGCTGTTTGGATGCCGGCGCCAGATTCCTGACGAGCCCAGGGCTCGTTACAGAAGTTGTGGAGTTCGCCCTGAAGGAGGATGTCGTCGTTTTTCCCGGCGCCTTGACGCCGACCGACGTGATCCTGGCATGGAAGTCCGGCGCGGACTTCGTGAAGGTGTTTCCGTGTGCGGCCTTAGGCGGCCCGAACTACATTCGGACTCTGAAGGTGCCCTTACCTCAGGTGCCTCTGATTCCGTCCGGCGGAGTAAATCAACACACCGCTTTCGACTTCATCAGCGCGGGAGCTTCGGCGCTCGGTATCGGAGAGGAGCTAATTCCGGAAGAGGCTCTTCAACAAAGGCAAGAACAGTGGATACATGAACTGGCGCGCAGATATCTCGCCAAAATCCAGGACGCGCGCGCACAAAAAAAGGCGAGTCGAAGAAGCTCGTAAACGGCAAGCCGTAGAGGAGGTGAGCCGATGGGTGTAGACGGCGGCAGACCGGAGCCTATAAATGGCCTTATGAACATCGGAGGCCGATGAGCCGGTTCTTAGGCATACTGTTCATCTATGGGGCTATGCTTCTGGCCTGGACGGGCGTCGGCCTATTCATGCTGCTGGCCCCTGGCCGCTTTGGAAACCTTCTTCATGACAATCTGTACCTGTTTCCGGCAGTGAATCGGGGCGACCGGGGCAAAAAGCTGCTCGTCCGTCTGGTGGGTTTCGGCTTGCTTCTCTTTGCTGTCCGATTCGTGTTCCGTATTATCCAGCAACGGTAAGTTGATTCAGGTGGAAAAGTAACAAATACCGCCTTCTGTGCGTACCCTTATGCCTTCTTTATGGTGTTTGCGATACCTTGCAGAGCAACGGCAAGTGAGGTAGTAAAGAAGTGCATCGACTGCGATTATCTTGGTTAATTCCTGGCCTCACGGTTTTGCTTATTGCCGCGGATCCGGTCTGGATGAACAAACCGATCCCAAATTGGACCGAGGAAGATGCTCGGCAAGTCCTCGCGAATTCACCGTGGGCCAAGACAGTGGTTGCCGGTGTCGCGCCCCTTGGGGGCGAAGACCAACGCAGAGAAAGTGGCAACATGGGCCAACCTCGTGGCGTCGGCTATGACGGCTTGGGGGAAGGAACGCGACGGATCTTGCCCGGAACCGTATTGGGGGCAGGTGTGACGTCTCCACGCGCCGGCAGCCAGGTGATTCGATTGCTGGTTCGTTGGGAGAGCGCTCTTCCGATCCGTGCCGCCGAGTTGAAGGCCCGTGAGGCAGATTCGCCTATGTTGTCTGAAGCTGGATACAGCATTGCGGTTTATGGGATTCCAGGCACTTACTTGGGCGATCCCGAGAAGTTGGGTAATCCCCTAAAAGGTCTGGCAGCTTTGAAACGTGAAGGGACAAGGAATGTTAAGCCAACCAAGGTCGAAGTGTTTCAGCTGGAGCGCGGGGCCGCCGTGGTCTACCTTTTTCCGCTGACGGCTGAAATAGACAAAACAGACGGCGCCGTCGAATTCACGGCGCTCATCGGGCGCCTTCAAGTGTCGGGGACGTTCAATGTCGAAAAGATGCGGTACCAAGGCAAACTCGAACTTTGAGCGCCGCTTCAGTGGCCGCAAATCGCGATTCTTTGATGCGCAACTGCGCCAGAAGTCGCAGGTTCCGACAAGCGATATCCGACAAACGGGTCCATCAGCAAGATAGCTGGGCGGGTGCGACGGATCGTCTTCTATTTTCGTGCGAAGCTGGCGAACAAACATTCGAATATACCCCAGCTCAACTCCGTATTCCGGACGCCAGACACCCTGAAGCAGTCTCGCGTGAGGAATGGGCACGCCCGCATTCGACATCAAATGATGCAGAAGATCGAACTCTAGAGCACGTCCTGCTGCGGACTTCTAGGCTGGGGAGAGCCAACGCGGAAGATGAATAGAGCGGATCCCGCCGGGAGCCTCTTTCATGTCTGGCTCCAGATGATAAACTGTGTCGTCGAACCTGGAATACCGTTGCCGCTCCAGTTCAGTCAACCGGCGGGCAATTCTGTTCGCATACCGCTGGTGAAAGACCGGCAGCTTGACGGAAGGGCTGCAAACGCATCGCGGTCGCCACAAAGAAAAGCGCGTGTCCAGCGGGCTAACGTGGAAGCTTTGTATTCTGCGGCAAGGGCCGGAATGCAATCACAGCCGGCGCCATTCCCCTATGGTGCGAACCGAGTGACTCACTCGCAGAACCGCGTTCCGCAAAACTCGCCAACAGTCTGAAAGCGCATCCTTGATCCCACAGGTTTGCTTCCGACTCAAACACCAGTAACAGGTCCTCAATCCGAGTGAGGAAACAACTCGAGCCGGCCTCAACCCGGGCTGTGCGCCAGATGCGATGAACGGTATTTTTGTCGAGGTGCAACTCCCGCGCGA
>OCTA010005570.1_pt1 | contig 10862 bp, 5 predicted proteins | sample 1538991 | NCBI WGS metagenome assembly OCTA01 (sample SAMEA3539302, study PRJEB22396) | soil metagenome | biome: tundra; feature: field; material: soil | place: USA | collected 2010-05 | depth 0.15 m | reverse complement strand
CCACCTCTTTTACCGCCCAGCCGAAAGCGCGCCAGCGGTCGGCGAGCGGCTCCAGTCCCACCGTGCGCTCGGTCGTGTCGCCCTGCTGGAGGCCGTTGCGGTCCACGATGACGGTGAGGTTGTCCAGTTGGAACTGCGCTGCCGCCATGGCGGCTTCCCAATTGCTGCCTTCCTGCAACTCGCCGTCACCGGTCAGCACGAAAGTTCGCCAGGAAGCGCCGGTGATTTTGGCAGCCTTGGCGGCGCCTACGGCGATAGGCAATCCGTGGCCCAACGGGCCGGTGTTGGCCTCCACTCCGGGGACCTTATTCCGGTCTGGATGGCCGTTGAGCATCGAGAGCGGCTTCATGTAATCGGCCAGCCATTGACGCGGAAAGAAGCCGGCTTCGGCCAGCGTGGAATACAGCGAAGCGGAGCAATGGCCTTTGCTCATGATGAAGCGGTCGCGTTCCGGCGCGCGTGGATTCCCGGGATCAATCCGCAGCACGTCGAAATATAGCGCCGTCAGAATATCGGCCGAAGACAAATCGCCTCCGGGGTGGCCCAGTTTCGCCGCGAAGACCATCGTCAGGCTGTCGCGCCGGATTGCGCGCGCGAGATCCAGTAAGCGTCGCGCGTCGGCCCGCGGTTGGATGTCCTGGACTGTGTCTGGATGACGCATATCTATTCGGCTATGATTTCCAATGCTACACTGCGTCCGAAGAGCTTGTCAATATCCGAAAAGCGAATCCGCTTCGCCCTTCTTCTTGACTGCGATGCGGATCCGAGCATACAATCGCGGTGAGCATATCGACCGCAGTTGCATATTTATGCAAGAAGTTCGGGCAATGTTCCCGAGCTCGGCGTGCCAGAGGGGAAGAAACAGGAGACAGAACGTGAACGGGAGATTTGGAGCTACGATGTCAAGATCTAATATGATGAAAGTCGTTTTGGCCCTTTTGGTCGGCGCCGCAGCGGCAGCGCAAACACAGAGCCAGGGTGCTCCAGGGAAGCCTTCAAAGCCACGAATTATCGTTACGACCGATCCGGAGCTTGACGATTCGAATTCCATGGTCAGGTTGCTGTTGTACAGCACCGATTACCAAGTGGAAGGGTTGATCTACGCGAGCAGCCAATACCACTGGAAAGGTGACGGAACAGGGAAGAAGTGGTTCGTCGCGGGACGGCAGTACACGCGTGACGGACGGAAGATCTGCCCATGCACGGAATGGCGCTGGGAAAACCACTATATCCACGACGCAGTGGATGCGTATGAAAAGGCCTACCCGAATCTGAAGATTCACAATCCGGACTATCCGGCGCCCGCGTACCTGAAGTCGGTGATCCGCTACGGGAACATTGAATTTGACGGTGAGATGTCCAAGGACACTCCAGGGTCCGAGCTGATCAAGCAGCTAATTTTCGATGACAAGGGGCCGCCGCTTTACATCACGGCGTGGGGCGGCCCGAGCACGATCGCACGGGCGCTCAAGTCAATCCAGGATCAATACGAAGGGACCGTGGAATGGGCGCCGCTCCAGGAGAAGATCTCGAAGAAGGTGATTCTTTTGTTCTCGGGCGACCAGGACAATACCGACGCGCGGTACATCAGACCGAACTGGCCCAACATTAAGCATTTGGGCGGTGGAGGGGGCATTCCGCTGGGTTACGGAGCTCAGCGCGGGCTACAGCCGGAAGACGCAGAGTACTACGCCGCGAAATGGGAGCAGGAGAATATCTCCAGCCGGGGACCCCTTGGGGCCTTTTGGCGCGTGTGGGGCGACGGGAAGCAAATGGTCAAGGGCGACATGTTTGACTATTTCGGGTTGTCCGGCTATAACGAGGAGCAACTCATTGCCATGGGCTATGCTGTGTGGGCGCCCGTGGGCGAGAAGGGTTCATTCCTTGGGGAGGGAGACAGCGGTACGTTCATGGCGCTGCTTGATACCGGGCTGCGCAGCATTGAGAATGAGATGACGATGGGCGGCTGGGGCGGCGGCAGGCGGTCCGGAGGTTTCGGGGCCATGCCGGCCCCTGCTGCCGGAGCAGGGCGTGGCGCTCCCGGCGCTTCCGGCCAAGTCACCACGGCAGCGATGTTGGCCGCAATCCGGGGCCGGGGCCCATCACCACGGCCGGACCCGGATTTCATTCCGGCTGTTTGGCGGGACTTTGCCGCGCGGATGAAATGGGCCGTCACGCCGAACTTCAAGGACGCCAATCATAAGCCCACTGTCGAGGTCCAGGGGTCGCTGGACCGAACCGCCAGGCCCGGGGCGACAGTCGGGCTCTCCGCGCTTACTGCAGACCCTGACAAGAACCGGGTCTCAGTGAAGTGGTGGCAATACAAGAGCTCAGGCACCTATCCAGGCGAGATCAAGATCGCCGACCCAACCGCGCTCAAGACCAGCTTCCAGGTTCCGGCCGACGCCGCCCCGGGCGCAACCATTCACGTGGTCGTGGAAGCGACCGATGATGGAACGCCGGCCCTGACTCATTATCAGCACATGGTCATCTCCGTGGAAAAGTGAGCCGGTTGGGAAACGAACTGAGTTGGTGGTGGGCCGCCATTCGCGCCCCTCGGAGATTCGGGCGGAGAACCTCCGATCCCGATGGCGACTCTCTCAGCTATTTCTAGTTCCAGTATCCGGAAGCAGGGAATTACACGCAGATTGCGGGTTTCGGATCGTGGCCTCCGGCGCTCAACCGTGCCCTAAACGAAGACGCGCCCGCGTCCACATCGCGGTCTGGCGCGGGCTAAGGCGTGTTTGCCCCGTGAACAGGAGGATCCGGACGGAAGCTATGATCGATTCAACAGTAAGAATAATCTCAAGGGCGGCGCGCGGCGAATCGCCTGACTTGTTCTTGCTCTCCTTGTTAACTGGACGCTGCCAAGTCGAGAGATGGCTCTGCCGGTGATCGTCCCGCGGAGCAAATCGGAAGAACGCGCATGGCCGAGTACGCCAGTGCAAAGAAGTCATGGATGCGCCCTGTGACTAAATATGCAGGCCGCAGAAATTCAGGCCGAAAAGTCGAATTTCGCTTGACTCCGGTCGCGCCTGCCCTTACACTTTAATCCAGAATTGTCATACGGTCTTGCATAAATATGCACACACTGAACGACGTTATGGGAGTTTGCCTTTCGAGACGATGGTTCGCTGGAACGGCCGGGGCGCTTGGAGCTTGCGCTTTGCTTGCATCCTCACCCCTTTTCAGCCAAACCACCTGGTTCGCCGATCAAGTCGACCAATGGGGAATTCAGGAAGTCGTTCTCCATTCTTCTCGCAGCTACGCCAATCCGTTCACGGATGTGACGGTCCAAGCCCGCTTTCGCTCCGATAGCAAGGATGTGCTGGCGACCGGCTTCTACGACGGGCACGGCTCCTGGAAGGTGCGGTTGATGCCGGAAGTCCAGGGAGTCTGGACCTTCAGCACGATTTCCAGCGATCCGGACCTTAACCAGAAGACCGGGTCCTTCAAAGTCGGAGCGCCCCGCGCCGGAAATCATGGTCCGGTCCGCGTTCGCGATAAATACCACTTCGGCTATGCGGACGGAACCGACTATTTCCCGTTGGGAACGACACAGTACGGTGGTATCGGCGGAGACTTGAGGAACCGGATTCGCACTGTGAATCAGTTGTCCCACACCTCCTTCAACAAAACACGGTTCATGCTGCTGTCGCCCTTCGTCGGCGCCGTCGGCGCGGGGCCCTTCGAGACGGGGACCGACGGCAAGCGGAACTACAAGCGCCCGAACCCGGTGTACTATGCGCAAGTCGAAGCCAGCCTGTTCGACTTGCAGGCGCTCGGGGTGGAGGCGGACGTGATTTTCTTCGTCCCCTACGATAGAACGCCGGGCGGAGTTTCAAGCATGGGAGCGGAGAACGACGAGTTGTACCTGCGCTACGCCGTCGCCCGGCTCGCGGCGTTCCACAATGTCTGGTGGACGATGTCGAACGAGTTCGATGTCCACCGTGTCCAGAAGGATTGGAAGAAACTCGGCACTCTCGTATCTGAAGCCGATCCCTACAAACACCTGCTGGGAATTCACAACTGTTGCACGGCCTTCTACGATAATAGCGAGCCCTGGGTGACTCACTCGATTCTTCAGGACATCACGCTTCAGCGCCTCACCTCCGCGCCCAGAAATAATGCCTGGCTCGAATTGGACCAGCGTAAGATCGGCAAGCCGGTGGTAGTGGACGAATACGGATACGAAGGCAACAACGGGATGACCTGGGGTTCGTTCAGCGGGCGGGAAATCGTCGAGATGCACTGGGCCATCACTCTGGCCGGCGCATATGGGTCACACGGCGAGTCGTACTCGGGCGGAGGATCGGCTACCGGGGAGTTCATCGGCGATGCTCCACCGCGGCTCGCTTTCCTGAAGAAGATTATGGAGGAGGCGCCCTATCGCGAGATGGAGCCGGATCCTGGCGCGTCCGACAGCAGCAGTCCGCTCATCAGCATTCTCGCCAAGCGGGGCTCGTACTACCTGATCGGCTGTTGGCCTCCGCGCGAAGTGGCGGACTGGAACCTTGGCTTCTTCGGTCCCGCCACGCCGTCCAGGCCGCAGCCCCTGAAGCCCTTCGGAGGCGGCATCACATCGCCGGTTCCCGAGCCTGAATACAAACTCGGCGACGGCATTTTCCGCGTGGACCTGATCGACCCCTGGGCGATGAAAGTCACCACCCTGGGTTACACCAAGGGCCCCGTTCAGAAGTTCCGTGCCCGCATGACTCCGGGCATTGTACGCATCGTGAAAGTAGACCGCGCTGAACCGGGCGCGGCCGTAGGCGACATCTCTCAGCTCGGCATGGGCGGGAGAGGCAGGTAATGAGAGTGAGGCTCGTCCAGATCATGTATCCGAGCCTCGGCAGCAACGTAATCCCCCGTTAGGAGACACAACATGTTAGGTCGTGAAACGTTTCGGGCCCTTCTCTTGAGCGTCCTGGTCATGACGCTCACCGCTAGTTGCTTTGCTCAAAGCGGCAGCAGCACAATCCTCGGCACCATCACGGATCAGGCGGATGCGATAGTTCCGCAAGGCAAGATCACCGTCACGGAAGTTGCCACCGGAGTCACGCAAACGGCCTCATCGAACGAGACAGGCCTTTTCCGTTTGCCGAACCTCCAGCCGGGCCACTACACACTCCATGTGGAGGTGGCCGGGTTCAAGGCTCTTGATATGGCCGAGATCATGCTGGCCAGCTCCGAAATCCGCGACCTCGGCCGGCTGAGGATGCAAATTGGAACGGTGAACGAAGAGATATCCGTTACCGCCTCCGCCACACCGGTGCAGACCGCGAGCAGCGAGCGTAGCGCGCTGATCGATTCCAACCAGTTGCAGGACGTCGCCTTGAAAGGGCGCGACCCATTCGGTTTCCTGCGGCTTCTTCCCGGAGTGGTCGATACGGCGACGGATCGAAGCGCCTCGGGATCCGGCTCAAGCGCCAATATCAACATCAACGGCATGGCCAGCAACCAGAAGAATGTGAGCTTCGACGGCGTTGCGCAGTTGGATACCGGCGGCGCGAACTCGATTTATGTATCGCCCAGCATGGATGCGGTTGGCGAAATTCGCGTGCTGACCAACGGCTTCCAGGCCGAGTACGGCAGGACGATCGGCGGCCAGATCAACCTGGTTACCAAGAGCGGGAGCAAGGATTTCCATGGAACCGCATTCTGGAATCGCCGGCATGAGGACATGAACGCGAACTCGTTCTTCAACAATCGCTCCAACATCCGGCGTCCGATTTACCGCTATTTCATCGGCGGCGGCACGATCGGCGGTCCCGTTTACGTGCCCGGCCACTTCAATAGCTCGAAAACCAAGCTGTTCTTCTTCTGGTCGGAGGAATTCACGCGCATCGCCCAGCCGACGGTGACGTCAACCGCCAATTTGCCGACCACCCTGGAACGCGCCGGCGACTTCTCCCAATCCCGGAATTCCCTCGGCAATGTGATCCCCATCATCGATCCTCAAACCAGCAGTCAGTTTCCGGGGAACGTGATTCCCGCTAACCGCATCGATCCCACCGGTCAGGCCATGCTGAACCTCTTTCTGAAGCCGAACGGATACGTCAACCCCGCTGCCGGCCAGCAATATTCGGCGAACTTTCTGGCATCGGCCACTCCGTACAAACGCCGTCGTGACGACATTGTGCGCATCGATGCCAATTTCATTCCGAAGACCCAGATTTATGTCCGCTGGGGCAATGACACGAGCGATACGGCCTCCGAGTTTTCGGTATCGCCCGGCGTGGGTCCGCTGGACTCGTTTCAACCCGGCTACAACTGGTCCGGTCACGTGATCAGTATGCTCACCCCCACCTTTGTCAATGAAGCCATCGTTGGCGTGGGGCATAACAATTTCGGTTGGTACCGCGCTAACGGGGACAAGGATTCGAACTACTACCGTACCAGTTCGCTGAATCCTCCCACCATGCGACCGCTACCGAGCGACGCGACGCTGTATCCGCCGTACCTTCCGTCAGCCTCCTTCAGCGGCGGAGCTTTGCCGAGCCCGGGATCGTTCACGCCGTCTACCATCGTCTCCGGCATCTTCCCGCTGCCCTACAAAAACTCCAACGACAACTACTCGTTCCAGGACGACCTGACCAAGATCGCCGGCAACCACAGCATCAAGGTCGGAATCTATTTCGAGCGGAACGTGAAGACGGAACCGCTCGTCGGAGCGCTATTTGCCGGCAGCTTCAATTTCGGCAGCAACGTCAACAACCCGCTGGATACGGGCAACGGTTACGCGAACGCCCTCCTGGGAGTCTTCCAGACCTACACCGAAGCCAATAAGCGCGTCATCCCGTTAGCGACCTACAACCAGTTTGAAGGCTACGTGCAGGACAGTTGGCGTGTGAATCGCCGGCTTACCGTGGACGGCGGCCTTCGCTGGTATCAGATTGGTCTCCTGAACGACAGCGGGGGATCCTATGCTCACTTCTACCCGCAACTCTGGAGCGCGAGCAGCGCGGCGCGAATCTACGTCCCCGCCATCGTGGGCGGAAAGAGCGTGGCCCTGGATCCGAAGACCGGCAACACGACGTTCGCCGCCCTGGCGAATACGATCATTCCCGGTTCCGGAGATCCGGTGAACGGCATCAAGGTGAACGGCCTGACCGGCAACGGCGATTTCACGACCTTTCCGAAAGTAGTCTTTGCTCCGCGCCTTGGGTTCGCCTGGGACGCCACGGGCGATGGAAAGACGGCGATTCGCGCGTCGGCCGGCGTGTTCTATAACCGCCCGACGTACAACTGGTTCCCGGGGCGCGGTACGCAGCCGGTCGTCTACCAGCCGACGGTCTATTACTCGGCCATCAACAGCATTCCGCAGGCAGCGGCGTCGGCAGCCATCTCGCCCACGGCGGCCACCGCCATCGGCGGCATGCAGAAGGTCGAACGGTCGCATCAGTTCAACTTTACGATCCAGCGAGACATCGGCTTCAGCACGGTGGTCGACGTGGCCTATATCGGGAACTTCGACCGGCACTCGCAAACCACGCGGCAATTGAATCCGGTCCCGCAGGGCGCTTACGCCAACCCGGCCAACATTTTCAACAATACCGAGCTGAATCCGAATCTGTTGCGGACCGCGTATCCGGGCATGGGATCCATCCTCTACTATGCCGACGGGCTTTCCGCCGTGAACTACAACGCGCTGCAATTAGCCGTACAGCACAGAATGACGCACGGTCTGCAGTTCGGCGCCACGTACTCGTTCTCCAAGGCCCTGGGAACCTGCGGCGTGTACAACAGCGGCAACCCCGGCTGCACCATAGGCGACCCCTATCACACGGATCGTGGCTGGTATTACGGACCGATTGCATGGGATCTGCGGCACGTCCTCAATATCAATTTCTCCTACCAGATTCCCGGAGTGACGAATCGAATCGCGAAGCACGTGCTGAACAACTGGGTTCTGTCCGGCGTGGTTTCCGCTCAATCCGGAGCGCCGGCGACGCCGGCGTGCTCTTCGGTGAGCGCCGGCGCGGTCAACTCCGATCCTTCGCTCTCGGGCGTCGGAACGGGCGTCACCGGGGCACGGTGCCAGCAAATCGCCGATCCGAACGCCTACACCCAAAGCTTCTACACCAACTTCAACACCTCGGCGTTTACCCTGGCGGCGCCGGGCACCTTTGGCAACACGGGTATCGGGATTCTTCGTCAGCCGGGTTGGTGGAACGCGGATTTCACTCTCGACAAGCGCATCCCGATCGGCAAGGACACCAGGCGGGTGGTGCGCGCGCGGATCGAGGCTTACAACCTCTTCAATCACACGGAGTTCAATACGATCGGCACGACCATGCAGTTGTCGGGCGCGACGAATTTGAATACCCAGTGGGGACAATACACGGCCTCGAATCCTGCTAGAGTGCTCTCCACCACGCTCCGGTTCGAGTTCTGATGCGAGCCGGCGCCGGCGCTGCGGTGTGAGCGCCGGCGCCCTCAATCCTACCAACGTTGAAGCCGGTCAACAGGAGCATCGATATGTGCAAGGAGATCGCAGTACGCCTGGCGGGTGCCGCGTGGTTGTTCGGCTCCGCGGCATTATGCCAACAACCCGGCACCGCGACAGCGCCTCCAGCGCCGCAGTGCGGTCCCGTCGTCCGTCCGGATAATCAAGTTACGTTTCGGATCCAGGCTCCGAAAGCCAGCGAGGTGAGTGTTCGCTGGGGCGTACAGTTGGACATCGGTAACCCCGTGAAACTCACCAGGGACGGCGAGGGCACCTGGTCGGTCACGGTCGGTCCACTCGATCCCGAACTCTACGGATACACGTTCACCGTGGACGGGATGCGGCTGATCGACCCCTGCCACCCGGAAGTAAAGCGCGACGGAACGAAGCTGGAAAGCATGCTCTTGATTCCCGGCGGCACGGCGGATCTGTATGCTTCCAGGGACGTCCCGCACGGGACGCTGTCGCAGGTCTGGTATTCCTCGCCGACGGCGAACCTGACCCGCCGGATGCAGGTCTACACGCCACCCGGGTACGAAGAGGGCACCGGACGCTACCCGGTCCTCTACCTGCTGCACGGCGGCGGCGGAGACGAAACCGAATGGAATAACCAGGGACGAACCTCGCAGATCATGGATAATTTGATCGCGCAGGGCAAAGCGAAACCGATGATCGTGGTGATGCCGAACGGTCACGCGAACCGGACCGCGGCTCTCGGTGCCATCGCGGCGCCCGTTCCGGCGCCTCCTTCCGCATACTCCATGATGGCCGGCGGCCCACGGGCCGCCGCGGGACTTTTCGAGCAGAGCCTGGTGAAAGATATCATCCCGTATGTCGAGAAGCATTACCGGGTGACGGCCAACAAGGCGAACCGCGCGATCGCGGGTCTGTCCATGGGAGGCGGGCACACGGTCACGACAAGTCTGGCCAACCCCGATATGTTCAACTACATTGGAGTGTTCAGCGCCGGGATCCGGGAGGTCAACGACGACGTGGAGAAACAGTTCGCCAGGCTCAAGGCCGGTAACCTGAAGCTGTACTACGTCGGCTGCGGCACGGCAGATCAGCTGGCATTCGCCAATACGCAGAAGTTGGTCGGTGTGTTGAAGAAGACGGGCCTCCCCTATCAATACAAAGAAACGTCCCACGGTCATTGGTGGGGTGCCTGGCGGATCTACCTGGCGGAAATGACGCCGGAGCTATTCCGCTGACGGGGGGAAATTATGTCCGGAATTGCCGCTGTCCTGACGAGCTTTGTCCTGATCGGGGTCTCTCTGGCGCAGCCTGCGCAAAACGCCGGCCCGGCTGCCTCGAATCGGGTCAAACCACGCGTAGTGGTCACTACAGACCCGGAACTCGACGATTCAAATTCGCTCGTCCGCTTCCTGCTCTACTCTACCGACGTCCGCGTGGAAGGGCTGGTTTATGCGAGCAGCCAGTTTCACTGGAAGGGCGACGGCAAAGGCACGAAATGGTCCGTCCCCGGTCGGGAATACACCCGCTTCGGACTCAATCTCTGCCCCTGCACATCCTGGCGCTGGGCGCCGGGCGAGCGCTTCATTGACGACGCCGTCGAAGCGTACGAGAAGGTGTACCCGAATTTGAAGGTACACCGCCCGGACTACCCGGCTCCCGCCGATCTGAAATCGAAGATCCGGGTGGGGAACATCGAGTTCGATGGCGAGATGTCCAAGGACTCGCCGGGCTCCGACCTGATCAAATCTCTGATTCTCGACGATAAGGGTGGCCCGCTGTTCCTGACCGCCTGGGGCGGATGCAGTACGATTGCGCGCGCCCTCAAGTCGATTCAGGACCAGTACGAAAAAACTTCCGAATGGCCCGCCGTCAAGGCTAAGGTGTCCGCCAAGGTGGTGCTCCTTCCGTCGGGAGACCAGGACGATACCTACGCCAAATACATCAAGCCCAACTGGCCGGAGATTGAGGCGCGCATGCACTCCGGGGGGCCCGGCCTGGGCTATGGCGCGCAGCGCGGAGCCCGCCCGGAGGACGCCCCGTATTACACCGCGGCGTGGACGAAAGAGAACGTCTCCGACCGCGGTCCGCTAGGCGCGTTCTATCGCGTCTGGGGAGACGGCAAGCAGATGGTGAAGGACGACATTTTCGACTTCTTCGGCTTTTCGGGCGTCACTGCCGAGGCTTTGAAGGCGAAGGGTTATGTTGTCTGGACGCCGCTTCAGGAGAAGGGTCTTTTTCTGGGAGAGGGCGACACCTTCACGTACATGAACCTGTTGGATAACGGATTGCGCGCCTATGAGGACGCCTCCTGGGGCGGATGGAGCGGCCGGAAGCGGGCCGGGTCCGGCGGCGTCGGGAACATGAACGCGGCGTTCGCCGCCCAGATCGGAAGCGCATACGTCTGAACTCCAGTCACTGACCAATCTCGTATGCCGTC
>OCTA010005569.1_pt1 | contig 10863 bp, 7 predicted proteins | sample 1538991 | NCBI WGS metagenome assembly OCTA01 (sample SAMEA3539302, study PRJEB22396) | soil metagenome | biome: tundra; feature: field; material: soil | place: USA | collected 2010-05 | depth 0.15 m | reverse complement strand
AGCGGGCAGCCCGCAACCGCAGCAGTTCATCGCCTTGAACGCGGTGCATGAGTACGTGACGCAGTTCGGGGCCTCCGTGGCCCTCGACACGTCGGGGAAGCTGCGGGCGGAATTGACGCGGGCGCGGGCCGAGCGCGAAACGGCCCGACTCAATTTGAAGGTCACCGAGCGCGACCTGCGGCGCGAGGTGGCCGCGGCCTACTACCGGCTGGTGCTGGCGCGCCGGCTGGTTGAAGTCGCCAAGAGCACACTGGCCGAGGCGCAGGGTTTCGAGAGCCGGGCGCGCAAACTGAACGCCGGCGGCGAGGCGGCGCGCGCCGACGTGGTGAAGGCGCAGGCGGAAGCCGCGTTCCTGCAGCAGGCGCTGCAAGGCGCGGAACTCGACGCCGAAACCGCCAACCACGATCTGGCATCCTACTGGACCGCCGATGTCGGCGCGCCATTGAATGTGGTGGATCCGTTCGACGCGTCATTGCCTCAGCCGGAGAACGCGATGTTGAGCGACGCCTACATGCGGCGGCCCGAGTTTCAGGTGTTCGATGCGCAGCGGCTGGGGCTGCGCGCCGACGTCAGCCGCGCCCGCGCGGACCTACTGCCGCAGGCTTCGCTGAACTGGGAGTACGGCATCGATGCCGCGCGCTATAGCTTTGCCTACCGCGGCCAGGCGTTGTTCGCGACGCTGAACGTGCCGCTGTTCGACTGGTTCAAAGCGCGCAGCGCCACGCGGCAGGCGGAGGCGCGTCTGGCCTCGTTCGACATCTCGCGCGAGATGGTGCGGCGCGATCTTTCGCGCGACTACCAGACGGCCATCGCGCGCGCGCGTTCGAACTGGTCGCAGATTGAAACCGCGCGCGAGCAGGTGCGGCTGTCGGAGGAAAACTACCGGCTGGCCAAGCTGCGCTACGAGGGCGGCGAGGGGCAGGCGCTGGACGTCGTCTCGGCGCAGTCGCAACTGGCGCAGGCGCGCGGCAATTACTTCTCGGCCATCTCCGCGTATCTGAACGCGCGGGCCGATTTCGAGGTGGCTTCAGGACAATGAAACGCGAATTCACGAGCGTGACGGCCGCCGCGCTGCTGGGCCAGTTGCTCTTCCTGGGCGGTTGCGCCAAGAAAGAGGAGGCCGAGGCCAAGCCGGTGGTAGAAGTGCAGACCGCGCAGGCCGTGATCGAGGACGTGGAGCAGACCGTCACCGGTCCGGCGACCGTCTTTGCCGCGGCGCAGGCCGGCGTCGCGGCGCGCTCGGCCGCGCCGATCAAGCGGCTGCTCGTGAAGAAGGGCGACACGGTGCAGGCCGGCCAGGCGCTGGCCGAACTGGAATCGCGCGACCTGGTGGCCGGGCAGGCCGAAGCGCAGGCCGGAGTGGCCGACGCAGAAGCGAGTTTGCAGAAAACCGTCGCCGGCACGCTGCCCGGCGACGTGGAGCGCGCGCGCGGCCAGTTGGTGGCCGCCGAAGCCGCCTACAAACAGGCCGACGCGATCTACCAGCGCCGCAAAAGTCTATTCGAAGAAGGCGCCATCCCGCAGCGCGACTTGCTGGTGGCCGAAACCGAACTGGCCACTGACAAGGCCAATTACGAAGTCGCGAAAATGTCGCTGGACCTGCTGAAAAATCAGTCGCGCGATCGCGACATCCAGATGGCGCGCAGCCATGTGGAGCAGGCCCAGGCGCATCTGGCGGGAGCCGAGGCACAGCTTTCTTACGCGCGCATCACGGCGCCGTTCGCCGGTACGGTGACCGAGCAGTTCATGTTTCCGGGCGACATGGCGCGGCCCGACGCGCCGGTGTTCACGGTGAGCGATTTGTCGAAGGCCGTGGCGCGGGCGCAGATTCCGGAGTCCGACTCGGGGCCGATTCATTCCGGCCAGACGTGCGCATTCCTGCCCGGCAGCGCGGCCGCGTCCGGCGACGGCGGCAAGCCCGCGCCGCTCGCGGGGCGGATCACGGTGGTGAATCGCTCGGCCGATCCGGCGCGGCGCACGGTCGAGGTGTGGTGCGAGATCGGCGCGCCACCCGCGTCGCTGCATCCGGGCACATTCGGCGACGTCGCCATCGTCACCGCGCGCGGCAAGGGCGTCACCGTTCCGCGCGAGGCGCTGCAGTTCAACGAAGGCACGCGCACGGGCTGGTTGATGTTGATCGACGGCCACACGGCGCACCGGCGCGACGTGGAGACGGCCGAGGTTTCAGGCGCACGCGTGCGGGTTCTGAAGGGTCTCAAGGGCGGCGAGACGGTGGCCACCGAGGGCGTTTACGAGCTGACCGACGGCATGCAGGTGCAGCTCGCGGGCGACAAGCCCGCGCCGAAGGAGCCGGGCGTCACGTCAGAGGAAAAGAAGTGACTGCCGCGCTGGCGCGCTTCGTGGAAGCTCACGGCCGGGCGCTGGTGCTGGTCTTCGTCGCCTTCGCCGTGGCCGGCATCGTCATGGTGCCCGCAATTCCCGTTTCGATTTTTCCGCAGACCGATTTCCCGCGCATCTCGGTCCGCGTGGACAACGGCATCGCGCCCATCGACGTGCAGTTGCTGACCGTGACCCGCCCGCTCGAGGAGACCATCCGCACCGTGCCCGGCATCGTTACGGTACGCTCGATCACGGCCCGCGGCGGCACCGACATCAACGTTTTTTTCCGCTGGGACGTCGACGTTCTGGACGCGCTGCACATGGTGCAGGGGCGCATCTCGCAGATCATGCCGTCGATGCCCGCTGAGGCGCGCTTCACCATCAACCGGCTGACCTTTTCGGTGTTTCCGATGGTCGGCTTCAGTATCACTTCGCCCTCGCGCTCGCTGGCCGATCTGTGGGAGCTGGCCTACTACGACTACGCGCCGCGGCTGTACCGTCTGCCCGGCGTGGCGGAGACGCGCATCGTCGGCGGGCGGCCGAAGGAGTACCACGTCATCGTCGATCCGCAGAAGCTGAACGGCTATGGCATCCCGCTCAGCAAAGTAGCCGACGCGCTGCGCGCGACCAATGTGATCGAGCCGGCGGGCATGATGCAGGAGAACTACCACTTATACCTGACCACGGTCACCGGGCTGCTGCGCGAGCCCGATCAGGTGGGCGACGTCGTGGTCGATGTCGTGAAAGGCACTCCGGTGCAGATCCGCAACATCGCCACGGTCGTCTCCGCCGAAGAGCCGGTCTACAACGTCGTGACCGCCAACGGGCGTCCGGCCGTGCTCGTGAATGTGATGCAGCAGCCGGACGGCAACTCGATTGAGATCGCCGACGCGGTCAACCACGAGCTGGGTGAAATAAAAAAGACTCTGCCCAAGGACGCGCAACTGAGCGTGTTCTACGACCAGTCGATCCTGGTGCGCGACTCGATCAACGGCGTCGTGGAAAGCATCCTGATCGGCCTCGTGCTTTCGATTGCCGTGCTGATGGGCTTTCTCAAAAGCTGGCGCACCACGACGGTGGCGGCGATTGTGATTCCCATCGCCGTGCTCTCTGCCATCGTGTTCATGCGGCTGTTCCACATGAGCTTCAACCTGATGACGCTGGGCGGACTGGCGGCGTGTATCGGCGTGGTGATCGACGACGCCATCGTGATGGTTGAGAATATCAGCGTCCACATGGCCATGGGCCAGGACGGCCGCGAAGCCAGTCTGAACGCGATCCGCGAGCTGACCCCGGCGCTGATCGGCTCCACGCTCACGCCGATCATGGTCTTCGTGCCGCTGGTGTTCCTGGGCGGCATCACGGCGGTGTTCTTCCGCGCGCTGGCAATGACCATGGTGACGGCCCTGATCGCCTCGCTGCTGCTGGCGGTGCTGTTCACGCCGGTGCTGGCGCGGCTGTTCGTCCGGACGAAACGGCGCGACGACGTGGTCCTTACGATCGAGGCCGCCGAACAGGAAGGCGAAGGCCGCATCATGCGGCGTCTGACGGCGGTGTATGAACGGGCGCTGGCCTGGTCGCTGGCGCACACCGCGCTGGTGCTCATCGCAGCGGGCCTGGTCCTGGCTGGATCGGTGGGCATCTTTTACCAGCTCGGCTCGGGCTTTTTGCCGGAGATGGATGAAGGCGCGTTCGTGCTCGACTACATCATGCCCTCCGGCACGTCGCTCGATGAAACCGACCGCGTGTTGCGGCACATCGAGCGCATGCTGCAGGCCACGCCCGAGGTGGAAAGCTACTCGCGGCGCACCGGCGCGCAGCTCGGTCTGGCCATCGCCGAACCCAACACCGGCGATTTTCTGGTGAAGCTGAAGAAGGACCGCAAACGCTCGCTGGCCGAAGTCACCGACGAATTGCGCGATCAGATCAGGCGCGCCGAGCCGGCTCTGGACATCGAGTTTCCGCACATGCTCGAGGACCTGATCTCGGACCTGGTTTCGGCGCCGCAACCCATCGAGATCAAAATCTACAACAACAACCCGCGCGTCTACCTGGACCTCGCGCACAAGGTCGAGGAGTGGCTGCCGAAGGTCCGCGGCGTGGTCGATGTGGTCAACCAGAATTTCGTCATCGGGCCGGCGGTGAACTTCCGCGTGAACCCGCGCCAGGCCGCGCTGGCGGGCTTCACGACGCAGCAGGTGGCCGACATCGGCGCCGCGATTCTCGAAGGTCAGCCGGCCTCGGCGCTCATTCGCAACAACCGCCTGATCCCGATTCGCGTGCGCTATCCGCAGGCCTATCGAGATTCGATCGAGAAAATGAGCTCGCTGCTGGTCACCTCGCCCACGGGCGTGACGCTGCCGCTGGGGTCGATTTCCTCCATCGAGATCGAGGCGGGCCAGACTGAAGTCCACCGCGAGAATCTGCGGCCGCTGAGCAACGTCACGGCGCGGCTGGCGGGGCGCGACCTGGGCTCGGCGATGGACGAGATCCAGCGCCGCCTGCCGCGGGAAATCGCGATCCCGCCGGGGACGGAGATCGAATACGGCGGCACGTACGAGGTACAGAAGGAGAGCTTCCTCGGGCTCACGCAAGTGCTGCTGATGTCGATCCTGCTGATCTTCGTCGTGCTGGTGTTCGAATTCCGCTCGTTCTCGCATCCGATTGCGATCGTGGCCGCGACCGTCCTGTGCGCCTCGGGCGCGCTGGCCGCGCTGTGGGTCACGCAATCGACGCTGAACATCGCCTCATTCATGGGCACGATCATGGTCGTGGGCATCGTGCAGAAGAACGGCATCTTAATGCTCGACTCCGAGCGCGCGTTTACGCTCGAAGGCTTCGGGTTGCGCGACGCCATCTTCAACGCTGGCCGGCGCCGTTTGCGGCCGATTCTGATGACCGCGCTGGCGACCATTTTCGGCATGCTGCCGCTGGCGCTGGGAGTCGGCAGCGGCGCACAGCTTTTGCAGCCGCTGGCGATCGCCGTGATCGGCGGTGTCGCGGTGTCGATGCTGCTGTCGCTGCTGGTCACGCCGGTGCTGTATTACAAGCTGAAAGAAAGGGGGCTGTGAAACCGGCGTTGCGCACATTGACCTGAGGGTGCGCGGGGCTGTTTGTCATGCGGGAGGGCAGCGGTCCCATTCCCGAATAGGCCGCGATCAGGGGGCAGGCACGCGCGCTCGCACGATCCACTCCGACCCTTTGTCCGAGCGCACTGCCCCAATGAGGAGGGGCCACTCGGCCCATGGGAATGTCTCCACACTGATTTGTTCGTCGCTGAGTTCCACGCCTTCTTCGGAGCCCACACAGACGAAGCGCAGTTCGGATTGCGTGAGAAGCAGATCCCAGACGAACGCCCAGTCCTCGACGCCAACCTCTATGGTGCCCATCCACAGACTCAATTGGGGGACATGAGTTTGGGGGCTGGTGATCAGTCCATATCGAATCCGGTGATCATTGTTCCGAATGGTCACTGATAGGGCGGTCCCAGCTGCGAGATCCTTCAGTACTTCGTCAAGCGCCGTTGCTGCGCGGGCGTAACAGCGCTTCTTGTCGATGCCGTCCACGAAGATGCCGTAAGGCATCGCAAGGCACGTCTCAATGGCCTTGCCGATGGATTGGAGTTCCGCTGCCCCGAACTCTATTACGTATTGCGACACTGGCGCCTCGCTTCGATTTTCGCGAATCCTAATGGCAAATGGTTACCGGGTTGATTGGAAACTGGACGAGCGAGGCGAGCAATGGCGCGCCCACACGCACGTCATGAGCAACCGGCCGGCGGAAATCCGGGTCTACGAAGGTTTACCCTGAAAACTTCCGCACTATGCGCAAAGCTCTAACTCATCTGAAGTCCGCCGACCCCGTGCTCGGCGGCATCATCGAGCGCCTCGGCGCGAGCCGCATGGCGCACCGGCCGGCGACCTTCGACGCGCTGGCGCACTCGATCATCAACCAGCAATTGAGCGGGAAGGCGGCGGCGACGATCTACGGCCGTCTGCAGGCCGCGCTCGCGCCCAAGGAGGTCGAGCCGCGGGGCATTCTCAAGCTCGGGGCAGGGAAGCTGCGCGCGCTGGGCATCAGCGCGCAGAAGTGTTCCTATCTGCTGGATCTGGCCGCGAAGACCCGCAGCAAGGAAGTCGATTTCGAGAAGCTCCCCACGTTGAGCGACGCCGCGATTGTCGAGCAATTGACAGCCATCAAGGGCATCGGCGTGTGGACCGTGCACATGTTTCTGATCTTCGCGTTGCGGCGGCCGGACGTACTGCCGTCAGGCGACCTGGGCATCCAGAACGCAGTCCAAAAAGCCTACGGGCTCGAGAGCCGCCCGAAGCCGAAGCAGGTGGAAGAGATCGGCGCGAAGTGGCGGCCCTACGCCTCCTACGCGGCGTGGTATCTGTGGCGCAGCCTGGAATGAACGGGCGCGTCATTTTTGGAACGCGTGCGTTGCGCGCTGGTCACACGTGGCCCAGCACCGGGTGCGGCTGATAGGGCTCTTCCAAGGCCCGTAATTCGGCCTCGTCGAGCTTCAGTTCCAACGCCGCCAGGGCGTCGTCGAGGTGCTGCATTTTGCTGGCGCCGACGATGGGCGCGGTCACGCCCGGCCGTGTCAGCAGCCAGGCCAGCGCCACCTGGGCGTTGGAAACGCCGCGCTGCCGCGCGATGGCGGTCACGCGTTCAACGACCGCGAAATCCGATGGCTGGTAGTACATCTTCTGCGCGTATTCATCGGTCTTGGCACGGATCGTTTCGCCATAGTCGCCGGGGCGGCGGTTGCCGGCCAGGAAGCCGCGCGCCAGCGGGCTCCACGGGATGACGCCGATGCCCTCTTCGCGGCACAGCGGCAGCATCTCGCGCTCTTCTTCGCGGTAGATCAGGTTGTAGTGGTTCTGCATCGAGACGAAGCGCGCGAGGCCGAGCCGCTCCGCCGCGCAGAGCATCTTCGCGAACTGCCAGGCGTACATCGACGATGCGCCGATGTAGAGCGCTTTGCCCGCGCGCACCACGTCGTCGAGCGCTTTGAGCGTCTCCTCAATCGGCGTCTCATAGTCGAAGCGATGGATCTGGTAGAGGTCCACGTAATCGGTGCCCAGCCGCTTCAGGCTGGCGTCGATCGAATGCAGGATGTGCTTGCGCGACAGGCCGCGCAGGTTCGGATCGTCGCCCATGGGTCCGTGGACCTTCGTGGCGATAACGAGCCGATCCCGCGAGGGGCCGAAGTCCTTCAACGCGCGCCCTAGGATCTCCTCGCTCACGCCGTTTGAATACACATCGGCGGTGTCGAAGAAGTTGATGCCCGCCTCCAGGGCGCGCCGCAGGAAGGGACGGCTTTCCTCTTCTTCGAGCACCCACTCGCGCCATTTCTTCGAGCCGTAGGTCATCGCGCCCAGGCACAGGCGCGATACCTTCAATCCCGTGCCACCGAGTCTCGTATATTCCATAACTCCCATTATCGGAAAACCGGTGGCGGCCGGTGGCGGGTTCGGCTCAGGACCAGCGCTCGACGGCGCGCGCAATCGAGTCGGCCGCTGCCGGCCAGGACCCCGCGTCGTCTTCGCTCACGCGGAACGACGGCACGCCCAGTACGGCGGCCGCATCGAAGTCGAGGCTGGTGTCGCCGATCAGGAAGGCGCGTTTGGGAGGGAATCCGAAGTCCTGCAACGCACGCTCGAGCAGTCGCGTGCCGGGCTTGCGGCAGGCGCAGCCGTCGGCCAGCGAGTGCGGGCAGAAGTAGATTTTCGAGATCTTCACGCCGTGCGGCGCCAGTTGCCGCAGCAGCGCCTGGTTGACGGCGATGAAGTCGTCGAGCGTGAAGTAGCCCAGTCCGATGCCCTGCTGGTTGGTGACGATCGCCAGGCGCAGGCCCAGCGATTGCAGCCGTGCCAGCGCCTCTCCCGCGCCGGGCGCGAGTTGCACCAGCGCCGGTTTATGCAAGAACGGAACCAGCCGGATCAGCGTGCCGTCGCGGTCCAGAAGCACGATGCCGCGCGCGGCCGGCGGCGGCGGCTTCTCCGGCTCGGCGTGCAGCCACAGGAGCGCGGCGCGCTCGATGGTGTGCGTGGTCGAAGCGTCGAATTCGACCGGGATCACCACGGCTTGGCCGCCCCAGGCCTCGAGCGCCTTGGCCGAGCGCATCTTCGAGGCATCGTAGTCGCCGCCTTTGATATACAGGTGCGGCCGGAGCTGCTCGATCAACGGCAGCGGGCGCGGATGGTCGAGCAAGGTGACGGCATCGACGGCGCGCAGCGCGCCGACCACCCGCAGGCGCTGGTCCTGCGGCTGGATGGGCCGCAGCGGGCTCTTGTATTGCCGGATCGACGCATCCGTGTTGACCGCCACGATCAGCGTGTCGCACAGGCCGCGCGCCCGTTCGAGGTAATCGACGTGGCCGGCGTGCAACAGGTCGAACGCGCCGCAAGTGAAACCGATGCGCCGGCCCATGGCGCGCTGTTCACGGCCCCAGGCGGCCAGTTCGCCGGGCTCGATGAAGTTGGCCATCTACCCCATTCTCCACACTCGCGGCCGCTGCGGCGCGGGCGGGGATGACGCGAAGGTCGGCGACCCCGCGTCCCGGCGCGCGTCAGGCTCCGCGCGCCACCACCAGGATGGCCACGATCAGCAGCGCCAGTCCGGCCCACGATAGCGCCAGGCTCGAACTCTTCGCGCCCTTCCACTCGCCGCTGAGGAAGCCGTTGACGTTGGCCGTCAGGATCACCGTGCACATGAACACCGGCCACGCCACGACGCCTCCGAGAGGCCCCAGAGTGGCCGCGCCCATGCCGTAAATGCTCAAGCCGCCGAACCACAGCAGGCCCATCAGCGCGCTGCCGATCCAATCCCACGCCGACGTGCCCGCGGCCGTGTAGCGGCCCCAGGTTTTGTTCTTGCACAGCCGATAGATCGAATAGCCGGCGTTGATCAGAAATCCACCCGCGAGCGCCGGCACCCAGATCGCGTTGGCCTCCATGCCCGACGCCGCGCCTTGATGCGCCGCGGCCGCCTGGACCGGTGCGCCGAAGACGAAACCGAAGTTGAGCATCGGCGACAGCACGCCCGACAGCAGGCAGATGACGAAGCCGGCCGCGAACGCGCCCTGCGCTCCCGCCGCGCGCGTTCCCGAATGGTCGCGGTCTCTCAGCGCGCCGGCTCGCGCGCAGAGGATGATGCCGACCAGCACGATCGCCAGGCCGATCAACAAGACGTGCCCCTTGGGGGTGTTGATATCGCCGGGATGCAGCGCCAGCATCGGGATCAGCGAGCCCAGGCAGCTCGTCATGCCGAGGATAATGGCGAAGCCGAGCGCCATGCCGATGCGGCTGATGCCCAGTCCGAACAGCGTCGAGCCGAGCCCCCAGCCGGCGCCGTAGATCGCGATCTGCACCAGCAGCCAGCCTGACGCGCCGCAGTAGACCTGGCCCAGCGCCGGCACCGTCGCGAAGGCCAGCAGCAATGGCAGCAGAATCAGGGCCACCACCGAGTACACCAGCCAGATGTTTTCCCACGCCCAGCGCTTCTCGATGCCTTTCATGGGCACCGCGAAACTGCCATGAATCATGCCGCCGATTACAGCCAGCAACGTGCCCATCAATGCGCCGGAACCCATACGCTCGTCTCCTCCGCCGCGGATGCGGCGCCCGCCGATTCTATCAATAATCGGGACCGCTCAGGACTCTTCGGAAGGCTTCTCGGAAGGAGAGTCGGGCCGCGCGCTAGGATGCCGGCGCCGGGCTCGCTTCAGCCACGCCGCGCTCGGTCGCTGCGCCCACCGTCACCTCGATCAGCCGGCCCGGCTCGCGCGCCCGCTGTGACTCGACGCTCAAGTAGTTCGTGGTGAGCGCGGTCCCATTGGCCAGCGTCACTGCGCTCAACGTGCGCCCGCGCATGCGCTCGCGGAACTCGAGATTCCTCCGCGCGCCCAGCTCCCGCAGCACGCGCGTGCGCTCTTTGCGCACTGCGGCCGGCGTTTGCAGCATCGCCGCGGCTGGCGTGCCGGGGCGCGCCGAATAGGTGAACACGTGCAAGTAGGTGAACGGCAGGCGCTCGATCAATTCGCAGGTCGCGCGGAATTCGGCATCGGTCTCGCCGGGAAATCCGGTCATGACGTCGGCGCCGAAAGCGGCGTCCGGCAGCAGCGCCTGCGCCTGGCGGATCCGCTGTTCATAGTGCCGGGAGCGATAGCGCCGCTGCATGCGCTTGAGAACCGTATCGGCGCCCGATTGCAGCGGCGCGTGGACGTGTTGGCAGAGGCGTTCGGTCGAGGCCATCAGCTCCAGCAGCTCCTCGCTCAGGTCCATCGGCTCCACTGAACTGAGCCGCAAGCGCCGCGCCTCCGTCTCGCCGAGGATCAGTCGCAGCAGGTCCGCCAGCCGCATCCGGTCGTCCCGCCGGAAACCGCCCTCGCGCCCCCAGCGCCCGAGGTTGATGCCGGTCAACACGATTTCGGCGTAGTTGCGCGCCAGCGCGCGCACCTGATCAAGCACCTGCTCGAGCGGCATCGAACGGCTGCGCCCGCGCACCATCGGAATG
>OCTA010005568.1_pt1 | contig 10863 bp, 9 predicted proteins | sample 1538991 | NCBI WGS metagenome assembly OCTA01 (sample SAMEA3539302, study PRJEB22396) | soil metagenome | biome: tundra; feature: field; material: soil | place: USA | collected 2010-05 | depth 0.15 m | reverse complement strand
CGACTACGCCGGCCTTCCGGTTCTTCCCTGGCTGCCGGCAATTTCCTGGCTGGCCTCACTGTTTGGCGTAATTTGGGTAGCCTGCGGCGTAGGCCTGCTCACTCCACGTTGGCTGCGAATCGCCTCCGTAGCGCTCGGCAGTCTGCTTGTGCTTTGCACACTCATATTGATCCTGCCGAAGTATGCCATGCACCTGGGCGACATCGGATTGCGCACAGTAGTCTTTGAGCCGCTGACCCTCGCCTGCATCGCCTATCTGTTACCCGGCGACACCGCGCTACCCGCTTGGTTTGCGCGCCTGTGCAGGGCTCTAATCGGGCTGGCCCTCATCGCCTTTGGCGTCGATCACTTCCTCGCGCTCGCGTTCATCGCATCGCTGTTGCCGGCCTGGATTCCAAGCCATGTATTTTGGGTCGCCTTCTTCGGTATCGCGCTTATTGCCGCCGGCATCAGCATCGCACTGGGCTTCTTTGCGCGATGGAGCGCGGCCGGCCTCGGCCTCATGTTTGGGATCTGGGTCGTTACGCTTCACCTGCCCAGAGTCATGGGGCTCTATGGTATCTCCGGTGCGCCGCACAATCCCGATGAGTGGTCGAGCCTCTTCATCGCCCTCGGCCTATGGGGAGGCTTCTGGGCTCTGGCCCGCGATCCGTCGCGCCAAGCCTGATTGCAGCCGTCTACTGCCGCACCACTGTTCCGCCCTTCATCACGAAGCTAACGTGCTCCACCGCCGTGATATCCTCCAGCGGATTGCCGGGAACCGCGACGATGTCGGCCAGAAAGCCCGCCTTGAGTTGGCCGATCTGGCCCTCCCAACCCAGCAGCTTGGCTCCATTGATCATGTCCGCCTGCAGAACCGCCATCGGTTTCATGCCGTAGCGCACCAGCAACTCCATTTCGACAGCCTGGGTGCCATGCGGGAAGGGGCCGACGTCCGACCCCACCGCGAATGGAATCCCGGCCGCAATCTGCCGCTTGAACTCGCGCTTCTTGTAATCGAGCAGCGCACTATAGAATGCCGCCGCGTCCGCCGTTGCCGCGTGCTGCGCAAAATACTCAAAGATGGCCAGTGTGGGCACGGAAAAGATTTGCTTTTCGCGCATCAGCCGCATGGTCTCGTCGCTGAGCTGTGTGGCGTGCTCAATGGAGCCAACCCCGGCCTTCGCCGCGTAAAACGCTCCCGGCTCGCCCATGGCATGGACCGCGACCTGCACGCCCAACCGCCGCCCCTCCTCAACCGCCGCAGCCAGTTGCGCCTCAGTGTATTGGTAAGGCGTGTGCAGCGCGCCATCGATCATCATGTCCGGGCCGGTCTCGTAAATCTTGGCAAGATCGGAACCCTCTTTATGCTGCGCCCGCATCACCTCCACCAGTTGTTCGGCTGAGTTGGCGTAGTCGGCATTCGACAGTACATGCTGCGCTGGGTTGAAGCGGTTGGCGTCTTCATGGCCGCCCAGAATGTCGATAGCATTGCCGCTGACGCGCAGGCGCGGTCCCGGAATGAGGCCCTGGTCAATTGCGTTGCGAAGCGAACTGTCCGCTGAGCCCACACCCTCGGTGCCCATGTCGCGCTCGGCCGTATACCCCGCCATCAGGTCAGCCTTGGCAGCCTGCTCGGCCAGAATCGTGCGCCAGGGAACAGACTCGTTTACCGTTTGCATGTCTTCGTTGCCGGGGTGCAGAAAGAGATGGGTATGCACGTCGATCAGGCCCGGAAGCAATGTCACATTGCCCAGGTCAAGGATCTTTGCGTTCGAAGGGTGCTCCACTTGCGATCCCACCGCACGAATACGCTCGCCATCCGTCAGTACCTCGCCGGGCTCGAGCAGTGTCCCGCTCTCCACCTGCAGCACGCGCGCAGCGTGCAGCACGATCGGCTGGCTGGCCGAGTTAGCCGGCTGCTGAGCTTGCCCTGATGCCAGGCACGCCGGCATCAGGGCAAAAATCGCTGCAAGGCCGCTTCTCGTGAATACAGGTAGAAACAAACGCGAACGCACTGAAAATATGGGCATGGGTAACACTATCCCGCATTCCGCCGCAGATTGTCGATGGCCGGCAGTCAGCTTTAAAAGGCTAAAGTCGCTCTTGTTCTTAAAACACCTCCGACCGCCCCATCGGCGGCGGAACATGTTTCAGCAGGCCCAGTTCGCCGGCCAGGCGTTCGAGCTTCACGCGAATCGCTGGATTGGGCGGCACCAGCGGCAACCGGACATGGTCCGTACAATGGCCCATTAGCTGGAGCACCGTTTTCACCGGCCCTGGATTCGACTCCCAGAAATTGGCTTCGAACAGCCGCCCGAAGCGCCGCTCCAATTCGCGGGCCTCGGTCCAGTTGTTGTTCAGGGCAGCGCGGATCATCCGGCTAACCTCCGCCGGCGCCTCATTGGCGGCCACGCTGATCAGTCCGTTGGCCCCCACGCCGATTGCGGCCAGGGCCAGGTTGTCGTCACCGGAAAAAATCTTGAAGCCCCGCGGCAGCGTGTGTACGAGTTCAGCCACCTGCGGCAGCTTGCCGCTGGCCTCTTTGATCGCCTCGATGTTGTGCGCGGCCCCGGCCAGCCGACCCACGGTTTCAGGCTCAAGGTTGACCGCCGTCCGTCCCGGCACATTGTAGAGTGCCACCGGCAATGGATCCACCGTCCTGGCCAAGGCCAGAAAGTGCTGAAATTGCCCCTCCTGCGAGGGCTTGTTGTAGTAGGGATTTGCCGAAAGCACCGCGCTTATGCCATTTACATGGCGCAGCAAGCCCGCCTGCCGCACCAGTGTCCGTGTCGAGTTGTGCGTGCAACCAGCCCATACCGGCACGCGGCCCGCCGAGGCTTCAGCCACAATGCGCACCGCCGTCAGCCACTCTTCTTCGTCCAGCGTGGCGGCCTCGCCCGTTGACCCGCAGGCCACAAGGAAGTCGATGCCCGACTCGATTTGCCAATTCACCAGCGCCCAAAGGGCCGCCTCATCAATAGCCCCATCCACCCGGAAAGGCGTAACAATTGCGGTACCGCATCCAGTAGTTTCCATGTCAAGAGAGATTATACCGGCGCGACCGATAGAGAGGGGCTGTGGGCGAGCCGGCCCGCGGAGTTTTCCGCCGTGCTCCGAGCCCGCGAAAGCGTCTCTAACCGGCAGGAATCACAACTGGTCGAAAATCTCTCGGAATTCCCAAACGCCGGATTTGCCTGCCAGCCACTCGGCTCCGCGGACGGCGCCGATTGCAAAGCCTCGGCGGCTATAAGCGTCATGCTTCAGTTCCAGAGTGTCGTATTCGCTGCTGGCGGTGACAATATGCTCGCCCTTGGCATCGCCGATGCGATGGGAAGTGATCTCAACCTTTGCGCCCGGCTGCGCCGCTTCGATGATCTGCTGCAACGTAATGGCCGTACCTGAGGGTGCGTCCAACTTGGTGGTATGGTGAGTCTCGGTGATGGAGAACTTGTAGCCTTCCAGTCGAGCCAGTTCGGCCGTGAGACGAAAAAGCTTTTGTACGCCAATGGAAAAGTTTGTGCCGTAGAGAAGGCCTCCACCCTTTTGCGTCTTGGACTTCAATTCTTCCAAATGGCCATACCAACCCGTAGTGCCAACCACGATACGCCCGCCGAGTGCCAGTACCGCGCGAATATTTTCTACAGCGGCTTCGGGAGCGGTGAAGTCGATCACAACGTCCACACCCGCCAGGGTGGGCGCGGTAATCGCGGAGGCGTGCTCGTTTTCAGTGATATCGAGTGCCCGCACGCCGTGGCCGCGTTCCCGCGCTACCTCGGCGACCAGGCTACCGGTTTTTCCTTTGCCTAAAACCAGAAAGAGCATGTGAACCTCGAAAAGCAGTGAACAGTGGTCAGTGAACAGTGGTCGGTGAGCGGCTAACAGCTTTCAGCGAACAACTAACAGTGTCCAGTAGGTCGGAAGCAGTGCCAAGGTGCCCTTCATAGCTAGGCCAGAGCACCCCAAATACGATTGACTGTTCCCTGTTCACTGACCACTGTTCACTGACCACTGCTTTCTCGCTTCCACGTCGAAAATCGCCGGGTCCGGATTCTGAAAGAATGCGGCATGCAGTGCGCGCACGGCTTCGTCGGCGTCGTCTTCGTCGATCATAAAGCTCATGTTGATTTCGCTGGCGCCCTGGGAGATCATGCGCACATTGATGTGGCGAATGGCGGTGAAGACCTGTGCCGCCATGCCGTTCTGGCCGCGAATATCTTCCCCCACCATGCACACGAGTGCCTTCTTTCCCTCATACTTTACATCGGCCAGGAGGCTCAGGTCGGCGGCAATTGCCGGCAGCCGTTCGTTCGAGTCAACAGTAAGCGACACCGACACTTCGCTGGTTGAAACCATATCCACCGCGCACTTGTGCTTGTCGAAGATGGCGAATATCTCGCTCAGGTAGCCGTGCGTCATCAGCATCCGGCTGGCCACCACGTCGATAATCGAGAGCTTCTTCTTGACGGCAATCGATTTGAAAGGACTTTTGCAGTGCGGGGCCAACGAAGTGATGCGCGTGCCCTCGCATGTAGCGTTGCGGCTGTTGAGTACCAGAACCGGGATGTTCTTCCTGACAGCGGGAAGGATCGTGGCCGGGTGCAGCACTTTGGCGCCGAAGTATGCCAGTTCGGCAGCCTCCTCAAAGCTGATAACCTTCACGCGCAGCGCGTCGGGGCACACACGCGGATCGGAGGTCATAATGCCGTCCACGTCCGTCCAGATCTCGATCGCCTCGGCCGAAAGCGCACCGCCCACTAGAGCGCCGGTAAAGTCCGATCCGCCGCGGCCCAGCGTAGTAGTAATGCCGGCCTCGTTCGAGGCAATGAACCCGCCCATCACCGGCACCTGCCCCTTGGCGGTCAGCGGGTGCAGTTTTTCCTGGGCACGCTTGTCGATGATGGCGTCCAGCGGAACCGCCTTTTGAAACTGCGAATCGGTGACGATGATCTCGCGCGCGTCCACATGGGCGGCATCGATGCCGCGCTCGCGGAAGGCCGCGGCAACGATGCGGCTGGAGATGCGCTCGCCGTAGCTCACGATAAGGTCGGAGATGCGCGGAGTGAGTTCCAGTATGGCAGCCAGGCCGCGAAGAACCTCATCCAGCGAATCGAACTTCTGATCGACAAATTCAAGCAGCGCCGCCGAGTCGGCGGATTCCTTGACCAGGGCGCAGGCAGTGTCCCGATGCCGGCAACGCAGTCGAGAACTGATGGCGAGCGCGCCTGTACGGTCACCTGTTGCGGCGACGGCGGCGGCACGCAGCAACTGATCGGTAACCTTGGACATGGCGCTGACCACCACCACGGGCTGCTTGCCCGAGGCCACGCGGCCAGCCACGATCGCGGCGGTGCGGCTTATCGCTGCGGGGTCCTCAACCGACGTGCCGCCGAATTTCATTACTACCAGGCTCATGCGGGTCTTCCCATGGTTCAAGTGGCGGACTGGCCTCAGAGACCGAACACGCCTTCCACGATGGCTCCAACTGTCTCGATGGTCTTTTTGCGTTCGAGCGAGCCGGAGCGGTCAGGTGGTGCGGCCTGCTCCAGCTTCCCCATGCTGGCCAGCAGTTCGGCGTTGAGAATTGTGGCTCCCGCTGCGCCGCGAATGGTGTTGTGCGAGAGAACGACAAACTTCCAGTCCAGCAAGCCGCAGGGGCGCAAGCGTCCTACGGTCGCCGCCATGCCGTTGCTGCGGTTACGGTCGAGCCGGGGCTGCGGACGATCGTCCTGCGGGGCCCACTGAACGGGCTGGTCGGGAGCGGTCGGCAATTCCTTTCCCGCCAGCGGGCGGAACTCCGCCCAGGCAGCCAAAAGATCTTCGCGCGTGACTGGCCGGCCCAGCTTGTTACCCAGTTTGATCGACACGCACTCCGTATGCCCGTCTGCAACCGCGACCCGGTTGCAGTGCGCAGTGATGCGCGCATCAAGCGGCGTCACGGAATGACCTTCAAGACGGCCCAGCAACTTCAGCGTCTCGGCTTCCATTTTTTCTTCTTCACCGCCGATGTAGGGCACTACGTTGCCCAGGATGTCCATCGAGGGCACGCCAGGATAACCTGCGCCGGAGACGGCCTGCATGGTGCTGACAAATATTTGCTCAATGCCGAAGCGCTCCTCAATCGGCTTAAGAGCCATGACCAGGCCGATCGTCGAGCAGTTTGGATTGGTGACCATATAACCGCCCGACGCCTTGCGCGAGGGCTGCTCTTCAATCAGGTGCAAATGGTCGGCATTGACCTCGGGGATGACCAGGGGTACGTTCGGCGTCATGCGGAACGCGCTGGAATTTGAGAGCACGGCGCAGCCGGCCTCGGCAAAGAGCGGCTCGAGTTCGCGTGCATAGGCAGCATCTACCGAGGCAAAGATGACTTTGGGCGCGCCAAACGGATCCGCCGGGCGGACAGTCATGTTGGCGATGTGCTCCGGCAATGGTGTGTCAAGACGCCACTTGGCGGCCTCGCCGTAGGTCTTGCCGCTCGACCGGTCACTGGCCGCCAGCCATGCGACCTCGAACCATGGGTGGTTTTCAAGGAGTTGAATGTAGCGTTGGCCGACCATGCCGGTCGCGCCAAGGATGCCGACGGGAATTTGGTTTTTGATTGCCATAAACACTACAGTGTACAGGAGGACGGGTTTGCCTACGCATAATCCCCCTTCTCACTTCTTCCCTCTGGCTGCGCTCCGGCTGCCCAGCAGCCCTTCCAGTTCCTCTTTGAACTCGCGCACGTCCTTGAAATCGCGGTACACCGACGCGAAGCGGATATATGCCACGGTATCCAACCCTTTCAAGTGCTTCATGATCAGTTCGCCGATTTCGCGTGTACTGCGTTCCCGCTCCGGTGCGTCAATCAGAAAGCTCTCCGTAGCGTCGACAATAGCCTCCAGTTGATTTGAAGCCACAGGTCGCTTCTCGCATGCGCGCAGCAGGCCGCTCAAAACCTTCTGGCGATCGAAGCGTTCGCGCCGTCCGTCCTTCTTCACCACCATGTAGGGAATCTCGTCGATGCGCTCATAAGTGGTGAAGCGGCGGTTGCAGCGCTCACACTCCCGCCTTCGCCGGATCGCGTCCGCCTCTTTGCTTTCGCGCGAGTCCACTACTCGATCCTGCCCAAAGCCGCAATATGGACACTTCATGATGAGCCGATTCTAAGCCATGGAGCGACGCTCTGGCCGACTCTCGCAGACAACGTCAGGGAACGGGAACCAGCAACGTCTTGCTCGCCAGCGCGGTGAAGCCATCCAGCGTCACAAGGAACGCTGAAGAAATTGGCGGCGCGTCCTTCAGGTGGAACAGCAGTTCGGCGTTGGTCCACGCCCCCTCGCGCGCGGCGGCAATGCTCCAGGCCGCCAGCGTGTCATTAAGATGAGAGACCGGTGGCAGGGCATCTCCGGGAAGCCGCACATTCAAGACCCCCTTCGCGGCTTCAATCAGGCTGTCGAGCGTGGCGTTCAGCGCTGTGTAATCGTTGTACTGCGCGCTGCCGTGGCGGGGCGCGCTGTCCTGGCACATGTCGACAATGGCCTGCGGCAAGTCGTGGTTGATGTGGGCGTTCATCCCCGCAAATGCGAACTGAATGCGCGCAATCGCCGGCTGGTTCCGCTGGTCGAACACGGCCTGCCAACATCCGGGAGTTGTTGCACCGGCAAGTGAAGATTGAATCGCGGAAAAGTAAAAGCGGGCGAACTTGACGTCGAGCACAGCCACCCAGCCCGGGTCGTCAAATCCTTTCGAGTCGACGCGCACCTGTACAGCCTGGGTCACCTGGAGATAAAGCCAGTTGAACCACTTCAGCCCGTCGTTATCGGAGCATGCAGCTTCAATGGCCTGAAGGATTCTGACCACGTCCTCAATGGACTGAGGAGGTGTCTCGACTGCGGAGAGGAGCGCTGAATCGTAGGGAAACATGGAGGGACATCATAGCCCGATAAAGAAGGGCTTGGAAAGGAATTTCAAAAAACACTAACTCAGAAATTCAGCAATCGCCGCCACAACCGTCTGCTGTTCATCTTCGCGTAGTTCGGGGAAGATGGGCAGTGCCAGCACTTCACGGGCCGCCCGCTCCGATTCAGGGAAGTCCCCCGCGCCATAGCCGAGGCCTTTCAACGCCTCCTGCAAATGTAGCGGCACCGGATAGTAGATCTCCGAGCCAATCTTCCGCGCGCTCAAAAACTCGCGCAGTTCATCTCGCCGTGCGCTTCTGATCACGTATTGATGCCAGACGTGACGGCAGCCCGGAACTTCATGCGGCAGCACGACGCCTTGCTTGGGATAGGGCCCGCCTTCGGCCAGCCCCGCCGCCGCAAACAACTCGTGATAGCGCAGGGCTACGGCACGCCGCGCTTGGTTCCAGCCGGCGATGTATTTGAGTTTCACGTTGAGAATCGCGCCCTGGAACCCGTCCAGGCGCGTGTTCCAACCCACCTCGTCGTGGTAATAGCGGCGTCTCATGCCATGCTGGCGCAACATTCTTGCACGCTCGGCCAGATCGTCCGAATTCGTGGTTACCATGCCGGCGTCGCCCGCGGCGCTCAGGTTCTTGGTGGGATAAAAACTGAATGCCGCCATGTCGCCAAGCGAACCCGCCGGCGCCCCTTGCCACTCCGCACCCCAGGCCTGGGCCGCGTCCTCAATCAGTTTCAGGCCGCGGTCCCTTCCAAGACGGCCAAAAGCCGTCCAATCGGCGCATTGGCCATAAAGGTGGACCGGAAGAATGGCGCGCAGGCTTCCCCCCCGAGGCCCATCGAGAGCCGTTTCAACGGCCGTGGGGTCCAGGTTGAAGGTGCCGGGCTCAATGTCGGCAAGCAGCGGGGTCGCGCCCGCACGGAGAATCGCACTGCACGAGGCAAAGAAGCTGAAGGGCGTGGTAATTACCGCAGCGCCCGGCCCAATGCCGGCCGCTGCCAGGGCGAGCCAAAGCGCATCGGTGCCGGAAGAGCATCCAATGGCATGGGACACGCCCAGTTGCCCGGCGGCGGCACGCTCAAAAACGGCTACCGGCTCTCCAAGAATAAACTGCTGCGTCTCAAGAACATGTCCGATCGCCTCCAGCAACTCCTGGTGGATCGGGCGGTATTGGCGGCTGAGGTCCAGCATGGGCACGGCTTGGGCTTTTAGAGCAGAGGGGATGACCGGAGAAATGGCGGTATCAGCAGCGCTCTTCACCAGTCCATGGTACCAGCCGGGCAGGTCGCGCTGTCCCGCTTCGGGTCCTTACAGGCAGCCTCCGGGCGCAACCTGCTCCGGGTCGAGGTTGAAAAGCCCGGGAAAGGAATATATTGTTGTGACATTGCGGGAATCAACGGAGCCGGGGCTTCCGGTACCGTGCCCGTCGATCTGTTTGTACGTGTACGTGCAGTTTAAGCACCATCCAACCACTCAATAAGAAGGCAGGAGATCGGCAAATGGAGAACAAGCCGGCACAAAATATTCAGGACACCTTCCTGAACACGGTCCGCAAGGACAAGACCCCGATTACGATCTATCTAGTCAGCGGAGTAAAGCTGACTGGAAAGATCCGCTCATTTGACAAGTATTCCGTGCTGCTGGAGAACAACAGCCAGGAGCAGTTGATCTTCAAGCACGCCATTTCAACCGTGGTGAGCAACCGGAGCGTGCTGCATACGGAGTTCCGTGCGCCTGCAACGCACACTGGTATCGGCCCGGCCGCGGTTTCTGTGCCCTCGGCTTCTCCCTCGATTGTGGAGCAGCGATAGCACGCGGGGAACAGTCTCGATTGGCAGTTGAAGGGAGCGGGACTGGCGCTACCGGCGTCCGGCCGGAACGCGCCGTCCTGGTGGGAGTGGACCTCTCGGCCCGCTCAGCGAGCACGCGCGCAGGAGTCATGGGCGCGCGGCAAGCGGCGTTGTGCGCAGACGTCGCGGACTCAGGTACCGTCGACTCGACATCCCCATTCGAAGGCCCCGCGGATCTAGGCCGGGGCCTCGATTGCGAAGAATCGCTTGCCGAATTTCGCGAATTGGTCTCAAGCGCCGGAGGCGTCGTAGTCGCCGAGCTGCTGCAGCGCCGCGCCCGGCCCGATCCCGCTACGCTCATTGGCTCGGGGAAGGTAGAGGAGATTGCCGGGGTGGTCGCCTCGGTTGAAGCCGACCTGGTTCTCTTTGACCACGACCTGACTCCCACCCAATTACGCAACCTCGAGGCAGCGCTCCCTTGCCGGGTTCTGGACCGCACGCAATTGATTCTGGACATCTTTGCCCGTCACGCACGGACCTCAGAGGGCAAACTCCAGGTAGAACTTGCCCAGCTTCAGTACATGCTGCCGCGCCTCTCCGGCCGGGGAAAAGCCATGTCCCAGTTGGGCGGTGGCATCGGCACCCGCGGGCCGGGCGAAACCAAGCTGGAAACTGACCGCCGCCAGATCCAGCGCCGCATCGACCAGTTAAAACTGGACTTGGAATCGGTGCGTAGGGTCCGCAAGCAACAGAGGCAGCGCCGCGAGTCCGTCCCCGTGCCCACCGTGGCCTTGGTGGGCTATACCAACGCCGGCAAGAGCACGCTCTTCAACTGCCTCACCGGCGCCCAGGTGCTGCAATCGCCCCGCATGTTTGCCACGCTGGATCCCAAACTGCGCGCCATCGAACTGCCCAGCAAACGAAAGATCCTTCTCTCTGACACGGTTGGTTTCATCCGCAACCTGCCCCACACGCTGGTCACCAGCTTTCGCGCCACGCTGGAAGAGGTGGCCCAGGCAGAGGTCCTGCTGCATATTCGCGACGCTGCCTCCGCCTACGGCGACGAACAAAAGTCCCAGGTCGAAAAGGTTCTGGGCGAGTTGGACGCCCTCGACAAGCCGCGCATCGAGGTCCTCAACAAAATTGACCTGCTTGGGGATGTCGAGCGCCAGGGTCTGCAGGGCCGCTC
>OCTA010005565.1_pt1 | contig 10870 bp, 10 predicted proteins | sample 1538991 | NCBI WGS metagenome assembly OCTA01 (sample SAMEA3539302, study PRJEB22396) | soil metagenome | biome: tundra; feature: field; material: soil | place: USA | collected 2010-05 | depth 0.15 m | reverse complement strand
TTGGCGCGCTTGGCCACAGATCGCGGTCATACAGGGACAGGACGCATGGCTTCGTCGCGTGCTCCACAACCTCGCCGTGAGCCGGTGGCGAAGTTTGCGCAGGCGATCTCTTCTCCGTGGCGCCGGTGCCTCGCAAGTTGCACCGGCACCGGGCGTCGGTCAACTGGACGTCGTGAGAGCACTTCAATCCTTGCCCCCGAGACAACGCGAGGCGCTCGTGTACGTCGCGATCTTCGACCTGACGACCGCACAAGCGGCCCGGGAGATGAGAGCAAACGAGGGCAGTGTCCGGGTCTGGGTCTCTCGGGGAAGGGCGAACTTGGAACGTCTGCTGGGTCAGGACCTCGAACCGGTAAACGGGGGCGGTGAGCATGGTGGCTGAATCTGGGGAGCACTCCGCGCCTCGGGGCGAAATGCTGATACGCGAGGCCTTTGAGACCGCGAAGGGATTCGACTGGGATCTAGAGGCAGACGACATTCTCGGACGCGCACGTCGTCCAGACAGGCAGGTGAGAAGGCGCGTGGAAGTCGTGCTCGTCACGGTGCTGATTCTCGTTGTCTTTTTCGCTCCCCTTCCCGGTATCAACTTGTTCCACCGGTTGCGGAGTCACAACGGCATCTCGCCAACCGGTTCGTCGACGGTGCCGACAACACTGCGTCAGACCACTACACCTGTGCTGTCCTCGGGCACCCTTGCATATCTCTCTCCGGTCGGCGAACAAACGGCATGGGCTGTCGTGGACACGAGCGACGGCGGAGAACACGTGCTGCGTACTGTCGACGGGGGGACATCTTGGGCAGACGTGACGCCGTCGCAACTTACCGCTCTGGTCACCCCCACCAACGTCGGGAACGGTGCCTCGACTCCGCAGGTCATCTTCCTTGGCGCCGGGCGCGCTTGGACGGCGGCGGCCGGGAAGCTGGTCGCCACAGACGACGGAGGGGCGAGCTGGCGTGACGTCGCTGCCCTGCCACCGAGTTGCGTTCCTGTTCAGTTCGTCGACCCATCCCACGGGTGGTGCGACGCGTCGTTCGTGGGACAAGGAATGTCTTCAACAGTTGATCTCTACCGGACGGTCGACGGAGGGTTGCGCTGGCAGCATGTCCAGTCTGTCGACCTACCGAACTCCGCGAACAAAGGTGAGCTTCCGTACGAATGCCAGAAGCGCTTCAGATTCACGACACCAAGCGTGGGCTGGGCGGGGCTCAGTTGCGGGGGATATGTGGATCAGGTCTACGAGACGACTGACGCCGGCGCTGACTGGATTGCCCGGACCATCTCCACTCCGTCGTCTCTGGCGAAAGCTGAGATCTCTACAATGCCGCCGATTCTCGTCGGCAAACTCGGTGCGGGCGTCATGTCGGTCAACGCCGGTGACACCGTCATGTACTACAGCGAAGATGGTGGTGGGTCGTGGCATACCGTCGTGCCGCCAGGGGGCCTCCAGCCCTGGGCCGTCGACGTGATCAGTCCGCTCCAGTGGCGTCTAGCCAACGCGAAGAGCATCCTTTCCACCACCGACGGCGGCCGAACCTGGCGGACTCTCGCCCCGCTTTGGCCTTTCCCCTTAGGCAACCCGGAAAAGTACGGGGTGCCGATCATTCAGTTCGTGACTGCGAGCATTGGATGGGGCCAGTTCTGGGACTCGAAGACCGGCACCAATACCTTGTGGCGTACGACGGACGGTGGAGACCACTGGACCGCAGTCCTCCCACTCGCTTTCAACGGCGTTGCGGTCGCGAGTTCGACCGGGCAGGTCAAGATGGTGAATCTCTCGAAGATCGATCGGTACGAGAGCATCACAGTTGCAAACGACCGGATCGTTCTCTCCGGTCCAACCTCCCCGTCACCCGCAGGGTCGGCATCGAGCACCTGTTCCTCCGCAGTGGTGAACCCCACGACGCTCGCGCTGAGCAACATGAAGAGCGGGAGCTGCGCCGACCCGGCACTGTTTGGACGGTCCGTCATTCCGACTATCGCGCTCGACAAGAACCTCCCGGCGGGCGACGGCGGTCCGAGCGAGGTCGTGCGCATCGCCCACGTCACCTCAGGTTTAACGGGGCTATGCCCTCGGTCCGATCGTCATGACGTTCTCGGCCCTTACCTACGACCAAACCGAGCCGAGCTGGATCTACGGCGGCGGTGATCTGTGGCTCTACGACTGGACGGACCACTTCGACCTCCTCCGAATCTCTGCGATGACCGGCGCGGTCCTCCAACGCCTCTCCATCCCGAAGATTCAGACGCCGCTCCTCGCCTTCAACAACGACGGACTCTGGATCGCGCCGACCGGCGAGTCGACCAGTCCCCTGTACCGGCTCACCTCGGGCGCGACGAGCGTCTCGGCGGTCTTCCATTTCGGGGCCGGAGGGTTCGCCTTGTGGCTCGTCGCCTCCGGTGACACGGTCTGGCTCGAGGCGCAGCCGCGTCCGGTGTCAAGGACTGCAACGATCTGGGCGCTGCGCGGTCCCGACGCAACGCCGATCTGGCAAAGCTCGGCTACGGCAGTGACCGAGTTGACAGTGGGAGCACCGAAGATGGTGGGCGACGGAGCGGACGGCCTGTGGACCGCGTATGTCACCCTTTCCCCTCCACGGCAACGCATCCTTCGCTTGAACCCGGCAACAGGAACGGTCGCCGCGGTCGCGACGATCGATCCTGGATATCCGACAGCGCCGGCGCTCGCAGACGCGGCGGACCTGGAGGGATGGACGGGAATAGCGTTCGACGGCTCGCTCTACCTGCTTGATCCGCCGACCACACTCCCCGGTAAGGATCAAGTCGGCGGCTTCAGTGCGCTCTATCGGATCAGTCTGAGATCGTCTTAAAACTGTCGTCGAGCTATGACAGCAATGAAGGATCAGTCGAACGCGACAGCGACGCTTGGTCCTTTGTTCGAAGAAGGCGGACACGTTTGGTTATTGGCCACTCCGGCGCTGTCCCTGATCAGGATTTTGGGCGCGCAGAACGACGGCGTCCATCCGTTGACCCAGTGGCGCATACTCGGCGATCGGCGTTCACACAACACCTGCCCCCCATTACCAGTCGGAGATCCGCGCCATCGGCCCGCCGACGCGGACCCCCACTCCCACCGTCGATTGCCCGGCTCTGTTGTTGGGTCGCGCCGAGCGGGGTGAGCGATCATGGCGAGGCGGTTAGCCCACTCGGTCGCGGTAGCTGCCAGTGGATCACCGGGGTTGAGATCTCGCCCACTGGAGGCGCCCTGGACCGCGTTGCTGGCTGCGCGACGAGAACCGACAAGAGAGCGGCCAAAGCCGTCCAGGTCTAGCGTTGTCTCGCGCCGGTGCTCAATCGTTAGCCGTGACTGGAATGTGATCGGAGGTTCAGAGGATATGGAACCATTGGAAGATCCGGTGCCTCGCCGGTCGAACCCAGGCAGAACGGTCTACGCTCGCCTGATTCCGGTCGCGGTGATCGTCGTCGTGCTCGTGGTTGTTGGCGGACTCGTGGGGTACGCGTCAGGCGAGCACCACTCTCCGGTCACGGTCCGCACGGGAGTCGCTTACTCGACTCCATCCCAGATCGAGGTGACCGCGAACGGGTGGGTGTACAACGTCCCGCTCACCGTGCAGTGGTTCTCCGCCGACGGGACTATGAACGATGGCAGCCGGCCCGCGTGTCTTCAGCCCGGAGCGCACTCGCAGATTCGGTTCGGCAGCGTATCGGTCACTGCTCAGGGCTCAACGTGGCGCCCAGTTGTCTGGGTGAGGTGCTGAGCCGACCAACGGTTTTTCTCCCTTCTTGTCGCGACTGAGCAGTTCAGTCCGCCGTAGCCGCGCCGTCGACGTAGAGGCGTGGCGCGCCAGCATGCTTCGATCGATCGGCCGCGGGTGATGTTGGGCCGTGACATGTTCGGTGCGACGCCTGTCCGGCGCACGTCAAGGGTCTCCGCGACGCCGATGTAGCTCCGCTTGGCTTCTAACGGAAGTTCGCCGCGAGCGGAGTTGAACCTGGATGACAGGCAGTCCAAGTCAGCCCCCCAGCCCAGCCGACGACGTCAGGCGAAGCCGGAACAGGTTCCCCGATCGGTGCGGGGTGAAACGAGATGGGCTCGACCGAGACGTCACTTGACAGGCCGAGCGCGTCGGTCATTTCGATCGAGATCGTGTCATCGTCGCTCTTGATGCGACGACAGTCGTAGGTTCCGAACCGAAGGCTGATCTCGAGACTCGAATGCGCCCGCAGAAGCGCCCTTCCGCCAAAGCTCGCTGACGTCGGGCCACCGGCCGAGCTCGATGTCGTGAACAAATAGCTCGGGTTGCCGAGACCGGTCACATGATCGTCGATACCGGTGACCGTGGCTTGAAACCACCCGTTGTTCTGCACAAGGAAGGACAGGCTCGGACCTGATCGGCCGTGCGCTTCGGTCCACATCATCCCTCCGGCGACCCCGACACCGAGCCGAGGGGTGAAAAGCCCGCTTGGGGCGAGGACTGCAACGACGCACAGGACGGCCAGGACGACCATGGCGACGAGCAACATCCTCACCCTCGTGCGGGGTCGGGGAACCAACAGGTCGATCGGATCTGACGGTTCAGTCGGGACGGCTTGCGCGGCAAGCACAATCGTCATACTGTCATGGGACAATGTGACGGTCAAGGGAGGCCTGTTGCTCTTCGTCGTGCTCGCCGTGTTGGCCATTCTCGGCGCGCTGCTCGTCAGAAGCCGTGCGCGAGACCTCTCGCAGGCGAAAGGCGAGCTGGAGACCTTCTGCGCAGTTCACGGCGTGCCGGTCACCGGCGACTCACTGCGCCTTGTCGACCGCTATCTCGGTCGATCAGCCAGATTCAGGGCAGGCTGGACTTGGATCGGGATCGCTCTCTGGGCCGTGCTGAGCTTCGCATGGGGGCTGACAGCAGGTCGAACGGTGGGACTCGTGGGGTATCCACCGACCTCCGACATCTTCTTGATGGGTCTTGCTGCCTGGTTCGTCGGCCTGGTCCGCTGCGAGACCTACAACCTCCGGCCACGCCTTCACGGACCGCGAGAGGCCTCCCTCATGCCCAGACAGGTCGAGCGCTACGCACCGAGACGCCTTCTGATCCACAACCGCGTCGGAGTCGTCGTGAGCTGGTCTCTCGTCATACTCGACCTGTTACTTCCAGGTCCCCGGGAACACTTCGACGTGGTCGTCGTCTTTGCCGGCGTATCGCTCCTTGCCCTCGTCGTCGGCGAGCTGTGCCAGCGCGGGATCGCCATGCGCCCTCGTCCCGCGCTCGGTGCCGACCTCCTAGCTGCGGACGAAGCGATCCGGACGGTGGCCGCTCGTTCGGTGGGCTACGGCATGGCAGGGTTGGAGGCGCTGCTCATCGGATCGCAGGGCTTGCTCCTGGAGCAAGCTCCCCCATATGTCGCGACGACTCAGGCCCGCATGTTGTTCGGCTTGGTCGGATTTGGCCTGATCCTCTGGGCGGCTGCACTGGCCCTGAACGCCCGACGCCAGATTCAACCTTTGCGCGACCGGAGCGTCTCGCACGTGAAGCACCACGCACCCGTGCCTGTCCGATGATCGTGCGAATCGACCCCGCGTCTGCGGTACCGGTCTACGAGCAGATCCGCGCCCAGATCGTCCTCATGGTCGCGTCAGGAACGCTCGCGCCCGGAACACAGCTCCCCACCATCCGTCAGCTTGCCAGTGACCTCGGACTCGCCAAGGGGACAGTCAGCAAGGCCTACGAGGCACTCGTAAGCGAAGGCGCCGCGGTCAGCAACGGCAGGCATGGCACTGTCGTCGCGGCCCGCAACTCGGCAATCAACCCGGCAGCAGCCGAGCACCGGCTACGCGAGAGCGCCCTTCAGCTCGCTGTCACCGCACAACAGGTTGGGGCGTCCAAAGCGGAGGTGAGGCGGTGGCTGAATGAGGCCATGGGCCAGATCCGGGGTGCAAGCACGTAGTAGTGGGGCGTGAAGTATCTGGGTGGTCTCGCTGGGTGTCAGTAAACATCAAAAGAGCTGGTCACAGCGCTGGAGCTAAAGCAACAGTTGTCTCCAGAACGGTCCTGCGGGCACGAGTTCTAGACCAAAACCTAGACCAGACCTCGGGCGTCGAAGGAAGGGCGACGGGCGGCGGCCAGCGTTGTCGAAACGGTGACGGTGCGGCTGAAATGTCAACCGGAAACCTGGGGCCGGAGAACAGCTAGGGGTTACTCTCAAGAGGTGGACCGCGGCATCGATCTTCAGGTGACCCGTCCGAAGACCAAGGCTCGAGGAGGTGGTGGACCGTGGCACGCAGCGACCTGATAAAGCAGTTGTTGCGTAGCTACACAGCGGGCGACGATCACGCGTTTCGGTCGACGGCAGGCGCGATTGTCGAGGATGAGAGGCGAAAGAGACACGACCTACTGGCCAGCGAGCTCGAAGCGATCCTTGATGAACCTGGCCCAGGACGCCGGCCCCTGCAGATTTCTTCGCTGCGGCCCCTTCCTAAGGGCCGGGATGATCTTGACCTACTCGACATCATCCAGCCGCGTGTTTCTCTTGCTCAGGTTGTCTTAGACGCCCCAACTACGGCCGTGATCGATGGCTTGCTTGACGAGTTTCGACACCGAGCCGCGATGCATGCTCACGGAATCGAACCCAGGACGACCCTCATTTTTGTGGGTCCGCCCGGTTGCGGAAAGTCACTCACTGCCGAGGCGCTAGCGGGGGAACTCGGCCTCGGTCTGGCCCGAGTTCGGCTTGCTGCGGTTGTCTCCTCCTTTCTCGGCGAGACCGCGAAGAACCTCGAACAGATTTTCGCGTTCCTACGGACTGGAACTTGGGTACTACTTTTCGACGAGTTCGACATGCTGGCACGAGAGCGCGGGGACCGGATCGACCACGGCGAAGTACGCCGGATCGTCAGCGCTCTCCTCCAACTCGTCGAAGACGTTCACACTGACTCCATGGTGATCGCGACTACCAACCACCCCCAGTTACTCGATAATGCCCTCTGGAGACGATTCGACGAGGTTGTCGGTTTCGAGTTGCCGGCGTTCGAGGAGCGGATCGCGTTGCTCAAGTCCAAGCTTTCCGCGGTACCGAGCGAGGTCGATCTACCACGAGCGGCAGAACGCCTTTCTGGCTACGCGCACGCTGAGATCGAACACGTTTGCGAAGATGCAGTGAGATTGATGGTGCTGCGTCTCGACCGCTTTGTCAACGAAACCCACCTCGACTACGGCATCAACCGCCAGGAGTCACGACGTCGGACCATCCTCGCCTCCCAGGGCTAGAGCTCCAACCAGTAGGCGGACTGCGCTTACTTCGCCTTCAGCGGGCGATTGAACCCGGCAACCGTCGACCGCGACGCGGCTTCGGGGGAGGGCGACGCCACGAGGACCTTCCTGGTCACAGTAAGTCTCTACAACGCGAGGTTGATGCGCTGCGCGTCCGTCATCTGGGACGTTCGAAGGTTCTTGGCGTCGATCCAAAGCTCGTAATGGTCGTCCAGTTGGGCGCCGTCGTTGCAGCAGACGAGTTCCGCAGAGCCGGCCTTCAGGTATTGGACAGCTCGGATCGTAAGTTTGTAGTCGTTTTTGCTGACAATCCTCAGCTCGCGGGTTTTGTCGATCGCTTGGCGGCGTGTGCCAGCGGAGTTCCGCCTGACCGCAACACCGAGCCCTATGCGGCGTTTGTTGACGCGATCGATGAGGTGAGGCCACTTGGGGCCGGCGACCGGATCTCGCAAGAGCTTGCGATTTCTCTCGATCGCAGTGGACGTGACCAGATGCTGAGATTAGACGTCGAGCTCTGGCACCCGGACAGCAACGACCTTGCCCGTGACTGGATCGCGGAGCTGCGAGAGGCCGTCGTGCAGGCCGGCGGGCGAATTGCCGACTTGCACGTCAACGACGCCGCTGGCGTCATCCTCGCGAGAATCTATGTTTCTGCAGGTCAAGTATCTGCTCTGGCTGAACTCGACATCATCGCCCATCTGGACATTCTGCCCTCGCCAGCCCTGACTATTCCCGAATACTGGGCAAGTGAGCCTGAAGCATTACCCGAGATGGGTCATCCTCGTGCGAACGCCCCCATCGTCGGTCTAGTCGACTCAGGAGTGGCGTCCGCTCATCCTCTCGTCGGTCCGGCGGTCGTCGCTGCCGAGGCGCTGTCAGCGGCCATTAGCGATGGGGAGGACCAATGTGGCCACGGCACGATGGTCGCTGGCCTGATTCTGCACGGCCCACTGGATCATGCTCTCGCGATGGGAGTCTTGCCACCACCGTTTTGCAGGATCGTGTCCGTTGCAGTGCTTGACAGCAACCACCAGTTTCCTGACGAGGACCTCTGGGAACGCGACCTCGTTGAAGCGATTGAGTGGTGTGCCGACCAGGGAGCCACCATCATCAACCTGTCCCTCGGCGACGATCGTCGTCCTCTTCGATCTCCCCGCCAGCAACCCGCGGCGGCATTGGTCGACGAGCTCGCGCGACGACTCGATCTGGTCATTGTGGCGTCAGCGGGCAACAGCCATCCCCAGGACTATCTCTCCGCCATTGGTGTCCTCAGTTTCACGCGATACCCGGTGGAGCTCCTGGGGAACTCTCGTACGGGCATACTCGATCCAGGCACGGCTGCTCTGGCTCTAACCGTCGGCGGAATAACGACGGCTGCCGCGGCAACGGGTTACAGCGCACATGAGACCGTGCTCCGCCGACCGCTCGGTGAGCCCGGCTGGCCCTCACCTGTCACACGTCGCGGCCCGGGGGTCGGAGGATCTATCAAGCCGGAGGTCGTGGAACGATCGGGAACAATAGGTATTGAGAGCGGCCGATTAGTCAACAACGACCCCGAGCTCGGCGTGATCAGCGCTCAATTCGGTCACGGCCGTCTTCTCGGATACATAACAGGCACCAGTGCGGCAGCACCTCTGGTGACGAGGATCGCTGCTGCGGTCAAAGCAAGGCACCCGGACTTCAGCGCCAGCTTGACAAGAGCACTCGTACTTCTCAGCACCCGACCCTCGAACTTCGCTTTGCAGCTCGAGGGAGGCACGGCCGCCATCCGAGCTGCTGCGACACTCAATCTCGTCGGATTCGGACAGCCAGCCATCGGTAGGGCAATCGAGTCGACTACGCACAGGGCGGTCCTCGTGGCGGAATCCTCCATTGCTGTTAACGGAGTCCATATCTACGAGTTGCCTGTCCCCAGTTCATTCATGGCGCCCGGCGGTGTAAGGGGCATCGACATTGCACTCGCCTACAATCCGCGCACCCGACAGTCCCGGCTCGACTATTTGTCTAATCGGATCGAGTTCGCCCTATTTCGCGGCATGCCGCTGAGTGAAGTGGTCGAAGTGGTCGCCAAGGTCGAGGGTGATGAGGATGTCAATCTCGAGTCGGATGTAGAAGAAGAGCCTGGAGAAGCAGCCCCCGAAGAACTCGTCGACATCACAGGCGATACGCGGACGCCTACCTTGAGTCAATTGGGCTCGAAGGTCGTGAAACTCACACCTTCGAGTCGGATCAGAAGCGCTGGAGCCAACCAGCTTGGGCGCATTGAGTTTCGAACGCGTCTCAATGTTGAGCGGGATACGCCAATGTTCGTGGTCGTGCGTGACGTCAATCGATGGGAGGACGACACCGCTATCCAGCCATACGCACTGGCGGTGGCAATGTGGCGAAGTGCTGAGCACGCGGAACTTTACGCTGAGCTGGAAGCACAGCTTGAAGCCGTCGCAGAACTCGAACTCGAGATCGAACTCGACGTCTGATTGGGCGACTCTTCGCCTTCGCAAGCGGCGCACCGGACAAGGCAGACTCGTCTGCCCCGGCAGCAGTCTCTCAAGCGGGGGGTTGTGACGACAACGTAATCGACGATCACATCGTGATCGGCTGGAGGCGATGCGAGTTAGATGGCTTGCCGGAGCCCTCGGATACGAGCTAGCTACTTCCTCCTGAAAAAGTCAGCGATGGGATCCCCCTGATTCGAGCGCCTATCGGCGATGATGGCCCCGACCCGTAGGACTAGTACGGATCGAGGCCACCATGTTGAGAACGGTAAACGCGCAGCCCACCTTGTGGGAGGCGCTCCTCCCAGAGATGTGCCTTGGGATGCCCGCTGAGCTCAAGGCAGTGGACCGACTGCTTGATGACGAGGAGTTCTTCAAGCCGTTTCGGCCCCACTTCCATGCCATTCTCGGCCGACCGTCGGTGCCGATCGAGACCTACCTGCGGCTCATGTTCTTGAAGTACCGCTACCGGCTCGGTTTTGAGCCACTGTGCCGCGAAGTTGCCGACTCCATCTCCTGGCAGCGCTTTTGCCGGATTCCTCTCGGAGTGGCGGTCCCGCATCCGACGACGCTGATGAAGATCACGACCCGGTGTGGGTCGTCGGCGGTCGAGGGCTTGAACGAGGCGCATGTTGTGTGGATCGATGCCACGGTGACAAGCGGGCCAAATGCCGAGCCTCAAAGCCATCGAGACGGTGGTAGAGCCCGCACCTGCTCGCAACGACTTGGACCTTGAGGAGACTTTTTAAGTCCGCGGCCCGTCGGCCGCCGGGCTCTGGTCGTCTGCCCGTCGTCCCGCCGGCTGTCCCCGCTTTCCGTGCTCTTTCTGTCCCTTCCCCCTCTCTCCCTCCCACTGAGTGGTGGCGCTAAAGGACTCGAACCCCGATCCTGAGCGGCACACCTGGCATTCCCGGCAGCGGGGCCACGTTTGGTGCGCCTCGGGCGAGGTTGCTCTGGGAAAGCGCTCCGGTCACCTGTGTCCGGCGGTCCGTTGACAGGTGCGTCGAGCGCGGCCCTATCTAACTCCTCCCAGACGACTCGGGAGCGGCGAGTACGGGTTCCCTTCCAACCACAGCTCAGTCCGCTCGGTGGCCGCCCCAGGAGGCGGCGACCTGGCGTCCACCATGCCACCATCT
>OCTA010005564.1_pt1 | contig 10871 bp, 10 predicted proteins | sample 1538991 | NCBI WGS metagenome assembly OCTA01 (sample SAMEA3539302, study PRJEB22396) | soil metagenome | biome: tundra; feature: field; material: soil | place: USA | collected 2010-05 | depth 0.15 m | reverse complement strand
ATGAGAGTGGTCCGGAGCGCCTGCCTTTGCTGGGTCCGGAACTGGAAGAAACAGCCCGATTTGGTATGCACGTTTACGATCCGAGACTTTTCGCGACGGTTCTGGCAATTCGCTTTAATGGAAAGCTGACCGGCAGCATGGCGGTACGCGGCGGATCTCTTCCACACTCGGTGCTGGACGAGATTTCCGAGGTAATCGGTGTTTGTGTCCAAAGAGCCACCCCTGAGAATGGCCACACGGCTGAACGAAGGCACTTGCGTACAGCGGAAGTGTTGTAGGTGGCAACGACAAAATGGATTGGCTTGTCAATCTGGGTCGTGTTGTCGCGATCGGATTCGGCTGCCTCTTTGCTTTGTTAGTACTGCTCTACCAAATCTGCGGAATCGCGGCGGCTTTTCGCAAGAAACGCCATCCGTAACTTTCTCGCCGCCTGCAGGCGATTCGACAAGATGAGTTAGGGCGGGAGTTTGAACTTGGACTTCTCTCGCACAACCGAAGGATGAGTCACTTTGGAGCCGCCGCTCGCGGCGTGCATGATCGTGAAACACGAAAGCCCGAGGCTAACGGAAGCGAAAACTAGTTCAGGGTTTGGGTTGAGCGGCAACCACAATTATCACCACGCCGGGTCCTTTTTTGCTTCCGTAAGCAGCAGCGGCAAGACGCAACACCGGCGGCAGATCACTGATCGACAAACTAGTGCCCGCCGCAAAGACAGGCGGGCGACCGTGCACGACAGATATTCGACCCGGCTCTGAACGCTATCTTTTAGATGATCGATCTCGCCGCCTCTCGGCCTATGCCCAATCGCCTGGCATCGGCACAAAACTTTTCAAATAGCCTCCGAGGAGAGATTTCGCAGGTCGGCCCCAGACCGGGCGGCTTAGGAATTATCGCGGAGGCAATTACATGCACCCAAGCGGCAGGGCAGCCAGTGCGCGCATCAATGGTACACACTTTCCCGTGTCGCCAGAAGCCGGCGTCCGACGAACTATACAACGCATTTCATGGCGTGCCCGTCTGGCTCACGAGCACGTTTGGATTGGTGTATCCTGCATAGGCGTAAGACAGATCACAGGGAGGATTTTCAGTTCGATGGCTATCACACGGCGAGGCGCCCTCGGCATTCTGGCGGGCAGCGTCCCGGCGATCCTGATCACGAAGGCAGCGGCGGCGGCTCCGCCACTTGAGATTGCCAGCAGCCCTTATCAAGGCACGCGCGAATCGCTCGCGAAGTACACGGTTCCCGAGTGGTTTCGCGATGCCAGGCTTGGACTGTGGGCGCATTGGGGACCGCAGTCGGCTCCCGAACAAGGCGACTGGTTCGCCCGACGCATGTACCTGGAGGGAACTCCCGTCTATGAATGGCATTTGGCGCACTTTGGACATCCCTCGAAGAGCGGCTACAAAGGATGTTTATCCCAACCTTCAAGGCCGAAAGGTGGGATCCGGAACACCTGATGGATCTGTACGTAAAGGCAGGCGCGAAATACTTTGTGAGCATGGGAGTGCATCACGATAACTTCGACATGTGGAATTCGAAGTATCAGCCGCGCTGGAATGCCGCTGCCGCCGGCCCGCGCAAAGACTTGGTGGGCGCGTGGCGGGACGCCGCCCGTAAGCGCGGACTGAAGTTCGGCATCAGCGAACATCTCTCGAACAGCTTCGATTGGTTCGCCGCCGCGCATCGAAGCGATAAGTCAGGCCCGTACGCCGGGGTGCCCTACGACGGCACGAATCCGGACTACGCGGATCTCTATCACAGCTACGCCGACATGCCTGCCGATTTCGCGCAGTCGGCCAAGCCCATGGGCCGCGCTGCGCCCGATGCATGGAAGCTTCGCTACTTCCAACGGATCAAGGATCTCATCGATCAGCATCAGCCGGATTTGCTCTATACCGACGGTGCTATTCCATTCGAGGAGTACGGTCTCGCGCTGGTCGCGCATCACTATAATGTCAGCGCTAGACGCAACGGCGGGGGCTGTCGAAGCTATCTACAACAGCAAACGCAAAGAGGATTGCGCGGAAGGAACGTTCACCCTCGACTTGGAGCGAGGCATTGTGGACAAGATCTGGCAAGACGCCTGGCAGACCGATACCTGCATCGGAAACTGGCACTACAAAGCCGACATTACCTACAAGACTCCCAAGATTGTGATCGACATGCTGGTCGATATCGTGAGCCGGAACGGGAATCTGCTGCTGAATTTTCCGCTCCCTGGCAGCGGACAGCTTGACGACCGTGAACTCGGTGTTCTTTCGGCCTTTACGGATTGGATGGCGGTAAACCACGAAGGGATCTATGACACACGGCCTTGGAAAGTCTATCGCGATGGCCCCAGTGTGCTGCCGGCAATGGAACGCCCGGAGCGGATGGGGTTCTATGAGCGCGGCCACAAGGACCTGACTCCCGAGGATGTCCGGTTTACCGTCAAAGGAAATTCGCTACGCTTTCGTCATGGGATGGCCCCAGCAGACTGCGGTTGTGAAGCCGCTGGCAGTGAACAGCACGCGGCAGCCTGGCAAGATTCTCAATGTGGAGATGCTTGGCCACGCCAGCAGGTTGAAATGGACCCAGGACGATGTGGGCTTGCATGTCGATATGCCGCCGAAGAGGCCTTGCGACCACGCTATTACATTGAAAGTCTCTCTGGCTTAGTGGATTTCTCCACTCGCGGCGGCGATTGCCGCAGTTTACGATAGTTTTTGGCGCGTTCCCATCCCCTGCCTCATCGGTTAAAGCATGACGACGAACAAAGTAGCGCTAGTGACGGGAGCCAACCGCGGCCTGGGGTTCGAAATTGCGAAGCAGTTGGGCAAGCAAGGAATTACAGTTGTCGTGGGGGCGCGCACTCAAGCCAAGGCCGACGATGCCGCCGCGAGACTCAAGGCGGAAGGAGTGGACGCCTATCCCTTACAGCTGGACGTGACCAGCCAAGCGGACATACAGCAACTGCCCGAGTTCTTCGAACGGCAGTTTGGGCGCCTGGACGTGCTGATTAACAATGCCGGAATCTCCGATAAGGACGGCGACGGGTCCGTCGGTCAGTTGCGGGGCATGTTCGAGACCAATGTGCTTGGGCCCTACGCCGTCACGCAGGCGCTTTTGCCTCTCTTGAAGGCGAGTCCGGCCGGACGGATTGTGAATCAGTCCAGCATGCTGGGGTCGCTGACTTTGATGAGCAAAGGGCAAGGCGGCGCTTTTATGAAGCCCGGTTACACATCGTCCAAGGCGGCTCTCAACATGCTGACGGTCGTGTTAGCCCATGATTTGAAAGACACTACGGTGAAAGTGAACGCGGCGCACCCGGGCTGGGTGAAGACCGATATGGGCGGACCGGGCGCTCCTTTAGAAGTCGCGGATGGGGCAAAGACGGCCGTGACCCTGGCTACTTTAGACGCGAGCGGACCGACGGGCGGTTTTTTTCATGCGGGAAAGCCCCTACCCTGGTAAGAATCGTCACGGAACGAGAGATTTTAGCAACGTCAAACTGACTAGCTATTCGTGCATGAAGATTCTAGCCCGCGAACGGCCACTATAGAGATAGCAGGGGTAGCGGGTCTTGAGACCGCCGCCGTTCTCTTCTCGCAAGTACTGGCCCTCGCGCCCTCCGTTCAGGATGTGATCGTGGATTGCGCCAAGGCGGAACGAATCGACTGCAGCGCCCTGCAAATCCTGACCGCGCTCAAGTGCGATCTGGAGAGCCGGGACGCACAACTGCACATGCGCAACGCGAGCGAACCGGTGCTGAGTTTCGCCAGGATGGCCGGGCTGGAGTATTTATTCAACCAGGCTGCTTGATGAAACTTAAATCCGAACTTAGCCGGTCATTCGGCTTTCTCTCAGGACTCGGCTCAGGCGCGTCGCGCCGCAAAGATATGGAAACTCATGCGGCGAACCTGCCTATTCTGTCCCGGCAGCTCCGCGACATTAGCGCGGAATTGACGCGCGAAACGGGCAGCGTGTGTGTCGAGTTTCAAGGGATAGCCGGCAACGCGAAACAGGTGGTAGGATTTCTCTCCGGACTGGTCGGCCGAGCGGACAACTCGCGCAATGCCAACCAGTTGGTGGAGGATTGCCAGGCTACGATGCGGACGCTGTTGGACCGCATCGACCAGAGCAATACGCTCTTCTCCGAAGCGATCGCACAGATAAAGACGGTCGATAGCGCCGTCGATCAAGTGTCCGCGGCTTTGAAGGGCGTGGACCAAAGCAGCTTTACCAGCAAACTGGTTGCACTCAACGCCAAAATCGAGGCAGTCCATTTGGGCAGCCAGGGACATACTTTCGGCATAGTGGCGGAACAGATCTCGCTACAGGCGGCGAAGTCCAGCGAAATGGCCAAACGGGGCAACGACATTCTTCACAATATGACCCGTACCATGCACGCGGCCACCACGCGGCTGAGCAATCTCGCCAGCGCGGAGAAGGACCATACGCAAACCAGCCGGACGGCCGTCGAGCGCGCGCTCTCGGACCTGGGGACGGCGGGCGCCGATATGCAAACGGCGATGGACAAGGCGAGCGAGATTACCGGGAAACTGGTCGCGGATATGGGCCGGGCGGTCCTAAGACTGCAATTTCAGGACCGTGTGACGCAGCGGCTCGAACATGTCATTCACTCCTTGGACCTGATGGCGGAGGCGGTGGGCGCCGGAAGTTCAAGTCAGCCCGGGGCCAGGCAGCAGACAACGGAGCTTGCAACATCGCTTTTGTCCTCTTACACGATGGATTCCGAACGCGCCGTGCATAACGCAAGCGTGCTGGAAGTCGGTCCGGAGGCGGACAGCGGTGGAGACGTGGAATTGTTTTAGAGGGAAACAACGTGGCTAGAACTGCATTAATCGTTGACGATTCATTTTCGATCCGAGAACTGGTGGCGTACACCCTGAAGGAAGCGGGCTTTCAGGTCCTGCAAGGCGGCAATGGAGCCGAAGCGCTGACACAGCTCGCAAAAGGGAGGGTGGATCTGATCATCACCGATTTGAATATGCCGGTGATGGATGGGATTACTTTCATCAGGAATGCCCGCGCCTCGGCAAACGGCAAATATGTGCCCATCTTGATGCTCACGACGGAATCGCAAGCGGATAAGAAGCAACAAGGGAAAGCGGCCGGCGCAACGGGCTGGATGGTCAAGCCCTTTCATCCCCAGAAACTGCTCGACACGATAAAGAAAGTTCTGCCATAGGAGAGGTTAATGGAAATCGACCTCAATAAATTCCGTGACGTTTTCTTTCAGGAAGCCGAGGAACACCTCACCCAGATTGAAGCGGACCTGCTGCGGCTAGAGCGGGGCGAGCGGGACACTGAACTGCTGGATTCAATTTTCCGCGGCGCGCACTCTCTTAAGGGCGCGAGCGGCACATTCGGATTCGAAGACTTGTGTCAGTTTACGCATGCGATGGAAACGCTGCTGGACCAGCTTCGTGGTGGACGGGCGACGTCGCCGGCGATCAATGCGCTCCTGTTTCGCGCCCTGGACGTTTTGAAGGAACTGGTTGAGGCGGCGCGCGAGAATGCCGCGGCGCCCTCGCTTGCGAAGACGCTTGCAGGCGAACTGATTGCAATCGCGTCGAACGGGCAGACAGAGGCGGAGAACCCAAGCCAGCCGACGGAGCCGACGGAGCAGACCGAGAAGCGCTGGAGAATCCACTTCGCGCCGGCGCCGGAAGTCTTCCAGCATTCGATGGATCCTATTCTGATCCTTCGCGAACTGGCGCAGCTTGGAGAAATCCTGAGCACGCACGTAGATAGCAGCCGATTGCCGAAACTGGCTGCGATGGATCCGGAAGTTTGCTATCTGGCCTGGGACGTTGAACTTGCGACGACACAAACCGAGGATGAGCTGCGCGACGTTTTTGCGTTTGTCGAAGATGGCGCGGATCTCCGCATCGAATCGCTGGATCACCCTCCAGGCGACGCTCAAAGCTTCGAGCCGCAACCCCTTGCGCCGTCTGCGTTGGGGAGCAAGCGGACGCCAGAGAACTCCTCCATCCGGGTGGCCACCGAGAAGGTCGATCGGATTATCGATCTGGTTGGCGAACTGGTGATCGCGCAGTCGATGGCCGCCCAGATTCTGCAAGACTTCACTCCCGCCAGCCTGAACGCGCTTCGCGAGGCTTTTGAAGACCTGGAACGGCACACGCGGGAACTGCAGGAACGCGTGATGACGGTCCGCATGATACCGGTAGCGAGCCTGTTCAATCGCTTTCCCCGCCTGGTGCGCGATTTGGCGGCGGCCACGGGGAAGAACATCTCGCTGCAGCTATCGGGGGAAGAGACGGAGCTCGACAAAGCCGTGGTGGACAGTCTGGGCGATCCCCTGACGCACATCATTCGCAATTGCGCGGACCACGGCATGGAAACCCCGAGCGAAAGACGGGAACGCGGCAAGCCTCCAGAGTGCATCATTCACTTGCATACGTTTCATGAAGGCGGCAACGTAATTGTCGAGATCGACGATGACGGACGAGGCCTCGACACGCAAAGAATTCGCGCCAAGGCGATCAAGCGGAACATGATCTCCGAAGATGCGCAATTGACCGAGCAAGAGATTCATGAACTGATCTTCGTCCCGGGCTTCTCAACGGCTGAAACGATCACCGGCATTTCGGGGCGCGGTGTGGGCATGGATGTTGTCCGGCGGAACATACGGGCGCTGAACGGGACCGTGACCATCAAGAGCGTCCAGGGTTCTGGTACGCGGGTTCGGATCAAGCTGCCGTTGACGATGGCGATACTCGAAGGCCTTTTAGTGAAGGTGGGGCCGCAGACCTATGTGCTCCCCTTAACCTCAATCCTCGAATCGATCCGCCCGAAGAAGTCGCAACTCAACAGCCTGGCGGGACAGGCGGAAACCGTCGTGGTGCGCGGCGAACCGCTGCGCCTATTGCGGCTTCATCAATTATTTAACGTGACCACGGCCATAACGGACCCCGCCCAGGGACTGGCCGTGCTTGTCGAAAACCACGGGAAGCGGTTGGCTTTGCTAGTGGATGAGCTGCTTGGACAGCAGCAGGTGGTGGTGAAGAGTCTCGAGAGCAACTTCCGCAAATTGGACGGAATCGTTGGCGCGACGATTCTGGGCGATGGTCAAGCGGCTCTGATTCTGGATGTTTCAGGGCTTGTACAGATGGATCACGGCGTACTTGCCGCTGTTTAGTTAATTAACCGAGGATTTACTTATGAATTGGTTTAGAAATCAAAAGACGATCACGCAGCTTTTGCTGAGTTTTAGCTTCCTGGCTTCCCTAATGGGTTTCATCGGCTACCAGGGCATTACCGGAATGAGCAAAGCGAATGCCATGTTGGAGGTGACCAACAACAGAGAACTGCCAGGCATCGAGGCCGTCCAGGATGTGCACGTTTCCATTCTCGAACTCGGGCGCACCGGCCGTCAAAGCATCCTCGATTCCGGAAACGACGAAGCGTTGCGGAAGGATGAACAGGAGGCCACCCGCTGTTCGACTGCGTTGGAAGCTCAACTGGTTCAGCTGGATCGCTATTTCGTTAGCGAGCAAGGCAAGGCTCTCGTCGCGGACGTGAAGAAGAACGCCAGTGAATATGAGTTGGCGGTGAGGGATGTCGTTACCCACGCTCTCAACAAAGACGACCGGACGGCGATGGATCTCATGCGGAAAGCGCACGAAATTGCCAACCGCGCGATGGAAGCGATGGTCCGCACTAAGGAGCGTAAGCAGAATCAATCGACCGAATTCTTTCATGAAAGCCAAGCGGCAAACGCGGCAACTCGCAATCTGGTGATCATCGTTATCCTCGCCGGTATCGCGTTTGCTCTGGTAACCGGATACGTCATCGCACAAATGATTGCGCGGCCGCTGGCCGAGGTGGACACGGTGCTGCAGCAGATCGCCAACCGCGACTTGACGAAACGCATGTCGGGGCACGCTAAAGGCGATTTCAAGCGCATCGAGGAGGCGGTGAATAAGGTCGCCAGTAATTTGGAGCACGCGCTTGAAGAGGTCCGCGATTCCTCGTCACAGGTGACTTTGACGGCGGAGCATCTTGCTTCCGCCTCGCAGGAAATAGCCAGCGGCGCGCAGGAGCAGGCGGCTAGTCTCGAAGAGACCTCGGCGACTCTCGAAGAAATGTCGGCAACCGTGAAACACAACGCCGACAGTGCGCGGCAAGCCAATCAACTGGCTGTGAGCGCCCGGGAAGCGGCGGAAAAAGGCGGGTCGGTGATGACCGCTGCGGTAACGGCCATGAGCGCGATCAACACGGCCTCCGGTCGCATCGCGGAGATTATTACCACGATTGACGAGATTGCCTTTCAGACCAATCTGCTGGCCTTGAATGCGGCGGTAGAAGCGGCGCGCGCCGGTGAACAGGGACGCGGCTTTGCGGTGGTGGCTTCCGAGGTGCGGAGTTTAGCGCAGCGCAGCGCCAGCGCGGCGAAAGAAATAAAGGGATTGATTCAGGATTCGGTGCGCAAGGTTGAGAACGGCTCGGCACTGGTCAATGATTCCGGTCGGACACTGAATGAAATCGTGGCGAGCGTGAAGCGTGTTACCGACATCGTGGGCGAAATCGCCGCAGCGTCGCAGCAACAGGCGGCGGGTGTCGAGCAAGTCGCGAAGGCCATGGCGCAAATGGATCAGGTAACGCAGGCCAACTCGGCGCAGACGGAAGAGATGTCGAGCACCGCCGAAGAATTATCCGCAACGACGGAGAGTCTGCAGCAAGTGATCGCGAGGTTTACCTTGAGCGCGACCAGCAGCACGCATCCGTTCGCTCCGGCACGGATCGCAAAAGCAGCGCGGCGTAAGACCCTCCCGGCGGCGAAGCGGAGTTCCGGGGGCACGCTGGTAGCGTTGGCTCAGCACGGATCGAGCGACAGCGAGTTCGAGGAGTTTTAAGCATGTCACTGGCGATGCAGTCGGTTGCTCCACAAGGAAGTGCGTCCGCACTAAACGAAGGGGCGCGGCAGTATCTGACGTTCAAAGTCGCTGCCGAGGAATACGGCATCGAGATTCTCAGCGTGCAGGAAATAAGAGGATATAGCGGCGTCTCCGCCCTGCCTAACACGCCCGCGTACATCCGCGGAATCATGAACCTTCGCGGGACGGTTATCCCGATATTCGATCTGCGCGCGCGCTTCCGGATGGAAGAACAGGAATACACCCGGTTCACGGTGGTCATCGTGGTCCGGGTCCATTCGAAGTCCATCGGCCTGGTGGTGGATGCCGTCTCCGACGTGCTTGACATACTGCCCGGCGACATCCGGGAGCGGCCGGATTGCGGCGCCCGGGCCGACATCAATTTCATCACCGGGATTGCGACGATTGGCGAAAAGCTGGTCGTGATTTTGGATATCGCAAAACTCTTGACAGAGGAAGCGCTGTCCTCGGCGGTCGTTTGAACGGCGTCTCATGAATCTGGATGCGAGGCCCGCGGTTTGGGTGCTTCCCCGTTTGGACGAGCGCGATTTTCAACTCTTTCAAGAGCTGTCTACGATGAAACCGGCATCAACCTGAAGCACTGCAAGCAGCAGATGCTGTCCTCCCGGTTGGCGCGGCGGCTGCGCGCGACGGGAGTAGAGACCTTCGGAGACTACTACCGTTGGTTGAAGGACGACGATCCAGGCGGCGTTGAACTAGCGCAGATGATCAACGCGGTTACGACAAACAAGACCGCGTTTTTTCGGGAAGGCAGCCACTTCGAGTTTCTGAAAACTTGGATTGGCGAGCGCGCGCTCGAAGGCCAGCGGCGGTTTCGTTTCTGGTGCGCCGCTGCTTCCACCGGGGAGGAGCCTTACACGATTGCCATGACGATTGAGGAAGCCCTGGGCCTCCAAATGCCGCGGATGGACGTGCGCATTCTGGCAACCGATATCAATACTGAAGTGCTGACAACAGCCGAGTTGGGGCTGTATCGGGCGACGCATCTCACAGACGTTTCGCTGCCGAGACAGAGCCGCTTCTTTCTGCGGGGAAAGGGAAGCCAGGCGGGATCGTATCTCGTTAAGCCGCGATTGCGGCAGTTGGTTTCCTTCCAGCAATTGAATCTGATGGCGCCGGACTGGCCGGTTCGCGGTCCATTCGACGCGGTGTTCTGCCGAAATATTCTGATTTATTTCGACGACCCGACGCAACGCAAGCTGATTGGGCGTTTGTTCGGACTGCTCAGTCCGCAAGGCTTGCTGTTCGTGGGACACTCGGAGGCTCTGCAGCGGGTACACGAACTGCAGACTGTGGGACCCGGCGCGGAGAACCAAGCGTGGCACTATGAACCCCAAAAGCACAGATGTTCCGAAACGGGTGAGAGTCCTGATTGTGGACGATTCCGCCTTAATGCGCCAGATTCTGAAAGAAATCCTTTCGAAGGAGCCGAATATCGAAGTAGTTGGCGCAGCCAACGACCCGGTGGCGGCGCAAGCAGCGATTCTGCGGCTGAGGCCGGATGTGCTCACGCTCGATGTGGAAATGCCGCGCATGGACGGGCTCACGTTCCTGGAGAAGCTGATGCGGGCGCATCCAATGCCGGTGATTATGGTTTCCTCGCTAACCGACCGGGGATGCCAGACCACGCTGCGCGCGCTGGAACTTGGAGCGGTGGATTTCGTTTCAAAACCCAAGCTGGATATCAAGGTGCAGACGGAAGCGCTGGGGGCCGAGATCATCGGCAAGGTAATGATGGCGGCGCGCGCGACAGTGAACCGCAGGGCGGCATCTCAGCCGGCGCAGGCTTCGTTTGCTATGGGTGAGCAGTGCCTGCGCACGACTCATAAGGTGCTGGCAATCGGAGCTTCCACTGGCGGTACTGAAGCGCTGCGGGAAGTATTGGCGCCGCTCCCCGCCGACGCGCCCGGGATCGGCATCGTACAGCACATGCCCGAGAAATTCAC
>OCTA010005563.1_pt1 | contig 10871 bp, 6 predicted proteins | sample 1538991 | NCBI WGS metagenome assembly OCTA01 (sample SAMEA3539302, study PRJEB22396) | soil metagenome | biome: tundra; feature: field; material: soil | place: USA | collected 2010-05 | depth 0.15 m | reverse complement strand
AAAAAATCGCCCTTGATCGGGCTTGGCAGGCGGACCCGCCTGCCCCACCACTGCAAACACAGTATTTTCTTTTGGTGGCGCAGGCGGTTCCGCCTGCGATCTTTAAGCACCCTTGGTGCAGTGAGCTTTTCGCGCTTGGTCGCGCGGCTACTATCCCAGCCCCTCAAGCTCCGGAAGTTCTACTGGCACGCGTTAAAGCGGAAACTGCTTATGCGCGTGCTCCAGTCGAAGCCCTGCTGGGTTGTTTTTACGTACTCTCCGGTGAACCAGAACACACAATCGTCGGACGGGTCGAGGCTCATGTCGGCGTGCGTCCCCCAGTTGGACGTGTTCGACTGTGCGCCGCTACCCTCCACCAGGAACACCGGCGAAAACATGGTCCCCACCGGATCGCTCGCCAGGCGCCCGGCGATTTCGAGGCTGGGATACAGCGCGGGGCTGGAGGCGTTAAAGCCCAAGGCCATGTCGCCGTCTTTGTCCTGCGCCAGGCTGCCGATCCAATAACTGTTAACCGGATCCGCTACGGTGCCCTGTTGTGCCAGCAGCGGGTTGCCGCTCGCCGGATTGACGATATCGAACCAAACCACTCCCGCCACCACTGGCGAAGCCGACAGGATGACTGTCTCATTCGCCACCAGGTGCTCGGTGTTGTTCACGTTGCGCCACGCCAGCCGGTACATCGACTGTTCGGGGTAGGCGGCCAGAGCGGTGCCTTGCGCAGCGCTTGGCTGCGGAATCACCCCGCCGGCCCACTGCGGCGGATTCCGCGTGCACCCCAGGCCACTGGCTTGTATCATTATTTTGGCCGATGGGGTGAACGACGAGTTGCTTATGTGAACGAAGTCAACATGGAACAGGAACAGGCTCAAATAGGTCGACGCCCCCACTCCCATGTAGAAATTCGGCTCCCCGGGCGCCGGCGGCTGGGCGCCGTCGAAATCGGACGGCAACAGATTGGTCCGCGCCGCCGGCAGAAAGCTCACGGGACCCCGCGCGGGCTGCCCCGCCAGCATGTTGGAGCGGTCGTAAGCCACCACCATGGGTGCGGCCGCCTTCCCAGGTTGTTGAACATTAAAGGAGGCGTAGTAAGCATCCGGCCAGACCGCCAGCCGCGGGGTGTTCGGCGTTATGCCCGCCGCGAAGGGGAACGCGTAGAGGTGGAATGTCCCTCGGGCGTCGGGGGTGGTGGACACCGCCACGCAGTAGTATGCCGGGTTGGAAAGCGCCAGTTGCGCCAGCACCCAGCGGCCGGCCAGCCGGTCGTACTCCACCATCGGCTGCCCGCCGTTCAGCGTCGCGCACGGCCCGCCGAGGCTGGTCCAAAGCGACTTGCCGGGCCGCGGGGCTTGCAGTTGCAGGCCGCTGGTCTTGTCGTAGATAGCGAACTTGTAGTTGACCCACTGGACGAATTGCGTGGCGCCGGCCTTGCCGGTGGCGTTCGGAGGCGCCACGCCGTCGGCCGGAATGCCGTCGAAATTCTGAAGAACCGTAATGGCCGGTTGCGCCGCCGCGGTTCCTGTCAGCCAAAGCATCGCGGCGATCGCCGCCACGCATTCTTTCGTTCCCATGTGCATCTCCCTTGATAGTGGGGCAGGCTCCCAGCCTGCGGCGGTCTCTCAGGCCGCCCCGCATCCCGCACGACTCCGTGCTACGCCAACCGCTTCCGCGCCCCGCGTGCGATGGTCAGGAAGCCGCGCGCCTGCGCCTCCCGTTCGAGCCGGCGCAGACGGCCCAGGCTGGACGCCTCCCGGCCCGCTGCCCTCTCGACGTCCGCCAGCGCCAGTTCAGCTTCGAACTGCAACCCCACGAAGCCATAGCGATGAGCTTCGGCCATCGCGGCCTCCAGTGCCTTCATGGAAGCCGCCGCGTCCGCCTTGCCGCCCGCCGCGCGCACGCCCGCCGCCACGATAGCGAATTCGAGCCGCCGCACGCGGCTCTGGCTGCCGGCGGCCGTTGGCGCGGCCCGTTCCAGTTCCCGCCTGGCTTCGTCCCGCTTGCCTTCCGCCAGCAGCACCCGCGCCAGCAGCGTATGCGCCGCCGTTTCCACCCGCGCGTGTTGCCGCCCTTCGAGCGCAGCCAGGCAATCGCGGACCTGGGCCTCAGCCGCGGCGGCCCGGCCGGATTCCAGTTCCAGTTCCGCCAAGCGCACCCGCACTGGCGCCGCGTAGGCTTCTCCCATCTCCCGCCACGCCTTCAACGACTCTTCGTATCGCGCCCGCGCGCCTTCCGCATCGCCCGCCGCCAGGCGCACCCGCCCGGACCAATCCAGCGCGTCCGCCGTCTCCCCCTTCTCGCCGCTGCGCCGGTCCAGGCGCAGGGCCTCTTCCAGCCTCTGGGCGGCCTCCGTCAAGTCGCCTTGCAAGTAAAGCGTCTCGCCCAGATTATTGAGCGCGTTGGCCACGCCGCTGGAATCCGCCATCTCGCGAAACTCGGCCAGCGCGTGTTCATAGGTCATGCGCGCCTCCGCCAGATTCCCCTCCTCCAACCAGGTGGCGCCGATGTTGGCCCGCGCGTCGGCCGCGTCCGGCCGGCTCTTGATCTCCTGCGCCGAGCTCAGCGCCTGTGTGTACGTGCCGCGCGCGCCGGCCAGATCCTCTTTTGCCCACAGCTCGCTGGCCAAGCCGTTCAGATCCCAAAGCGCGCCGCCCTGGTTGCCGATGTCGCGCTGGATGGAAAGCGCCGTCTGGTACAGCTTCTGGGCGGCATCGTGATCGCCCGCGCCGGCCAGCGCCGCCGCTAGATACCCGGTGGCCGAGGCTACCCCGGCTCGATCGCCGGCCCGCGCGTACAAGGTCTTCGCTGTCCCGCACGATTTTTGGGATTGCGCCATCCTTCCCAGGGCCTCAAGTTCCCTGCATTCGAGCAGCCGCGCGTCCGCCACCAGCATCCCCTCTTCGCGCTCCCCGGCTTTGGCCGCAGCTCGCGCCGCAGCCTCCTGCGCCTGCAGGAAATCGCCAGTCTGGTTGGCCGCCAGCGACTGGGCGTAATCGATGGCCGCGTCGTCGCGGACAGCCGCCGGTTTCGCGCGCAGCATCTCGACCGTGGCCAGCGCGTCTTTCCCCCTGCCCGCCTTCACCTGCGCCGCCGCGCAGCGCAAACCGTAGTCCGGATCGTCCGGGAAGAGGTCGCCAAGCTTCCGGTAAATGGCGACGGCTTTGTCCCACTGTCCGGCGCTCTCGTCTAAGCGCGCCTCGATCGAGAGCTGCTGCGCCCGCGGCAGCCCCTTCGCGAGATCCAGGGCTCTGCGCGCCTCCTGGCGGGCCATCTCGCTGTAACCCAGCGCCGACCAGGCCGCCGACAGCGCCGAGTGCGCCAGCGCGTATTCCGGAGCCGTGGCCACCGCCCGCTCCAGCAGTTCGCGGGCTCCCTTCGCGTCGAACTGCCGCAAGTGCGTCAGACCCTCCGCGTACAGACGCGCCACGTCTGAGGTAGGCGGCGCCGCCGCCTGAGCTTCCGCGCGGCTTTGTCCGGCCGCGGCGATTCCCAGCTTGGTCCGCAAGTCCACTCCGGCGCGCGCCACCATCTGGGGCAGATCAGCTTCGGTCCCCGACTCGGTGGAGCTCCAAAACCTCTCGCTGTCGCGCGTGTCTTCGAGGCGCAGATCCAGCCGCAGGCGTCCGCCGCCTTCCGTCCCGGCGTCGAAGTACGAGCCTGTCAGCACGAAATCCGCACCCAGATTCTTGCGAAGGCGGCCGAGCGTGGGTGCCGAGAAACTGTCGGTATCGGGAAGAGTCAGGTCGATCCTGGCGCGCGCCACATTCTCGCCTGGCACCGTCCGCAACCGTTCGGCCACGTCCAGTTCCGAGGCCATCATTTCCGCCAGAGCCGTCGAGACCCAGGCGCGGTCGCTCTTCGCAGTCAGATTCCGGAAGCCCAAAATGGCCACCGCCGGGCGCACTCGCACCCCCGCGCTCACCGGACCTCCCAGTCGCGCCAGCACCACGTACGCGCCCCCCACCACCGCCAGCACGGCCGCGGCCACTGCGCCGGATGCCCGCAGCCGCCGCCACCAGGGATCCTGCTTTGGCGGGGCGGCCGGCCACCCAGGAGGCCTCGGCGCCACCGCGTCCTCCTCGACGGGCGGCTCCACCGCAGCGATAAAGCGGTAACCCCGCTTGGGCAGCGTCTCGATGAACCGGGGCTGCGTCGCGTCGTCGTTGAGCGCCTGCCGCAGCTTCCGGACGGCGATATTCACGCTATTGTCGAAATCGACAAACGTGTCGCCGGGCCACAGCCTCTGGCGCAGATCCTCCCGCGTAACGACTTCGCCGGGCCGCTCCAGCAACGCCGCCAGAATCTGAAACGGCTGGTCCTGCAGCTTAAGCTTGCGGCCGCTGTCGCGCAGCTCGCCGGACTGCCGGTCGACCTCGTACGGTCCAAAACGAAGCACGGCTCTACCCAGCATCCCTTTCGTCGCCTAGTCTACCATCGCATTCCGCCTATGTAAATCTCTGAAAGACGCCCCGCAAACCGTTTACATCTCCAGTACATGCGCAGTACAGGCGCTGTCTATTCTCCGTCCCAGCCGCTTGCGCCATAAGTGGAAGTGCGCATCGCGCAAAATCGATTTCAAACAGGAGCAAGAAAATGAAAAACGCCGTCCGAAGTTGGCATCCGGCAATCCTGGCGCTGGCCGTCGCCGCCCCTTCGTTTGCCCAGACCAACGACCCGAACATGGAAGCCTTCACCAAACTGCCGCTCGCCTTCGAGCGAAACCAAGGTCAGGCAGATTCCCGAGTCGCCTTCATGGCCCACGGAATTGCCTACAGCGTCCTTTTAACCAAGCACGAGGCCGTACTGGACTTATCGGAGCCCACTGGCCAAAGGAATGTCCTGCGCATGAGCTTGGCCTCGGCCAATCCTAACCCCGCGATCTCCGGACTCGAACAGCTCGCCGGGGAGAGCAACTACCTCATCGGGAACGACCGTACGAAATGGCACACCGGCGTTCCCAGCTTCGGCCGCGTGCGGTATGCGGCAGTTTACCCCGGTATCGACCTCGTCTACTATGGCAACCGCGGACAGCTTGAGTACGATTTTCTGGCCGCCCCCGGTTCCGATCCGTCCCGCATTCGCCTGCGCTTCGCCGGCGCCCGCCACATGCGGGTCGCCGCGGACGGAGACTTGGTCATGGCTATCGGTACTGCCGCTGGCAGCGAAGAGATCCGCTTCCGAAAACCGATCGTGTATCAGACCTCTGCCGGCGGCCGGCGCGCCGAAGTAAGCGGCCGTTTTGCCCTTCGCGGTGCAAACGAAGCCGGCTTTCAATTGGCGGCCTATGATCGCTCGTTGCCGCTAGTCATCGATCCGGCCATCATCCGCTCCACCTATTTGGGCGGTCACGCCAAAGACATTGGCTACAGCATCGCGGTGGATGCCACTGGCGCCGTCTACGTCACGGGCAGTACCAACTCGGCCGCCGGCTTCCCCCTGGTGGCGTGCTTCGACTGCGTGCTCAGCGGTCCCACCGACGCCTTCGTCACCAAATTCAAACCCGCCGGAAACGCATTCTTCTACTCGACCTATCTCGGCGGCTCGGGCAGCGACGCCGGCTATGGCATCGCCGCCGACGCCAGAGGCAATGCCTACGTCACGGGTGAAACGAATTCGCCCAACTTTCCCCAAGTTCTCCCGGCCCTCCTGCCTGGCGGCGGTCCCCAGGACGCTTTTGTCACAGCCTTGAATCCCGCGGGCGTTCCCATCTATTCGACCTACCTCGGCGGAAACGGCACCGATATTGGCTACGGCATTGCCGTCGATCCGTCCGGAAACGCCGTCGTAACTGGCACCACCAACTCTCCGAATTTCCCGGCGGTGGCCTGCTTCCAATGCGGCCCGCAGGGCGGCACCGACGCCTTTGTCACCGGCTTCACGGCCGTCGGCGCCCTGCGCTTCTCCAGCTATTTCGGAGGGGCTGGCAATGACATCGGCTATGGCATAGCCCTGGACGCCAACGACCGGATTGGCATCACCGGTTCCACCACCTCCCTCAATCTGCCCGTGCTCGCCTGCCCCCAGTGTGTCAACGCCGGCGGCCGCGATGCCTTCGCCGCCGCGCTGGTCTTCACTCCTCCGCTCGCCCTGGCGTGGTCCACCTACTGGGGAGGGAGCGCGGCTGACGTCGGCTACGGAATCACTATGGACAGCCCCGGCGAGGCATGGATTACCGGGTATACCGACTCCTTGAATTTCCCAGTCACCGCCAACTGCGTCCAATGCTTGAACGGGGGCGGTCAAGATGCCATCGTGGTGCGGTTCAACTTCGCCGCCGTTCCCGCGTTTTCGGACTATCTCGGCGGTCAGGGAACCGACGCAGGTCGCGCCATCGTCGAGGTAATCCCGCCCACCGGCGGCCCGCCAGTGGCCTACTTGACCGGGGATACAACTTCTGTGAACTTCCCGCTGGTAGCTTGCATCGCCGGTGTAGGGTGCGCCCCCAACGGCGCGGACGATGCCTTCGTCGCCGAATACACGCTCGGGGGTGGGCCGATCCGAGTCTTCTCCACCTACTTGGGCGGAGCGGGGAACGATGTGGGCCGCGGTATCGCCGCTGGCAAGCAGGGTGAGTACGTAACCGGCAGCACTGCCTCCAACCCGTTCCCAATTGTCGCGCCGTGCACCCAGTGCGCCTATGTCGGTGGCGCCAGCGATGCCTTCGTCACCCTAATCCGCTAGGTAGGACAGGCCTCCTGGCCTGTCCAAGGGCGGGACTCTCCAGTCCCGCCCACCCTCACTATTCAATCTTGTTCGCCGGCCCCATGTCCGGCTTCTTTTTCGCCTTTGATCCCAGCGCCAGCCCGATCGCCGCCTGCCGGTCGCCGCCGGTCCAGGCCTTTTGAATCTCCTGCTCGTTCATGCCCGCCAGCCGCCCCACCAGGATGAACGGCGGGAGCGCGTAGCGCAGAACCTTCCACTGCGCCATCTCCACCACGGAATCGAGCGCGCGGTCGCGGATCTGGTCCAGCGTGGCGGCGTCCTGGTCGGTGAGGGTGACCAGAACGTTGGCGGCGCGCGTCCGGTCGCTGAGCACGATGGAGTTCAACATCTCGACGAACCACGTCGGTGGCACGTGAATCCCCAGTTGCGGCTGCAGACGCGCCAGCACGGCGATCGCGTTCAGGCTGCGGAGGGCGTTCGCGCGCACGGCATCGCCGGGATCCTGCAGCGCATAAGCCAAATCGTTCACCACTTCCTTCTTGTTCGGCGCATATCCGATGACGGTGGCGGCGATGGCACGCTGCTCCGCGTCGTCGGAATCGCGCAGCACCTCCCGCAACAGCGGCAAGTGCGCGCCGGCGAAATCGGCGAACTGGAATTGGAGGTCGCGCGCATCCGGATCGGCCATCAGCGAGTGGCCGTTGGTCAGGTCTTCGGCGGTGCTGCCGCGGTGGGCCGCGTCACGCACGGCTTCGAGAAACTTGCGGTAGGTGTTCGTCACATCTTCGGGCAGCACGGCGCCGCCTGACGGTGGACTGCGGAAAGCCAGGTGCGGCGCGCCTTTTTCCTCGATGCCGATGAACAGGGTGGTCTTACCCTGGTCGCAGCAGACCGCTTCCACACGCGCCAGGACCACGCCCGGGATCTGCGCCAACTCGTCTTCCAGGTCGCCTTTGGAAGGCGGCAAGGGATCGCCCGGTTTCACATGCAACGTGTGCAGCAGTTTCTGTTCCGGCAGCTTGTGCAGGCCGTAGAATTCGATGTCGTCGACGCGCGGCGCCTGCGCCGAGAGCAGGGCGGCGGCGACCAGGGGTAGGCAGAGGGTCTTCACAAGAATATTGTGACGCAGCCGGAATGTGCGCGGGTACACGGACGCAGTCCGAAGAAGGATCGCCGCGTCGCCCAAGCGCGGCCGATTGGGCGAAAGCACGAAGATCGTGGTAATAATGATGGAGAACACGGAAATTGAGGAGGCCTGCCACACTCCCGCCACCGCATGCAAAAGGGTGCAGCCCACGCTGCTGGACGGGGCCTGTCCTCATCTAGCGAGCTGTTTTCAAAGCTTGCCCAAGGCCTCGAGTTTTTTATGGTGACGACAGAATGATCAGAAGTATTTCAGTCAGGTACTTCAAGTCGATCGAAGCAGCCAAAATAGAATTAGGAAACCTCAACGTTTTTGTGGGTGCGAACGGCTCAGGGAAAAGCAATCTGCTTGAAGCGATCGGGGTTCTCTCCGCGGCAGCCGATGGAAAGGTAAACGATCAAACGCTCCTTCAACGCGGAGTTCGGCCCGGCGTTCCGAAACTTTATAAATCAGCCTTTCCGTCCGCCTGAAGGACCCCAGTCCATCTTGGAAATTCAAGACTGAATTGCTCGTCCGCGGGACCGAAACGCTGGCCAGCCGGGGACCACGAAGCAAACCCAACGCCGAAATCGGCCTCGCAGCGTTGAAGGCGGTCGAACTCAAAGAGGGTGATGCCGCTTTAGCGCTGATGCGCAGGCTCCAGAATTACGTAATCTACTCACCTACCACGCCAGTGCTAAGAGGCGTTGCTCCAGAGACTCAGCCCAGACAGCCGCTAGGCCTCTCGGGGGGACGCCTGCCAGAGGCAGTTCATGAGTTGCTGGTTGGGCGTCGCGAAAACGAGGCGGCGAAAAAGGTGTGCAATGAGGCCCTCGATCTCATTGGGTGGGCAAAGAACTACGGCTCTGCTCAGGCATCTGAACTTTCCCTCTCTCCAGCGGCTAGTTTATCGCCAACAGTAATCAGATTCTGGGACAAATACATGAGGCCGGGTCGCAACGTCATTTCGGGTTACGATGCCAGCGAGGGGGCTCTTTTCGTCCTCTTCCTGGCTGTTCTCGCAATCCACCCCAAGGCACCGTTGTTTTGCGCGGTCGATAACGCGGATCATGGCCTCAATCCCGGTTTGGCAACAGAGTTCACAAAGCACTTTGCGGATTGGATCTTAAGTAGCCAGGATCAGCGGCAAGTGCTAATGACGAGCCACAACCCTGCAGTTCTAGACGGCTTGCCTTTACAAGACGACAGGGTTCGGCTGTTTACAGTAGACAGAGATAACCAAGGGAAAACGATCGTTAAACGCGTCGTGGTGAACGAGAAGCTCTTAGGCATGGCTTCGAAGGGCTGGACACTGTCCCGTCTATGGATGAACAAGCTTATCGGAGGGATGCCGAATGTCTAGCACACTCAGGATCGCCCTGGTAGGCGAAGGTATTACTGACTACGTCGTTCTGAACGCGGCCATAGAATCGATGCTCAATGGCCGGTCGTTTGACCTGAAACTGCTACAGCCGGAGGGCAGCGTTGCATTTACTGGCGCAGGGAACGCTGGCCCTCTCGGTGCAGGCTGGAAGGGTGTTTACAAGTGGTGCCTTCAGTCCACCCTTAGAGGGGGTGGCCATCTGAGCGATGATCCCGTTTTCGTGAGCTATGACCTATTGGTGCTTCATTTGGATGCGGACGTAGCGGAGGAGGGTCCAGCAAACGACCCGATTGATCCGATTCCAGATCTGGCTGGGCGATTGCCATGTGAGCGGCCGTGCCCACCAGCCAGCGCCACCACAGGCCCGCTCCGCGCCGTAATGTTGTCATGGTTGGGCGAAACAGGGACGCCACCGCGGGCGGTTCTCTGCACACCTTCGAAGAGCACGGAGGCGTGGGTTATGGCTGCGTGCTTTCCGCGCGACAGGGAAATGGCTAGGCGGGGCTGGGAATGTCATCCAAAGCCGGCAAGCCGCCTTGGACAACAGCCCAAGCACCGGCGTTTCTCGAAGACGCAGGCGGGATACGAAGAGCGCAAGTCAGAGTTGCAAGCCGGCTGGCCACAAACCGTAGCGAAGTTGTCCGAGGCGGCGCGGTTCCAAAGCGATTTCACGGACGCCGTGCAAGCGTTACCCACCTCATAGAAGCTCTGTGAACGGATCGCCCCCTCGCCCCTACGCCGTGTCGCCGCCTCGTAACATCGACGCCTTTTGTGGATGTTGGCGAGCAGGGTCTTCACAAAAACATCGTGACGCAGCGGGAGTGCGCGGGGTACACGGATCCGGAGAAGAATCGCCGTGCCGCCCCCGGCCTTCCCGCCGAACCCCTGACGCGCCCCAAACACGGATCGCCCCCTCGCCCCCTCGCCGCGTCGCCGTGTCGCCCCCTCGTAACATCGACGCTTTCTGTCGATGTTGGCGAGCGCAGCTCGCCTACCGCGCTGCCTTCTCCGCCGCCGGCGCGAACGTCAGTTCGCCTTGCGCGTCGACATCCACCAAAAGCCGTTGCCCATCCCGAACCTCGCCCTTCAAGATCATCCGCCCCAGCGGCGTCTCCACCTTCTTCTGAATCGCGCGCTTCAGCGGACGCGCCCCATAATGCGGATCGAAGCCCGTCCGCACCAGGTTCAGCCGCGCCGCGTCGGTTAGCGTCAGCGTGATGTGCCGGTCCGCCAGCCGCGCCCGCAAACGCTCCAACTGGATCTCCGCGATCTGCTTCAAATGCTCCTCGCCGAGCGCGTGAAACACGATCACCTCATCCACGCGATTCAGAAACTCCGGCCGGAAGTGGCGCCGCATCTCCTCCAGCACGGCCTCTTTCATCCGTTCGTATCCCTCGCCCTCAAACCCGCCGCGATATTCCAGGATGCGCGCGCTACCGATGTTCGACGTCATAATCGCGATGGTGTTGCGGAAGTCCACCGTGCGACCCTGGCCATCCGTCAGCCGCCCATCGTCCAGCACCTGCAGCATCACGTTGAACACATCATGGTGCGCCTTCTCGATCTCGTCAAACAGCACCACCGAATAAGGCCGCCGCCGTACGGCTTCGGTAAGTTGCCCGCCTTCTTCATAGCCCACATATCCGGGCGGCGCGCCGATCAGCCGCGACACCGTGTGCTTCTCCTGATACTCCGACATGTCGATGC
>OCTA010005562.1_pt1 | contig 10872 bp, 4 predicted proteins | sample 1538991 | NCBI WGS metagenome assembly OCTA01 (sample SAMEA3539302, study PRJEB22396) | soil metagenome | biome: tundra; feature: field; material: soil | place: USA | collected 2010-05 | depth 0.15 m | reverse complement strand
TTGTTGACTATGCCGGCCAAGTGTTGGCTGGTAGTGGCCTTACATTTGGGAATGCCAGTTCCGCAGCAAAAGGTATAATGAACTACAACCTGGTGCAGCTTGACGTGGTGGGCGCAACCGCACCGGTCGTTCTCCAGAACCCGGCCAGCAGCATTAATGGAGTGGGTCAAAAAGTGACATTCACCGCCAATTTCACTCCATTTGTCAACGCCTTCCAGTGGCTCTCCAATGGCGTGGTCATCGCCGGCGCGACCACCACCAATTATACAACGCCTTTCATTGATCTCAGCTATAACGGAGCGCAATACACATGTCGTGCTTTGAGCGCTTTGATCCCTTTGGGCTACGTGGAAACCACCGCCGCCGTGCTGACCGTCACCACGGACGTCACTCCGCCTTTCATCACTGGCGCAAAGGGATCTTTGCTGCGCGACCGGATCACCATTATTTTCTCGGAGCCAGTGCAGGAAGCTTACGTGACCAACATCGCTAATTACACCTGGGTCAATGCCGGGGTGACCAATCTTTCCGCGCAATTGATGGATCCGGTCACCGTGGAATTGCGCGCCGGGCCATTCCTGACCGGCAGCAACTATACCGTTCGCGTCAGTAATCTCCGCGACATGTCCAACCTGATCATCACGAACAATTCACCGGCCAGCGTGATCTTCCCATCCATGAGCCCGCTCGCTCGCTACGACGCCGGCGATACCAACACAGCTCCGTCTGGCCCGCCGGATCCTACGACGCCGGCCGGGGGCAACTGGTCCGTCACGTCGTGGAGCGATCCTAATCTTACCGTCTCGGCGGTTACGAATGACACCGACACCGGGCTGAATGCATGGCAGGTCCGGGATGCTTCTTCGCTTTACACTTACGCCAACTACACCCAGCAGATCGCAACCAATCTTCAGGTCGCTGCTAACGCAGATGGCTGGGTGCTCACGGTGCGTGGACGGCTCGCAGAATCTTTTGGCGCCCCAGTCGCCCAGTTTGCCCTTGTTACAGATAACAATCTTAATCGCTTCGCGTTGAATTTCAATGTGGACGGCAATAATAACCTCGTAGTCGGCGCCAACCCTGGCAATTACACGGTTACTTCTGACGGTTCCGGCCAGAGCTACCACCTGCATCAGGTGGTTTACGACCCAGCCAGCGCAACGGCTTCGTATTACTTCGATGGCAATTTGATTGTTCGCGGATTTCCAGCCCTAGTGATAGCAAGTGCACCCATACTGTGGGGGGCTGCAAGCGGTTTAGGGCAAGGCACGATGAACTACAACCTCGTCGATTTCTCCTCGGTGGACGGGCCGCTCCTCAGCATTGGACTCAGCGGCAACAACCCGCAAGTCTCCTACCGGGGCGTGTTGGAATCCGCCACGCAATTGGGCAATCCAACCACGTGGACCGCCGTCGCAACCAACTTGACCGGCAGCCCGGTCGTTTACTCCCCGCCGGCGAATGGCCAGCAATTCTTCCGCGCACGCCTGCCGCAATAAGGTTGCTGAGATCCAGAAAGTCTGCGCCCTGCAGGCCAGTGCGGCCTGCAGGGCCTTTTGCCCTGGTAACATCAGAGTGCGAACTCGCCATTGCACTAAATGACGGAGAATGACCGTTGTAAATTATTTTCCAGAACAAGCCCCATGACACTACGAACACTTTGCCTAAATCCGCTTCTTCTGTTGGCGTCCATCTGCTTTTGGGCGGAAGCGACAAGCGCCGCGCCTAATCCGGCAACGATCTATGCCTGGTTAAAAGCCGATACCGGCACAGCCACCAATTCGGCTGGCACCGTTACGAACTGGAACAACAAGGCCTCAAGTGGCAGCTACACTAATCGAAACCTGAACCATTTCGGTGGCGCCCCAAAACTCGTGACCATCTCCACTCCGGGCGGTTCAATGAATCTACTGCGTCTGTCCGGTGAGGATAACCTTTACGCTATTCCTGCCTCATTCGGTTCCCTCGCACAGAGCCGGACGATTGCAGCTTACTTTCGGCTGAATTCCACGAACTCGGGCTTCCTGTTCGACGGCGCGAGCAATGTGGGCATGACTCGCGCCCAAATGCGCGACGGCAATTGGCAGGTCGGCATCCAGCCTCCGCCGCTCGCCAACGGAGCCAACCCCGATCCCGTGACTTTCCCGGCTGCCTCGGGCGTGTGGCAATTGCACTTCTTCACCTTTGAATTGCTCGGCTCCAAGACGCGCATCACTCATTCGCTCTGGGGCGGGTCGAGCGTTACCTACACCAACGCCCAGACGAATGCCCTCGCTGCGTTGATTGTCGGGCAAAATGTCAGCCAAGCTTTCGGGTTGGCTGCTGATATTTTGGAGTTGCTGGTGTATGACCGGGTGCCGGGCCTGGCGGAAAAACAGGACCTCGCCAATTACCTGACGAACAAGTGGGCCGGCGTGCTTGCGGATACCAACTCGCCGCCCCCGCCTCCACCGGCACGGGTTCCGGTTTTTGTGGATGGCCAAAATGGCTATGGCTGCTATCGCATTCCCGCCATGGTGACCTCGACCAACGGAACGATTCTGGCCATGGCGGACGGTCGCGTGTCCAACTGTGGCGATATTCCAAATCCGCTGGATCTCGTGCTCAGACGCAGCTTTGACAATGGGCAGACCTGGACACCGCTGCAAGTCATCGCCAACTATGGCAGCAATCCAAACGATACCGATACCTATTCATACTACGGGATTACCAATCCCATCTCCCGCGTGGCGGCGGGTGATGCAGCGTTGTTGTTGGACCGCATTAATGGGCGCGTCTGGGCGCTCTACGACAATGGCGGCGCCGTATCTGGGCAGTTCAACAACCGGGCCATCAAACTGGAGATGCGCTTCAGCGATGATGACGGTGCGACGTGGTCCGAGCGCATGGACATCGAGGCGCTCAATCCAAGTTTGCGGCCGGTCGCGCCGGAGTTCCTCGTCAGTCCAGGAAATGGCATTCAGTTGGCGGGTGGCACAAATTCCGGCCGGCTGATCTTTCCGGTTTATGTGCAGGGCGGCCCAGCCTATTCGAGCGTAATCTACAGCGATGACCACGGCCAAACCTGGCATTTGGGCGGCAATGCTGGCACTGGTGGCTGCGAGATACAAGTGGCTGAGACTTCCGGAGGCGGACTGTTGGCTACCATTCGCGACGCTTCGCTTCCCGCCACTGGCGTGCGCTATTTCAGCCGCAGCCCCGATGGGGGCCTCACTTGGGGAGACCCATACTACAGTCTCAATAAACCGCCCAGCATTCCGGACCCGGGTTGTCAGGGCAGCATCCTGCGCCTAACGACGACCAATTCCAGCAATGCCAGCCTCCTTATTCTTGCCAACTCCGCCGACGCTTCGTCCCGCGTGAACATGACCTTGCATGTAAGTTACGACGAAGGCCAGTCCTGGCCCACCAGCAACCAGATATATGTCGGCGGTTCGGCTTACTCGGCTCTCGCTCCGCTTGCCACCGGAGAAGTCGGTCTGCTCTTTGAAGTTGATAACTATGCGCGGATTGATTTTGTCCGCCGCTCCGTCAGCCAGATGACACCGCCAGCGTCTCAATGAACCCGATGTCCTACTCCCAGCTTGGGCTCGCCTTGAGCCTGTGCCTTTTTCTGCAGACTGCCCAAGCCGCGTGCATCAATGAACTGGAATTCTTCGCGTCGCGACGGAGTATTTTGAGCGCGATCAGAGATAAAAAAGTGTCAGCAATAACGTCAGCAAAGGTGTAGTCAAGGTGTTGGTTTGGGTAGTGGCAGTGTTAGCTTGATTCACGGAAGAAATGTGGTAAATTTTGCCTGAAAACGACGCTCAAGGCGACCGATTCCGACCTCCGCCTCCAAGTTGCTTTTAATGAGCAGCTTGAACATCTACAGCGGGCTGATCAGCAGTCGTTTTTGCCATTATGGCGGCAGTTCAAAGCCGACCCTCGCCTTAAATTGTCTATCTCGCTGCAATGGCTGTTAAATTCCTTGCGTTTTTTGCTCTCGATTTTCGCATTGGAGGGTAGAAAGTAATGCCGTCTGCACATGACTAATCCTCCTGATCGCGAATTGGCCATCTTTAGCGAGGCCCGCCGGTTGCCGGCCGGGCAGCGTGCCGCTTGTCTCGACCATGCTTGCGCCGGCGACGCTGCCTTGCGCCAGCGGGTTGAAGAACTGCTCCAAGCCGGTGATGCAGCGGGTGATTTTTTGGAAAATCCGGCGGCCGCTCCGGCAGCACAATCTGGAACCGTTCCTCCGCCGGTGGTTCCCTCCGAGAAACTCGGCGAGTGCATTGGCCGTTACAAGCTGCTTCAACAAATTGGCGAGGGTGGTTGCGGCGTGGTTTATATGGCGGAACAGGAGAAACCCGTCCATCGCCGCGTGGCGCTCAAAGTCATCAAGCTCGGCATGGATACCAAGAACGTCATCGCCCGCTTTGAAGCGGAACGACAGGCTCTGGCGTTGATGGATCACCCGAACATTGCGAAGGTGCTGGACGCGGGCGCGACAAACACTGGCCGGCCTTATTTCGTCATGGAACTCGTTCGCGGCACCAAGATCACCGACTATTGCGACGCGAATAATCTTTCAACTGGCGAACGACTCGATTTGTTCATTCAAGTCTGTCGCGCCGTTCAGCACGCACACCAGAAGGGCGTCATTCACCGGGACATCAAGCCGTCCAACATTTTGGTGACAATGAATGACGGCGTGCCATTCCCCAAAGTAATTGACTTTGGCATCGCGAAAGCTACGCACGGCAAATTGACGGATAAAACTTTGTTCACGGCCTTTGAACAGTTCATCGGCACGCCTGCTTACATGAGTCCCGAACAGGCCGAGTTGAGCGCGCAAGACATTGACACGCGCAGCGATATTTATTCACTGGGCGTCTTGCTTTACGAGTTGTTGACCGGTCGGACGCCGTTCAGCGCCGAGAAGTTGTTGCAGGCCGGACTGGATGAAATCCGCCGGACGATTCGCGAGGAGGAGCCGGCGCGGCCCTCGACCTGCTTGAGCACGATGCTGGGCGCGGACTTGACGACCATTGCCGCGCATCGCAAAGCCGAGCCGCCGAAGCTGATTCATCTGGTGCGGGGCGATTTGGACTGGATTGTGATGAAAGCATTGGAGAAAGATCGCACGCGTCGTTACGAAACGGCCAACGGGCTGGCAATGGACATCCAGCGGCATTTGAACAGCGAACCTGTCGTAGCCAGTCCGCCGGGCAATCTCTATCGGTTTCAGAAAATGGTCCGGCGTCACAAGCTCGTCTTTACCGCCGCAACAATCGTGACTGCTACACTCATTCTCGCAGCAGTGATCGCCACGGTGGCCGCGTTTCGCATCCAGCGCGACAACCGGCAAATCCGCAAGGCGAACGATGAAGCCACTGAAAAACTCTGGACATCCTATCTGTCGGAAGCCCGCGCGATCCGGAACAGCCAGATGCAGGGCCGGCGCTACGACAGCCTGATCTCGGTGAGCAATGCGGCGGCGATCCGCCGGGATCTTACGGTTCGCAACGAAGCCATCGCCTGCCTGTCGGTGTCCGACCTACGCGAGGCGAAAGAAGTTGCCTTGACGGGGCGCGCCTCGAGTGATTCGGCGTGCTTTGATTTTAATTTGGAAAAATATGTGGTGAGCGATACCAACGGCAACGTAACTCTTCGCGCCGTATCAGACGATCGCGTGCTGGCGGTTCTGCGCGCTCCGGGATTTCGCGTGGGCTGGTTCTGGTATTATTCGTTCAGCCCGAATTCACGGTTCTTGCGGGTGAAATACAAGAGTGAAACGGAGAAATGCAGCGACTGGGTCTGGGACGTGGAACAGCAAAAGGTCGTGTTCAAAGAGATGCCATGCGGAATGCCAATGGGTGTGCCGGAGGATCTGGAGGGCAATTTGGCGGGGCAGTTCAGTTCCGACAACCGCTTCTTCACCCGGTGCCAATTGGACGGAACGATATTTATTTATGATCTTGTGTTGGACAAGGAGATCAAACGCTTTCCCGGCACCAGGCTGTTCAACGCTCTGCTCCTGAATCCTGGAAATACAAAGCTGGCCTGTTCGAGCGGAGCGGATCCCAAGGTGGAAATCCGCGACGTCGAGTCGGGCCGCCTCATCCTGACCGTGAACTGTCCGGCGGCAGTGGCCGCTATCGCCTGGAGTCCGGATGGAAAACATCTGGCGACCGGATGTGTGGACCAACGGATTTACATCTGGGATGCCCTGACGGGCCTTCAGGAAAAGGTGTTTGAAGGCTATGTCGGCGGCATACTCACGGTGGCGTTCAATCATGCCGGCGATCTGCTCGCCAGCGCCGATTTTGACAACGTGGTCCGGCTGTGGAAGGTCGAAAGTGGCCGCGAGCTTGCATCCCATCCCGGCAGTTCATGGCATCTCCAATTCAGTCCGGACGACCGGCAGTTGCAGGGCTGGTATAACCCAACTCTGCGCGGATCGCTTTACGGCACGCTGGAAGTGGATTATAGCCGGGAATGTCGCGCGCTGCGCGCCCAGCCCGACGACGTCTTTTGGCCAAGCCCTGACTTTAGCGCGGACGGACACATCTTGGTTGCCAAGACTTCCCATCACGTGCGCTTTTGGGATGTCAATTCGGGCCTCTTACTTGGCTCGTTCACCATGAAGAATTCTGACGCGCAAATTTTCCATCCGGATGGGCGGAGCCTGCTCGGCATTGATCGGGCGGGCCTGGTAACCCGCCGTTCCTTGGAACGAACTGACAATTCTGGCACCTTCGCCTACCGGCTGGGAAAGCCGCTCCCGATTTTTACTACCAACGGCTTGGAATGGGCGGACCTAAGCCGGGATGGCCGCTATTTGGCAGTGGCGCGTGAAGCCAATGATGAAGCTCTGGTTCTCGACCTGCAGAACCCATCCGCGAAGATCGTGTCGCTTCACCCGCATCCCGTGATGGATCGCGTTGCGATCAGCCCGGATGGACGCTGGGTGGCGACCGCTTCTTGGCTGAACTCTCTCGTGATGGTGTGGGATGCCCACACCGGAGAAAGGGTGAAAAAGATGGATATGCCCGGCAGAACGGTGGTGACCTTCAGCCCGGATGGACGCTGGCTGGCCACCAGCGCGCGTGAGTATCAACTCTGGGAAGTCGGTTCTTGGAAATCCAAGGGTCCCGCCGTCCCTGGCCACGCCATCGCCGAATGGAATTACACCGCGTTCAGCCCCGATGGCCGGATGATGGCGCGGAAATTTGATGGGAACAAAATTCAACTCTTTGAGACTTCCACCGAAAAGCCGCTCGGAACTTTGGCCGCGCCCGATTCCATCGCGCTGGGCTACTTCCAATTCAGCCCGGACGGCACCCGTTTGGCCGCGCCTCGCGGAAACCGGCAAATTCAGCTCTGGGACTTGCGACTGATCCGCCAGGAACTGGCGCAAATGAATCTGGACTGGGACATGCCTCCTTATTCGCCAATCTCGAATGCGGAAACCGAATTGCCGGTAACTTTGGAAATAGAATCAGATTCTGCGGCGATCCAGACCACGGCACCGTAAAGCCAGCGGGAAACCGCCTTGTCCTCGCAAATTTGTTCGCGCCATTTTGAGTAATCTGGTATAATTTCAATTATTAGCGACGTCACCCGCATTCTTGAGTCCATCCAGCACGGCGACCCGAACGCCGCCGAGGAATTGCTGCCGTTGGTCTATGGCGAACTGCGCAAACTGGCGGCGTCGAAAATGGCCCATGAAGCGCCCAACCAGACGTTGCAACCCACCGCGCTCGTCCACGAAGCCTGGCTGCGGTTGGTTGGCAACGTGAATCCGAAATTCGACGGTCGCGCCCATTTCTTCGGGGCCGCCGCCGAGGCGATGCGCCGCATTTTGATTGACAAAGCCCGCCGCAAAAACGCCGCACGTCATGGTGGCGACCAGCAGCGCGTGGATTTGGACGGCATTGAAGTCGCCGTTCCGGGTGATGACACTGAACTGCTCGCGGTCAACGACGCGCTCGACAAACTCGCCGCCCAAAGCCCGGTCGAAGCGGAACTGGTGAAACTCCGTTACTTTGTGGGCATGACCCTCGATGAAGCCGCCGAAGTTTTGGACATCTCCGCCCGCACCGCCGACAACTACTGGGCACACGCCCGCGCCTGGCTCTTCCGCGAAATCAAGTCGCAACGCCAGTAAAGCTTCACACGGCGCAGCCGCAACCAAAGAAGCGTCCTCGCGCTTCCCCGCACTGTCCGCGCCTCTGCGTTGAAAAATGTTTTGCGCCTTTGGCCGGTAAATCTCGCATTGTCCTATGGCAGGCCAAATCGGCTTGCCCTGAACCTGTTGGATGAAACGGGATAAACTGACTGATGACGGCCAAGAACTGATTGAAAGCGAAACTATGAAAAACAAATTTCTCCATTTACTCATGGCGCTGAATTGTCTCCTGCTGGCCCATACGGCGCTCGCCTGGACTGTCACGTCGTATGCCGACGAAGGGCCGGGTTCACTGCGGGAAGCCATCCGCGTCACGACCGCCGGCGACACCATCACGTTTGCTCCCGGCCTCACGGGCACCATCACGCTTACCAGCGGCGAACTGGCCATTGGCCACAGCCTGAACATCGTCGGGCCGGGGGCAAAGGTCCTGACAATTGACGGCAACAACCAGAGCCGGGTATTCAATATTCTCTCCAACACGCCGTATCCCACCGTGAACATCGCCAATCTCACGATCCACGCGGGTCATGTCATAGGTCCCAATAGCACCGGTCCTGATAACCCCGACGGCGGCCCTGCTCTAGGGGGAGGCATTTTTAATTCCGGCACATTAGTGCTTAACGATTGCTCTATCGCTGCCAACTATGTAAGCGGTGGCGATGGTGGTCAAATAGAGTCCGATCATGCACCTGGAAGCGGCGGGGACGGAATAGGAGCTGGCATTTATTCTGTGGGCATGGTCGCAATAACAAATTGCACATTTTACAGTAATATCGCTAAAGGGGGCAGTGAAACGGGGGATCCCGTAGCTGGATTAGGGGGTAATGGCATCGGTGGGGCCATCTATTTCACTTCTGGTTTTTTGGTCAATTGCACCTTTGCCTGGAATTATGTCTTTGGCGGGAAGGCACTGAAAGGCGGTAGCGGTGGCGATGGCAGGGGAGGCGGAATTGCCATTGGCAGCCATGTAGACCCCGTTGAACTCATCAGCTGCACCATCGCGCGCAATGCCAGCCAAGGAGGTGATGGTCTTTATAATGGTTGGGCTGGTAAGGGCTTGGGTGGCGGCATTTATGCCTCTGGACTCTGGCTGGAAAATACCATCGTCGGCGACAATGGCGTTGTTGCTGGCAGCGGCCCATTTGGCGAGGCTAAGGGGCCTGATGTGATTGGGAGCGTGAATAGTGGTGGCTTCAATCTTATTGGCAAGACGGATGACAGTGATGGATGGATTGTCAGCGGGACCGGCATGGACCTGACCGGAACCATTGCCGCGCCGCTCCCCCCGCGACTGGTGTTCTTGGGAGACAACGGCGGCCCGACGCCCACGATTGCTTTGTCTTTCGGCAGCCAGGCGATTGACGCAGGCATCAATTGCGGTCTCACCACCGATCAACGCGGTTATTCTCGCCCCTACGTTTGGGCGAACAGTCACCCCCCGGCTCCACCGGGTGACGGCAGTGATATTGGCGCGTTCGAGCTGCATCCTACTGGTCCTTTTTTGAATTATCAACTTCACACTTACCAGGCCGGCTACGGATCGAACGGAATGGACAAAGCCATGATGAGCTGGGTCGAAGATGGACCGGGGAGCGGGATGCCGGGGAGCAAGCCGGCCTTTGGTCTCTTAAAGGCCAGCGATCTCGCTGCCGGTGCTGGCGGATGGATGGGTTATGCCGATGACCAGCATTTCGTGAGGTCCATCAACGGCCAGTTCGTGGCGCGGCAAGAAATGGTTGCTCCGAGCTTTTTCGCCCAACTCACCAGCGACGCGGGCACCGTGACCAACCAGTCGTTGCATTTTATACCTTCTCCCATGACACTGCCGGCCAGCAGTATCACCCAAAGCAACGCCTCGCTCAACGCCACCCTCACTCCGGTCGGGAACACCACCAAGTGGTGGTTTGAATATGGCACGGACACCAATTACGGCCAGTTTACCATGACCAACAGCCTCGCCACCGACACCAATCCGGCCAGCATCCTCTGGGGCGTTGCCGGGCTGGCGCCCTTGACGCTTTACCATTGCCAGATCGTGGTCACGGACGACTGGTCGGAGGGATTCGGACTCCAATATGGCGGCGACCAGACGTTCACCACCCTGGGCCTGCCGCCGATGGTCATCACGCAGGATGCCACGCTCGTCAGTTCGAACTCCGTGCAGTTGAACGGCACGGTCAACCCCGAAGGCACGCCCGTCGGCGGATATTTCTTGTGGTATTTTCAGTATTGGCATTTTCAGAGTTGTGGTGATTGCACCGGCGGCGGCAATTGGGTGACGAATCAAACGCCGCCGCAATTCAGCGGGCCGGCCGACTCCACGGATCATGCCGTTAATTACCTGCTCGCCTCCAACTTGACTGCCGGCGTGACCTACTACTACCGCACCTTCGCAGCAAACGGCGTGACCGGGGCTTATGGCGGGATTAAAACCGTCCAGCTACCGTAACGCATGAAGTTCAATACCATTAAACGCCGCCATCCTGACCAAACCAACTAAGGAAACATTATGAAAACCAAACTCTATTCGATGCTCAATCAACTCCGCCGGCTGGTAGGGCGCGTCACTCCGTGCGCGCCGACGATAAACAATTCACCACGTTCGCGGCGGGCAGAGGACTGCCCGCCCTACCAACATACGGCGGCGCGCAGGGGACTGATGCGCCCTGCCATCCTGGCCCTCTGCCTCGCCACGG
>OCTA010005561.1_pt1 | contig 10874 bp, 13 predicted proteins | sample 1538991 | NCBI WGS metagenome assembly OCTA01 (sample SAMEA3539302, study PRJEB22396) | soil metagenome | biome: tundra; feature: field; material: soil | place: USA | collected 2010-05 | depth 0.15 m | reverse complement strand
GATCTACTGAACCCAGCGAAGGTCATCGGAGTGAGCGACTCGTGGATTTTGCAGCCGGAAGATCCCTGGGAAATCACGGGATATGTCCACAACGTCGTGTTCACCTGTGGCGCCGTTGCGGAGTCCGATGGAACCGTGAAGATCTATTGGGGCGGCGCGGACACGGTGATGTGCGCGGGAGAAGCGAATGTCTCTGACCTGGTGGCGTTATGCCTGGAGCATGGCCGGCCGGCGAAGTGAGCCGGCTCTCAATTGATGGAGGCGGAGGAGAGAACGGGCTTCAGCAGATATTCCGACAACTGCTCGTCCGATAGTTTTGCGTTCTCTTTGGTAGATTCACCGAGTACCCATGAAGCGTGTTGGCCTTCCTTATCGAGTTCGATGGCGATGGTCAACGGCTGCTTGGGGAACTCAGGATGAACCGAGACTTGGAGATCTTTGTCGTCTAAGGTTAGGACCAGGCTCTTGCCTTGCATTCCAGGCAGGTGAACCTCGCATTCGAAATGCCTTTGGCGGATGCGTGCCGGTGTTTGTCCAGCGCGCTGCTTGTGATTGTTGAATTCGTTTACATCCTTTGTAATCGACGAAACCAGCGCATTCCACGCGTTCAATGTGCCGGGAACCTGCTTTTTCAAATGCTTCGTCCGGTCGGCCTTGGCCGCTTTTTCGATTCTCTTGGCCGATACCGTGGCCCGGTCTTTTTCCATGTCCGCGAACATTTCGTCAATCCATTGCATGCAGCTATCCTCCTGGCTACGGCTTTGCTAAGGCATACGGAGGGCCGAAGGGCTCTCTATGAGGGATCCGGCGATGTAGCCCTGGCGAGTGCGCACGGCGAGTTTGCCATGATCCGGCGCATGAGCGGATACGCGAACGGCCCGGAATACGCCCTCCTGCTTCGCGCTGCTGGAAAAATACCCGATAGTGTATTGACTGCGAATGTCGCGCGCGATGCGTTCGCAGATGCTCACAACCTCGTCGAGTTTTTCCGGAAAGAACGCATCGCCACCGGTGGCCTGCGCCAGGCGACTGAGCACTTTCGGATTGGCGTCCTTGTCGTCTGGCTCAAAAAGGCCGACGGTATAAATGATTGCGCTGGAACGCTCCGCCATCTGTAAGACCTCCGCCAGCTTGTGCGTGCTGGCATTGTCACCGCCGTCACTGATGACCACCAGCACCTTTTTGTCCCGGGTGCCCACCTGCAATCTCGCTAGCGCCACCACGATCGCATCGTAGAGCGCGGTCTCACCGGCGGCTTCAGTTCGCCAGATAGCGCGCTGCAACTCCTCAGCGCTAGTAGTGAATCCTATCGCGCCGGGTAAACCCAGCGACACGGTCTCGTTAAAGTTCACTACGAATATCTGGTCGTCGGGATTGCTGGAGTGTACGAAGGCCCGGGCGCCGGTAGTCACGTCGGCCAGTTTCGGCCGCATGCTTCCGCTGTGGTCCACCAGAATGCCAGCGACAACCGGAATATCTTCATGCAGGAATAGCTTGACGTGCTGCGCTACGCCGTCCTCATAAACCGCAAAATCATCCGCACGCAGATCGGAGACGCTGAGGCCGTGCCGGTCCCGGACAGTAGCGGGCAGCACCACCAAGTCGACATCCACCGCGATCCGGTACGGTCCCTGGTCCTGTGCAATGCGTGGCGCCGCAGCCTCAGATTGGACATGGCCTCCGGGAACAATCAGGAGGATCATCGCCAACGCAATGGCTAGGTTGCCGCCATGCGCTCGGTCCCACGATGGTATCCGCAAGCACACCTTCTTTCTAGCTCGGCCACCACCCGCGCCGGGTCGACCTCCTGCTGCGGCGCGCTCCAAGTGGCGCGCCGCGGAACAGATCAGCAACCTTAGTGAACGCGGCGTGCGATCGAGCGAAGGGCGAAGGCCCCGCCCAGCGCCAGTAGTCCGAAGAGCCCGATGAGCGGCAACGGACTCGCGGTCTTCGGCAGCGGCTCCTCAGCTACCACCGGGGCCGCTGCTTCCAATTCCGTTGGAGGCGGAGTAACCACTTCGGCGAGCTGCACTTCTTCTCCGGTGGGCTGGATGGCCAGGATAGGCGCTTGTTTCAACTGCACCACTACGGGCTCGTCTAGCGACTTAATGGGTTCGGTAACTTCAACCGGGATTTCCGCTGCCGTGAAGAGCACGGGTGTGTTTTCGGCTTTGGCCAGTTCTATTGCCTTAGCCTTCGGATAGACGAATTCCTCGCCCCAATTTCTGCCGGGATAAAACCATGCGCGCAGCGCTTCCGGCTGGCCGACTGGTCTTTCTCTGAATGTCATTACAGTCTTGCTGGTCGCCTTGAGGCGAAAGTTTGGGATGGCCAGGATGGTGGCGTAAACGATGGTTTCGTCCTGGTTGAAGATCTGGACGATATGGCGGTCGGATTGTGAATCAAAAATCTTGAACACATAAGTGCCGGCGGGCAACACACCCCAGCCAACGAGGTGGACTCCTGGAATCTCCACAGGATTGCTAAACGTGATTATGGTCTTCCTGTTCGATTCGTCCGCTTTTGCGCTGGGTGCGATCATTGCGCTCGCGAACGCCATACAAGAGACCGTCGTGATTATCTTAAATCGGTTCATTTTCATCTTCTCCTTTTGTGGTACGCGCTTCGCTTGGGAAACGACTTGACGCAGGTCTCTCGGCGGGCAGGCTCCACGCTCTAAGCAAAAGCATTCCGAGGTCCGTCAGCGGTTGCAGCGCCGGAAACTGATGGTGCGGGGTTCATCTGGCCGAATATGATGCTTCGTTTCGAAGGTCAGAGTCAGAACCCGTGAAGAAATCTGCGCAGGCACCGGCTCCCTCACGGTCGCGGTTCGGTAACACTCTCTAAACATGCGTGTCGCGGTTGACCAGCAGTCGTCATATGACCAAATGCAGTCAGAATGTTTCGCCCAGCCTGCGCCATCTCTAAATGCGTGGTGATACAATGTGATTGATCGCCTTTGTGGAGACCTCAGGCGACGTATCGTTGGCCGCTTAAGCCTCCTGGATTGACGGGCGAAGGAGGACTTCTTGGGTAGTTGCGCCTCAGCATCGCAAGCCACACGTTGGCTCGTGGAAAACGGCCCAAGAGAACTTGAGCTGCTGTTCCGGGCGATCGTCTACCATCCTGCCGCACCTATCCTGATCGCCGACGATGACCGGAATTACCTGGACGCTAGCGCGGGCGCCGGCAAGCTATTAGGAATCCCGCGGGATAAGATCATCGGCTGCCGGATGGATGACTTTGCACCCCCCAGTTTCAGGCCGCGGATTTCGGAGCTTTGGCGAGCCTTTCTGGAGGAGGGCGAGCAGGAGGGAACGCTCCAGCTAACGGGTCCGGATGGAGAGCCGCGCGACGTTGAGTACACCGCCAAGGGGAACGTGTTGCCAGTGCGACACATCCTGATCCTGCGTGACAAGACAGCAACCTCCTCAAAAAATGAACAGGCCGAAAAGAGCCGCATTCCGTCCTGGGTGCAAGACTACGCGCTGTTCTTAATCGATGTGAAGGGACGTGTGGTTGCCTGGTACTCGGGAGCAGAGCGCATTTACGGCTACGGCGGAGATGAGGTCCTGGGCCAACATGTGTCCTTTCTTTATCCCAGGGAAGACACTCTCAGTTTCAGGCTGCAGGAGGAATTGAAGAGGGGTGCTAATGAAGGCCATTTTGGAAACGAATGCTGGCATGTGAAGAAAGACGGGTCCCGATTCTGGGCCAATGTCATTACGATGGCCCTGAAAGACGAGAACGGGGAGTTGCAGGGCTTCGCGAGAGTGGTGCGGGATTTTAGCGAGCGTCATGAAAGGGACGAGCAGTTGCGCCGCAGCCGCGCGCACATCCGGCCCATTCCGGCAGAATCCACCATTGCTGGTATCGTCTCGGGGGAGTTTGACCGCACTCCCGAAGTGAATGACACGTTTCTCGAATTAGTCGGTTACAGCCGCGAGGATTTCGCGTCTGGCCGGGTACGCTGGCCCGATCTCACGCCTCCGGAATACTCGGGCCTAGATGAACTGGCGCATGAAGAAGGCTTGCGGTTCGGAGCCTGCACGCCCTATGAAAAAGAGTTGCTTCGCAAGGATGGAACTCGAGTCCCGGTTCTGGTTGCAACAGCAGTGTTGAAGATCTCTCCCTTCCGATGGATCACGTTTGTGCAGGATCTCCGCGAGCGCGACCGGCTGGAGAACATCGAAGACGAAGAGGTCGAGGTAGAGCATCAGTTCGAGGAGATTGTAGGCAGCAGCGCGCCTCTGAAAAGAATCATGCGGCAGGTTGAGCTGGTTGCGCCTACCGACGCGAACGTGCTGATCCTGGGCGAGACCGGTACCGGGAAGGAGTTGATAGCGCGCGCCGTTCACAGAATGAGCTCTCGAAAGGATCGTCCTTTTGTCACGTTGAACTGTGCCGCCATCCCGACCGGTTTACTCGAAAGCGAGCTGTTCGGCTACGAGCGCGGCGCCTTCACCGGCGCCTTAGGGCAAAAGATCGGCCGTTTTGAAATGGCGCACCAGGGCACATTGTTTCTGGATGAGGTGGGCGACATCCCGCTGGATTTGCAGCCCAAGTTGCTCCGTGCGTTGCAGGAGAAGGCATTTGAGAGGTTGGGCGGCACCAGAACGATCCCCATTGACGTGAGGCTGGTGGCGGCAACCAACCGTAATCTGACGCAGATGATGGGCGACAAACTTTTTCGGAGCGATCTCTACTACCGGCTGAAGGTGTTCCCCATCACGACACCTCCGTTGCGCGATCACCCCGAGGACATACCGATCCTGGCCCGGCACTTCACCCGGAAATACGCCCGGGAAATGAACAAGCAGATTGAAAAGATCCCGCCGGATACGATGCGGGCGCTAGTGGTTTGGCCCTGGCCCGGGAATGTGCGGGAGCTCGAGAACTTCATTGAAAGATCGGTCATCCTTTCACGCGGCCCCACGCTCCGTGCACCTTTGGCCGAAATACGGCCAGATGCAATGGAACCCTCCGGCAACAGCACGCTGGCGCAAATGGAGCGGGAGCATATCATCCGTGTGCTCCGCGAGATGAATGGGGTGGTCAGCAAAGCAGCCACTCGGTTGGGGTTGCCACGCACCACCTTGAGCGCCATGATGAAGAAGCTGGGGATCTCCCGCAAGGATCTTTGATGAAGCGGATCAGCGAACATGGAAGAGTGATCATCCTGCTCGCTGCTGCAGCTAGTCTGCTTGCTCAAAGTAATTCCGGGGTCCAATCGCAGAATCATTCCAGCGTACCGGACGTGCGCCAGATCGTGGAGTCGTCCATCGCGGCGACCGAGCGTCACTGGCAGGCGCGGCTCCATTACACCTATGTGGAGCGTGACGAGGATCGGCGCCGGGACCTGGACGGGCGCGTGAGATCCGAGGATGTGGATGTCTCGAGAACAATTCTGGTCAACGGCGTTCCGTTCGAGCAACTCTTGGAACACAACGGGCGCCCTCCCTCGGCGGACGAGCAAAGGATCTACAAGGAGAAACTCGACAAGTTGAAACGAGAAACGCCGGAGCAGCGGGCCGAGCGATTACGCAAGCAGGAGGACGAGAACACCTCGCTGGTCCGCGAAGTGCCTAAGGCCTTCGACTTCCAACTGGTGGGCGAAGAGGTGGTGAGGGGCAGGCCGGCCTATGTACTCCAAGCGACGCCGCGCCCTGACTATCATGCCCAAGGCAAGTACGGCAAGATGTTTTCCAAGGTCGCAGGCAAGCTTTGGGTCGACAAGCAGGATTTGGGGTGGATCAAAGTGGACGGGGAGGTGATCCAGCCGTTTTCGATGGGATTATTTCTGGCACGCGTGCTGCGTGGCTCGCACATTACGATGGAGCAGGCACGGCTGGACGATGGGATTTGGATGCCGGAACGCGTGGAAGTGCGAGCGGCCGCGAAAATCTTTTTCATCAAAAGCCTCGTCATTGAGCGGGTTCTGATTTACTCGGAATACAAGCTGGCGCAAGCCGGCGCTCACTGACAACCATCCGTACTGGTGTTTGAATTGCTCCCATCGCTCGCGGGGCCTGTGCGGCCGGCCAGGGCCAGGAGTCAGTGCGCGATGACGTGCTGTCCTTATTTTCGAAGAAGGGCGAGAGCGGCGATTTTGCTGACGCTCGCATTCGGTTCCTTGGTGCGCGCACAGGAGATTGCGTCCGGCGTGGCGCAAGATCCGGCCAAGAAAAACGCGCCGGCGCCTTGCCTGCAGCCACCACCGCTCCTTAGCTGGCAAGATTACCAAGGTCCATTCCAGAAGGTGGTGGGAGCATTCGCCCGGAAACTGGATCTCAAATCAGTGCATGCTCCGCAGTACAAATCCGCGCAGTACAAACTCGGAACCGTGCTGTGCTCTCTCGAGGTGAAAGACAAGTTCACCCTGTTCGTTCGGGACACGTTTGAACCAATCTCATTTCTTGAGGCCGCCTTCAACGCGGGTTTGGATCAGGCATCCAACCGGGACCCCACGTATAGACAAGGCACCGATTTGAAAACCGTTTCTGGTTTCTGGTTCGTGTAACCGAATTGCTCGGGTAAAGAGAACCAGAAACTAGAAACCAGAAACGTTCTGTGGCGCAGCGCGACAGCGGCAAGCACATGTTCAACGCTTCGCAATGGCTGGGAACTGCGACTGCCGTTGCTCTGAACGACGTCTACCATCCGGGGAACGAACGTGGGCTTAGTCCCGCACTGAGGGTGAGTGGTTATGCCCTGGCCACGGGCATGGGCTTCGACGTCCTCCGTGAATTTTGGCCGGATATCGCTCGCAAGCTCCACATGCCCTTCCGCGACACGCGTGAGCAGCCGGCGACAGAGGCTAACCGGTCTGCTCAGAAGCCGTGAAGAAATGGGCGTAAAGCACCGACTCCCTCACGGTCGCGGTTCGGTAACACTCTCTAAACATAATGAGGCGCCGAACTACAGCACGACGGTGATCGCGACTGCCTCGCCGGGATGCATCCGGTCGTACAGGTAATACCCGTTGTCATAGCCGACATAAACGTCATCGGAGGCATACCAGTCTTGCGCCCAGTCTCCTGGCCACGGGTCAACCATCATGAAGGTAAAACCGCCGTACTGGAAGCGGGGGTAACCCGAAACTATATACGGTTGGCTGTGGATGCGAAACCAGTGTTCGTCGCCGAAATAGAGGCCGAAACTAGCTTCTGGGATGTAGTAGCCCCCATAGCCCCCTCGCTGTTCCCAATCACGGTGATCGCTTCCCCAATTCGAGGAACGATTTCCCTGCCAAGTTGCTTGTCCCTGCCAGCCGCCATGTTGTCGCCAGCCGCTCTGTTGTTGCCAGGTTTGCGCCTGTTGCCGGGCGCGCTGAGGAGGGGCATAGCTTCTGTTCTGTCCGGCGGGATTATTTTGCTGTGCGGGTTGCTGGTGCTGCGCTTGTTGCTGCTGGGCATGCTGTTGCTGTGGTTGCCGTTGCTGCGGCTGGGCCTGTTGCTTGGGCTGCTGAGCATGCTGCTGCGGCTGGGCCTGTTGCTTGGGCTGCTGAGCATGCTGCTGTGGCTGCGCCTGTTGCTTAGGCTGCTGAGCATGCTGCTGCGGCTGGGCCTGTTGCTTGGGCTGCTGAGCATGCTGCTGTGGCTGCGCCTGTTGCTTTTCGGGCTTGGCCTGCTTTTCGTCTCGCTTCTCTTGCTGTCCGTAGACTTGGACGACAGTTCCGGGAAGCGAAACAAGGGCGGCCAGGGTCATTACTCTAAGAAATTTCATGTCGATTCTCGATTCTTTGGAATTTTCGTCGATCAGCTTAACCGCGAAAGATCGAATGTCCAGGCAAGATGCAGCACGTTTTGCGCCGATTCGGCTACCTTTCACTGTTTGGCCAGTAGTGTGCTTGTACTATCGCCGGCACCTACCAAACGGGACTGCGAGTCACTAGCGCAAAGCCGGGATCCAGCGGCCTGTGGTAGAGCCAGCATTACGGCCCACAGCCACTAGGCAGTGAAGCCATCGGAGGGAACGAGGGTGGGGCTTTCCGCTAGGGAGGCCCTCGCCGCGTTTCTCTTCCGATACAAGGCCTCCTCGCGCAGATTGGCCTGACGCCAGATCGTCAGACGACCAAATGTGGTCGAAATCGGAGCGCCGCCCGGCGCGGCAATTGCGCCGAGCGAAAAACGTGCTCCGGACGGAGCCACCCTCATTTACTTCTCGAACACTTTTTCAATCTGGCCAACCTTCTTTTGAACTTTGCCGGCCAACTTCTCGGCCGTGCCTTTATCCTCTAAGTTAGGATTGTTGGTGACTTGGCCTGCTGTCTCTTTGACCTTACCCTTCACTTCGTGAAAACTACCTTTGACCTTATCTTCGGTACTCGATTTCATGTGTTTTCTCCTTAGTTTGTTGAACGGAGCCTTTTGGCGACCAACCTATTGCGTGCACGGGCCGTGCCAAATCTTCCCGACGATATTTGCGCGATGCCTGCTGCTACCTGCGGAGGTGCTGGTTTGGCCACTTCCTATACGACCGTTGGCCGTTCAAACAGAACGTGGGCCTTTCTCATGACTGCCAATACGTTCCAGTACCCGGATTCGGAGCGTCCCGGAAGACGTGACGTGAAATTCAGCCATTACTTCAAAATTCGCTTTGTCTAAATCCCGGCCGGGAAGCCCGGCGTTGCGACATCCTGGAATTCGTCCGGTCACAGGGCGAGCCTGCGCAGTCGGAATCGCCAGCCTTACGCCACGGTTCCGAATAGCGCCCCGACGCCCGCGGTTATCGCCATGGCCAACGCGCCCCAAAATGTTACGCGTATCGCGCCCACCGTAACGCTTGCGCCCCCAACGTGCGCGGCCAACCCTCCGAGGAGCGCGAGGAAGAGCAGCGAAGTTCCGGAAACCAGGTAGATCAGGCTCGACTGCGGAACTATAGCGGTGACCAGCAGAGGCATGGCTCCTCCAACCGCGAAGCTGCCGGCGGATGCAAGGGCAGCCTGAATGGGACGCGCACGGAGATTCTTGGAGATACCGAGTTCATCGCGGGCGTGCGCGCCTAGCGCGTCATGCGCCATCAACTGCTGCGCGACCTGTTTCGCGAGCGAAGGATCCAGTCCGCGAGCGACATAGATTTGAGCCAGCTCCTTATGCTCGCCCTTATCGTCTGCTTTGAGTTCCTTGCGCTCACGCTCGAGGTCGGCCTTTTCGGTGTCTGCCTGGGAGTGCACGGACACATACTCACCGGCCGCCATCGACATCGCCCCAGCCACCAGGCCTGCGATGCCCGCGACCAGTACATTGCTGTGAGTTGCATGCGCGGATGCGACGCCGAGCACCAGACTCGCCGTTGAAAGGATCCCGTCGTTCGCCCCCAATACCGCGGCGCGTAGCCAGCCACTGCGCCCCGTCCGATGGTCTTCCCCGCGTTTTACCGGCATCCCTGAGTGCTCCTTGCCACAGTTATGAGCCGAGGTGGCCGCTTTTCGACGCGGACATTGAACCGAAGCGGCAGGCGTAAGCTCGCGTGAATTCGGCGCCCAGAAAAAGCACCTGTGCCGAATAGTATACCCATACCAATACGATGACGAGCGAACCGGCCGCGCCGTATGTATCCGTAAAGCCCGCTTTGCCGAGATACACGCCCAACAAAACCTTGCCGGCCGCGAATAGCAGCGAAGTGGAGACTGCGCCAATGGCGACATCGCTCCAGTGCAGCGGCACGCTCGGCAGGACTTTAAATATGAATGCGAACAAAACCGTAAGGACAACGAAGGTGACCAGCCAATCGGTGGTCTGTACAAGCGCCTTGGGCGGCGCCGCTCCCGAGTTGAGATACTCGCCCGCCGCGAAAATCCAGGCATTCACAATCAGCGATAGCACGAGGAACAAGCCGGAAGCCAGCACGAGAGCGAACGAAAGCAGCCGATCCTTCACCAGATTGAAGATGCTCCGGACGGTGCTTGAAGTCGTGTCTTCGGGAACCTGCCAGATGGTGTTCATCGCATCCCGCAGTTCGCTGACTACCGCCGAAGCCGCAAAAAACATTGTGACCAGCCCAAGTACGGTAGCGGCGATGCCTTTGGACTGACGCGCTCCATCGATCATGGTCTGAATTGCCTTGGCTCCTTCATATCCCACTAAACCTTGGATCTGAGCTACCAAGCGTCCCTCCGCGGCTGGAGCGCCGAATGCCAAACTGGCGATCGCGAGTAGGATCAGAACAGTTGGCGCGAGCGAAAGGGCAATATAATAGGCCAGCGCCGCTCCCATTCGTGGCGCTCTGTCGTTTAGCCAGTTTTGGAACGCAAGCCTAACGAGGGGCGCAATCTCTCGGAACGGAATGGGGGTTCGGCTAGCATGGAATCTGAGCACAGTCTGCCCTCTCGCTGTCATCAAGTATAGAGAGTTTCCGTCTCAGCCGATCCCAGACTTAACCCGTCAATTCTGCTTAGAACGAAACTCAGACCTAACCTTTTTGTGATGATTTTGTTGGGGCTTGGCGTGTACCTTTTCTTACCCCAATTCGCCAGAATCGAGCATGCGTTACGGGTGGTTTCCACTCTGAGCATTCCCCTCGTCGCGCTTGCCATCGGAGCGCAAGTGGCGAGTTACCTCGGCAGTGGTTATCTGTTAAGGATAGGGATTAAGCCAGCAGCCAAATATTTGGAACTGCCAGCATGAGAAGCTGTGAAAAAATCGGAATGATAGCCGGGTTGGCAGACGAAAGCGTCTGCCCCACATTGGCGTGCAATGGTTTACATCCTGGTGGGGCAGGCGCTTTCGCCTGCCAACCAATTTATCCACAGCTTCTTGGAAAACCAACCGTCATTCTCGGCGGCATCGGAGTTGTCAGCGAAGTTGTGGATCTGATATCAGAGCAGGCCAAGCATGTAGGCGATGAGGAGAATTATTAGAACCGTCCCCAGT
>OCTA010005560.1_pt1 | contig 10874 bp, 10 predicted proteins | sample 1538991 | NCBI WGS metagenome assembly OCTA01 (sample SAMEA3539302, study PRJEB22396) | soil metagenome | biome: tundra; feature: field; material: soil | place: USA | collected 2010-05 | depth 0.15 m | reverse complement strand
CTGCCAGCGTAATCCGCGCCTTTGCGCGATGGCTGGTCCAGTCATTCTGTCTACGCGAGGCGAGAGCGAGGATCCGCCCCGGGAGTTGGCCCGGCCCGTGGCGCCGTGCCCAGGATCGCTAGCTGCTAGGTCGCTCCGGCTGAGGTACCATCGCGCTCGGCATGCTCGAACTCCGTCGTAACCAGCTCCCCGGCGCCGCCGAGTCCTTCGCCTGCAAGGTCCTCGCCCCTATCCACCGCGCTGCGCCCGGCGAACTCAAGGCGGACCGCCGCTCGGTTCCACCGCGTCTGCCCGGTCCGCTCGATCCTCCGCGCGTGGGTCGCGGTGTCGCCGGGTCGAACAGACCCGTCCCGGACGCCCCCCATCAGATGGGGTTGGAAGAGGAGAGGTACCGGGGCGAGGGCATGAGGGTGTCGACGACGCGCAGCGCAGCATGAGGGGCGCGCCGAGGATGGACGGGGTCTGGCAAGCTCCCCGAGATGTGGCGGACGCTGCGCCGCGACCGGGCACACGCCTCCTCCCCCTGTCCCGGCGGCAGGGGCAGGTCGATACGCCCGACGAGATTGTGCGCTTCACCTGGAAGTGCGTCCGCACTCGACGGCCCAACGTCGGTACCGTGCTCGATTTGGGGGCAGGCCGAGCCACGTTCGCCGACCACGGGCACTTCCAGAGCTACGTCGGCTACGAGGTTGATGCTTCGCGCATCCCCACGTACGCAACCTCAAAGCGTCGTGTAGTACGTGGGGACGCTCTCGACGCGAGGGGCGAGTACGACCTCGTTATCGGGAACCCGCCCTACGTGCGCAACCAGGACATCGACGAGAACTGGCAGCGCCGAGCCGTCGCTAAAATAGAAAAGGAGACCGGCATCGACGCCGATCAGCGCGCGAACCTCTACGTATACTTCATGTGGCTCGCGCTCATCCGGACCGGAACCGCAGGGCTAACGGCCCAGATCGTACCGGCCGACTGGCTGGTGCGCCCCTCCGCTCTTCACATCCGCGACTACATCACGAGCCAGCGCTGGCACGTTTCCGCGTACCTGTTCGACGATGGCTGCCACTTCTTCCGGTCCGTCAAGACGAACGTCACGCTAACGATCATCGACAAGTCGTCGACGGCTCCCTGGTCCTTCTACCGCGTAAGCAACCGTCTCGACGTCTCGCCCACCAAACGGCCCGACGCGCTAGCGCAGTCACCTAGGGGGGCAAGCCGAGCGGGCACCTTGCGCGCCGGCAGAGGGCTGAGCCCGGGCTCCCAGGGTACGTTTGTCCTGACCGAGGACGAACGTCGCGAGCACGGCATCCGCAAGTCCTCGGTTGTCCCCTGCGTAACGAGCTTGCGCGGCATTCCCCGGCACGTCCGGACCCTATCGATCGCGACCTTCCAGAAGCACTTCGTCGAGGGCGGACGCCGCTGCTGGTTGCTGAAGACCGAGCACGCCGTCCTCGCTCCACAGGTCATGGAGTGGCTCCAGCGCGCCCCCAGGGGTGTACAGGAGAACCACACGTGCCGCGATCGGATGCGGTGGTTCAGCTTCAAGATGCCTCCCGTCCCGGACATTCTGTACAGCAGCGGATTCACCGAAGCGGGTCCCCACTTCATGGTCAACGAGATCGATGCCCGAGCGGTCGGCTCCGTGCACGGCATCTTCAACGCTGCGGGCCGGCACGACCTCTCCCGGAAGCTACGGGCAATCGACTTCGCGCAATCGAGCCTCCACTACGCCGGCCGCCTCAAGAAGGTCGAGATCAGCCAGATGAACAGCCTCCTCGACGAGATCTCCAAGCGCCTGCCGTAAATGCCCACGAAGACGATCACCTTTACGAGCGACAGTCAGCTCCTTGCAGAGCTGGGCGAACGGCTCGTCGCAACACCCGAGGTCGCCCTAAGTGAACTCGTCAAGAATGCCTACGACGCCGATGCCACTAAGGTCCACATCTGGCTCGACGACGAAGCCGCAACGCTCAACATCAAGGATGACGGACACGGCATGTCCGAGGAGGAATTTCGGAACGGTTGGATGCGCATCGCTTCAAGCCACAAGGTCAAGGAAGAAGTTTCGCGCAAATATCAGCGACCGTTGACCGGTTCCAAAGGAGTCGGGCGCTTCGCCGTCCGGCTCCTCGGCTCCGACCTTCTACTCGAAACGTCCACGGGCAAGCGTGCTCTGAGGGCGCGATTCCCGTGGTACAAGTTCAAGGCTGGCAAGAGGATCGAAGGGCACGCGATCACATATTCTACGGACATAGATGACCTTTGGACGGGGCTGCCTGATCTTCCAGCCGGTCGAGGAACCCTCCTCAGCGTGTCCGGGCTGCGTCACGTGTGGACGAAGGCCGAACTAGAGAAAGTCTCCAGCTACGTTCTTCAGATACAGACGCCCTATCCCGCTCCGGCCGACCAGACACGGGCAGACGAGACACTCGACCCGGGATTCAAGGTCTACTTCGCCCCACCCGGCTTGGAGCAGGAGGCAGACGACCCTACTCGCGCGATCCTTGAACGTGCCGCCATCACTCTACAGATCAGCCTCAGCGCAAAGAGCCTTAATCTACGCTATTCATTCCAGAGCGGCCGCACACCTGTTGTCTACAAGCACAAGCTGGCCAGCTCCAATCTCATTGGCCCGCTCGACGCGGAGATCCGCTTCTTGCCTAAACGTCCGGGCGCCTTCACCGGGCTGCGCCTGGTCGACGGCCGGACGATTCCGCTGTGGGTCCGAACAAACGCCGGCATTCGCGTTTTTGACCGAGGTTTTCGTGTTCCGCCCTACGGTTCGTACGACAACGACTGGGTAAGGCTCGCCCGCGACGTCGCTGCACGCCGCCGCGATTGGGACTCCGAAATCACGACAGCTATTCTGCCGCCAGCCCCTGACAAGGCCCCGACGGAGAGCTTGCATCCCGCGTTACACCTCCCGGGCAACCATCAGGTGATCGGCTACGTTTCCGTGCAGACCCAGACTCTTGAACATTTTCCGGAGCCGATGCGCCCCGACGTTCTGCAGCCCGCCATGGACAGGCAGGGCTTCGTCGACAACAAGGGTTTCCGTCAGTTGTATGACGTCGTCCGCGGGGGTATGGAGGTTCTTGCCTTCCTGGATCTGGACGAAGAAGTTCGGCGCAAATCAGAACTTCGCAAGCAGGCGGCAACCGAGTTCGATCAGCAAATCGATGCCGCCGTCGCCAGCGTTGCCAGTGCTCCCGACATCCCCGACGACGTACGTGAGACACTCACCGAGAAACTACACGCTATCAAAGTAAGCGCGGCGACCAACGAGAATGCTAGGGCCGAGGCGGAGGTCGCCATCGAGACGCTTGGCCTGCTTGGTGTCCTTTCCGCGTTCATGATTCACGAAGTCACGTCGATGTTCCGCGACGTCGGTACAATGAGGCTCGCCCTGCGGAAGGTTCGTCTTCATCACCTGCCAGAACCCGAGCGGGACGGGTTCCAGGAAGCCCTCCACAAGACCGACGCCGCGTATGCTGCGCTCGAGAGCCACATAGAGTACGTCCGCCGCTTCGCGTCCAACGTTCGGAAACCGCCGGAGGGCAAGTTCAAGGTGAAGGCCGCCATCCGACAGATCGTGCGACAGTTTGATTACTTCACCGCGCCACGCCGGATCCTCGTTGAGGAGGCCATACCCGCTCAGCTAACCATCTCGCGCATACCTATTAGCGTATACAGCGGTCTCGTCATGAATCTCTATACAAACGCGCTAAAGGCTCTTATCGCGAAAACGGACAGCAGCGTTCGCCGCGTTCGCGTCGAGGCAACGACGGAGGATGGTGTCCATGTGGTTCGTGTGTCCGACTCGGGCGTTGGCGTCGCGCCCGCCCTTCGCTCGATGATATTCGATCCGTTGTTCACAACGACTGACGACGATGGCCCCCTTGGGCCCGGCATGGGCATGGGCCTGTACATCGTAAGGCGAGTGGCTCGCGTGATTCATGGGCAGGTCAACCTTGTCCCACCGGCGGGCGGTTTCGCTACGACCTTTGAGCTGAGGTTGCCAAATGTCTAGAGTGTGCGTCTTTGAGGACCGGGACAAGAACTACGACGCGTTGTACGAATCGCTGCGCAAACTCTTGGACGAGGAGTTCAAGGTCGAGCGCTATGACGGCTCCCGGGAGGTGCCTGCCGTGACGGGTGATGAGGCGGTCCGAGAATTCCTTCTGGACTATGCGCCCGCGATTCTCGCGGTAATTGACTGGGACCTGTCCGAGTTCAAACAGGGAGTCCGACGAGCGGCGATTCGCGCGGTGGCAGAGGAACTTTCGGTTCCCATCATCATGTACCAAGGAGACGATCCGCATGAGAATGCCACGGCGCGTTTACGGCGTTGGCAAGAGCGGCGAATCGTCATTCCCGGAAAGTCGCCGCCCGAGGCTGTGGCCGAGAAATGCGCTGACGTGGCCCGCGGCTTCTTGCGGATTCATCTCGCGCTGGATGCGACCACGGATGGGCCGAGGTTGCTCGAGACGCTGCGGTCGGTCCTTGAGCCGCCGAGCGGTGCTCCGCTTCATCTGGAACAATTTGCTGTCGGCAACCAGGAGTTGCTCAGGCTTCCCGCGGATCGCGAGCGCGGGCTGCGTGATCCGGAGAGCATTCGTTTCATTGCAACGTGGATGGGGTACTTGATTCACAATCGGATTCTTCAATTTCCGGGACCGGTTCTCGGGAACGTGGCTGCGGCGGCGTATCTTGCGGTGTCGCTCGACGAGTTGCGTACAGAGGACGTTGCGGCAGTGCTGGAGCCGGCGAGATATCGCGGGCCGTTTAGCGGAAGCCTTCCGGGTTGGTGGCGCTCGAAGCTGGACGTAATCATTACGGATGCGATGGAGGACGAAGACGCGACTATTCCGCTGGGATTGGAGGCGCTGAAGCGGCGGCTTAAGCGAGATGTGGTCGGGGGCACATGCCGGGAGGGGCATGTCCTGGACGAGCCAGGTTACGTGTGCATTCTCACTGACTCGGCAGTCTGTCACGAGCACTCGGCTCCCGAAGATGCGTGGATTCCGCAGGGGGCGGACCGATGTCGCATCCATGCCGAAGAACTCGAACTTCTTCAGGCGTGGCTGGGGCTATGACCGGGGCGTCCGCCGTTCTCCTTCCAACGCATGTATGGGAGGGCGCCGAACTTCCTAACGTCTACAAGGAATTTTGGCGGGCATTTCGACGAATGGTGTCATTGTCTTCGCCGCGCGAGCTGGAGCTGGGCGTGGAGGAGGGCGTGCCGGGGCAGACAATACGTTTCATCATCAAAGAACCGATAGTTCTGTGGGCTGTACAAAGCAAAGGCGTGAAACTGGACGTCTACCTGACCGGGACCCATACGGTCGGTCGCATAAACAGCACCGGGGGACCGGTATGGACTCTGGTGGAGGCAGAGTCGAACATCCTCTATTTGGAGGCACGGGAGAAAAGCGAGATCCAGGCCGAGTGGCGCGCAAACGTTCCGTCGAGGGCGTACGGGGGCTATCGTTTCAAGGTAGAGAGGCGTGGAAGCGCTAAACATACCCCGGACTGTCGGGCCGCGTACGACCTGGAGACTATCGAGGAGACGAGGATCACGCGGTGTTACGTGGAGAAGGACGCGGCTTGGAAGGCGCGCGCCGCCCATGGCTTGCCTCAGTTGCCGACAGCCCCCCTGGATTTCGCCGGACTTCTATACGTTGTACTGCACTCTCATTGCGGCAACCTTGTGGCGAGCGGATGGCCGAAGTCCATGACGGACGTATTGTCGCGATTGCCGGCGTTTCAAGTAGAGTCTGACGCGCGCTCGCACTCAGCGAACTGGTACGATCATTCGCACCGGCCTGTTCAACGGAAGCCGATGCCGTTGCCCCGCTTCTGGCCGACGGGGTTTGAGGTGCCCGAGCCGCACAAGACGGAGGGGTGGAAGGTACAAATCTCGAACAGGGAAACGACGGAAGATCCGCATCTAACTATCATTCACGGCAGAGATAGGGACTGGCGCATAAGCCTCGTGGATGGCACCATGTTGCATGGTAGCGGGCCCAAAACGGAGATTCCGGAGAAAGTCATGGCGGCAATTGAGGCCATGAGCGTCGCGTGGTGTGACCTGTGGGACGAGAAGTATCCCGCGATGAAGATCAAGGACCGGAAGTGGTGCGCGGGGTAGAGCCGGGGCTGCGCTCACCCTTGGTTCCATCTTTCACGTTTCTCGGGAATTTAGCCGCGTCGTCGCTCGCTGAGCGAGCATGGTGATGACTCTTGCTGCGGGCGCGTGGGCGAAGGACACGTTTGGGATTGCGGTAGGGACAGCCCTCGCCCGTGAAGGGTTCGGGCTGCCCCCCGCGCAGATCCGAGCGAGCGGAACTACCGCACTCGGCTCCTGCCTTGGGTCTTGGCGTCGAAGCGCTCTTCGGGCCAGGGGTGAAGGATCTTGGGGGATGGGATCCAGCGGTCCGACAGCCGTTGCATGCGCTCCCAGGTGAGTCGACTGCGCTGACTGCGTCTCCGAAGAGCAAACAGCCATCGTCGTTCGACTTCTTTCTGGAACACCGCGAGGCTTCGGCCGTTGGTCGGCACGGCGTGGTACGCGAAATAGCCGCGAACGACCGTGCCGAGCCACCTTCCCTGTTCAGGGACGTTCAGATGTCGCCGACGCATCAACTCGTCTCGGACGCGTCGAAGCGTTGCGTTCATCCGTTTTCGCACGGTCCTCCGCACGAGGAGAAACTTCCCCGCCCGGGTTCGCGCACAGATGTGCGTGAATCCGAGGAAGGCGAAGGTCTCCGGCGCGCCTCGAACACCCTGCTCCTGACGTCGCGCAGCCGCGTAGCGACCGAACGCAATCAGTCGGGTCTTCTCGGGGTGCAGTTCGAGCGAAAACTTGCGCATTCTTTCGCGAAGTTCCGCGAGAAACTGCACCGCGTCGGCGTGGAACTGGAACCCAACCACAGTGTCGTCCGCATAGCGCACGACGACGACGTCGCCCCGCGCTTTGCGTTTCCGCCATTGCTGGGCCCAGAGATCGAAGACGTAGTGCAAGAACACGTTCGCAAGGAGCGGCGAGATCGTCGCGCCCTGCGGCGAGCCCTGCACGGTCTCGGTCCACGTTCCGTGGTCGATCACTCCTGCGGCCAGCCACTTTCGCAGCAGGCGCAGGAGTCGTCCGTCTGAGATCCTGTGCTCGATGAACTTCAGCAGCCACCCATGGTCGATCGAATCGAAGTACGCACGGATGTCTGCGTCGAGCACGTAGTTCACCTTCTTCCGTAGGATCCCGGTCGCGAGCGCATCCAACGCATCGTGCTGGCTGCGCCCGGCCCGGAAGCCGTACGAGAATCCGAGAAAGTCTCCTTCGTAGATCGCGTTCATCACGTCGGCGACGACGCGCTGGACGACCTTGTCTTCCAGCGACGCGATGCCGAGCGGACGTTGGGTCCCGTCCGTTTTCGGAATGAACACGCGCCTCGACGGTCTGGCTCGGTACGCTCCGCGATGGACCCGCCCGTGAAGGTCGGCGATTCGCTCGTCGAGCTGCATGGAGTACGAGTCCCATGTCACTCCGTCGATCCCAGGCGCCGCCTTCTTCTTCAACTCGAAGAAGGCGGCTCGGAGACGTTCCTCGGTGACATGATGCAGAAGCGCGGTGAACTGCCTTCCCTTGTCCTTGTTTGCAGCTTCGCGCACACGATCCAGCGCACTGGGCGCGCCAACTTCCCGGCTCTGCGTCCGGAGCGCGTTTTGCTGGTTCGTGTTTCCCTTGGCGGGCTCCTTCCCTCCACCGTCTCCGCCGCCGCTTTCGCGGCCTTGTTCGACGACTTCGTCGGTACTACGAGCCCGTCTGACTTCTGCGGTCCGTGCATCGTCGGCTTGAGGCTCATCGCCTTCCCGACGCGGCCCGAAGCGTTTCCGCTCCGAGCGGCCCGCAGATCTCCCGGTTCTCGCGCAGATAGGTTCCGTGCGTGCACGGGGTCTTCGACCGCGCAGGACTCGCCAGCGTCTCGCGATAGCGACGCTGCCGATGTTGCCTTCCGCGTAACGTAACGGCGTCGGCGTCCCGGAAATGCATTTCGCGGCTCAATACCCGGCCCGCACGTGCCCCTGTCAACGCTTCGCCGCCGCCCTCGCGGACGTCGGTGCATGACTCGGGGTCGCCGTGGGTCGCTACTCCTTCGACGTGAGACTCTCTCATTCTCTCCTATCTGCCGGTTTATCCCGGCGCACTACGCCCTGCACGAGCCCCGTTCTTCCGCTGCGATGAGGCGCGTCGCATGCTGCGTGCATGACGGAGACGGAGACGAAGTGGTCGTATCCGTCCGGGGTTCCAAGCCTCAAGGGGAGTTCCGGCCGCATGACCGCGGGGCGAGGATCTCGCGTGCATGCGCGCGCGCAAGAGCCCGGAGCAATGGTCTGCCCTACTCGACGAGCTGTCGGTGTCGGGCGAGTCGGTCGAAGTGTTCTGCCGTCGACGGGGGATCCGGCGCTCGACGTTGTACTGGTGGCGGTGGAAGCTCGGCGCGTCGCGGCGCAGTTCCACGAGTGACACGGCCATCCGACTTCTGCCGGTCTCCATCTCGGCCGCCGGCCGCGCCGAGTCGAATCCTCACGGCATCGCGATCCAAGTCGCCGGTCTGCAGGTGCACATCGAGCCGGGGACGGATATCGCGTACGTCGCCGCGTTGGTCGAAGCGCTTCGGTCGCGATGCTGACCTTGCCGTCGAGCATCCGCGTGTACCTCGCCGCGGAGCCGGTCGACCTTCGTCGTGGGCATGACGGCTTGGTCGCGATCGTGCGCAATGCGTGGCGCCTCGATCCCTTCGCAGGCCATCTCTTCGTGTTTCTCGGGCGCAGACTCGATCGGGTGAAGATCCTCGTATGGGATCGGAACGGCTTCGTCCTCTACTACAAGCGATTGTCGCAGGGCCGTTTCCGCATGCCGACGATCGTGTCGGGCGCGAAGCACGTGCCGATGGACGCGACGACGCTCGCCATGTTGCTCGACGGCATCGACGTTCGACACGTCCGCCGGCCGGCGGCGTGGGCGCCTCCGGCACCCATCGCGCCGCCGCTGTAGCGCCGCTCGCGACGAGCGAACGAAAAGCTCGATCATCTCGATCGCTTGCACGAAACGATCGACGCGCGCCCGTCGTCGTGATCAAAGATGGCCGTTGGCCACGCCCAAGCATCAGTGCAAATGGCGAACGACGGCAGCGAAGCTCGAAGAGAAGCTCGCCGAGCGCGATGCTCAACTCGCGGCCCTCAGCGCGCGCGTCAACGACATCGAGCACAAGATGGCGCTCGCCAACAAGCAGATCCTCGGCCCCAAGTCCGAGCGAATGCCGACGCCGGAGCAAGAGGCGAAGAAGCGCGAGGGACAGAAGCCGGGACGCGGCGGATACACCAACCCGAGGAAGCGCAAAGAGAACGCAGAATCCCTCGCGTCGCTACCGACCACCATCGTGCCGCATCCGGTCTCGGAGGACGAGCGCCGCTGTCCTCATTGCGGCGATGACATCCACCCGATCGGCGAAGGCGAACGCTCGGTCGAGTACGAATGGATTCCGGGCCGACTCGAGCGCCGCATCCACGTTGTCGAAGTGGGGCGTTGTCCGTGCAAGATGCACTATGCACGAGGGCCCGCTCCCACTCGCGTGCAGGAGGGATGCACGTACGGCCCGGCGTTCCTCGCGAAGCTCGCGATCGACAAGTGCGCCGACGCCACGCCGATCTATCGCGTCGAGAAGGCGATGCGCCGCGCCGGGATCCCCATTTCGCGCAGCACGATGAACGACCTGGTGCTCTTGGCCGCCGACGTCTGTGAGCCTCTCTGGCGAGCCGCTCTTGCCGAAGTCCGTGTCGACGCGCACGTACAGGCCGATGAGACGAGCGTGCGAACGCAGACGCGAAAGGAGAGATCCTTCGTCTGGACGTTCCTGTCGCGAGTCCTCACGGTCTACGTCTTCAGCGCATCGCGAAGCGGCGACACGCCGAAGATCGTTCTCGGCGGCACACGCGGCGCCCTGACGATCGACGGATACACGGGCTACAACGTCGTCACCGACGTCGAAGGACGCGCTCGTGCTGGATGTTGGAGCCACGCTCGACGGCACGTCTTCGATGCCCTTGCGACGGCCCCCGAGGCTCGCGAGGGACTCGACATCATCCTCGATCTCTTCATGGTCGAGCGATACGCCGCGAACGCGAACATCGTCGGCACCGACGCTCATCTCGAGCTCCGCCGAACGCGGAGCGCGCCGATCTTGGACCGCCTCGACATCTGGAGGAAAGCGACGTCGCCGCTCTTCGAGCCGAAGAGCCCTATGGGCGAAGCGCTCCGGTACCTCAATAACCAGTGGACACGCCTGCGCGTCTTCCTCGAGGACCCGCTCATCCCGATTCACAACAACGCATCGGAAGCGGCGTTGCGAATCGTCTCCCTGATGAGGAAGAATTCGCTCTTCTTCGGCAATGAACGCGCGGGCCGCCGCTTCATGACCCTCTACTCGCTCATCGCGACGTGCGAGCGACACGACGTCAACCCTGAGGTCTATCTCGCCGACGTCCTGATCCGACTGCAAGATCATCCGGCCGATCGAGTCGCCGACCTGCTACCGCACCGGTGGAAGCAGACTTTCGGCTCCGGCTTCACCGTCGAGAGGGTCGTCACACCCGGCGACGCGGCCTGACCGGTCGCGACGGGTTGTCTCGCTCTTCTCTCGCCCGCGCTACGCGCGGTCTACCCCGGCTCGCGCGCTCTCGCCAGGACCAACGGCCGTGACCGCCCCTAATCCGCCCGGTTGGGCGCTGCTATGACGTGCGGGCTTGGATCGTCGGACGCATACGAAGGGCCAGGCGTGCTTCGTCCGCCCTTGCTCTGTCCCGCCTTCCGGCGATCC
>OCTA010005559.1_pt1 | contig 10875 bp, 7 predicted proteins | sample 1538991 | NCBI WGS metagenome assembly OCTA01 (sample SAMEA3539302, study PRJEB22396) | soil metagenome | biome: tundra; feature: field; material: soil | place: USA | collected 2010-05 | depth 0.15 m | reverse complement strand
TGACATTGCTACTGTCCTGGCTGAACACCAGGTACTTGCCGTCCGCCGAATAGGCGATGCCGCTATAGCTGCCGCTCGAATCCTGTCCGAACGCGATGTAGTCCTGCAGGACAGCGCCGGTGCTGGTGTCGAACACCTCGACGGCCTCCGACGCGCCCAAGGTGAGGACGGCGGCGGTGTGACTGCGGACATTGGGGTTCAGCGCGATGGCCTTCGCGCGGACCTGGTTGCCGAGGTTGACTTGTTTGCCGGCTGGGGTGATGACTTGGCCAGAGCTGACGACCCACGCGCCATTCGGCAGCGGGCCGGTTTCGTAGGTCGGGTACGGGTTGGACTGAGCAGCGGCGAGCGCCGGAAGGCTCAGCCCCGCCGCCAGCAGGCTGGCGAGCGGACGCAGACGGTTGATCCGAGAATTATCTCGAGACGTTTTTCGGGACATGTACCGTTCTCCTCCTTGGAGTTTTTCCATCACCAACCTAACAGACGACCTGTGACGGCTTGATGATGATCGGGTGAGATTTCCGTTACATGGGCTGAACTTTTTCTCGCGGATTGTACGCAAAAGTCCCAATGGCTTCTAATCAGATCGACAACCCCCGAAATAAGTGTAGGATTATCAGGCTGACGCTGAATTTAGATGGTCCTGTCATGACATTGTCACATTTGATCGCTAACATCAGGAGTTGGAGCGACGTCTCTGATGCGACCTTATTATCTGTTGCCATTCCTCCTATGCTTGGATTCCTATGCACAGGTAGCTCGAACATCTCTTACTGGCTCTGTAACCGATCAACAGGGCAGACCTGTCCCATCCGCCAGAGTGAAAGCGATCAGCATTGCGACTGGCCTCAAGCGAGAGGTCGAGACAGGCATGCAGGGCACTTATGCGCTGGCCGATCTCGGTGTGGGAACTCATTTGATCGAGATCGACAAAGAGGGATTCGCCACCCTTCGCCTCCAGAACGTGACCCTGGAGGTCGGTCACACTCGTACGCTTGATGTGACGCTAGGTCTGGCAGCGCGGACCGACCAAGTGAACGTGACGGAAGCCATGTTTCAGTTAGACCGGGTTGACGCCACAGTCGGTGCGCCGATTGAACCGCAGCAGGTCGAGGAACTGCCGATCAACGGCCGCAACTGGTCGACGCTCACCTCGCTCGTTCCTGGCGCGGTGGATACCGGCGCGGGCGATCAGCGGACCATTCGTTTCGTGGGCCACGGCCTTGACGACAACAATCTAACCCTGGACGGCGTGGATGCGACTGCGGTGTACAACCAGATGCAGCGCGAATATGTCCGGCTCACGATTCCCCTGGAAGCGATCGACCAGTTCGATGTTAAGGACCAGACGTTCGGAGCGGATGTCGAAGGTGGCACATCCGGCGGTCAGGTTGCCGTTGTATCGCCCTCCGGCACAAATAGTTTCCATGGTGACGCTTTCGATTACTTCCGGAACGATGCCATAGAAGCGCGCACACCGTTCAATGGGGCTTCACCGAATCCATTCCTGTTGAATCAGTTTGGAGGAGCTTTCGGTGGTCCCATCCTCCGCAACAAACTGTTCTTCTATGCGGCCTACGAGGGGCTGCGCCAGCGCCTGGATGGAACGCAGATCGGTCTTGTGCCCAGCCCCAGCTTCGTCGCTCAGATCGGTACTACGTCTCTCGCCCTGCTGCCGATCGTTCAGGCCTATCCCGCCGGGATATCGCCGACTTCCAATCCCAATCTATGGAACTACCGCGCGCCCGGACGCCAGATCGACAACGAAGACTCGGGGATGATCCGCCTCGATTATCACTATTCCGACAAAACGACTTCGTTCGTCCGCTTCAATGCCGACGAGGCCGTCGAAACCACCCCGAGCGGCCAGCTCATCGCCAAAACGCTGTATGATACGAAGTTCAATAACGGTGTTTTCGAGTTGCTGCATGTGTTTTCACCGAGGGTGGTGAACGAATTCAAATTCGGAATCGACCAGGATTTGTATCACACCGCTACGCTGTCCCCATTGCCGTATACCTTCAGCGTCTCCGGCTTCAGCTCTCTGTCGGGAATAACTACTTCCGACTATCCCTCGAAGAGCATCAGCTTCCTGGATGACATATCGTGGTCAAAAGGGAATCACATGCTGAAATTCGGCATCGAGATCAAGCCGGTTTTTCTGAACCAAGGTACGTCCAGCAGCGGAAGCCTGACCTACACATCGACAGCGAACTTCTTGAACAACGCGGCCGGCACCGCCTCCTACACGGCGCTGCTTCCCCTGGTAAGACAGCGTAAGACCGAGTACTGGGCCTATGCCGAAGACGAGTGGAAGGTGCTCCCCAATTTGACCATCAATGCGGGCGTTCGCTATAACGTGTTTAACGCGCTGCACGCCATTAACAACGATGCAGTGCCCTTCGATTTTGCGACTTGCGGCGGTTTCTGTCCGCGGACCTATTCGTTCTTCAACCCACGTTACAACGACGTTGACCCCCGCATCGGCGTTGCCTGGTCGCGCCGGGGTACGGTCGTCAGGGTGGGCGCAGGGATCTACCACACCGATGGTCAACTCGACGATCAGAACCTGCCGATCTCCAACACCGTCGACCGTTACTCGTTCAAGAGCACCGCGTTCCCCAACTTGTCCTACCCTTTGGACCCGTTCCTCACCTATGCCATGAACGGAGGCCTGGGAGTGGTTTCGCCCCGGGACCTGGATCGGAATCGAAAGGACAACTATGTTGCGGCCTGGACGGTGTCGGTCGAGCAGTCGCTGCCCATGAAATTTGTCGCCACGCTGAGCTACCTCGGCAACAAGGGAACCGACATTCTCACCACCACCTATACGAACCTCGCCGTTCCGCCGTCGAACACGGCGCCATATCCGGCCTTTGGGGTGGTCTCGTGGCGCGGCGATGTTGGCAACAGCACTTTTGAGGCAATGCAATTGAACCTGCGGCGTGCCTTCCGGAACGGCTTCCTGCTTTCTTCGAACTACATGTGGTCGCATTCCATCAACGACGGCAGTATCGGCGGCGGGGATTCGGATACTCCACAGAACTCGTTCTGCCGCTCCTGCGATAAAGCGAGCAGCGATTTCGATGTGCGTGAGCTCTTCAACGTCTCCACCGTCTACGCGCTGCCTTTTGGCGCCGGGAAGCGGTTCCTCAGTTCGCCAGGACTCGTCCGAACGCTGCTGGGTAATTGGGAAGTCAGCGCGATCGGCACCGCTCAAACCGGCTTGCCAGTGAATATCACGGTGGACCGGACCAACGCGTCCGTGCCGGGTCTGTACGCGGTCAGCGGCTCCGAGCGTCCCGATTACGTCCCGGGCGTCTCCCTGACTCCGGCCGGAGGCTCGACTCCGGATCAATGGATTAACCGTGCGGCATTCGCCACACCGGCCAGCGGTACATTTGGGAATCTCGGGCGCAATGCTTTCCGGGCACCTGGCATCGCGCAGCTTGATCTGGGCGTCTCCAAATTCATCCCGATCACCGAAGGCGTCAGCTTCCGGCTGCGTGGCGATTTGTTCAACGTCCTGAACCGTGCACAATACGGCGCGCCTAACGCCGACATCTCACAATCTAACTTCGGCGTAATCACGACGACGATCAGCAACTATGCCACCGGGCGGGATACGCCGCGCGAGCTGCAGATCTCGGCGAAGATCGTGTTTTAGGGATCGCCCTGATGAAGTGCGACGCATTCTGTAAAACAGAAACAAAACAGGGAGAATTCACCGCCCGATTAGCGATAACACATACATTCCACGGGCCTTACTGCTCAAACTCGTGAGCAAAAACAACAGGGGAAAACAGGGCCTGTTCCTGGCGATACGTTCCCTGAGGGCGCAAGAGATCGGTTCGCGAAGAAGTTCATCCCGACATGTAGCATATAAGGCCGAATGTCGCGATGTCCAACGGCAGGGAGACCGCGCTGGCTTGCCGGTATTCGGTACGATCCCCGCGACCGGTGCTAGCCGTGTCAGGGTAATTCCCAGTCGAGGGCGTAAATCTCGCCGGTTCCGGTGCTGCCGGGCGGTGATCAGGGAATCGTCTGGGGCGATCGCAAACCATCCCCAGTCAGCCAGCGAGATATTCTTCAAGCTGTCGACGAGTTCCGCCTTCCGACGGCACCGCCTTGGAACGACTCGGATGGCCTTTGGAGGGGATTTGGCGAGTGTTGCGGGATTTCAGAGCTTGCCGGAATCATCCTTCGGACAACTCGGAGCACGGACTTCAGCGGCGGATTGAAGTAGCGGTTAGGCATTGCTCCGCACAGAGAATCCATCTCGGCGCGTGATCGCGGTCGCCACAAGAAGGGAAGGGTGTTCCAGCCGGCACGAATATCTCCATGCCGCATATCGCGCAACGTCCCCGCTTCGAGTCCCATCACGACGTTCACCGGACGATCTACGGAGGTGACTACGGCGGCAATATCGTCCTTACTGGTAAGGCCCGGCGCGTAGAGCACATCGGCGCCAGCCATCTGATACGCCTGCAACCGCTCGATCTCGTGTCTCTGAGGTCAGGCTGGCCCGCCAGATAGTTCTCGGCGCGCGCCGTGAGAGTGAATGGAAAGGGAAGAGCGCGCACCGCATCGGCCGCCGCGCGGACTCGCTCGACCGCATGCGCGCGCTCATAGATGGGATGGCCTGGCTGCCGGGACATGTCTTCGATAGACCCGCCCACAGCTCCGGCGGCCGCCGCCAGCCGGATGGTTTCCGCGACGGTCTCAGGATCGTCTCCAAAGCCATTCTCAAGATCGGCGCTGACAGGCAGGCCGGTGGCGGACGAGATCATGGACACGTGCTCGAGCGCTTGGCGACGGTCCATCGTGTTGTCCGGCTGCCCGGCGGAGAAAGCATAGCCGGCGCTGGTGGTGGCCAGCGCTTCAAAGCCCAGGTGCGCCAGCAGCCGCGCCGTACCGGCATCCCACGGATTGGGAATGATGAACGCACCAGAACGCGCATGGAGCGCGCGAAAGGTCCGTCCCTTTTCAGCTTGCGTCAACATGGCGAGCACGCTGGCCCCGCGAGCGTCGAGGGCAGGCCGAACGTTCCATCGACTACTTCAACGAAGTTTCTCTCTTCGCGGAGGATCAGACGCTTGCTCTGTGCCATGGTGAAATTCTCGCGCGCTTCCGGGTCGGACCGCAAGCGTGCCCGGTAGGTCTCATAAGAGGCGAGGCTGTCGAAAGCAATCAAACCCCAAGCCACATTGTTGGTGCCTTCATGCGGAAGAAAATAGCCGACCAGGTGGCCGCCGCATCGCGGAATAATGCGGCCCCAATTCTCGGCGTACTTCTTGAACACGTCCCGCTGGAACGGATCGATCTCGTAGCGGATGACGCAGGTCACTGTCATTGGTATTCTCCTAGCGGCCGGTTCGGCCGGTGAATCGCCACAGCCAACCGTTAGCGCCGCACCAATCGCCAGGACGACCTCCATGGCTTCGCGGCGGCCTAGCTCCCCGGTTGAGCGCTCTGCCGGATGCATATTCGGCAGTATGCCAGCTTTGGGACAGGAACACTTCGTCTACAATCAAAGTGTGAATGTCGAAGAATACGTTGACGTAGCCGTCTCCAGGATTGCGGCGGCCATCGGCGAGCCGGCCCGAGCTCGCATGCTTTATTGCCTGGTGGATGGCCACGCACGAACCAGCACCGAACTGGCTATGGTGGCTGACGTGAGTCCGTCAACCGCGAGCGTACACCTGAATCGACTGAAGACAGAGCGCCTGGTCAAGGTGCTCATTCAGGGGAAGCATCGTTATTACAGCCTGGAAGGGCCCAACGTGGCGAGTGCGCTTGAAGGGCTGAGCGTTCTGGCGGGCGGCTCGCGCGATAAGTTTGCGCCAAACACGCCAAGCCGGCTGCGTGCCGCGCGAACTTGCTACGATCACATGGCGGGCACACTGGGCGTGGCACTCCATGATCGCTTCCAGGCCCTTGGCTGGCTGTCAGCCGGTTCGCCGGGCAGCGGCGATGCGTACCACCTAACCCTGAGTGGCGCGAAGGCGTTTGAGGCGCTGGGCATCGACCTGGATGCAACCCGGACGCTGCGCCGCCGGTTTGCATACGCCTGCCTGGATTGGAGTGAGCGGCGGCCGCACGTCGGCGGGGCGCTGGGGGCAGCCCTTCTGAAAGTCGCGTTGAAAAGGAAATGGGTGGTCCAGGATCTCGACAGCAGGGTCTTAGGCGTCACCAGTCTTGGGCGACGCGAAATGCTGACTCGATTCGGCCTGCATGGTTGTGGGGCAGGCCCGTGGCCTGCGGCGGCCTCTCAGGCCGCCAGCCGCTAGCGCGTCGTTTTTTCATACCCAGTTGTGGCCGCAGGCCATGGCATGTTCACGCCAATATGGCTGAACGCCCTGCCTTGACGCCGGTACTCTTGCCAGAGCGACGCATGCGAATCGCGCGAGAATACCTCGGACCCACTCGGGTGAAGTCTGTAGAGCGCCGTGCAAAACGCTCACATAATACGCCCGGCCGATAAACCACGTCCATTCTCAAGTTTTGAAGATCTTTTGTGATCCTTTTCTCTTTTGCCTCGGCCTCTTATGGCACCCGGAACTTCACATTGCTCTTCAGCGTTCCGGTCGGTGTGGTTACCGTGACGAAGCCGGTAGTCGCGCCAACGGGCACCGTGGTCGAGATGGCCGAACCCGACGAGTTGACGGTGAGCGAGGTAACCGGCGTCCCGTTAAAGCTGACGCTGGTCGCGCCCGTCAGATCCGTTCCCAGAATCTTAACGGCCGCTCCCACCTTGCCGAAGTGGGGCCGTGTTTTCACAAACGGGCACAGCCCTACGGACAGGCGGAAGACCGTGCCATCACCGGCGGCCCCGCCATAGTACGTTGTCCCGTAGAAGTCCCCATTGGTGTCTTGGACCAGCGCCGCCAGGGGACCTATGCCGTCCGTGCACCCGCTTTGGGCGCAGAAGCTGTATAGCGTCGCGAGCGTGCCACTCGGGGTGATTTTGAAGACCGTGCCAGAGAGGTTGGCCCCTCCCTCGTACGTTGTCCCGTAGAAGTCCCCGTCGGTGGCCTGGACCAGCGCCGCTAGGGGATCTATGCCGTCCGGGCAAACGCCGCCGCTTTGGGAGCAGAAGTTGTATAGCGTCGTCAGCGTGCCACCCGGAGTGATTTTGAAGACCGTACCAGCTCCGGGCAGGAAGGGCGAGGTCCCCCCGCCGGCCGTTGTCCCGTAGAAGTTCCCATTGGTGGCGTGGACCAGCCCGTTGGGGTATGCGCCGTCCGGGCACCCGCTTTGGGTGCAGAAGCTGTATAGCGTCGTCAGCGTGCCACGCGGGGTGATTTTGAATACCGTCCCGTGGCCGTACGCCCCGCCATGGCCCGTTGTCCCGTAGAAGTCCCCATTGGTGGCTTGGACTAGCCCCGCAGCGGGGGATTCGCCGTCCGTGCACCCGCTTTGGGCGCAGAAGCTGTATAGCGTCGTTAGGGTGCCACTCGGGGTGATTTTGAAGACGGTTCCACAGCCAACCGTGACTCCACCATACTCGCAGTTGTCATTGGCCCCGCCATACGTGGTTATCCCGTAGAAGTCCCCATTGGTGGCCTGGACCAGCCCCGCGGCGGGAAAGTAGCCGTCCGTGCCATCGAAGCGGTATAGCGTCGTCAGTGTGCCACTCGGGGTCACTTTGAAGATGGTGCCACAGCCATCAGCGCAGTTACTGGAGGCCCCGCCATTCAAGGTTGTCCCGTAGAAGTCCCCATTGGTGGCCTGGACCAGCCCCGCGGCGGGAAAGTAGCCGTCCGTGCAATCTACGTTGCAGAAGCTATACAGCGTCGTCAGCGTGCCACTCGGAGTGATCTTGAAGACCGTGCCGATTCCGTTGGTCCCGCCAGACGTGGTTGTACTGTAGAAGTCCCCATTGGTGGCCTGGACCAGCCCCGCGGCGGGAAGGTAGCCGTCCGTGCCATCAAAGCTGTGCAGCGTGGTGAAAGTCTGCGCAGGTAAGGTAATCGCCGTCGCTGCGCACAGCACAGAAACAGCGTACGCCCTCTTCCCCCAGTTGAGGTTGCTCAGCGCGTTAACGATTCGTTTCATCGATGTGCTCCTTTTCTTCATGACTCTCCTCTTTTCCGAGGTCCTGGATCTGCTGCCTAGCAAGGTCCGTGCGTCACCCCGACCGCTCCGGTGAGGCTCGCGCCGCTCAATCACCACGCCCCTCGGCTCCTGGGCGAGAAGGGCGTACTCTATGGCAGCACCCGGAAGGGCACGTTGCTCGATAGCGTGCGGCTGGGTGTTACCACCTCGACTTTTCCGGTGGTCGCGTCGGCGGGCACGGTAGTCGTGATTAAGTATCTCGATACCACGGTGAACGTAGCCGCCGTGCCGTTAAAGCTGACGCTGGTCGCGCCGGTCAGATCGCTTCCCAGAATCTTGACGGCCGCTCCCACCTTGCCGGAGGTAGTCTGCGTTTCCACAAACGGGCCAAGCCCCACAGACAGGCTGAAGACCGTGCCACAGTTAATGCAGTTGGTGCTGGCCCCGCCATAGTACGCTGTCCCGTAGAACTTCCCATTGGTGTCCTGGACCAGCCCCGCGTAGGGGTAGGCGCCGCCTGTGAAGCCTTGCGAGGAAAAGCTATAAAGCGTCGTCAGCGTGCCACTTGGGGTGATTTTGAAGACCGTGCTACCACTGCCCCCGACACCATACGTTGTCCCGTACAAGTTCCCGTCGGTGGCCTGGACCAGCCCCGCGTAGGGGCAGGCGCCGTCCGTGCAACCGCTTTGCGAGCAAAAGCTGTAAAGCGTCGTGAGCGTGCCGCCCGGTGTCATTTTGAAGACGGTCCCATAGCCGTTGGCTCCGCCAACGGACGTTGTCCCGTAGAAGTCCCCATCGGTGGCCTGGACCAGCGCTGCCAGCGGCTGGTAACCGTCCGTGCAACCGCTTTGCGAGCAAAAGCTGTAAAGCGTCGTCAGCGTGCCACCGGGGGTAATTTTGAAGACCGTGCCATAGCGGTTAGCCCCGCCATCCTGCGTTGTCCCGTATAAGTCCCCGTTCGTGGCCTGGACCAGCGTGTTCGGGTCCGAGCCGTCCGTGCAATCCGGATACGCGCCTTGCGAGCAAAAGTTGTAAAGCGTCGTCAGCGCGCCCTTTGGGGTCATTCTGAAGACCGTGCCACCGGCGCCGATGGCCCCGCCAACTTGCGTCGTCCCGTAGAGGTACCCATTGGTGGCCTGGACCAGCGCCGCGACCGGGTCGCCACCGTCCGCCCCGCCGGAGAAGCTATGAAGCGTCGTCAGCGTGCCACCCGGGGTGATCTTGAACACCGTGCCAGCGTCGTTAGCACCTCCAAGGGGCGTTGTACCGTAGAGGGACCCATTGGTGGCTTGGACCAGCGCACCGAAGGGTTCTTCTCCGTCCGTGCAAGTGCCTTGCGAGCAAAAGCTGTAAAGCGTCGTCAGCGTGCCGCTTGGGGCGATTTTGAAGACCGTGCCACCGTAGGGCCTGGCGCCGCCACCGGCGGTCGTCGTCCCGTAGAGGTACCCATTGGTGGCCTGGACCAGCGCCGCGCCCGGATTGTCGCCGTCCGTGCCATCGAAGCTGTGCAGCGCGGTGAAAGTCTGCGCAGACAGGGCAATCGCCGTCGCCGCGCACAGCACAAAAACAGCGTACACCCTCCTTTTTGTACAGCAAAACCACTCCTGGCGGTTTGCGGTTTTGCAGGCAGGGGCGAACCGTGCCCGCGCTAACGTTTGCAGTACTTTCGTTCGAAACATGTTAGCCTCCTAACCCGGCGTAGCCGGACCAGAAAGGCGTACAAGTCCGATGCTTTTCAAATGACCATCAAACCCGCATCGATAAAGGGCCTACGGCACTCCCAAGAAATATCTTGCCAGAGAAAACAACGATTCCACGATAGAGGTAATAATGTGGTTGGCTGGTTTTGGAGCGGGCCGCTGTGGATTGCGCGAACACCAGTTTGCCTTTCCGGTGCATCAAGAATACCACTAATCGGCTCCGATTATTGTGATTATTTTCATTTTCTTTCATCAGAGCGTCGAATTATACCACACAGAGGTCGGACTGAGACGATCTGTCCAGCGCCGCCGTTTGACGTGCGCAGACATGCACCGGTTTAAGCCTGGACATCGCCAACGTCGCTGACATTCACACCGAAAGGCGATACTGGAGTTAGCTGACCAGAAATAAGGAGCAAACATGGCAAAAATCTACCCGTCAATTTCGCGAGAATTCATCGACTTCCGACCGGAGCCTTTCCATCCATACGTGTTCGTGCGGACGAGCCGGAGAGCGCCGACCTCCGTGGCGATGGCCGGGGCGGCGGGTGGCTCGATGAAGGTGATCGATCTGCCGGTTACGTTTGCCGCCGAGAATCTGGCCGACGTGCCGTAGGCCGGGTCGCATCTGCGCTCAAGTGGCGAGGTTGATAGTTCGCATACGGGGCTTCACCACAGACAAGGAATGATGTATAACGAACATCCAATCAACAAAGCCTGCGGGTTGTACTTCTTCTTCCTTTCCCTGGCAGTTCATCTAGCTGAACTGGCGCGGATATCCAGGTTGCTCGGATGTCCTGAAACCTGAACCGGATAAGCTGCCGTCGTTACCTTCCACTGCTTTGTTGTCGATAACCCGGATTACACACCTTGTGAAAGTTGATACATCTGCTTTGACACGTCGCAATACAACCAAAAGAAAACGTACCACCACTTGACAGCCGTGTACAGAGTGTAGTGATCCCAAAACTCGGCTGCCTCACTGGCCCGGCCACGACGCGCCGCCGCGGCTTGAGACCGTTACGCCGCGCGCGTTCGACTATCGCCTCGGAGCGAATGCCTGCAGGCTGGAACTCCGATTCCGCATCGTTCCCGAATCCCCGATCCAAATTTACGC
>OCTA010005558.1_pt1 | contig 10876 bp, 6 predicted proteins | sample 1538991 | NCBI WGS metagenome assembly OCTA01 (sample SAMEA3539302, study PRJEB22396) | soil metagenome | biome: tundra; feature: field; material: soil | place: USA | collected 2010-05 | depth 0.15 m | reverse complement strand
CGCAACGCGAGGACAGTCCCCGCTTCACGGCTGCTACACTCGAACAGATGGCTGTCGGCGCGGCGGACGGGGTGAACCTCAACCAATTGGCGGATCATCGCGGGGTGAAGGAGTGCCTGCAATGGTTCACGCGCGAGAAGCAGTGGATCAGCGAAAAGCACCTGGAACTGTGCCGCGTGCCGGCGCCGACGTTTCAGGAGGCCGACCGGGCGGCGTGGTTTCTGGAGCAGTTCCGCGCGCTCGGTTGGGAGGCCTCGATCGACCGCGTGGGCAATGCGATCGCAGCCTCCGGCGATGGGCCGTACGTGGCGCTGACGGCGCATCTCGACACGGTAATTCCGGCGCGGTCAAAAGACGAAATCGAGGTGGATGCCGACGGACGCTTTCGAGGCCCCGGCGTATGCGACAACGGCGCCGGCCTGGCCGCGCTGCTCGGCTTCGCCCGCGCCTGGAAATCGGGGCCGCGCCTGCCCGAATTCGCGCTGAGCCCGCTGCTGGTGGCCAACGTGGGCGAGGAAGGCGAAGGCAATCTGCTCGGCATGCGTTATCTGTGCAAGCAATCGGGGCTGGCGCGGCGCATCGCGGGGTTCGTGGTGGCAGATGGCGCCAATACCGACCACATCACCTGCCGGGCATTGGGCAGCCGGCGCTTCGAGGCCGTGTTCAACGGCCCGGGCGGCCATAGCTGGAGCGATTTTGGCGTTGGCAATCCGGTGCATGCGCTGTGCCGGGCGGTAGCTCTGTTCGCGGATACGGCGGTCGCAGGCTCGCCCAAGTCGGCCATCAACGTGGGGCTGATCGAAGGTGGCGCGGGCGTGAACGCGATCGCGCAGGCGGCGCGCGCCAAAATCGACATCCGCTCGGAAAGCAACCAGAAGATGGACGAGCTGGTTGGCGCGCTGGAGCAGGCCGTGGAGAGCGCGCGGGAAACCGAGAACCAGCGCGCTTCGGGCGGCCAGGTTACCTCGCGTCTCAAAGAGATCGGCTCGCGGCCGGCGGCGGCGCTGGCCGACGATGCGCCCATCCTCAAATATATCCGGGCAGTGGACGCGCACTTGGGCATTCGGTCGCGTCTCGATTGCGCCTCGACCGACGCCAATATTCCCCTGTCGCTGGGCACGCCGGCCATCGCCATCGGCGCGGGCGGCATCGGCGGCGGGGCGCACACGTTGCAGGAATGGTTCCGGCCGGAAGGGCGCGACCTGGGATTGAAACGCATCTTCCTGCTGATGTTGCTGTTGCTCGGGCCCCAACTGCCCGAGCCGGGGAGCGATGGCCGGTGAGCCTCGAGTGGGGCAGGCGCTTCCGCCTGCCAACCCCCCAAGTGAGCCGGGAGCGCGCCGCGGAAGCGCTGCTGGTCTGGAACGCGCTGATTTGGGGCGCCACCTTCGTAGTGGTGAAATCGGCGCTGGCGGGCATCTCTCCGCTGTATTTCCTGGCGCTGCGGTTTTCCCTGGCGACAGTCGCGCTGCTGGTGCTGTTCCGCGGGGTGGGCAAAGGCGCGCGCGACTGGAAATCGGTGGGCGCGGGGGTGCTGATCGGCAGCCTGCTGTTTGCAGGCTACCTAACGCAGACGCTCGGCCTGCGGCTCACCAGCGCGCCCAAGTCGGCGTTCATCACGGGGCTGTGCTCGGTCCTGGTGCCGGTGCTGGCGGCGGTGGTCTATCGGATCAGGCCACAAGTGGCGGAGGTCGCCGGGTTGCTGGTGGCCACCGTGGGGATGGCATTGATGACGCTCAATGGCAGCATCGGAGCCATCAGCCGGGGCGACCTGCTGACGCTCGCGTGCGCCTTCGCCTTCGCGGCGCACATCGTCACGCTGGGTCACTATTCGGGCACGGTGAGCTTCGAGCTGCTGTCGGTGACGCAAATCGCGACGTCGGCCGTGTGGTCGTGGTCGCTGTTGTGGTGGATGGAGAAGCCGCACGTCCAGTGGCGCCCGTCCGTTGTCTGCGCGATACTGGTGACAGGACTGTTGGCCACGGCACTGGCATTCACCATCCAGGCGTGGGCTCAGCGGTATACTACTTCTACTCGTACGGCACTGATTTACATGCTGGAGCCGGTGACGGCTTGGCTGACTTCGTACTTCTTGACCGGGGAGGGCCTTTCCGGACGAGCCGCCGCGGGCGCTGGCCTGATTCTGGGAGGAGTGGTGCTGGTGGAGGTGAAACCATGGGCTTCGCGGCCACATCCATCTTAATTAGAGTGACCGGCTGTCCGGTGCGTTTTGAGGCCGGGTGGCGTGTAGCGCAGGAGTAAGATATCCCATGAAATTCTTCGACAGGTTACGAACCGAGAAGCTGCTTTCGTTCACCCTGATTGTGTTCACACTGGCAATCGGCGTGGTGATCGGCACGCTGATCAGCACGGGAGTGAAGGCTGCCCGGCCCAACACGGGCAATTTCGCGCCGGACGCGACGCCGCTGACGATTCCGAATGCGGTTGAGTTGCCCTCCCAGTTCACCCAGATCGCCAAGCAGGTGGCGCCCTCGGTAGTCAGCATTTCGACCAGTTACCTGCCGAAAATGACGCAGAACCCCCACCCGCGGCGGCGCCAGATGCAGCCGGACGAAGGGGAGCAGGGCGAGGGCAATGGCAACGGCGGGATGGACGAGTTTCTATACCGCTTCTTCGGCAACCCGTTCGGCGAAGGCGGCCCGAACGCGAGATCGCATCGCAGCGAGGCGTTGGGCTCCGGCGTAGTGGTGGACAGGGCCGGCTACATTCTGACCAACAATCACGTGGTCGACAAGGCCGACCGCATCCAGGTGAAGTTTCACGGCGACGTGGCCGAATACGAAGCCAAGCTGGTGGGCGCGGACCCGGTGACCGACCTGGCGGTGATCAAGGTGACCGGCAAGAGCGGCCTGGAACCGGCGCGGATCGGCAACTCCGACGCGGTGCAGGTGGGTGACTGGGCGGTGGCGATCGGCTCCCCGTTCGCTTACCAGGAGACGGTGACCGCCGGCATCATCAGCGCCAAGGACCGCGAAGTGGATGGCAACAAGCAGTTCCAGCATTTTCTGCAGACTGACGCCGCCATCAACCCGGGCAATAGCGGCGGCCCGCTGCTGAACATGCGGGGCGAGGTAGTCGGCATCAACACGGCTATCGCATCGGAGTCCGGCGGGTATGAAGGCATCGGCTTCGCACTGCCCATCAACACCGCGGCGATGGTGTACAACGCCATCATCAAGGACGGCAAAGTTACGCGCGGCGGCATCGGCATCTCTTTCGGCCAGTCGGACGATCCCACAACCACGGCGAATCTGAAGGCCAGCGGTGTCAACGAGGGAGTGTTCGTGTTGGCCGTGGCGCCCGGCGGGCCGTCGGACAAGGCCGGCATCAGGGATGGCGACGTGGTGGTGGCGATCAACGGAAAGCCGGTTCGCGACGGCAATCAACTGACTGGCATGGTGACCTCGACGCCCGTCGGCAATTCCCTCGACGTGACGGTGGTGCGGGAAGGCAAGCGGCAGAACCTCAAAGTGCAGGTGGCCGACCTGGCGCAGATCTTCCCCGACCGGTTCGGCAATGGCAACGAAGCCGCGCCGGAGAAACAGGAAGGCACCACGGTGAGCTTCGGCATGACGATCGAGACCTTGGCCGAGAGGCAGATCGAGACGCTGGGCATCAAAGAAAAGGGCGGCGTGCGAGTGATCGAGGTCGAACCCAATTCCTTTGCCGAGGACATCAGGCTGCAGAAGGGCGACGTAATCATCGCCATCGCCGGGCAGCATATCAACAACATCGAGGATGTGAAGAAGGTGCAAGCCACGCTGAAGCCCGGTGACGCGGTGCAGTTCCGCGTCCTGCGCCGCGAAGCGCCCAATTCCACCACCTGGACCAATTACTATCTCGCCGGATTCCTGCCGGCCAAGCAGTAATGCAAGATCCGCGCGGTCCTCGGGACAGCCCTGGGGACCGCGGATCCCTGTTAGAATCAGAGCACCAGATATGAGAAGGGCTTCGTGTGCCGTCATAGCGGTAATGGCGTATGCCGCTGCGGCGCCAGCGCAAACGCAATCCAAGAAACCGGCGGCGGCGGTGGCGGCGAAGCCTGCACCGGCGGCAAAACCGGCCGCAAAGCCCGCGGCCAAGACGGTCGCGTCCCGGTCTGTTTCCACCAAGCGACCGGTTACAGCCAGCGCAACACATAGGCCCGCCACCAGAACCGCCGCGGCCGGCAAGGGCACGCCCGCCAGAACCGGCGCGGCAAATGGGAGCCATGCCAAGGCAGCGGCTTCCGGATCTGCCTCCGCGAAGCGCGGCAGGAAGGGGCGGGCAGTGCCCCGGCGGGCTCGGCAAATGGCTCCAGCGCCGGAGCGGTATCAGGAGATTCAACAGGCGCTCGTGTCCAAGGGCTATCTGAAACCCGAGGAGGCAAGCGGGGTGTGGGATCAGAATAGCTGCGACGCCCTCAAACGCTTTCAGAGCGAGCAAAAACTGCAAGGCAGCGGCAAAATCGATTCGCTTTCGCTGATCGCATTGGGACTGGGTCCCAAGCACGATTCCGCGGCAGCCAGGCCGGCGCCGCTTCCGGTGCCCGGCCAAAGCCCGGTCCAAAACCGCTAAGATCGAGCGCCCTAGCCTGGTCGAATGGGTGCGGGGGTGAAACCGCATCCCGATCAATCCCATCTATACTGTAAAGATTAAGGAGTTCAAGACGTGAGCATATCCTCTTACGAGTCGCCCCAGCCCCAGCGATCGGGTTTGGCAATTCCGCTGCTTGCCGGAGGCCTGATCGCCCTGGCCGCAGCTAACATTTACCTTTACGTGCAGTTGGACCATCTGCAAACCGACACGACACAGAAGATAGAAAAGCTGACGGCGGCGGTGGGCGGCGTGCGCGATGCCTCCTCGGTCAGCACGGCAGCCCAGGCGCGGCACATCGACGCATTAAAAGAGGAGCTGGCGAACGCGAATTCGCAAGCGCGCAGCATGTCCAGCCAGGCAAAAGTGGAGGCGCAAGCTCACGCCGACCAGTTGGCCAGACAGCTTCAAGCCGAAGAAGCCAAGATGCAGCAACAGGTAACGGGCCAGATCAGCGAAGTCAACCAGTCGGTGACGGCGGCTAACGCCAAGATCGCCGACGTTTCGACCGACGTGGGCGCCGTGAAGTCGCAGGCTGCCATGACGCAGAGTCAGCTTGAAAAGACGATCGCCGATCTCAAGAGCGTCACTGGCGACCTGGGCGTGCAAAGCGGGCTGATCGCCACCAACGGCACCGAACTGCAGGCCCTGAGGCTGAGGGGCGAGCGCAACTATATCGACATCAAGCTGGGCAAGACCAAAGTGCCGCAGCGCTTCGGCGACATCACGCTGAAGCTGGAGAGTGCCGATCCCAAGCACAACAAATACAGCGTCACCCTGATGGCGGACGACAAGACGAGCGAAAAGAAGGACAAGAGCGTCAACGAGCCGGTGCAGTTCTATACCTCAAAGGGCGGCCACACTCCCTACGAACTGGTGATCAACCAAGTCACCAAGACCGGCATCGTCGGCTACCTGTCAACACCGAAAGACACCTCATCGCGGTAACCACGCCGTTTCGCAACTGCTGTCGCTTGCATGCCGGGCGAGGCATGCCTCGCCCCTACAACGGATTCGAAGGGTCGGGCACGCCCGGCCCGGCGATGGCATTCACGCCTAGTCGGCTACGGCGCCAAGTTCGCCGGGCGATGACAGACTCCAGTTCTGTTAATCCTGAATTCCGAAGCTGGACGCCTTGTATCAGGGCACGGCTTGAGCCGTGCCGCCGACAGTGCACATCCTGATGGGCTTTAGCCCCTGTCTGCCGGCCAGGGGCTAAAGCCCATCAGGTTCATCCCGTTCCGGCACGGCTCAAGCCGTGCCCTGATACAAGACTTGCTTTGTCTTGGCCTTCCGCTGTGGAAATGCAACTTCGCCGAAGTTGACCTCGGAATCCGAGTTAATTGGACTTGGCGGCAGCGGCCTGGGCTGCCAGCCGCGCGCGGACGCCCTTCATGCGCTCGCGCATTGCGGCGACCCGCTGGCGGCCGTCGGGGGAGGCGTCGATCAACCGTTCCAGGTTGACGAGATAGTTCGGCCCGAAGTTGGCCCGTATTTCAGCCAGGAATGGCTCCGCTTTGAGAAAGACGCCGATGTGCTCGCCGTTGGTGTCGGAGAACAGGTCGAGACTGATGGCTCCATGGTTGACCAGCGCGGCGGCCATATCCCAATAGGTCCAGACCATCCGCACATATCCGCTGTGTTCGCTGAACAGCGCCTTGTTGATGTCCTCCATCGACTCGGGATTGAAGTCGCGAAAATACCAATCGCGCGCTTTGCGCATGGTCGCTTCGCGGCGCAGGTCGTAAAGCTTGAGGATCAGATCGGCTTCTTCATGCTTTGACATAGACGGTTCACCTTCTCATGACTCGGACTTACAAAGGCCCTGCAAATCGGCGATTGCAGTGTCATCATAACAGAGTAAGAACCAATCGGCGCACTTTTCCGGGCCACTATGGCAATTCGCCCAGCATGCGGTCGATATCGGCTGGGCTGATGTAGAAATGGGGGGACGTGCGCACCCAGCCGGCGCGCGGGGCGCAGGAGATTCCGGCCTCGCGCAGGCGGCGTACGATCAACGGAGCTTCCAGACCGGGTTTGCGGAAACTGACGATTCCGGAGCCACTTGCGGGCGTTCGTTCGCCTAGCACCTCATACCCTAAAGCCGATACGCCCGCAGCGATGCGGTCCCCAAGATTCTGGACGGCGGGAGCGATTTCTCCGACGCCGACTTCCAGCAAAAACTCAATTGCCGCCCTGAGGCCGAAGCACCCGATGGTATTCAAAGTTCCGCATTCGTACCGGCCCGCATCCTTGCGCAAAGTCATGTCGCGGGACGCGTAATCGGCATAGCCGGCGACGTTGGTCCAGCCGAATTCCACCGGCTCGATCCGGTCTTGCAGCGCCTGCCGAACATAGAGGATGCCGCAACCCTCCGGGCCCAACAGCCACTTGTGCCCATCCGCGGCCAGAGCATCGATATGACAGGACCGGATATCGATCGGAAACGCGCCCAAGCCTTGAATGGCGTCCACCAAAAAGATACAGTTGTTGCGCCGGCAAATCTCACCGATGGTCTCGAGCGGTGCCCGATACCCTGTGAGAAACTGCACGAAGCTGATGGCCAGCAGGCGTGCGCCGCGGCAAGCTGCTTCAATCTGGTCGAGCGGGTCGGTGACGCTCAGCCAGGTGACGGTCACGCCTTTGGCTTCCAGCCGCTTCCACGGGTAGAAGTTGGCGGGGAACTCCTCGCGAAAGCCGACCATGCGGTCGCCGGGTTTCCAATCGAGGCCCAGCGCCACGGTTGCGATTCCCTCCGACGTGTTCTTCACCAATGCGATTTCCGAACGGTCGGCGTTGATCAACCGCGCGGCGGCAACGCGCAGGCCCTCATAGGCGTTCATCCATTGGTCGTAATGCAGGCTGCCGAAGCGGGCGCAGTCGTCCGCCAGGTTCCGCATGGCCTCCGCGGCCGGACCAGCCAGCGGCGCCACGGCGGCATGGTTGAGATAGATAAGATTCCGGCGAACCGGAAACTGGTCCGCATAGCGTTCCCAAAGCGGGGGCCGCTGTTCCTCCACTAGTGCATTGGTCATTGGTTTGAAGAATCGAGTCCTTTCATAATATTAGTGCGGCGGCTATTGCAACTCTTCAATCGCATTCACCACCTGCCGGCGAAATGCCGCCCAATCGTCCACTCCGAACAGGCGGTCGTGATCGCGGTCGTCCAAATGAAATGCCGCCATCCGCGTGGCGATCAGGCGCTGGGCCGATTTCCCGGCCGGTGTGACGGATTTCGCTTGGGCCAACCGCGCTAGTGTAATGAGCGAGCGGTAATCGTCGAGGCCGGCGCTGATGCGGGCGAATTCCACTGACGGCACGAGTTGGCCGTCCGGAGCTGCGTTCGCCCAGGCATAATCGTCCTCGCGGCAATCGAGCGCGTAGTAGGGATCGCCCGCGACCGCGTTCCAGTGCCAGGCCAGGCGGAACTGCAAGCCGAACTCCTTGGCGGCTTTGTAAAGATGTGCGCCATAGGTCCAGCGATTGCCGCCGTTGTAAGACGCCCACCCGCCACCGCGCTGCCGCAGCAGCCTGAGTTCCCGTTCGCTGTAGGAAGCCAGGGCGGGAGCGTGCAACGTCCGCGCGAGAATGAAATCCGGGTCGCTTTCGCCGTGCCCCCACAGGCTCAATGCCGCGGTGAAGAAAGGAGGTCCCTCGGGAAACGCGCGGCGGTAAGCCTTGGCATTGTCGATCGATTGCTGGATCGCATAGCCGGCCGGCTCGTCGCCGAGGTTCCAGTACACCGGCAGCCAGCCATTCTCGCGTGCGTGGCTCTCTATAGCGGTGTAGACCGCCTTGATAAAATCGCTGTAATCGGTGAAGCCCGCTTCAGCCATCTTCGCCGTGTCCTGACGGTATGGGTCCAGGCCGATCACGCCGGCGCCATAGGAATTCACGGCCAGGAACCCGTCACCCTTGGCGTCTCGCATCTCGCGATCCGCGACATCGAAATCTAGCACTGGTTCGCCATTCGTGAAACCGCGGTAGGCAACATGCGGCACGCCGGAAAACATCGTGAAGCCATGCGCGCGCAGCGAGCGCTGGCTCTTGGCGGTCATTTCCGAGCCGAAGGAGAGGGTGTGCGGATCGTCCGCGAACCACGGTATGCCGATGCCGCCGCCAAATGGACCCACCGGTATGTCCGCGGCGTCCAGCGTTCCCTTGCGGACGGTGAACCGCAGCGGAATCCGCAGCGGCGCGCCCTTCTGCGGCGTGAAAGTCACCTGGCCGGTGTAAACGCCGGGGCTGGCGGTGGCCGGCGCGCGGACGGTCAACCAGAACGTCCGCGCCACGGATTGCGGCATGTTGACGGTGTTTCGCGGAAGGATGAGCCGCGGCGTGATGGTGTAAACAGCGCCATCCGCCGTCACGCGGCTGAGACGGTAAGAGACATATCCGGCGTCGATCGCGGCGGCTGGAATGGCGGCGCGTGGCCCGCTCAATGCGCTCACCGTAACGGTGCTGCGGCCCAGGTCCTTGAGCGGGAGGATCGACACCGTCACTGGCGCGTCCTGGCCCGCGAAAGCTTCCGCTGTCAGCTCATTCACCAATTCGCCGCGGAAGGGCGCGTCGTCATAGTACACGTCCTTCATGAAATCGCGATGGAACACCACATACCCGCGCGCGCGATCCTCGGCGGTTGGCTGGAGCGCATCACCGGCCGGCCGGTGCAGCACACGTTTGTAGGCGTTGTCGAAATAAGAGCGCCGCTTTTCCCGCACAACGTCGAGGAAACGCGCGCCCCGGGCGGCTTGGGCCACGGGAAAGATGACGATGGCGGAAACGCTGCACGCCCACTTCTCGCCCGTGAATTCGAGGTACAGTTGGCCGTTGTTCACGGTCACGTCGAACACCCTCTCGTGAAAGTGCGCGCGGTCGTACTTGGCGAAAGTGTTGTCGGCCGGCAGATCGTCCTGGTCCCAGAATTGAAAATACTTTTCCCGGAACGACGCGAAATCCTGATGTTCGGAAACTACCACTTTCCCCTGCGCGCGAATCGAGCGGTCGCGATAGATCTGGTATTCGCCCCAGTATCCCGCCGGGCTGTCCATATTGATGAAGACGCGGTATTTCCCGTTCGGCACGTCCACCGCCAGGCCGCCCGATTCGATGGCGAGAGAACGGCGATACAGTGGATCCGGATCGAGCGAGTCCACCGCCCGCCAGACGCGCGCATCCTTCAGCCCGTATCCGCGGCCCGGATTGTACAGCGTGGCGGGCGTGATAGCGGTGAAGCCATCCATCGCCGGTCCGCTGCCGAGAGCGAACGCGAGCAGCCCGTCGAACTGGGCCTGCCGGACGGCTGCATCCCGCTCCAGGCGGAGCCTGGAGAGGAAGAGCGGCGCCGCGGGCGTGTCGCCGAGTGCCACCACCACGCGTGTGATGGCGTTGAGCGTCAGGCTGCGGCCGGGGCGGTTCCTCTCGCCGACAGCCAATCCCTGCAAGGGAACGGTCAGCGTACTCTGGCCTGGCGGCGCGACGGCGTTGTAATTTACTCTGGTCCAATAGCCGGTCGTGCCGCGGTCCCAGAATTCAAGCGTCAGCGGCAGCGGGTCGCGCGCGTCCGTGTACAGGTCCATCTTGAACAAGTCGTAGCCGGACCAGTCCTGCGGTTGCCGCATCGCGACGTAGTGGCTGTCGATGCGTAGCGCCTTTCGGCCGTCGGTCGCGTGTTCCTCGACCACCACGCCGCCCGTGAAGGGATTGCTTTCTTCGAAAGAAGTGATGAGCCTCTCTGGCGGCCCAGCAGTTTCCGCCAGCCTGTCTGCAAGAGCGGTGCCGCAGGCGTAGCATCTCTTCCAGGCCGGCATGTTCCGGTAGCGGCATTTGGGACAGCGGACTTCGCCACCACCAAGCGGGCCCAGCGGCGCGATGGGCGCTTCCTGATTACCCCACTCGGCTGCAGCGGTCAACTCGACACCGCTGCCCACGCGCTCGACCGATACGTCGTCAATCCACAGCAAGCCCGGCGCACGCAACGCGAATGACGGGCCGGTCCTGGTTCGTTTCGTCAGCTCGGCGACATAGGTAAACCGCGTCCAGCCGAAAGTGCCGGCTTTCTCGAGGTCCATGCGTCGGCCGTTGAAGGTGAATTCGGTGGCGCGATCCGCGTCGCCGTTCGAAATATCGAGCCCGCGCAGGAAAGCGCTGATCGAATACCGGCCCGGCGCAAGCTCCCGTTGCTGGCCGAGGCGGATTTCGCCGGCCGATGCGCAATCGAGCAGCGCCGAAGTGCGGCCACTGTGCGCCACCAGCCCGACCGCGAACGAACAGCCGCCCT
>OCTA010005557.1_pt1 | contig 10877 bp, 8 predicted proteins | sample 1538991 | NCBI WGS metagenome assembly OCTA01 (sample SAMEA3539302, study PRJEB22396) | soil metagenome | biome: tundra; feature: field; material: soil | place: USA | collected 2010-05 | depth 0.15 m | reverse complement strand
GCGATCGTCCGCGTGACGCATTGGATCACGGTAGTGTGCTTCTTCGCCCTGCTAATCAGCGGGGCTGAAATAGTGGTCTCTCACCCGCGGTTCTATTGGGGTGAAATTGGCAACGCGCTGACTCCTCCACTGTTCACGATACCGATCCCCGCATCGAGGTCTACTGTTCCCACTGGCTACGGCTTCGTAATGCCCGACCAGAATGGCTGGAGCCGGTATCTCCACTTTGAGGCAGCATGGGTGGTGGTGCTGACCGGCCTGGTTTACGTGATCGCGGGCCTTTGGAGCGGGCACTTTTGGAAGAACCTTTTCCCGGTGCGGGCGGATAGAACTTGGCGGGCATTCCGGGAAGTGTTCGCTTCGTACCTTCGCCGCGCGCAGCCGGACGAGCGCGGAGGGCACTCATACAACGTGGTTCAGCGGACCGCATATTTGGTGGTGATCTTTGTCCTGTTTCCACTGGTAATCTGGACGGGGCTGGCGCTTTCTCCCGCCTTCGATTCCGCGGTTCCAACGGCCGTGGCCGCGCTCGGCGGCAGGCAATCGGCACGTACCCTTCATTTCTTCGTCTCCGGATTTCTTGTGTTGTTCCTCGTGGTGCACGTGGCCATGATTGTTCTCGCGGGATTCTGGAGCCGGATGCGGGGGATGATCACCGGGCGTGTCACGGTATCCCCGGAGGGCACATGAACAAGATCTCACGCCGCAAGCTCATTACTACCGGTCTTGCCGCCACAGCGAGCGTTGCGGGCGTGGCCACGGCCGCCCGCATCGCCCGGCGTTATGGACTGATCCCGCCCGACCATGGAGGAATCTACGGCGCGGGCGAGACGCTGACGTACGCTACTCAACGGCTGTTGACGAGGCATTCGCTGGCCCGCGAATTTCCCCGGAGCATGATTTCGAAAGCGCCATTCGCTAACGAAACCGCACCGCCGAACGATGCCTTCAGGCGGCACCAGGCGGCGAGCTTCACCGATTGGCGGCTGTCGGTTGACGGAATGGTCGCGCAGCCCGCATCGCTCTCGCTCTCCGACCTGCGGAGTCTGCCTGTTCATAGCCAAATTACCGAAGTGGTGTGCGAGGAAGGCTGGTCTTATATTGCCGAGTGGATCGGAACACCACTCGTCAATGTGCTTAACGCGGTTGGGATTTTGCCGCAAGCGCGATATATTGTCTACTTCTCAATCCAACCCGACTGGTGGGAGAGCATCGACATGGCCGATGCACTGCATCCTCAGACGTTCCTGACTTTAGGAATGAATGACGGTGAACTACCGGTGTCCTTCGGTGGTCCGCTCCGGCTGCGGGTCCCTCGCCAACTGGGCTACAAGAGCGTCAAGTACATAACCCGTATCACGGCCACCGACTCACTGAAAGGCTTCGGAAAGGGGCTAGGCTCGGCGTCACCGGAAGGCGGATATGCGTGGTACGCGGGCATCTGAGGTATCCACTTTCTCGATTTTTTGAATTCACCCAATTCGTGGCTATTTAGCCATTTATTGAGTGAATCGACGGGGGTCGTTACCATTGGCGGCTGCATTCCCGCGAAGGTAATTAAGACTCGCCAAGAATTTCTTCCCTTATCTAAATTTTTTCTAATCTGCGCCGATACAACCCAGCAGTGAGGGTTATCCAGGTGCTTGCCAATCCCAATCCAACTTATCTGCTCGCTTCGCGCGAACCCAGCCTGCTGGCCGCATTTGAACCGGTACTCGCCGCTTCGGGGGCACGCGTAGAGGTTGTACTCTCAGCGGAGGCGGCCTTGCCGGCCTTGGCCGCGCCGCGTCTCGGCCTGGCTGTGATTGACGCGAACCTGCCGCCCGCAGGCTCAGGCATGAATATGGGACAGTTGCTGGCGGCGGCTTGCGCTGAGCCAGGGGCGGCAAGAGTCCCGATTGTCCTGATTTCGGACACTGTGACCCAGGAATGGTTAGAAAGGCTTGCGGAAGGCGTGATTGACGACGTCATTCCGCCCGCTATCGAACCCGGCTTTTTGCAAATTCGCCTGCAAAGCGTGCTGCGGATGCACGGGATGAAGCGGGAATTGGACCGGCTGCGCGAAGCCGCGGTTCTGAATGCGCAGATGGACCATTTGACCGGCGTCTACAACCGCGAGACTTTGCTCTCCATGCTGTTTCGCGAAACCGATCGCGTGCAGCGGATGAAGAGCTCGCTGTGCATGATTCTCTTCGACATTGACGATTTCGGCCATTGGAACTCCCGCCTCGGCACCGACGCTTGCGACGATTTGCTCTGCCAGGTGGTGGCGCGCTCAACACGCCTTCTAAGGAGTTACGACCTGCTGGGCCGCGCCGGCAAAGACGAATTCCTGATTGCGCTGCCCGGTTGCAGCACTTTGAGTGCGGAGATGCTTGCGGCGCGCTTCCGCAGCGATGTCTTTTCCACACCCTTCCATCTTGGCGGGGATGCCATTCGGCTCTCCGCTTGCTTTGGCATCGCCTCCAGCCGTGGCCGCTCTCCTGTGGTGGTTCTGCGCGAGGCCGAACATGCGCTGCAATGGGCAAAGGCGGCAGGACCGGAGACCATTCAGTGTTTCGGAGAATGCCCTGAACCCGAAGGTGCGCCGGTCACGTTTCTCTCACCCAGTTCAGGGGACGAACTGCTGGCTTGGTAGCCCCAGAAACTCCTGAAAGACGACGTTGGAGAGCAGTTGGCCGCGTGGCGTGAGCTTCACTTTGCTCCCATCGAAAGTCACCAGCCCATCGTCCACCAGTCGTGTAACGGCTTCCAGGGCCGGCGCTACCAGTTCGGAGCCAAATTCCTGCTCCAGGGCTGCGACGTCGACGCCGGCATTGAGCCGCAGGCCGAGAAACCAGGCTTCCTCGTGCTGCTGTTCTGGTGAGAGCGAGGTGGTTTCGAGAGGCTCCGGCCCGTCGAAAAATGCTTTTAGATCGCTTGTCGTCGTCGAGCGCAACACCGGGCCCGGCTCGCCAGGACGCTCTGCGCGCAGCATCGAGGAAGCGTCCAGTCCCAGGCCGAGGTAGGGCCGGCGGCGCCAATAACGCAGGTTATGGCGGGAGGCAAAACCGGGGCGGCAGAAGTTCGAAATCTCGTATTGACCGAGCCCAACGCCTGCCAACTTCTCGATTGCGAGGGAGTACATCCGCGCGATGGCATCGTCGTTGGGAACCAGCCCGGCGTGGTAACGGCCGCCGCCGGCGAGCATTTCGCGGCCCAGGCGGGAGTCCTCGTCGACTTCGAGCATGTACACGCTGGCGTGGGGAACTCCACACTCGGCCAATGCCGCCAGCGACTCTTCCCAGGAAGCAAAGGTCTGGCCGGCAAGGCCCGCGATCAGGTCCAGGCTCAGGTTGGCGATGCCGGCCGCGCGCAGGCGGCGGATATCATCCATCGCAATTGACCTTGTATGTAGCCGGCCGCTCACCGCTGCCTCGCGGTCAATGAAGGATTGGACGCCGAGGCTGACGCGGTTCACGCCCGCGGCAACCAGCGCGGCAAGGGTGGGGTCCGCAAGCTGACCGGGGGCGCATTCGACGGTTATCTCCGCGTCTGGCGCGAAGTCGAACTCCGCCCGCATTGCGGCAAAGAGGCGTTCCAGCAACTCGGGCGCCAACAGGCTGGGTGTTCCGCCGCCCAGGTAGACGGTATCGACCGGGCGCGGCAACTCCACACCCATCCGGGTGGCCCACGCTCCGGCTCCGGCCAGATCTTCGATGAGCCGGTCCACATAGCGGGCATGGTCGCTGGCCGGATAGACCCCCGAGGCAAAGTTGCAGTAAGTGCATTTCGACCGGCAAAAAGGAATTGAAATGTAAAGGCCGAGTGCGTCGAGGGGGGAAGCAGCCATGGGGAGATTGTTTCACGGGAGCAAGGACGCTCACTTGCCTTGTGCGCAAGAGAACTTTTTGGGAGTTGGTTGCGTATAATCCGGCGGAGACTTCCACACTGCTTGAGGCTGACGATGGAAAAACTGGTTCTGGATATTCGTTATGCGTTTCGAACCCTGCTCAGGGCTCCCGGCTTTTCCCTGGTTGTCATCGTTTCCATCGCCCTGGGTTTTGCGGCGAATGCAACGGTCTTCAGCGTTGCCAATGGGCTGCTGTGGGGTGTGCTGCCGGTTAAAGATCCTGGACGGGTGGTCATGTTCTCGGAAGGTAATTCGTTTTCCTATCCGGATTACATCGACTATCGCGAGCAAACCAAGGTCATCTTCGAAGGGGAAGTGACTGCGCATTTTCCACTCATCCCGGCGAGCATCGGCGGCAAGCGTGAGCCTGAGCGCGTTTGGGGCCAAACCGTCAGCGGCAACTTTTTCACTACCATCGGTGTGCCGATGGCGCTGGGCCGTCCGATACTTCCACAAGACGACACAACGGTTGGCCGCGACCGCGTCGTCGTGCTCGGCAGCAATCTATGGCGGCGGAGATTCGCCGGCGATGCGAACATTCTCAATCGCAATGTTGCGCTCAACGGACAACAATACACAGTGGTGGGGATCGCGTCGCCGAGTTTCTTTGGAGTCGATCGCGGCATTGCAGCGGAGTTCTGGGTGCCGCTTTCGATGTCGGAAGAGATTATGCCCGATCTCTCCTCGCCCGGAGAAGGCAGGAACAAGCGGTCAAATCAATGGCTGATGCTGGATGCCCGGCTGAAGCCGGGAGTGAGTCGCGCCAAAGCAGAGGTGCTGGTCAACGTCGTGAAGAAGCGCATCGACGACGCCTACCGCAAGGATGAAAAGAAGCATGAGAGTGTAACTCTGCAAACAGCGGGCGGCCTGATTGCCGGCTCCGCCACGCCGGCATTCACATTGATGGCTGTCCTGATGGTCGTGGTCGGGCTGGTACTGCTGGTGGCCTGCGCCAATGTGGCGAACCTGCTGCTGGCACGCGCCGCGGGGCGGCAAAAGGAGATCGCCATTCGCCTGGCAATGGGCGCTGGACGAAGGCAACTGATCCGGCAACTGCTGATCGAGAGTTTCATGCTGGCGCTTGCGGGCGCGGGCGTCGGCTTTCTGCTGGCGGCGGGCGCGGCACGAGCCATCTCAAATTTCCAGCTTCCTCTGCCCTTCCCCGTGGTCTTCGATTTCAACGTGGATCTGCGCGTGGCAACTTTCACTCTTGGCTTGTCCGTGGTGACGGCGCTGCTGTTTGGATTGGTTCCAGCTCTGCGCGCTTCACGGCCCGACCTGGTGGGAGCGCTGAAGGATGGGCCGGCTCTCTTTGGGCGTGTAGGACGTTCGGGCCTGCGCAATACGCTGGTGGTTGTGCAGGTCGCGCTGTCGCTTGTGCTGCTCACGACTGCGGGTCTTTTTCTTCGCAGCCTCGGCAATGCTTCTTCGATTGATATCGGCTTCAAACCTGACAACATCCTGATCATGTCCGTGGACCCGAAACTGCATAATTACCCGCACGACAAAACAGTGCAGTTCCTCACTCAACTTCACGATCGGGTGACCGCTCTGCCTGGAGTTCGCTCGGTGAGTTTTGTAGGCGTTGTGCCGCTGAGCATCGGCGCGACCAGTGACAACTTCGACGTGGAAGCAAACAAGGATCACCCCAAGCAGACCGTCAATGCGAACGTGAATAACGTTGGCAGCGGATATTTCTCGACTATGGGTATACCGATGCTGCGCGGGCGGGACTTCAATCTACAAACCGACGACCAACATGTGGCTATCATCAACGAAACCACGGCGGCGAACTTGTTTCCCGGCCAGGATCCGATCGGGCGGCGGATGAGCCAGGACAAGGAGTCTTACACGGTGATCGGCGTAACGCGAAACTCGAAATCGCGCACCATTGGAGAAAAGCCGACCGATGCCGTATTCGTCTTTCTCAATGCGGCGCCGGAAAAGGCGAACAGCTTTTTCGGAACTACGATCATGGTCAAGACATTTGTGAACCCGCGAGGACTGGCGCGAACGGTGCGCGAACAGATCGCTGCGCTCGATCCGAACATGGCCGTCTTCAACATGGAGACAATGCAGGAGCATGTGGATAAATCGCTGCTTCTTCCGCGCATCTCGGCGCTGCTGCTGGGGATCTTTGGGGCGGTCGGCCTTACGCTGGCGGCCATCGGACTTTACGGGGTGATGAGTTACTCGGTTCGCCGGCGGACGCGCGAAATAGGAATTCGCATGGCACTCGGCGCAAAGCCTGGGGTCGTTTTAAGAATGGTGCTTCGGCAAGGTCTCGTTTTGACCGGCGTGGGCCTCGGGGTTGGACTTGTGATTGCGTTGGTCATTGGCCGGTTCACCGCCAGCGTGCTTTATGGCACCAGCGGAACAGATCCGCTTACATTCGCCGTGGTTTCGGTGGTCCTGCTCGCGACGGCTGCGGCGGCCATCCTTGTGCCGGCATTTCGTGCGGCCCATGTGGAGCCAACGACAGCACTTCGCTACGAGTAGGTAACAGTTGAACGCGCCCGGGATTTCTGCCGCTTTGAGCCACAAAGGCCGCCTTTCCGCGAGAAAAACACCGCTTTTTGCATTCGTGATAGGTTTCGAAGCCCTGGTCCATCCCCCGCCCGCAAACTTGCCGGCCTCGCTTTCCCGCGAAGCAGAACTAACTCGATGTCGCTTTCCAACCACCGTGCAATGAATTTTCCCCGCCCTTTTGCCGATAATTACCACCACATGGCGCACACTATTCGTAGCAGAGACTGTAATGAACAGGTCGTACCGCGGCCCTCGCCACCCTTAATTTCGAGGCGAATAAATAAATTGGCGAAATTTCCACTTTTTTCCCCAACCCATATCAACTAAGTTATTTAATAATGAATAGTTTGTAAATTTTACATATTAACTAACCAGTAATCAACACCCCCGACTTTCGCCCCATTCCGAGCCCAACAAGCCGCTCTTAGCCCCGAACTACAGCCCCCGTCGTGCGCTCCTTCCCCACTCCCTGGTCCCTAGTCCCCCGTTCCCTGTTCAAACCTGCGCCCTTTCCTATATCGTCAATCATCATGAAAGCACCCGCTCGCATTACCTTTTCGTTGCTCATTGCCCTGGCCTCATTAGCCATCAATTGCCCTGCATCGGCCCAGGAGACGCGCCCTGCCGCGCAACCCCCCGCGTCTGGCACAGAGCAGCATAAAGACGGCGACAAGGAGATTCCCGTACCGCCCGAAAAGCCTGTGGCGAGCCATCACGAACTGTCGCTGAGCGGCAAGACCCTGAAGTACACCGCTACCGCCGGCACGCTCATAATTCGCGACGAAGACGACAAGCCCTACGGCAGCATCTTCTATGTTTCCTATACCTTGGACGGCGTCGAAGCCCGGACGCGGCCGGTTAGTTTTCTGTATAACGGCGGCCCGGGATCAGCCTCCCTATGGCTGCACATGGGCTCGTTTTCGCCGGTACGCATCGTAACCGACAGCCCCAACCCCACGGCTGGGCCGCCTTTCAAGCTGGTGCCAAACGAGTATTCGCTGCTTGACAAGACCGACCTGGTCTTCGTCGACGCGCCTCTCACCGGCTACTCCCGGGCTGTAGGCAAGGCCACACCCAAGGACTTCACGGGCGTCGACCAAGACCTCCGCGCCTTCGACCGCTTCATCCTCCGCTTCCTCACCGTGAACCAACGCTGGAACTCGCCCAAGTTCCTCATCGGAGAGTCGTATGGGACCACACGCTCGGCCGCTTTGGCCGACATGCTGGGCAACGACGGCGTGCAATTGAACGGAGTGGTCCTCATTTCCTCCATCCTCAACTACAACATTCGCGCCGGCGGCTACGACGCACTGTTTGTCTCAAACCTGCCCAGTTATGCGGCCGCGGCCTGGTACTTTAACAAGATCCCCAACAAGCCGGCCGACATTGCTGCGTGGGTAGAACAGGCGCGCGCCTTCGCCTCGGGGCCCTATGCGCAGGCCCTTTTTGCCGGGCACAATCTGCCCGCCGCGCAACTGGATTCGGTGGCCAAGGAAGTCAGCCGTCTGACCGGCCTGAGCGTGGACTATGTGAAAGAGGCCAACCTGCGCATTTCTCCCACGAGATTTCGCAAGGAAGTTCTGCGCGAAGACCGCAAGACTTTGGGCCGCTATGACATGCGCTTTGAAGGAGTGGACCTGGACGCCGCCGGCGAAGCGCCCAGCTATGACGCCTCCGACACGGGCATCGTCGGCGCTTTTGTCGCCTCCCTGCACGACTACCTGGAACGGGAGCTGAAATACGAGACCACAGACTCCTACCGGCCCAGCTCCAACTCCATCGGCCAATGGGACTGGAAACACCGCCCCACCAGCGGCGGCCCCGGCATGTTCGGCCCCGGCGCGGAGCAGGCTCAGCCCTACGTGGCTGCGGATCTCGCCAGCGCCATCCGCAAGAATCCGCACCTGAAGGTGTTTTCGGCCAACGGCTACTTCGACCTGGCCACGCCGTTCTTCGCCACCGAGTACGATTTGTCGCACATGGATCTCGACCCCACCCTGCGTGGCAACGTGCAGTTTGGCTACTATCCCTCGGGGCACATGATCTACCTGAACCTCGACGCCCTGCGCCAGTTGAAAGACGATCTCGCGGGGTTCATCGACAAGGCAACGAAATAGCCGGGATCGAGCGCGAAGAAAATTCGGCCCCAAAACTTAAGAAGCGGACAGCCGGCTTCGGGAGTGGAAGGACTTCCCGGAACCGGCTGCCCGCTGGACCCTGGACCGGGTCTAGGTGGTATCGTTAGTTTAGACCTATTGCGACGGAATGCAAGCCTTTTTTGGCACATAATTCCCATTTCGTGACCACAGTCACAGGACCCTGCTGTATAGCTCCCAAATCGTTGACTTGAGGGGCTGCAATTGATACAAAAAGGTGTCCACCTAAGAAAATGTTCCACCTGCGAAAGAACCTGAACTGACTATCTGAAGCACCGGTACCAGCATGCAAGAAATCCTTCAACAAGTCGAAACCTTACTGCTCGGCGCCGTGCCCACGGTCCTGCTTTTCATTGTGCTGGTGCTGGCCTACCAGTTCCTGGTACAGGCCCCGTTGACCGCCACGCTGAAAGAGCGCCGTGCCCGCACGGATGGCGCCGTCGAAGAGGCGCATAAGGCTATCGCCAGGGCAGAAGCCCGGGCGGTCGAGTACGCCCTTAAGCTTCGCCAGGCGCGCGCCGAAGTTTACAAGGTGCGCGAACAGCGTATCAAGAAGTGGAACGCCGAGCGCGACGCCGCATTGAACTCTGCGCGCAAGGCTGCCGGTTTCAAGGTGAGCCAGGCCAAGGCAGAGCTCGATGCCGAGGCCGCCATTGCAAGACAGACCATTCAGGCTTCCGCCGGGGATTTGGCCAATCAGGTGGTTCGCGCGGTGCTGCCGCTGGCCGTCGGGAGTTCCCGTTGAGACATTCTATGTTGCATTCGCGTTTTTCCGTCCGGATTTTCCGGCTTGTATCTTTAGCTGTCCTGGCCATCGGAGTGACGGTTGTGCCCCTGAAACTGGCAGCACAAGAGCCCGCTTCCGCGGTTGAGACTCAGCCGGCCGCCGCATCTACCCAGACGGCCAAGCCCGAGCCCGCCAAATCGGAAGAGGAAGACAACAACGTTTACCGGCATACTGCGCTGGTCGAGTCGGTGGCCAAGGCGCTTCATCTCCCGGTCGAAACCACAGCGCGCGGCCTGGAGTTCATCAACTTCGCCATCATTGCGCTGGCCATCGTCATCCCGCTTTTCAAGTTTTTACCCAAGTTCATCCGCAAGCGCTCCCAGACTCTGACCGAAAACATCGAGTCGGCCCGCAAGGTGAGCGAAGATGCCAACACGCGGCTGAGCGCTGTCGAGGCCAAACTCTCGCACCTTGACGACGAGATTGCCAAATTCCGCTCCGAGGTGGAGCAGGAGATGGGGCAGGATGAGGTGCGCATCAAGGCCACTTTGCAAGAGGAGAGCGCCCGCATTGTTGCCGCCGCCGAGCAGGAGATCGCTTCCGCCGCAGCCCAGGCGCGTCGCGGACTCAAGCACTATGCCGCCGATCTGGCCATCGAGCAGGCCGCAAAGCAACTGGTACTTACGCCGGAGATCGACCGGGCGGTGATCGCAGAATTTGTGAGCGGCGTGGCCAGGAAGGGGCAGAACTAGATGGCAGCCTTTGTCGCACGTTACGCCCGCGCTTTTGCCGATGTGGTTACCTCCGCCCACCTGGATACTGCATCGATTGACAGGCAACTGAGCGACTTTCTTTCCACCTGCGACGGCAGCCCGGAATTGCGCGAGTTCTTTGTGAATCCCGCCATTCCCGCCCCGCAAAAGGTGGCGATTCTGGACAAATTGAACGGCAAGCTGGGGCTGCAGAAGGAACTGCGCAACCTCCTGGCCGTGCTCATCGACAACGATCGCATCGGCCATGTGCGCGAAGTGGCTGAAGCCTATCGCGCCGAGTTGCAGGAGCGGCTCGGCATCCACCAGGCAGAGGTTGTGACCGCCCGCGAGTTGGGCGACAAAGAGCGAAGCGCGCTGGTGGCCGAGATTGGCAAACTGGCCGGCTCCCGTGTGGAGGCGAGCTTCAAGCTGGACAAGACGATCCTGGGCGGCACGGTCGTCCGCATCGGTTCCACGGTCTATGACGGTTCGGTACGCGGCCGGCTGCAGCGGTTGAGGGAAGCACTGATCCAGTGAACAGTGGTCAGTGAACAGTGGTTGGAAGTAACGTTTCGCTTCAGGGGATCAGCATTAAGTGACCGGTAGTAAGTGAACAGCAACAGTTGCTCGCCAAGAGCCTTACTGACCACTGTCCACTGTTCACTGCTCTTAAAGGACAGAAATGGCTCAGATCAAGGCAGACGAGATTACGCAACTCCTTCGCGAACAGATCGCGAATTACGATTCGAAGGTCCAGGTCGACGAAGTCGGGACCATCACATCGCTGGGCGACGGCATTGCCCGCCTCCATGGGCTGGACA
>OCTA010005556.1_pt1 | contig 10877 bp, 14 predicted proteins | sample 1538991 | NCBI WGS metagenome assembly OCTA01 (sample SAMEA3539302, study PRJEB22396) | soil metagenome | biome: tundra; feature: field; material: soil | place: USA | collected 2010-05 | depth 0.15 m | reverse complement strand
CGTGACGGACACCGGCCGCCGCGAGAACGTGACCAGGCCGCCAGCCGGTCCGGCCGCCCCGGGCCGGTAGCTCACGTGCCGGAACGAGGGCATCCGCCGGGCCAGCAGCCGCAGATGCCAGTAGCTGAAGACCTCCTGGAAACACACGACGTCGGCTCTGCCCGCCTCAAACTCGGTGCCGATCACCGTGTAGCGCGCGGCCAGGTCCGAGCCAAGGATGTGGAGTCCCCACGTGTTGAGGGATGCGACGGTCAAGTGACCTGCCAGTTGTTCCGTCATGGCGATGACCATACCGGCCGAGGGCCTACAAGGGACCTGCCGCCGACCCGGACGGCGCGTATGTCCCACCGGAGTCAGGCATGCCATCGCGGCCGAGAATGCGCCGCAGGAACTTAGCCCCTAGGGCGTGTCCCGTTGATCACCGTCCGGTGATCAGCCCAGCGGCCGCCCCGCTGCTGCGGGCCGGACGGCAGGAACACCCGCAGGTGCTCCCATTCCTCATCGGTCACGTCATGGCGATTCAGGCGATCAAGCACCGTACTGGTCTACACGGCCCCGCTTCGAAGATCCACGGGACACGCCCTAGAGGGCTCAGGCGCCCGCCTTCACCTGCTCGGCGAACGCCTGCCACGTGTCCGCGGCGAAGGCTAGCCGCGGCCCTTCCGGGTCCTGGCTGTCACGGACCGCCACAGCCGGACCAGCGGCCGCGACCTCGATGCAGGTTCCGCCGTTATCGCCGCTGTAGCTGCTCTTGCGCCACACGGCACCGGTCACGTCCATTGTTCCTCGGCTACTCTCCTGATCAAGTCGCGGGACGCCGCCCACGGCAGGGCCTCCGCTCGGAGTCTATCGAAACGAAGAGCGACATGAGCCGCCACCGAGGGGCTGTCCGTGACCTGCCCCTCCGCCGCCGTCTCCAGGTAGACCATGGGCGGCTTGCCATCAAGATCCGCGATCACGAAGTGGCCGAGCAGCCCTGCGTGCGCGCCGGCCGCCTGAATGACCTGGATCAGGGTCTTTGGGTGCTCGGCTAGGTCCGCCAGCCGGTAAAGCTGGCTCCGCATGACCTTGTTCCCGCCGATCGCCCGGTGCAGCACGCCCTCATCCAGGACACACCACAGCTGCGGTGCGCCTGCTCGCTCCAACACCGCCTGCCTCGCCAGCCGCGCGGCCACCTGCTCGTCTAGGTCATCCAGGTTTCCATCGGGACGCGCGGCGAGGATCGCCCGCGCGTAATCCTCGGTCTGCAACAGCCCGGGCACGACGAGCGGCTCGTACCAGCGCAGCGCGGTCGCCTCGGCTTCGATGTCCGCCCACTCCTGAAACCAGCCGTAGGCGCGCTGCTTGAGGCTCTTCTTCAGGTGGCTCCACAGCCGGGTCAGCGCTCCCTGCGTGGCCAACTCGGGTATCGCGTCGAGCCGGGGCGGGAAATCCTCGGCGGGCGGCCGATCTCCCGTTTCGATCTTGCTGATCACGTCGTGCGAGACATTGGCCCGGGGAGCAAGATCTTTTTGCGACATGCCCGCCCGGGTCCGGTAATAGCGAAGCTCCGCGCCGAACACGCCCGCAGGCGTCCCGGCCCGATCGGCATCTGATCGGCATCCTTTCGGGAAGGGCGACCTCAGGCCGGCAATCAGTGGGCATCCAGACCGATTCTGTTCCCAAGGTAGCCCTCGCCAGCCAGGCTGTGAAACACAAATACCGGCCACGGGAGAGACAAGTGACCACGACAGCCGCGGCGGCAGCCACCCACCGCTACACCGGCACCTTCCCCGCTGACCCCGCCCAGGTCAGGCACGCTCGGGCTGCGCTCGCCGCCCTGCTCCACGACCACCCGCGCGCCTCCGACGCGATCCTGGTCGCCTCGGAGTTCTTCTTTCCACGGTTCAGATCTGTCTCACCAAAGTTCGCTCTGATGAGCAGGACGAAGTGTCTTCGGCAGGATGGAAGCCAGGTCACCAGGCCGATGCTCGGTCTCATCGCGGCGCATCCTTACTGGCGGGCTGCGGAAGCGGACCTACGGGCCTCAGCGCCCCTCCCACATCCTCCTCGTCGATGCCTTTCGCGTTCACCACTGATCCGGGATGTCTCATGAGACACACGGATCGTGGAGAAGAGTTTGCCACCAACTCCGTTGTGCACAGCGCCTCCCGCGACGGCGGCGACTTCACCCTCCGCGCCGAAGTCCACCCGGACTACCTCCGGATCGAAGTAGCAGACGCCGGAGGCCCATGGCCCGGCGGCCCGCGCGATGACGGCCGCCCGCACGGATTGGACATCGTGGAAGCCATCGCCGGCCCGCACCACTGGGGCATGGACAAGGACCCCGACGGGCGCATCGCCTGGGCCGAGCTCGACAAATGAGAAGCGCATGACCATCCTGCCTTCTCCCGAGGAAGCCTCACGGGTCACCCGCTTCCTCCAAGACCACCCGCGCTGGTCCGCCTACTGGGACAAGCGCCACGGCGTATGGCGCGTCGCCGAGGACGACCCCGACTCCGACCTCTACGCCGAAAGCAGCGACGCAGACACCGTTATCGGCTACATCACCGCCCACGACTGAGGCAGGGTTCGTACCGGCCCTACCTGCCGCACCAGCTGCTAAAGGCTTAAACGTCTGTGACCATCTTGACGGGCTGGCCGGTAACCGAGGCTACGACCTGGAAATCACGATCATCGCACAGCACGATGAGGCGCTCGCGTTCGGCGGTCGCGGCGATAAGCAGGTCAACGGGCCCGGCAGAGCGGTGCTTGCCGACCTCGGTCAGCCGCTGCTGGACCTCATCCGCCCGGTCATAGGCTCGTTCGTTCATCGTCACCCAGCCGAACAACTCGCGCAGCAGACGCCGCTTCTCCAGCCGGTCCGCCAGGGATCGCGCCGAGTACAGAAACTCCAGCTCCACGACGGGGCAGATGGCGATGACGCCGGCGGTGAGCTGATCCGACCACGCCTGCCGCAGCTTGTCCTGCAGGATCCGGAACAGGCCGGATGTGTCGATCAGGTACAGGGCGGGGCTCACCTGCGGTACGTCGTCTTACTGCCGAGGAACTCATCGAAGTCGCCGCTATCGGCCATCTCGCCGAGCCTGGCTAGGGCGCGTAGCCGCACCAGTCGCTGACCGACCTCGCGGAGGGCGGCGTTCACCGTGTCCTTCTTCGTCTTGGTGCCAAGTACCTCGGCCGCAGTGGTCAGTGCTTCCTCATCGATCTCGACAGGCGTCTTCACCATGCCCATCCGAATGACCCCCATCGAAACCTAGATATCGTAGATATCTAACCAGGATATCCTAAAGACATGGCTAGCGTGACCTAGGGTCCGCCGGATCTTCACTTGTCCCTGCCGAGCAGTCCGAATGGGACCCGCCGGCTTGGCCGTAAGCTGAACATATGGCATACGAGCGGATCACTGTGGACCCGAACCGGATGCGCGGGCTGCCCTGCATCCGGGACACACGTGTGACCGTAAGTGCAGTCCTCGGCCAGCTCGCAGCAGGCCGCAGCGTCGAAGACGTGCTCGACGATTACCCATATCTGGAACGCGCCGACGTTCTGGCTGCTCTGGAGTTCGCGGCTGCAGCAGTCCAGGAACGCGAACTGGCCGCTCGCCATGCCGGCTTAGATGCCGTGCGGCTCTTGGTTGACGCGAACCTGTCTCCCAGGGTTGCCGCTCATCTGAGCAGTGTGGGATTTGAGGCCGTTCATGTCGCTGACGTGGGCCTGCTGACTGCTGCCGATGATGTCATCCAAGCATCCGTCGCCGCTCGATGAGGAGCAGGAGTTCGCGGACGCATCTTCCTACCAGGTCCGCGATGAGCTGGCCGGGCTGATCGAGCGGGACCTGCTCGCTCGCCGTTACGTGCGGCTAGGTCGAGGATTCGTTGCCGATGTCAGTCGGTCAGATCCGGCTAGCCTGAGTGCGGCGGTTCGTCCTGGCCTTCGCTAATCAGGTGCTCACGATCAGGAGCGATGAGAGTGACCGTCGGGAAATAGGTGCGGTATCGGGCCACGTCCCGGGTCAAAAGCCGGTACCGGCGGACCGCAGCATGCGCGCCGATATAGAAGTCCGGGAGCGGGGATCGCTTCTGGCCGCCCCGCCTGCGGTAGGCCAGGAACGCCTTGCCCGCCACGAAGGCCGCCTCGTACGGTAGCGCCTCGCGCCGGAAGTCATCAGCGGGAACGGCGTCATCGAGGTCCTCGATCCGATCGAATCCCGTCGAGACTTCGGCATACACGATCGGGTTGATCACCAGCAGGCCGTCATCCCGCGCCTGGGCGAGAGCCTCGGCGGACCACTCGGCCCAGGCGGGATCCTCGGTCACGATGTCGAGTACGACGCTGGAGTCCACCATGGTGACCGGCCGCCCGGCGGTGGCAAGGGACGGGTGAGCTTGCGGCTCATTCGTCACGGAGCAACTCCAGGAGCTGATCCGTACTCAAAGAGGTGGTCGCCCGTCCCCGCATCCGGCGTACGAGCCGCTGCCCGCGGGTCGGGCTTGCCTCGACCCGTACGATGCGCAAGTTGTTGCCGTCTTCGATAACGTCCACCTCGTCACCCTCGTGCAGCCCGTATTGCTCGCGGAGGTGAGCAGGGATAGTCACCTGGCCCTTGCTGTTAAGTCGCACCCCGTCGCCTCCTGACACGTAATACTTGTCATACATCCTACGCTTCCCCGGCCCGTGATCCGCGGCGGCCCTTCCAGAGCGGCGCTGCGGAGCGAAGCAGGGAATCACGAAAGACGCACCACCGCCCGTTCGGTATCAATGGAATTTCACCGGGCCAGAATGTCGGAGCGCGTGTGATTACTCTGGGTGCGTTGACATCCTCCCCCGCCTGAAGGCCGGGGGATTCCAGCTACTACCCCGATGGGAGCAGCAGGTGAGGTTCGCGGTTCACGGGCCGGGCAATCCCGTCGCCTCCCCGCGCAGTCACGGCGTGCCCCGCCGCGATGTTGATGGCCGCGTTCACGTCCGCGTGGCAGGCGAAACCGCAGGCAGTGCACCGGAACACGGCTTGGCTCTCACGCGAGTCCCGGTCCACCTGCCCGCACGCCGAGCACCGCTGGCTCGTGAACGCGGGTTTGATCTTCTCTACCCGGCCCGGGGCTTTGTCCTCCAGCCGGCGCACCAGCAGGCCTCAACCCGAACCCAGGATGCCCCGGTTCAGCCCGGCCTTGGCGCGGACGTTCCGGCCCGGTTTCTCCCGCGTGCCTTTCGCGGATCTCGTCATGTTCTTGATCTGGAGGTCTTCGACCCGGATCGTGTCGAATCTGCGCGCCAGGCCGGTGGATACCTTCTCGGCCCAGTCCTTGCGCCGGTCGGTCTCGCGGGCCTTCAGCCGGGCGATCGCGTGCTTGACCCGGCCGCGGCGGTTCGAGCCCCGCTTCGCGCGGGCGAGCTTGCGCTCCAGCCGCCGGAGGCGCCGACGTTCCCGCACCGTCAGGCCAGGGGAGTGCAGCAGGTCTCTGGTGGACAGCGTCGCGCTGACGGCCACGCCCCGGTCGATGCCCACCACATGGCCGTTGCCGGGCGCCGGGATCGGATCGGGAATGGCCGCGAAGGAGATATGCCAGCGGCCCGAGCGGTCCATGGTTACCCGGTAGGACTTCGCGCCTTCGGGCACGGCGCGGGACCAGCGGAACCGCGCCCACCCGGCTTTGGGCACCCAGACCTGGCCGACCTTACGGGACACGCGCCGCACATCCCACTGCCGCCCGCGCCGCCCGACGATCCGGAATCCCTCATTCCGCCCGGCCTTGCGCCACGACGGCCGCCCGGCCGGGTTCTGCGGGTCGAAGAACGCCGCCATCGCCTGGGTGAAGTCGCGCAGCGCCTGCTGCTGGACCGTCTGGGAGCCGGCGGCCAGCCACGGGTGCTCGGCCCGTGCCTGGGTGAGCTGCCGGCACTGCTCCAGGTAGCCCGGGGCGCTCGCCCGGCCCGGGTGCCAGTGGGAGTGCTGCTCGACGGCCAGGTTCTCGCGCGTCCGGGCGTGGCCGCAGTGGTCCTGCAGCACCGCTTCCTGGGCGGGCGTGGGGATGAGCCGGTACCGGGACATACGAACACACTAGCGAACACCACTGACATTTCCGGGGAGGTGAAGCGGCGTCTCCTCCCCGGCCTGAAGGCCGAGGTCTCCACGCCGCGATCCTGATGACCGAAGTGGCTCAAGGGGAGCAGCCGTCGCCGCTTGACCAGGCGCAGGAGTTCGCGGTCGCGTCCTCCTATCAGGTACGGGACGAGCTGGCCGGGTTGATCGAGCGGGACCTGCTGGGGCCGTGGGACGGGGAGCTCGAGGTGCTCCCGCCGCGGCCGGCGGGGACGGTGCCGACGGGGAACTGCCCGAGCTGCTCACGATGCAGAACGCGGGGCGGATGTGGGCCTCGTCGATGGGACTGTCGTGCGTGGTGGCGTCCGGCGTGGACACGCTGACCGTGACCGCGTCCTGGGGCCGCTACGGCAAGGCTGAGGTACTAGACGACGCGGGTAACCCGCGGCGCAGCTGGAGCCGGGAGCCCGCCCGGTACGTGAGGCACGTGCGGTTCGGCGACGGGCCTTCCCAGCGCATCCCGCTGACCATGCCGGACGCCCGGCTTTCCGGGGTGTACCTGGCCGTTGATATCCGCCCCCGCGCGAACGGCTCGGACGCTGGTGCCCATGTGGTCGAGCTTGGCCTGGTGAACGCGCAAGATGAGCCGGCGGTCAACAAGGACGCGGCGTGGCTGTTCCAGCCGGAGCTGGCGGTCACCGCGGCCGTCGAGCAGGAGCTGGCCGTGTTCTGCCCGATCGATGATCCGCTTGAGGATTTCGCGGCGCTCGACCGTGACACCGAAGACCGGCAGCTGCGGCTGCTCTACCGGGACGAGCTCCGGCACGCTGTCGGGCGCAACATCGCGGTGCATGCTCATGTCCGCGCGGGTGAGAGGCACGCGTACCGGCTGGAGACGACCTGGCTGCCCACTTACGAGGTTCCGGCGACGATCGCGCCGCCGGCCGAGCCGGGTTCGTACCTGGCCGAGGCGGAACTGTCGATGGATGAGCTGGCCACGGTGGCGCCCGGCCGGCTCGCGGCAGGACTCGGGCCGCTGGCGGCCGGGTATGAGGCATGGCTTGACGAGCAGCCGACCCGGGTCACGGGCTTGCCTGAGGCGCTGCGGGAGACGGCGGAGACGGCCATCTTCACCGCGCTGCAGTGCGCCGGCCGGATCCGGGCCGGGATCGAGCTCCTCACTTCGCCTTCCGCTCCCGGGCACGCGGTGGCGCTGGAAGCGTTCCGGTTTGCCAACCAGGCGATGGCACTGCAGCGGCGGCACACCACCATCGCCGCGATGCGGGAAGCCGGCGGGCTGAGCTATGCCGAAGCGGCCGAGGCGGTACGGGAGCAGGGCGCGCGGGTGGCCTCGTGGCGGCCATTCCAGCTCGCGTTCGTCCTGCTGAACCTGCCCGCCCTCACCGATCCCGCGCATCCCGACCGAGTCACCGACGGCCGTAAAGCCCTGGTGGACCTCCTGTTCTTCCCGGCCGGTGGCGGGAAGACCGAGGCCTACCTCGGGCTGGCCGCTTACACGTTCGCGATCCGGCGGCTGCAAGGTGTCGTCGGCACAGGAACGTCGGCCCGCAGCGGCGAATGCGGGGTCGCGGTGCTGATGCGATACACGCTGCGGCTGCTTACCGCGCAGCAGTTCCAGCGGGCGGCGGCGCTGGTGTGCGCGGCGGAGGTGCTGCGGCGTGCGGCGGTCGATGGCGGCGACCCGCGGTGGGGGGCCGAGCCGTTCCGTATCGGGCTATGGGTCGGCGGTGCGGTGTCGCCGAACTGGTATGACATCGCAGCGGAGCAGATCTCTGACGTCCGCGACGCGCCGTCCTCTAAGCGCACCGGGGTGCTGCAGACGCTGGCCTGCCCGTGGTGCGGGACCAAGCTGCTGGCGCAGCGGGACCTGCGCCCGGACGATGACCGTCGGCGGATCCTGCTCTACTGCCCGTCCGGCGAGGGACCGGTCCCATGCCCGTTCTCCGAGATGAAGTCGCCCGGGGAGGGGCTGCCGATCCTGACCGTGGACGAGGAGATCTACCGCTGCCTGCCCAGTCTGGTCATCGCCACCGTGGACAAGCTTGCGCAGCTGCCCTGGCACGGGTATGCGGGCATGCTGTTCGGCCGGGTGAGCACACACTGCCCGCGGCACGGGTACCGGCACGACGATCTTGATGAACGCACGGGCTGCAGGCAGCGGCATAACGAGAGCCGCCTATCCAGGTTGCCCGCGGTGACCAGCCAGCCGGTCACCCGGCTGCGTCCGCCGGACCTGATCATCCAGGACGAGCTGCACCTGATCTCGGGCGCGCTCGGCACGACCGTAGGGCTGTTCGAGGCCGCCGTCGATGAGCTGTGCCGCTGGCGGGTCGGGAACGCGGCGACCGGTCCCAAGATCGTCGCCTCCACGGCGACCACCAAACGGGCCCCGGAACAGGTGCGCGGAGTCTTCGCCCGGGGACTTGCGGTGTTCCCGCCGCCGGTGCTCGACATCACGGATACGTTCTTTTCCCGGCAGGTGCCGGTGACCCCGGAGACGACCGGGCGGCGTTACCTCGGCATCTGCGCCCACGGGGTTCGGCTGAAGTCGGCCGAGATCCGGCTGGCCGAGATCTTGCTGATCGCCGGTGCGCCGCCTGGGCCCCTCGGCCTTGCGCGCGGTTGTCGATCACGCCTGCGAGGCATGGCCGCGCGACGCCATCCTGCGCGCGACGCCGGGTGCCGAGACCGTGCTCGACGCGCTGACCGGGGTGGACCGCCCGGCGGGCCTGACGTACCTCACCGGCCTGGCCGCCGGATACTCCCAGCGGCGGCCGAGGTCAGCGTGGACACGGTGTGGAGCGGCCCGGCCTCCCACCATGTGCCGGTGCGGGCCGCCGCCGCCGTCGTCCTCGCCGACGTCGTGCGTGAAGCCGGGTGCGAACTGCTGCTGATGACCTACTCCGCTCAGCCCTACCAGCCGCTCAGTGATGCCCTGGGCGCGGCCCTGAGCCGCGGCGTCGCGGTCAGCGTCGTGGTGGAGACGCTGCAAGGCGCGGGCAGTGCCCTGTCCGGCGACGAGCCCTACCGTGCCTTCGCCGGCGTTCCCGGCCTTGAGCTCTGGCACTGGCCACGTCGCAGCGGACCGAGCCGGGCGCGAAGATGCACGCCAAGCTGGCCGTCGCCGACCGCCGCGTCCTGCTGGTCACCAGCGCCAACCTCACCCAGTCCGGCGTCGCCAAGAACATCGAAGCCGGCCTTCTCATCCGCGGCGGAACGGCACCCATACGCGCCGCCGAGCACGTCGACGCCCTCCGCTCCAGCGGCACCCTGACCCGCCTGAATTGAGGTGCGCCCCTGACCGCCCGCTGCTGGCTACCCGAGCACGTCGTCGGCCGAAAAGACCTTAGCCGGGAATCCTTGTTCGGCCGCTCCGCTGCGGGTCCAGAACATCAACTGGAGATCGTCACTCGGCTCCGGGATGTGTGCGGTCTTCCGGTGCAGCTCAGTCAGGTCGCGGCCGGTCAGCGGGGTAGCCTGCCAACGGCATTCGCCTAGTAGGGCGGTCTTGTCGCCGATCAAGCCGAGAACGTCGATTTCGGCTGTCTCATCTTCCCACCACCGGCCGATGACCATGTCCGGAGGAAGGAGCCGGTCACGCACGAGCCGTGTGGCATGTTCGCGGCATGCACTCTCAAACACTCGTCCGATGTGCTGCTGGAGGCGCTGCTCAGTCCTGCGTCGCACGGCGCCGCCTTGGCCGCCTTCGATAAGGTCAACGTCGTCGCGGAGCACGCCGAACCAGAAGGCCAGGTAGGTGTCGGCGATTTCGTAGAGCGGGTCGGCCGTGGTGTGGCCAACGGGAACCACCCGTCGCACGTAACCGGCTCGCCGCAGCCGTTCCAGCGTGTAGTCGATGCGCTGCTGGGCGCGACCTGCGATGCGCGACCGGCGGCGCGCCCCGTAGCCGATCGCGGTCAGAACCCGTTCATACCCTCCGCGCCAGTCCAGATCCTCGCCGAGGATGTCCATCGCGTCACGGACGAGGATCCCGGCTGGCTCGTAGGCAAGGCGGCGAAGGTTGTCCTCGACTGACCGGGCCTCCTCCCATTTATCCAGGTGAAGGGGGTAACCTCCGCACACGGAATATGCGGTGATGAAATCAGCCGCCGGGATCGAGGGCAGGAACGAGCGTGCCTCAGGAGCGGAGAATGGATCGAGCCGGCACTCCAGCGCTGCTCTGCGGTGCAGTCCACCTTGGGCACCAAGCATCTGCTCCATGACGCTCACTGCTGATCCGGTGAGGACCAGCATCAGCCGCTGGCCGCGCACCCGGTTCTCCCAGACCGCGGAGACGAGGTCAGCGAAGTCATGCTGCGAACTCAGCAACCGTGGCGCCTCATCGATCACCACGAGCAGCGGCTCGGTCTCCGCGAGCCGGACCAGGAAGCGAAGCGCGGCTTCCCAATCGCGGAATGGTCCTGCTAGCAGGTCGTCGACCGCACCGCCAAGCTGCTCACGTATCCGTTCGGTTAGCCGGAAGAGCTGCCGCTCCGCGCTGTCCTGGCGGGTGGCGGTAAAGTACACGGTTCGTTTGCCCTCGGCGAAATGGGTCAGCATGAAGGTCTTGCCGACACGGCGCCGTCCCCAGACCACGGCAAGCTGCGGAGCGCCGGACTGCGCCCGCTGCCAGGCGCTGTGGAGGTCCGCAAGTTCACGATCACGGCCGATGAGTTGCTGCACGTAACCATAGTACAAACAGTTTGTAGTACAAACAGTTTGTAGTCCACGCCGGCCCGGGCGACCTGGATGAGGTCGACGCCGTTCATCGCGAGGTCTTCCTGGTGACCGCCGAAGCGCGGATGGGCCCAGT
>OCTA010005555.1_pt1 | contig 10880 bp, 6 predicted proteins | sample 1538991 | NCBI WGS metagenome assembly OCTA01 (sample SAMEA3539302, study PRJEB22396) | soil metagenome | biome: tundra; feature: field; material: soil | place: USA | collected 2010-05 | depth 0.15 m | reverse complement strand
AGGAGCATTAGATCACAAGAGAGACAGCGGGGCCGGGGGCCCCGCGCAGACCACGGGTCTGCCCCACAGACACAGCCTGCCTACACAAACATATGTGAGTCATCGGCGTCTAATGTTCTTATGGAAACCCTTTGGATGGACCTGAAGCATGCGTTCCGCATGCTGAGGCAGAGTCCCGGCTTTACGGCCACAGCGATATCGGCGCTGGCGCTGGGGATTGGCGCCAATACCGCGATTTTTTCGGTGGTCAATACGGTTCTGCTCAAGCCGCTGGCCTTTCCCGAGCCGGAGCGCATCGTGGTACTGGAGACATCATCTTCACAGGGCAGCGGGCCGGGCGCCTCGGTGCCCAAGTACAACGCCTGGCGGCGGCAAACCCAGGTGCTCGAAGACGTCAGCGCCTACGACCCTGGCGGGCCGGGACTGAATCTCGGCGGCGGCGACCATCCCGAGCAGCTTAAGGGCATCCACGTTTCGTACGAATTCTTTCATCTTTTCGGCGCGCAGGCCGTCGTCGGGCGCACTTTCACCGCTGGCGAAGACCGGCCGCGCGGCGGCAACGTAATTGTGCTTTCGAACGGGCTTTGGCGGCGGCGATTCGGCTCCGACCCCGGCATTGTGGGCAAGGCGCTCACGCTCGGCGGCGAATCCTACACCGTGATCGGCGTGCTCGCGCGCGGCTTCACCTTCGATCCGATGCCGGACGTGTATCTCCCGTTCCAGGCCGATCCGGAGAGCACCAATCAGGGCCACTTCTTCCAGGCCGCGGCGCGGCTGAAGCCGGGCGTTTCGCTGAGCGCCGCGCAAGCCGCCCTGAAGCTGACGGGCGAGGAGTTCAAACGCCGGTATCCCGGGGCCATGGGACCCACCAACAGCTTCACGGCGGAGCCTATGCAACAGCTTCTGGTGAGCAACGTGCGCACCGCGCTTTTCGTGCTGCTGGGCGCGGTCGGATGCGTGCTGTTGATCGCCTGCGCGAACGTGGCCAGCCTGCTGCTGGCGCGCGCCACCGGCCGCGCGCGCGAGATCGCCATCCGCTCGGCCATCGGCGCAGACCGCGCCCGCATCGTCCGGCAATTGCTGACGGAGAGCGTGCTGCTTTCGATGATCGGTGGGGCGCTGGGGCTGGTCGTCGGCGCGCTGGGTGTGCGGGCGCTGCTGGCGGTGAACCCAGGCAATATTCCGCGTATCGGTCCGGACGGCTCCGCGGTGACCCTCGATTGGACCGTCATGGGCTTCACGCTGCTGCTGTCGCTGGTCACCGGTATCCTTTTCGGGCTGGTTCCGGCGATGCAGGCTTCGCGAGCGGATCTGAACATTACGCTTAAGGAAACTGGCGCGCGGGCCGGCTCGGGCTTGCGCCAGAACAAGATGCGCGGGCTGCTGGTGATGGCGGAGATGGCTCTCGCGATTGTCTTGCTAATCGGCGCGGGGCTGCTCATCCGGACTTTCTCGGCGCTGCATAACGTGGCGCCCGGTTTCGACGCACACAATGTTCTGACGATGGATACCGCGCTCACCGGGAGCCATTTCGACCGTACGGCCGCTATCGACCTGATGACCCGCCAAGCACTGGAACGCATTCACGCCATCCCCGGCGTGGAGGCTGCGGCCGCTACGTCCTATCTGCCGCTCCAGGGTGGTTTGGGGCTGGGATTCATCATCGAAGGGCGTCCGCTAACCAACGGACCGGAGCACGGTGGGGCCGGCTGGAACTACGTGACCGCGCGCTTCTTCGACGTCTTCAAGATTCCTATCCTGCGCGGCCGCGGATTCACCGAACGGGACAATGCGGCCGGACAGCCGGTGGTGGTGATCAACCAGGCCCTGGCCAGACAGTACTGGAAAGACGGCGACCCGATTGGCCACCGGCTGATCATCGGCTCCGGGATGGGTCCCGACTTCGCGCAGCCGCCGCGGGAGATTATCGGTATCGCCGGCGATGCGCGCGATGCCGGGCTAAACAACGACCCCCAATCGGAGACGTTCGTGCCGTTGGCGCAGGTAGGCGACGCATACATGGCGCTGAACAACCGCTTCATGCCGCTGAGCTGGGTGGTGCGCACGAGGGTGGCACCTTTCTCGGTGTCGGCGCCCATACAGCGCGCGTTTCAGGATGCCGCCGATTTGCCGGCAGCGCATATCCGCAGCATGGACCAGATCGTGATCGGGTCCACCGCGCGCGACCAATTCAACACGTGGGTGCTGGGGATCTTCGCGGCGCTGGCCATCCTGCTGGCATCGATTGGCCTCTATGGGCTGATGGCTTATTCGGTGGAGCAGCGGACGTTGGAATTCGGCATCCGGCTGGCGCTGGGCGCAGATTTTCCGGCGCTGCGGAATATGATCGTGCGGCAGGCGATGACGCTGGCGGGCGCGGGGATCGTGGTGGGGCTGGCCGCGGCTTACGGACTGACGCGGTTTCTGGCCAGCCTGCTGTTCAGTGTGAAGCCGACCGATCCGGTGGTGTTCGGATCGGTGACGGTGCTATTCACCGGGGTGGCGTTTTTGGCGAGCTATCTGCCGGCGCGGCGGGCATTGCGGGTGGACCCAGTGGTGGCGCTGCGGTACGAGTAAGGGGGTCCCCTGCCGGCGGCCGGTGCTCTGTCCCGTTTCGCACAACCGGACGGCCCACTCGTCCCGGCTGGCGTGGCGGAGATCCCCCACCTTCGCTATTAGCCGCAGGGCACCGCGGGCGGCCCGATGAGTGTACTAATGAGACCAATTGCGGCGCGCCCGCACGTTGGTCATTATTCGCAATTGTCCGGCATTGTTGCTAGCGAGGTCTTCGACCTCAAACCGACGAGCCCTCGCTTGCGCGTAGTTCGTATAACGGCGCATTTATTGAAATACAAACACTGTGAATCGGAAACCAGCGATAAAGTCGGTGCGCTATTGGCGTGCAGCCTGCGAAAACACGGGTGAAAACATCCCACTTCGAGCGATCCGGTCAAATGACTGGAAGCATCCCTTCATGGGTCTTGTCGCGGGCACTCGACGTAACTGATCCACAGTGATAAACCTCGGCCGCCACGACCATGGTCCGTGCGGCAAAAGGTAGAGTGTGCTCCATTTTCAAAACTCGACACTCTTAGTTAGATACAGGTCAGTTACATCAGACGTCTAAATCGCCCGGCCCACACGTAGCATGGCGGCCGCACTACGGCGCAGGTCCGCCACTGTTTGGCGCCACACGGCCAGCAGCACGGAGCCTATCAAAATGAGGCCGCAGCAGAGGCCCGTCCACAGGCCGGCCGCTCCCCATCCGGCGCGGAAGCACAGCCACATTCCCAGCGGCAGGCCGACGAACCAGTAGAACAGCAGGTTGCACCACATCGGCGTGCGGGTGTTGCCGGTGCCGCGCAACGCGCCGGCGACTACCACCTGGCACCCGTCGAACAACTGAAACGCGGCGGCGATGGCCAGCAGCGTGACACTCATGCGGATGACGGCGGGGTCGGCGGTGTACAGGCGCGCGATCCGCTCGGGAATCGTCAAGAACGCGACTGCCGCAAAGCTCATGAACGCCACGCCGCAGGCCAGCGCGCTCCATCCGGCCCGGCCGGCGGCGGCGGGATCGCGCTGCCCGATCAAGTGTCCGACGCGCACGGCCGCGGCCGAGCTGATGCCCAACGGCACCATGAAAGTCAGGCTGGCCAGGTTGAGGGCGATCTGGTGGCCTGCCAGCGAGGCGGGGTCCAGCCGGGCAATCAAGGCGGTGGCCAATCCGAAGACCCCGATCTCCAACACGACTTGCGTGGCGACGGGGATGCCGAGTTTCAGCAGCTTGGCAAGGCCCGGCCAATCCGGCGCCAGCGGGACGTGAAACAATCCCGAGCGCCGTGCGCGATCGTAATAGAGCGTGTAAGAGATCAGCACAGCCACCATATAAACGCGCGCGGCGTCGGTGGCCCAGGCCGACCCATCCGTGCCCATGGCGCGGAAGCCCAAGTGGCCATAGATCAGCACCCAATTCCCAAACAGGTTGACCAGGTTCGCCGAGACGAGCGCGAACATCACCGGCTTGACCACGCCGATGCCCTGCAGGTAGCGCCGGAGCCCGAAGTACAGCATCAGCGGCAACGTGCCCCAATTCAAGATCCGGATATAGGCGGTGGCTTGCGGCAGGACCTTGGGGTTTACCCCGAAGCGCGGCAGACCGGCGGCCATGGCCGCGTTTACCATCATCAACGCGGGCGTCACCGCCGCGCACAGGTAAAGAGCGCTCCACAACGCACGATGGCAATCGGCCATCCGCCCGGCGCCGTGGGCTTGCGAGACAACCGTATCGAGACCGAGCAGCAGACAACCGCCAAACACGGCGCAGGTGACGAACAGAATGCTGCCGAGGCTCACGGCGCCGATGGCGGCGGCGCTATCCGGCAGGCGGCCCACCATGATGGTGTCGACGATGCCCATGACATTCCAGCCGATTTCGGCAATCACCAGCGGCCAGGCCAACGCCAGCAGCGGCCGCCACTCGTGCCGGATGTTTTCGAGAGCGGACATCTACTTAGGATCACACACCGCGGGGCGCGCTTCGGTCGCCGAAACCCCGCCCGTTCAGGGCCCGGGCTAACCGAAGCTCGCTCCCATAGTCTAACTATCGTATAGTATGCCTAAGGATCGCATGCCAGACCTTCTCCGCAAACTCCGCTTCTTCCTTCATCGCGACCGTCTCGAGCAAGACCTTGCCGAGGAGATCCGCCACCACCTCGCCATGAAATCCGTCCAGGTGGACGATTCCGCCGCTGCCCATCGCCAGTTCGGAAACGCGACAGCGCTGCAGGAGGACAGCCGCGCCATGTGGACATGGACTTTTTGGGAACAATTCGTGCAGGACTTGCGCTACGGCCTGCGCATGATGACCGCCAATCCGTTATTTACGGCCATGGCCGCGCTGTCCCTGGCGCTGGGCATCGGCGCGAATACCGCCATCTACGGCTTCCTGGACTCCATCGTGATGCGCGCCCTCCCGGTGCAGCATCCCGAACAACTAACAGTAATCCACTGGCAGTCCAAGGATCAGCCGGCGGTCATCGAAAGCATGAGCGGTACCCGCCACAAGGATGCGCGCAATGGCGTCAACAGCCCCAACTATCCTTATGCGGCTTTCGATCTCTTTCGCGCCGACGGCGATGTCTTCTCGAACCTGTTCGCTTATGCCTGGGGCGGCAGACCCAACACGGTCGTCGAGGGCCAGGCCGAAATCCTGGATGCCGAACTGGTGTCCGGAGGCTTTTTCGGCGGCCTTGGCGTTTATCCCGCCGCCGGCCGCCTGATCCTTGAGGATGACGATCGCTTTGGCGCTCCGCCCGTGGCCGTCATCAGCTATACGTACTGGCAACGCCGCTTCGCCTCCAGTCCGTCCGCAGTAGGGCAGTCCATCCTGATCGACGGTACGCCCTTTATTATCGCTGGAGTCTCCCCACCCGATTTCTTCGGCGTCGACCCCGGATCTGCGCCCGAGTTGACGATCCCCCTTCATGCCGGTCCATTGCTCGCTCCCAAGCCGGACGAATATCGGAAAAGGTTCCTCGACAAGAAATTCTATTGGGTCGAAATGATGGGCCGCTTGCGCCCCGGCGTAAGCATCCGCACGGCCCAAACGCGGTTGGCAGGCCAATTCCACGAGTTCGTCATCGGCACCGCCGCCACCGCAAAAGAAAAGGTTGACATGCCCGTGCTGTGGCTTGAGGAAGGCGCCTCCGGCCTGGACTCGTTACGCCGCCAGTATTCGCAGCCTGTCTACGTGCTCATGGCCATGGTCGGCCTCATCCTGGCGATCGCGTGCGCCAATATCGCCAACCTGCTCCTGGCGCGCGCCACCGGGCGCCGCCGCGAGATAGCCGTTCGGTTGAGCCTCGGCGCGGGCCGCTTCCGTGTGGTGCGGCAGTTGCTAACCGAGAGCCTGCTTCTCTCCATCCTGGGCGGGGCACTCGGCGTGCTGGTGGCGGCTTGGGGGATCCGGTCCATCACCTGGCTGCTGGCCAACGGCCGCGACAAGTTTACTTTGCACGCCGCCATCGACTGGCAGGTATTGGGTTTCACGTTCGCCCTCGCGGTCGTCTGCGGGCTGCTCTTCGGCTTGGCGCCCGCCTTGCAGGGCACCCGCGTCGATCTCACTCCCGCGTTGAAAGAGACCCGTGCCAGCGCGCCGCGCGGGCGGCTGCGGCATGCCGGTATTCGCATCGGCTTGAGCCACGTCTTGGTCGTGTCGCAGATCGCCATCTCCTTATTGCTGGTGGTGGCGGCCGGCTTGTTCGTCCACACTCTTTCCAACCTCCACTCCATCCAGATCGGTTTCAACCGGGAGAACGTATTGCTCTTCAATCTGAATGCCCGCCCCGCCGGATACAAAGGCGCCGCACTCGCCCGTTTCTATGGCAATCTGCGCGATCGTTTCCGCAACATCCCGGGAGTGCGGAACGTCACCTTCTCCAACTATCCACTGGCTGCCGGCTACTGGCACGAATCTTCTCTCAGCATTCCCGGCGTGGCGAAAACCAAGGGCGAGAAACTATCGACCAGCGAGATAGACGTCGACCACTCCTTCCTCACCACCATGCAGATCCCGATTCTGTTGGGCCGCGATATCGAGCAGCGCGATCTGGAATCTCCACGCGTCGCCGTGGTCAACGAGAAGTTTGCAAAGAAGTACTTCGCGGGTGAGAATCCAGTCGGGCGCCACATCGGAATTGGCAGCCCGACCAGCCCCGCGGATATCGAAATCGTCGGTATAGCCAAGACCAGCGTGTACAACTCCATCAAAGAAGATGACACGCCGCCGGTGGCCTACGTGCCTTACACCCAGGATGTCGACGGTCTGGGACAGGTGGTATTCGAACTGCGCGCCGCCAACGACCCTCTGGCGCTCGTCAGCACCGTCCGGCAGATCGTGCGCCAGGCCAGCCCCGCCGTTCCCGTTTCCGACGTCAGCACGCAATCGCGCATAATCGATCAGACCATCAGCCAGGAGCGCACCTTTGCCGGACTTTGCGGCTGCTTCGCCGTCCTCGCGCTGCTCATCGCCTGCATCGGCCTCTACGGCAGCGTGGCATACTCCGTCGCGCGCCGCACCAGCGAAATCGGAATCCGCATGGCTCTCGGCGCGGAAAGCCGCCGCATCGTGTGGATGGTAATGCGCGAAGTCGTCACCTTGGCCGCGGTAGGTCTCGGCATCGGGCTGGCAGTCGCCTACAGCCTTACGCGCTTCGTCGCCTCGTTCCTGTTCGGCATGAAACCCCACGACCCGCTGGCACTGTCGGTGTCGGTCCTGGTGCTGGCCGCCGCCGCGATCCTGGCAGGCTACGCCCCAGCGCGCCGCGCCTCCCGCATCGACCCCATGGCAGCCCTGCGCCACGAGTAACTGACCATTTGCCACCGCCCCACCCTGGGGCGCGCTTGAGCGTATAATTGCTCACAATGCCGCCTCACGAAACGCGCATCCGCGTGCGCTATGCCGAGACCGACCAGATGGGCGTGGTTTACTACGCCAATTACCTGGTGTGGATGGAGGTCGGCCGCGTGGAGTACTGCAAAGCGTGCGGCTTCGAGTACAAGCAGATGGAGTTGGAGGATGGCGTTTTCCTGGCGGTAGCCGAGGCGCGCTGCCGCTACGCCTCTCCGGCGCGGTTCGACGAGGAAGTCGTCATCCGCACGTGGGTGGAAGCGGCCAACCCGCGCATGGTGCTGTTCGCCTACGAAATGCGGCTCGCGGCGGACGGGCGCAAGCTGGCCACGGGCGAAACCAAGCATATCTTCCTGGGGCGGGACCTGCGGCCTTCGAGGATGCCGGAAAAGTATCGGGGGAAGTTCGCGATTCATGAACCCGGAACAAATCAAGACGCTGGCACGTGAGTGCGGTTTCGAGCTGGCCGGAATAGCGGCGGCGGATCCGGCGCCCGAGGCCAGGTATTACGGCCAGTGGATCGCGGACGGCATGGCCGGCGAGATGGGCTATTTGACGGACCGCCGCGCAGGGTTGCGGGACGATGTGCGCCATCTGCTGCCGTCCGCCCGGTCGATTCTGTGCGTGGGCAAGCTCTACAACGCGCCGCAGCCTTACTCGACGCAGTTCGCCGGCGAGGATCTGGCGTGGATCTCGCGCTACGCGTGGGGCGAGGATTACCACCAGGTGCTGCGGCGGGGCCTCGCGCGCGTGGTGGACGGCTTGCGCGCGGCGTCGCCGGCGCCATTCGAGTGCAAGATTTGCGTGGATACGGCGCCGCTGTTGGAGCGCGCCTACGCACGGCATGCCGGACTGGGCTGGATCGCCAAGAACACGTGCCTCATCAACCAGGCGATGGGCTCGTGGTTCTTTCTGGGCGAGCTGCTGCTTTCGCTCGACCTCGCGCCGGACCAGCCGCCGCCCGACCGTTGCGGGTCGTGTACGCGCTGCATCGATGCCTGCCCGACCGAAGCCATCGTGCCCACCGGCCTGGTGGAAGGTCCGGCGTGGGCACTCGATTCGCGGCTATGTATTTCTTACTTCACCATCGAGCTGCGCGGCGCGGCGCCCGAAGAGGCGCGGCCCGCCATCGGCCGCCACGTTTTTGGCTGCGATATCTGCCAGGATGTGTGTCCGTGGAACCGGCGCGCGCCCACGACGGGGGAGCCGGCCTTCGCCGCCGCACATTTCGCGCCGCCGTTGGAGAAGCTGGCCGCACTGTCCGAGGAGGAGTTCCGCGAGATGTTCCGCGCGAGCCCGATCTCGCGTGCACGGTATGTGGGATTTTTGCGCAACGTGGCGATCGCCATGGGCAACGCCAGGCAGGAGCGGTTCCGCGCGCCGCTGGAAAAGCTGGCGGCGCGGGCGGAGGCGGGGGTGAGTGAGGCCGCGCGCTGGGGGTTGCGGCGGTTGGGCGCGGCGGGGTAAGTCCAATACGGTTCACTGATTTCCGTTGACGAGCATACGCCCTTAGTTTGGTTCGGTTGCCGCGAGTACGATGTCTTTGAGAGAATTGGACACAGAGAGAAGACCGGTCACAATGATCCGATCGCTTGGCCTCCCTGTGTTTTTGCTTGTCAACGCCTCTCTTTCCTTTGCCGGGCTGTCCCAGTGCCAGACAGTAGCTGTCGCTGCCGGACAAGACGGCGCCGCTCTGATAACGCGCGCCGACGGGAAAAAGACGAGGGTTCAGAAAGATCGCGGGCAAGTCGGCATCAGCGCGGCTCACACAGCGTCGGACGGAACCGTGGGCTGGCTTGCTGAATATAGCGTTGAAGATGTGAGCTACCCCATCGCTGGAACGCTAATAATCTGGCGATCGGGCAGAACAATTCGGCGGTTTCGTACGGAGCAGTCCTTTTATACCTGGACATTCTATGCCGGCGGTAAACAGGTGGCTTATCACGTTGGGCCCCTCCACGGTGAAGCGAAATCGCATTGCGAGCTCCACGACGTCGAGAGCGGACGTCTGATAGCTGTGTGGGATGGAGATCTCGAATCCGGGAGCAACCGGCCAGCTTGGACGAGAGGCTTGAGCCACTGAAGCTGCGATGTGACTAGCGTCAGCGGGCCGACAATAGTGGCGGTTCGCCCCGCTCAGTGGGTTTCAGTGAACCGTGTCGGCGCTAAGCCGCCCGCACATCCACGATGCAGGACGTCATAATCGTGCGGTGCTCGGGATGGCGAAACTCCAGGTGCATGCCGCGTCCGATGAAAGACGCCTTCAGCATCGACCCGCCCCAGTTGGACCCCTCGATATGCACCAGCACCGGCTCGGGACAAAACGTCGGATGCCCGGAGATCAGCGCCTGCCCGTTGCCGCGATTCACCAGCGTGTACGCACGGTTCTGCGTCTCGACGCGCAGCACCGCGCCCTCCGGCAGGCGGTCCAGGAAGACGCCGCCTTCCACTTCGGACGCAATGAAGTTGTGGTTCACGGCGTCGCCCAGGTTGGGGTGAGGCCGGAATAAGCTCGGCACGGGCATGCCGATTTCCGTATCCATAACAGGGTCCGCTCCTATTTTAATGCAAAATCGGGAAAATTCGGCGGGCGCTTGTTAACCTTTTGGCGCGCGTGTGCGGCGGTACACTCTGGATAGGAGCGACTATGCCAAACCCTGACGGTAGTCACGGCGCTGTGCGTCCGCGCACCGCTGTGCTGACCCGCGGTTTCGACCCGCATCTCTCATTCGGGTCCGCGCGGCCTGCCGTGTTTCGCAGTTCCACGTACGTCTTCGCCAGCCCGGAGGAAGCCGAACATGCATTTTCCGTTCTGGCCGGCCGCATACAGCCGGAGGAAGGCATGCGCGCGGACCTGATCTACTCGCGCTTCTCCCATCCGAATGCGGAGATCCTGGAAGACCAGATCGTGCCATTGGAGCCGGGCGCGCAAGCCGCGGGCGTGTTCAATTCGGGCATGGCGGCGATCATGACGGCCTTCGTGGCGGTGGCGCGGCCGGGCACCACCATCGTGTACACGACGCCGCTCTATGGCGGCACCACCGGCCTGATCCACAGCTTTCTGGAACCCTTCGGAGTGCAGGGCATACCGGTCGCGGGCGGCGACACGGAAGCCATCGATCGCGCCATCCGGTCGGCCCGGAACGTGAGCATCGTGTGCCTGGAGACGCCCGCCAATCCCACCATGGTCATGACGGATATCCAGCGCGTGTCGGATGCCGCTAAGAATCATCCGGACCGGCCGGTGGTGATGGTGGACAATACGTTCCTGGGCCCCACCTTCCAGCACCCGTTGATGCTGGGCGCCGACCTGGTGCTCTACTCCGGAACCAAGTATCTCTCGGGCATGAGCGACATGGTGGCGGGCGTGGCGCTGGCGGCCGACCCGCAACTCATGCGGAAGATTCTCGCCCGGCGCAGCATGTTCGGCAATATCCTGCAGCCCGACGAATGCTGGATGCTGGATGGC
>OCTA010005554.1_pt1 | contig 10882 bp, 9 predicted proteins | sample 1538991 | NCBI WGS metagenome assembly OCTA01 (sample SAMEA3539302, study PRJEB22396) | soil metagenome | biome: tundra; feature: field; material: soil | place: USA | collected 2010-05 | depth 0.15 m | reverse complement strand
CGCCGGTGATCGGCACGGCGTGCCCGTTCTGCCAGACGATGTTCCGCGATGCGCTGGGCACGGTGACCCAGACGCCGCCGAAACTGCTGGACATCGCGCAACTGGTGGCGGCGGCGCTCGGGCCGGAAGAATCGGGGGCGGAGTGACAATCATGCGGGAGATGTTATACTGATTTTTGGCGAGGCGAGAGTCGCGCCAGCTTCAGAAATCCCCTAGCGGGCGCGTAGCTCAATTGGCAGAGCAACTGACTCTTAATCAGTAGGTTGTAGGTTCGATTCCTACCGCGCTCACCACACAAAATAAAAGACTTACTCGTTTCACCCACTGTCTCTGGGCCCTCTTTGTCAGCAGTTTTGTCAGCAGAAGGGCTGGAAACCATAGACACAATAGACCCTTACGGCGAGGTCTTGTCAGCAGTTTTGTCAGCAGAATGGCTGGAAGTTATAGACACCGTTCAACTTATCGATCATGAGTATTTTGCAGCGCCAACTGGGCTCGGAGCCGCACATGCTCTGTTTCAAAAGCTTTCCGAAACTTCTCCATTCATAGTGACGTAAAGACGACGTCATTACATTTTGCTATGCTGGATTCAGGAGACAATATGCGTGTCGCACAACCTGAGGCCGTCAAACGCGAAGCGCTCAACCTTCGAATTAAGCCGCGGGTGCGCGAATTGATCGATCGCGCCGCGGAACTCGCCGGCAAGAACCGCACGGATTTTGTCTTGGATGCCGCCCGGCGTGCGGCCGAGGACACGCTTTTGGATCGCACCGCTTTTACGGTCAGCCCCAAGGTCTATCGTCAATTTCTGGTTCGCCTGGATGCTCCGCCGAAGCCGAACAAGCGGCTGCTGAAGAGCATGCAGACACCAGCGCCGTGGGAATGAGCTCGCCACTCTCGTCTCCCGAACCGCTCGGCGACGATCATCAGACTGACAGTTTCGATTCCGGCGAACCCGCATTAGACGACTGGCTCCGACGCCGCGCACGGGCGAATCAGACGAGCGGCGCGTCCAGAACTTACGTGGTCCTCGAAGGGATGCGTGTCGTCGCCTATTACGCCCTGGCATCCGGCGCCATCGCGCAGGCAGCAGTTTCGGGAAGGTTCCGAAGGAACATGCCCGATCCGATTCCCGTCATGGTGCTGGCCCGGCTGGCGGTAGATCGGAACTATCAGGGACGGGGGTTAGGACGGGCCCTGTTTCGCGACGCGGCCCACCGCGTCGCTCACGCCGCCGATACCATTGGAATCCGGGGCGTTGTTGTCCACGCCATTTCCGAGGAGGCGCGAAAGTTCTACATCGCGCTTGGTTTTGATCCCTTTCCGGCTGACGCGATGACTCTGGTGGTTACGCTCCGGGATATTCGGGCCACGCTCGAATCCAGATGAACAGAATCGCCCAGCAACCTCGGGCCGATCCACGCGTAACCGCCCACTACCAGGTACCGGACGGCTGCTTCGTTCAAGCTGCCGCCCGGGTCAGGCTTGAACACGATTGGCGGATTCGGCCATACTCTTGGGCCGCCGCCGAGTCCCACGGATGGACCACCACCCGGATCAGAAACTCGGCTGGTACTGGCAAGACAGCCACGCTGCAGGAGTTGAGGCGGGGTTTGGTCGAAGCCGGCTGCCGCGTGGTAGCGTTGGCGCCAACCATGAGCGCGGTGGCGGAGTTGCAGGCGGTCGGCGACCACCAACACCGAACGTACCCGGGCGCCTTGTGCCGCGCGCGCCTGTTCCCACGCCGCCGCTGATCACCTGCTAATGCCATGTTCATAGGTTTGCCTCCCCTGCAATTCCCGGACGCGGGCCGGACGGAACCCGAGTCGCGGCGAGGAGGAGCCGCGTCAATTGAAAAGACACCATCCCTAAGCCTGACGGCTTAGGTTGGCGCGGTCCGCATTAGGCTGGGATCGCCAAAGCTTGTCCGTAGTATATCCATTGTCTGTCCCGGATAGGTTCCATCCTCGTTTGACGAGCGATACTGGACTAGTAGCCCTCCAAACGGAGGGAACCATCTTCTCGCATTCGGGTCAGGTTGGGACTGTAGTATGGATCTCCCCGGTCGAGCTCGTCAGCCCAGCAGGAGTACCACTGCTGCCGCTCCGAGAATGCGACACCGCCACGGCGGCTCTGGCACTCGTAATGCTTCAATATGGCTGTCGATTCATAGACTATACGATAGTTGGCGCGTGCAATCCGCAAACACAGGTCCACATCATTGTAGTTGACGGGGAAGCGGTCGTCGAAACCGCCCACTTGAGCGAAGAGCTTGTTCCGGACCGCCAGGCAGGCGCCGGTAACGGCCGAGACGTTTCGGGTTACATCCAACCAGGGCCAGTAGCGACAAGTAAAGGTCCCACGGCCAACGTGGCCGCACCCATCCCCAATGCCGATAGTGATCCCGGCGTGTTGCAGGGCACCGGATGGATAGAGCAATCGGGCGCCTGCCGCGCCAATATCAGGCCTTTGCACCTGCGCAACCAGATCCGACATCCAGGAGTCCACCAGAGGCTCCACATCATCGTTCAGAAAAACCAAAATCTCACCAGCAGCCGCCTTCGCCGCCAAATTGTTCATCCGGGAGAAATGGAATGGTCCGGCATAACGGACACACTTGCCACCGTACTGCGCAATGACCTTTTCTATTGCCGCATCCCCTTGGCCGGTCAGGTGCTGCACGATGATCAACTCCCGGCGGGGATAGGCCGTTCGCGTCTGGATAGCGTCAAGGCACTTGGCGAGCAAAGCAGCCGACCGGGAGCAAATGATCAGGCTGGCCAGGGGTTCCTGCGGGGGCTGCCAGCGGATGTGATAGCGATTGAGCGAAGGGCCATCCTCCACGCTTGCCTTCCAGTTCCGGCGCCGAATGGCATCTTCCAGGGCGCGGCGTCCTGCGGCATGCTTCTCCGGCAGACCCGCCAGTTCCGACTGCATACGGGCGTGATATAGAACAGACGGAATATGGCGAACTACTGACGGATGATCGCTCAGGCGTAGGGCAAGGTCGTAATCCTCAGCGGGTGCGAAACCGTCCCGGAACGCTCCGGCACGATTCAGGGCGTCACGGGAAAGCACCATCAGGTGGCCGAGGTACGCGCACGACAATAGCAGTTCGGGCGACCAGTCGGGCTTGAAGACCGGCTCCACATGCCGGCCTTCGGAGTTCAGCCGGTCCTCATCGGTATAGATCAGATCGGCGGGTCCTTCCTGCAGGAGGATGGCGACGCGTTGGAGCGCCGCGGGCGACAAGAGATCGTGTTGATGGAAGAAGGCGATATAGTCTCCGCGCTCCGATCCGTCTGGCAGGCCGCCGGGACGAACGACCCGGACACGGGGCTCGCCGCTGCTGAGATCGCCTAAATACTTCTCGAGCCAGTCCGGACTGGAATCGGCCAGGTGCACGCACAGCTCCCAATTCAAATATGTCTGCTGGAGGACCGAGTCAACGGCTTGCTCCAGGTATTCGCGCCGCGCATTCTGTACGCGCATGACGATGCTGAAGAGGGGCTGTACATCTATCCCTTGGTCCGGGGTGGGCTGCGTTGCCGTCTGCTCGTGCTGGAGCCAACGTTCATATTCGGCATCGGCCGGTACGGTCTTGCGAAACGAGAAGCGCCGGAACAACGGCTCGATCCGGGCGTTCCATTCGAGCAATGGTTGTCCGACACTGCGCAGGAAACGAAAAATCAGGCTGTCTTCGATGGCTGCGACGTGCACATCCAGGGTCCGCTGGTTGTGCTCCAGCATCCTCAAGCGCCATGCGGCTTCGCGTCGCTGCTGTCTGAGACTGGCGATGACAAGTTCGAGAGCCTCTGCGACCGGCATTAACTCAGCAACCAGGGCCGGGTCCTGTTCGATTCGGGAGCGCAGATTCCGCAAGCGCTCATCCAGGGCTGAATAGATATCCATCAGGATGTAATCGAAGAGTTTAACGCAGTTAGCGACGGCAAGTTGCGGGGTTGGGAAAATGCCTCGATCTGCGCGACGGTCAACCGCTCGAGTTCGCTGGCCGAGCGGCCCTCCTGCAGCGCGCGGTACCATTCGACGGTTTGGCGCAGGGCTACATCCATACTGGTCTGCGACCGCCAGCCCAGCTCTGTGCGCGCCCGGGCGGAATCGAGCAGCAGCAGTCCAGTTTCGTGAACAGCGTGGGCATCTGCCTCATGCACCCAATGTGCACCGTCGCCCCAAACGTGTGTGAAGCACTCGATCACCTCGGCCACCGTCATCTGCTGATCGGGGAGGGGGCCAAAGTTAAAAGGCGTCGCGAACTGGTGGCCTGTTTCGAATAGCGCGCGCGCCAGCATCAGGTATCCGGTAAGGGGGTCGACTACGTGCTGCCACGGCCGGATCGCGCCGGGGTTGCGCACCGTCAGCGGCCGGCCCGCAGAATAGGCGCGGACCGCATCGGGAATCAGGCGGTCTTCGCTGTAATCGCCGCCGCCAAACACGTTGCCCGCGCGTGCCGTGGCGACTGCGGTCGCGCCGCCCGCGAAGTACGACTGGCGATAGGCGGCGGCGACCATCTCGGCGCACGCCTTGCTGGCGCTGTAAGGGTCGCGTCCGCCGAGGCGGTCCACTTCGCGATACGGCGAGAGCCACTCGCGATTCTCGTAGCACTTATCGGTGGTCACGATCACAACAGCGCGCAGGTCGGGGAGATCGCGACATGAGTCGAGCACATTGGCCGTCCCCTGGACGTTGGTAGCGAAGGTCTCCAGCGGCTCCCGGTAGGAGAGCCGTACCAGCGGTTGTGCCGCCAGGTGGATCACGATCCGCGGATGGAATTCGCGCAGGCCGGCGCGCAGCAGGGCAGTGTCGCGGATATCACCGACCAGGTGTTCGCCGCGGCGTTCCAGCGCCGCAGAGTGGAACATCGAAGGCGTCGTTACTGGCGCCAGCGCATAGCCGCGCACCACCGCGCCGAGCTCGTTGAGCCAGACCCAGAGCCACGAACCCTTGAAGCCGGTGTGCCCGGTGAGGAAGACGCGCTTCCCTCGCCAGAACTCCGCATCCACAGGGAAGCGGCTCATCCCCAGACCTTCCACGGCGCGCTTCCCGAGTTCCACAGGTCCTCCAGCAGGCGCTTTTCGCGCAGCGTATCCATCGGCTGCCAAAAACCGGAGTGCCTGTACGCCGTGAGCTGATTTTCGCTGGCCAGGCGTTCCATCGGCTCGGCCTCCCAAAGTACCATGTCACCAGCAATATAGGAGAGCGCCTGGGGTTCCAGCACGAAGTAGCCGCCATTGATGAAGGCCTGCGTCTGCGCCGGCTTTTCGCGGATCTGCCGCACCGCGTCATCCCGAATATCGAGGACACCGAAACGGCCCGGCGGACTGACGGCGGTCACCGTCGCAATTCTCCCCTGTTGCTTGTGCCAGGCGATCAGCGCGCGGATGTTGATGTCGCTCAGGCCATCGCCGTACGTCATGCAGAAGGTGCCGTCATCCACATAGGGCACGATGCGCTTCAAACGCCCGCCGGTGAGGGTTTCTGCACCGGTATCCACCAACGTGACGCGCCACGGTTCGGTCTGGTTGCTATGGATTTCCACGCCCCGGGTGCGCACGTCGAAGGTGACGTCGCAATTGTGCAGAAAATAGTTGTGGAAGTATTCTTTGATCAGGTAGCCCTTGTACCCCAGGCAAATCACGAAGTCCTGAATGCCGTAGTGGCTGTAGATCTTCATGATGTGCCAGAGGATGGGCTTGCCGCCGATTTCGACCATCGGTTTCGGGATGCGCTCGGTTTCTTCGCTCAACCGCGTGCCGAGGCCACCAGCGAGAATGACGACTTTCAACTGACCAACTCCTTTACCATGCGGCGAAACGTGTCCACCATGTACTCGCGCTGCGCGGGTCCGATGCCCGGCCACACGCCGATCCAGAAGCTGTTGTTCATGACGGTATCGGTGTTGGTCAATGGCGCGGCAACGCGGCACTCGACGCCGACGAATGCCGGCTGGCGCATCAGGTTGCCGGCGAACAGCAGGCGGGTCCCGATCCTATACTCTTCCAGGTAGCGCACCACCGCGGTACGCTGGAGTGGCGAACCCTCGCGGATGGTCATAAGGAAGCCGAACCAACTGGGGTCGGATCCCGGTGTCGCGCAGGGCAGGAGGAAGTGTTCATCAATCCCGCTTGCCTGAAAGCCTTCGGTCAGCGCCGCGAAGTTCTCCCGCCGGCGCGCGATGAAGCCATCCAGTTTGCCCAACTGGCTGACTCCCAGGGCAGCCTGCATATCGGTGGCTTTGACGTTGTAGCCGAGGTGCGTGTAGACGTACTTGTGATCATAACCTTGAGGCAGGTCACCGAGTTGCCACTCGAAGCGCTTGCCGCAGGTGTTGTCCTTGCCCGGGGCGCACCAGCAGTCGCGTCCCCAATCGCGCAGTGACTCCACGATGCGCGAGGTGGCTTTGCTCTCCGTCAGTACGGCGCCGCCTTCTCCCATCGTGATGTGGTGGGCGGGGTAGAAGCTCAACGTGGCCAAATCGCCCCAGGTCCCAACGTTGCAGCCCTCGAAGCTGGCGCCGAGGGCGTCGCAGCAGTCCTCGATAAGAAAGAGGTCGTGCTTCCTGGCGAGCGCTGAGACACGGCGCAGGTCGAAGGGATTCCCCAGCGTATGAGCGAGCATGATGGCTCGCGTCTTGGACGTGATGGCAGCTTCCAGTTGCTCGACATTGGCATTGTACGTACCTAGATCGATATCGACGAAGACCGGGATACACCGGTTCTGCACGATTGGCGCGACCGTGGTTGGAAAGCCGGCGGCCACGGTGAGCACCTCGCTGCCCGCCGGCAGTCGCCGGTCGCCCATTTTGGGAGAGAGCAGCGCGCCGAAGGCGATGAGATTGGCCGCCGAACCGGAACAGACCAGCCGCGCATGCTTGACACCGACGCGCGCGGCAAGGCAGGCTTCGAACTGATCGGCGAAGCGTCCGGCGGTCAGCCACATGTCCAACGATGCGTCCACCAGGTGGGTCAGATCGTCCGCATCCAGCACCTTACCAGCAACAGGTATGTAAGTCTGGCCCGGCGAAAAGACGGGCGCGAGTTTGTTCCCGGCGAACTTCCGGCAAAGGTCCAGGATGGTCTCGCGGGTCGCTGCGGGCTCTGGGCTACTCATGAGGGGTTGTCACGAAAAAACAACTTGGCACTACGGCAAGCACCCCCATTTGCAGCCTTTTAGGTGCCGCGGCTGGTACGGTCCGGATGGGGACAGAAACTATCACCTTCATTCCGCATTTGCGGTGTTTCCTTGCTGCTTCGTAATACCACAATATCGCATAATTTCGTGTTTGCAGAACTCCAGGCCCGGTCCATAACCACCGAGGGAGTCGCATGTGTTCGGAAATGGGACTAGGTTCGTTTGGTATGGGAGAGGTACGCCGCGATCCGTCATTACTGACGGTGGTACCGGGACACGGTGAGTGGTTCGGCGTCTGAACTTCCATACATTCATTTATAGCGCATGGACTTGGTAAGGTTTGGGCGGATGGCTCGTAAATGGCTGAGGGGATTAGGGGATGGAGCAAAAATGTTTGAGTGAATGGCCAAATTTGCCGAACATGGACTTCCGGCGGTGCGACGCACCGGGGACTGTCCAGCAAGCACGCCCGGTAATCGAATACGCCGCGGTTACCGGCGCCATCGACAGGAAACAGGGGAAGGTCGTAACTCGAAGATTCAGCGGTCACCGGTGTACACACCAGGGCTTCCGACAGCGACCCTCTCGTTTTCGCATCGGGATGACGCGGGGCTAACTCTGGCCCGGATTCGAGACGATGTTTATCCGGACCCTGCCCCATCCGCTTTGCTGTTTTGGACTACAATAAGCTTCCGGCCGTGCGCGTCCCGCGGAGCGCGCGCCCGGCTTCCTGCAAGTTTTGCTGAGGAACACATCAAGGAGGTTTCTTTGTGAGTCGCGCACTGATTACGGGAATTACCGGACAAGACGGCTCCTATTTATCGGAGAGCCTCTTGGCGAAAGGCTATGAGGTGCACGGCATTGTCCGTCGTGTGGCCCTCGAGGACCCTGACCACCGTCTGTCGCGTTTGCGCAATATGCAGGACCGGCTCGTGCTCCACGCAGCATCGCTCGAAAGCTATGCCAGCATACACCGGGTGATTGCCGAGGTTCAGCCGCAGGAGTGCTATCACTTGGCGGCCCAGAGTTTCGTCAGCTACTCCTTCGATGATGAGTTCTCGACGCTCAACACAAACATCAACGGGACTCACTATCTGCTCGCCGCAGTGAAGCAGATTGTCCCGAAGTGCCGGTTCTACTTCGCCGGATCGAGCGAGATGTTCGGCAAGGTCACGGAGGTCCCCCAGACGGAAACCACCCGGTTTCACCCGCGTTCGTCGTACGGCATTAGCAAGGTAGCCGGCTTCGACCTCACCCGTAACTATCGTGAAGCCTATGGTCTGCATGCCTCCAGCGGCATCTTGTTCAATCACGAGTCCCCGCGCCGCGGCTTCGAGTTTGTGACCCGCAAGATTACCTCCGCGGTGGCCCAGATTCGGGCCGGGAAAGCCCGGGATCTGCGCATGGGCAACATGGACGCCAAGCGGGACTGGGGCCATGCCGCCGATTACGTAGAAGCCATGTGGCGCATGCTGCAGCAGGAACAGCCCGACGACTACGTAGTGGCCACGGGGGAGACGCATTCGGTGCGGGAATTCGCCGAGCTGGCCTTCAGTTTCGCCGGCCTCGATTACCGCGATCACGTGGTAATCGATCCGCAATTCTACCGCCCGGCGGAGGTGGAGATCCTGCAGGGGAACGCCGCCAAAGCCAGAGCGGAGCTGGGCTGGTCGCCTAGAACCAACTTTGAGTCCCTGGTTCGCGAGATGGTGGAATCCGACTGCGCGGCTGTGGGAATCGAGTTGCCTTCCATAGAAAACGTCGCGCGGGCCTGACGGAGGATGATCAGATCCAGCGTCAGGCCGAACAAATCGTCGAGCACCAGCACAGATCGTAGATACTGAAAATTGGATGGCAGCACCCGGTTTCACCGGCTTCACCCTCGTTTTGGCGCTGGTCGTGAGGGCGGACGATGATGGGGAGGTTTCTTTGGTAGCAGCGGGGCCTCCTTGGCCTCCAAATCCCGCCCGAGAATGCGCCCCACACGCGCCTTCATCATGCCGCCCACTGCGGTGGGACAAAAGTGCTTGCGGATGTAGCTCTGGCCGGATTGCGCGATTCGCGCCCGGAAACCACCGTCGCGCTGTACCCGGTCCATCCATTCAGCCGCTTTGTCTGTGTCAGGTTCTGCCCAACGGGAGCTCGGATCGTACGGCTCAGCACCGGCGCCCACGGCAACCAGAGAATAGTCCACCAGCATGGCCGTGTCGTTGTGAGTGAAGTCCATATTCCCGGAGTAAGCCGTTGCGATCGCCGGTTTGCCAAGATACATCGCCTCTGCGATGGGCAAACCAAAGCCCTCGGACCGATGTAAGGAAACGAGACAATCACAGCCGGCAATCAGCGCATTGACCTTCTGACGGGACCAAGTTTCATTGATAATAGTCACGTCGGCTGCTGAGCACTCCTTTGCTAACTGCTCCACGACGAGCGGAAAGAGCCTGCCATTATTGACCTTGAGCACCAGGTGACCGCCATGCCGCGCTGCACCGGATTTGAGGAACGCAGCGACTACGCCTTCCATGTTCTTGCGCTTCGGCACGCTCAGCACGTCCAAAAAGCTTAGGAACATGAATTTGTCGGGGGGTAGGCCCAGCTCGAATCGGCTCATGGGGCGCTGAACCTCGACTTCAATGGCATACGGGATGCGGATTACAGGGATGGGAGACTTTCGCGCTACGCTATCCTGACAAAAGGCGGTGGGAACCCAGATCTCATCATAGTAGTGGAATGCGTCCTGCCAGCAGTCTGGGAACTCCTCCAATTCCCACACCCAGTGTCCAATATTGTATTTCCCGGCGTAGTGGCGTTCTTCCAGATGTTCAAAAAGGACACGCGTCTGATCCGCGTTGACGTTAAAAAGGTTGACGTCATATAGAAACTGATTATCCACAGCGACTGGACGAATGTCCTGCTGGCGAGACAGCGTGATGGCGAAATTGTTCAGGCTGACGTCCAGGCCGGCGCTCATGGCGGCTGTCGCGGCACACCGACTCGCCTCGCCGACTCCCATTTCGGCATGCAAATAGCCGACGATATTCAATCCAACCGCGCTGCCCGGCCCGAACGTCCGGCCAGTCGAAGTAACGGGTAACGGTACCTCGGCCGCGCCTGCCGTCGCCTCCCTGATCAGGCGATTGCGATGCGCGGCAAGGGGAGCAATAAACGTCTCATCGACGCCATACTCCCGCTGCACGTTATGCACGAACCAATCCAGGAACCAAAGCAAGTCTCTGCCGAATACTTCCGGTGCGCGGACCTGAAGATCCGGCCGTTTGGAGTAAATAACTTGGGCGAGTCGCGTGATCGAGGAGGGACTACCGGTAGGATCGGGGACAAAGCGGTTCCAGTACTTGACATACTCACTGTATGCCTCACACGAAAAGGGATCCTGCATCCGGTCCATAAGGTCCGGGCATTCCGCGACAAAACGGCGCAGCATATCCGGAATCGCAACACCGTTTTGAAACCTGCCATACGTGTACGGCCACCGCTGCGCCTGGGCATAGCCGTGCGCCATAACGTCCCGCACGTACTCAAGAACTAATTCCTGGACAACGCCCAGACCCGGTAACTGAAAGCGATTCTGATGCCTGGATAAGTCGTTCGGAGAAGATACATTCAACCCGCTGAAATGAAAGAAGTACAGCGGGCCACCGGCCACTGTCAAGTCCCCGCCCGGTGCGCGCTCGACCGGCCGGGTTTTGATATTCCAATACGCGACGTTATAACC
>OCTA010005553.1_pt1 | contig 10883 bp, 8 predicted proteins | sample 1538991 | NCBI WGS metagenome assembly OCTA01 (sample SAMEA3539302, study PRJEB22396) | soil metagenome | biome: tundra; feature: field; material: soil | place: USA | collected 2010-05 | depth 0.15 m | reverse complement strand
AGCGCCAGCAATGCGGCGGTTCCGTTGCCGACGATCGGCTCGGGGACGTTCAACGTGACGACCTACGGCGCCGTCGGCGACGGCAAGACCGACAACACCACGACGATCCAGGCCGCGTTGACCGCGGCCGGCGCAGCGGGCGGCGGCACGGTGACCGTCCCATCCGGGACATTCCTCTCCGGCCCCATCGTGATCAGCAGCGGCACGCGCCTGGAGCTCTCGTCGGGCGCCGTGCTCCAGATGTTGCCGATGGCGAGCTACCCCTCCGCCACGACCGCCTTCATCACCTCCGCCGGCACGTCTCACGACATCGCAATCACCGGCGCGGGCACGATCGACGGTCAGGGCCAGGCCTGGTGGGACGCCTTCGCCAACGATTCGACGATCTCGCGCCCACAGGAGGTCAGCCTGGGGCACGTCACGCGCGTACAGGTAAGCGGCATTCGCCTGCAGAATCCTCCCGAGGAGCACATCTGGGTCAAGAGCGACACCAACGTCACGATCACCGGCATCACCATCGCGACGCCCGGGACGTCGGGGAAGTCCCCGCCCAAGAACACCGACGGTGTCGACGTCAGCGCGACCGGCATGTACTTCTGCAACAACAACATCGTCGCCGGCGATGACAACATCGCGATGGGCGGAACGAATCTCTACCTCGGCTACTCGACCTTCGGCGTCGGCCACGGCTGCTCGATCGGCAGCATCACCCAGAACGGCGTCTCGAACGTGACCGTCGACCACCTGACCTTCAACGGAACGACCTCCGGCATCCGCATGAAGTCGGCGCGCGACCGCGGCGGCACGGTGCAGAACCTGACCTACAGCAACATCACGATGACCAACGTGCAGAACCCGGTCTACATCACCTCTTACTACCCGACGCTGCCGACCGATCCGACGGCCGACACGGCGATGGCCGTGACCGCGACCACGCCGATCTGGAAGAACATCACGATCCAGAACGTGACCGTCACCGGCTCGACCAACGCGGGGATCCTGTGGGGCTTGCCGGAAGAGAAGATCGCGACCGTCGTGTTCGACAATGTCAAGATCCAGGCCACGACCGGCATGGAGATCTTCCACGCCACCGGGGTCTCGTTCACCAACGGCTCGAGCGTCACACCAAAGTCGGGCGCCGCCGTCACGACCTACGACGCCACGGTTACCGGAATCACGACCACGGCCTACTAGGCCCGGTCGGTCGAGCTCGGTCGAGGCCAGGCTCCAAAAAAAGACCGGGCGCGTGTCGATCCCGCGGTCGGCGGTTCGTCGTGGAGGTAGAAGGCCCGATCGGTCGATCGGGGCCGCACCAACCACCACCAGGAGATACCGATGCGCTACATCAGCTTGTTCACGCACGAGGGACGGTCGACCCCGCCGACACAGGGGGAGATGGCGACGATGGGGAAGTTGATCGAGGAGGGGATGAAGGCCGGCTGGCTGCTCGTCACCGAGGGGGTAGCCGGGAGCTCGCCGGGGACGCGCGTCCACGCGAGCGGCGGCAAGGTGTCGGTCACCGATGGTCCCTTCGCGGAGGCCAAGGAGGTCATCGGCGGCTACGCGATCATGCGCGTCAAGTCCAAGGAGGAGGCCATCGAGCTGAGCAAGAGCTTCCTCAAGGTGGTCGGTGGCAACGGCACCTGCGAGCTGCACGAGCTCTACGAGATGCCGGCCGGCGGAAAAGCCTGACGGCGGCGTCCTCTTCGCCTCCACGCGCGCGAGAGCCGGCGTTACACTTGCCGGCATGCCGGAGGCTCTCGTCATCGTGCACGTGCAGGTGCACGTCAAACCCGACGCCGTGGAGGTGTTCCGCGCGGCGGTCCTCGACAACGCCCGCCACAGCGGCAAGGAGCCGGGCGTCGCCCGCTTCGATGTGGTCCAGGCCGTGGACGATCCGACCCGCTTCGTCTTGATCGAGGTCTACCGCTCGCCCGAGGCGCAGGCCGCCCACAAGGAGACGGCGCACTACCAGCGGTGGAGAGACGCCGTCGCCGATCTGATGGCCGAACCGCGCACCTCAGTCCGCTACGTCAACGTGTTTCCCGACGATCGGGGTTGGTGAGCGTGGCGCCGGGCCTGGCGTTCGAGCTGGCCGCGCCGGCGCGGATCGTCTTCGGCGCGGGGTGTGCTCGGGAGGCGGGCGCGATCGCCGCGGGGCTCGGGCGCTGCGCCCTGGTGGTCACCGGCAAGAGCCTCGACCGGGCCGGGGCCGTGCTCGAGACGCTCGCGGCCGAGGGCGTCGGCGCGACGACCTTCTCCGTCGCGGCGGAGCCCACCGTGGCAACGGCGCGCACGGGCGTGGCGGCCGCTCGGGCGGCGTCTTGCGATGTGGTGGTGGCGTGCGGCGGCGGCAGCACGATCGACGCTGGCAAGGCGATCGCGGCGCTGCTCGCCAACGGCGGCGATCCCCTCGATTATCTGGAAGTGGTGGGCCGCGGCCAGCCGCTCACGCGTCGTTCGCTCCCTTTCATCGCGATCCCGACCACGGCGGGCACGGGATCGGAGGTGACGAAGAACGCGGTCCTCGGCTCCCCCGAGCACGGGGTGAAGGCCAGCCTGCGCAGCCCCCTCATGCTGCCCAGCGTGGCTCTGGTCGATCCCGATCTCCTCGTCGGGCTGCCGGCGGACGTCATCGCCTCGAGCGGCCTCGACGCTTTGTCACAGCTCATCGAGCCATTTGTCTGCTCACGTGCGAACCCCCTCACCGACGGGTTCGCGCGGGAAGGGATCCGGCGCTCGGCGTCGGCGCTTCGCCGCGCCTACACGGCCGCTCGGCTGGGCGTCGTCGTCGCGCCGGCCGATCGCGAGGCGCTCGCGCTGGCGAGCCTGCTCGGCGGTCTCAGCCTGGCGAACGCCGGGCTCGGCGCCGTGCACGGTTTCGCCGCTCCGATCGGCGGGATCTTCGACGCTCCCCACGGCGCGGTCTGTGCCGCCCTGCTCGGACCGGTCATGCAGATCAACGTGACGGCGCTGCGCGCCCGCGATCCCGACAGCGCCGCGCTGGCCCGCTATCGGGAGGTGGCGGCGCTCGTCAGCGGCCAGCCGTCAGCGACCATCGAGGACGGCCTCGAGTGGGTCGCCGCTCTCTGCCGCGCGCTCGACGTCCCCGGCCTTGCCCGCTACGGGATGCGCGAATCGGACGTCGTCGCGCTCGTCGCCAAAGCCCGCGTCGCCAGCAGCATGAAGGGCAATCCGATCGCGCTCACCGACGCCGAGCTGACCCAGATCGCGATCCGGGCGCTCGGGGACGGGGCTTGACGATCTAGCGGCTTACGTCGATGCCCTAGTCGGAATAGGACGGGCGATCCGCGATCTCGACCGGCCTTTCGAGCGGGGAAGGGAGCGCCTCGGTTCAGCGGTGCGCATCGCCGAGCGCGTCCAGGGCGACGTCGACGGCCGGGTTCGCGGGGCCGCTCGCGCGCCACACTGCCCGCACCGGAAAGCGTCCTCGCCCGGGAGCAAAAGGACGGGCCACCACGCCGCGCCGGCGCAGTAAGGCCTCGTCGATCGAGGGGACCAGCGAGCAGCCGACGCCCGCGGCGACCAGGCCCAGGATCGTTTCAGTCGTGCTCGCCGAGACGACCCGAGCGGGCGCGGCGCCGCTCCGGGCCAGGGCCCGGCGCTGCAGCTCGTGATGGATGGTGCCCGGGTTGTAGGTCACGAACGTCTCGCCCGTCAGCTGGCGCAGCCCGACCCGCGGCCGGTGCGCGAGCTCGCCGCCCGCGGGTAAAACCAGGAATGAGCTCAGGGTCGCGACCGTCCGGCTCGCCAGCCCGGCGGGGAGCGCGCTGGGGAAGTAGGCGACGGCTAGGTCGACCTCGCCGCTGCGCACAACCTCCGGATCGGGAGCCTGCAGCTCGCGCACGTCGACGCGCAGATCGGGCTCGCGGCGCTGTAGCCGGCGGATCCAGCCCGGCAGCATCTGTTGCAGGATCAGGGCCTCGGCGGCCAGGCGCAGCTCGCGCGCAGGGGTCGCGGCCTTGAGCGCGCGCTCGACGGCCGGCAGCCGTTCGAAGAACGGAGCGACATGATCGTAGAGCTGCCGTCCCCCGGCGGTGAGCCGGACTTCGGCTTTTGCCACCCGCTCGAACAGGCGGATGCCCAGCTCGTCCTCGAGCTTGCGCACCTGCTGGAACACCGCGGGCTGGGTCAGCGGATAGGGGAACGCGCGCGCCGCGGCGGCATAGCCCCCGCTGCGCGCAACCCAGTAAAAGCCTTCCAGTCGGGCGATCTGCATCGATAAGTAGCACTTATCATATCATGGTCCACTAATTACTCAAAGAGTGCGGCCGGCCGCCCCAGACTGGCGGCCACATGTCCCAGGCGCAGACCGAGACCCGTTCCCGCCGGCCAGGAAGAACTGCCCTTCGCGGACGAGATCTGCCTGCAGCCGGATCACGCGCAGCTTGTCGCGGTCGAGAACCTCCTCGTTCACGCCCGGGGACGCCACTGAAACCCGAGGTAGGGGCGTACAGGAAGGTCCTTGCTTGTTAGCCCCAGGTCGTCGCGCAGCTTCTGACGTTCGGGCTCGGTGCAGCCGGCTCCCCGATATTCGCGAACGAGCTCTCGCACCTGGCGTGGTCCCAGGACGCTGCGGAGCCAGCCTTTGGCTTCATCGCTACCCCGGACGAGGATCTCCCGGACGACAGCGTAGCGGTCATCCGGCCGGGTCCAGGACAGAGCCGCAGGGTCGTAAGTCTTGAGGAGGCGTCGGACCGATTCGGGTGCGTCCTGGGCGGTCATGATCGCGCTTCGTCGCGCCCAGCGCGCCAGCGCCGCGTGGCGTGCCAGCTCTTGCCTCTTCGTGGCCGGGAGAGCCTTCGCTCGGGCGGTTCCGGCAAGGCTAGCGATCTCGCTTCGTCGGCGGCGACTGAGGGACCTCGCACGAGCCAGTCCCCCTTTCTTCCCGCCTAGACGGCCGAGTGCCACCGCGTGGGGGTTCTTCATGGAGCCAATTCTAACATACACGCTCAAGTAAGCATGCACCGATTGCGGTTCCCAAGGCCGAAGGCCGAGGTCTTCCGGGGCCGCTATCCAGTCCCTCGTTCAGCGACCTTTTATTGGGACAGGAATATGGAGGGGGAGGCTGTCGTCAGAAGGATAGATGGGACGCACCACTGGATTCCCAAAGTAGTTCAGACGAAAAGCGCGGAGTTTTTCTCGGTCGCAGACGTCTCGTATGCACGGAAAGAACGCCTCCGGAAATCGGTGGCCAAGACACTCGCTCTCGAGCACGGGGCTTCCGCTCACGTCGTCGCATCGTCTCTCGGGCACGAGTCGTTCTCTACGACGGTCGAGAGCTATGCGAAGCCGGAAGCGATCGAAGGAGCCCGACAGAAGCGAGTGATGACCGTGCTCGACGGAGGGAGACTCGCCTCCTCAATTTGAAACGATTGGATCGAATATCGTTTCAAGCGGCCTTTTCAAAAAATAAAACCTAGTTATTTCGTGGAGATGAACGGGATCGAACCGTCGGCCTCCTCAATGCCATTGAGGCGCTCTCCCAGCTGAGCTACATCCCCGTGGGTCGACCGGTTAACTAGCAGTCGCGCGCGCGCAGGTCAACCGGGTCACCGTGGAAACAGGCTCTCGAAGCGGGGGTTGCCGCGGAGGTGGTCCCATTCGTTCGATAGGTAGATCTCGCGCAACCGATCGGGGCGGACGGGGTCCGGGCGGAGGATGAAGGCCTCCATCTGGGTCAGGGCGGCCTCGGTCTGGCCGAGGGCCGCGGCGCAGCCGGCGACGCCCAGGACATTGATCGGACTGTCGCGCTCGGCCTCGCTGACCCGGGCGCGGGCCAGCCGCGCGTCGGCGGTGGCGTCGCCCGCCGCGTAGGTCCGGCACAGCAGGAGCTGGATCTCGGCGTCGCCGTCGGCGCTGGCGGGACCCGGCGCGGAGGGGGCCGCGTCGCGCGCCGCCTCCAGGCGATTGCGCGCGTGGGTGTAGAGCGCGGCGGGGACGCGGCCCAGCGCCGCGCGTGTCGACAAGAGCTTGGCTTCGAGGAGCCGGCCCTCATCGAGCGCCTGGCGTCGTTGCCAGCTTCGCCGCGCGTCGGCGGCCATCTGTCCCCACGCGATCGGGCGCCGGGCGCTCTGCGCGGCGATGAAGAGCAGTTGCGACAACCGAAGCTCGTGCTCGGCCTTTGCGATCGCCAGCTCCAGCGCGTGCGACCGGTGGGTGCGGGCGGTCGCGGTCCATTCGGCGATGGCCTGGCGATAGAGCGGTTGCGCGTCTTCCCATCGCTCCTCGGCGTCGGCGCTGGCGGCGCGCGTGTAGGCGGCGCTCGGGACGGCGCGCTCGATCGGGGCGCCCACGTCGATGGCAGCGACGACTGTGGCTGTCCGGCCGCTTTGGATCTGGATGGCGGCGGACGGCGGTGCGGTCGGTGCGGTCGGTGCGGCCGGCGCGGCCGGTGCGGTCGGCATAGCCGGAGGCGTCGGCATAGCCGGAGGCTGCGGATTGGCGGCCGCCACCGCGATCAGAAACAGGCGCGCAGCGACGGCCAGCACGGGCGGGATGTTAACAGCGCGCCGTCTTGACGGGTGGCGGGTGGCATAGTACCGAGCGATGATGATGGGGGTGGGCTCTTGGCGCGCAGGCGCGTGGGTTGGCGCGTACGTTTGGATAACCGCCGCCCTGTCCGTGCTGGGGGGCTGCCACGCCGGGCTGGCAGGTGCACCGGCCGCGCCGCCCGTGGCGGCCGGCGACTTCACGATCGTCGAGCGTGCCGAGACCGGCCCCATCGTGGCCCTGGCGATTGGCGGGAACCATCTGTGGGCGGCGGGCGCGCCGGGACTGCGCCGCTGGAATGTCACCAACGGTGAATACGAAGAGGTCGCCGGCGCCGACGAGGCGGGTGGGCGCGCTCTGCGGGCGGTCGCTGTCGACGACGACGGCGTGGCCTGGGTGGCGGGCGCAACCGAGATCGGCCGCTGGATCACGACGCCCCAGGGCAGGCTTCACTACGAGGGAACGGGCTCGCCGGGCACGGTGACGGCGCTCGCCCCGCGGCGGCCGGTCGCCAGCCTGGGGGTGTGGGCCGGCGGCCCGGGCGGGCTCTACCGGTTCGACGGGCACCGCTGGTCGATCGTCGAAGGATTGCTGGGGGTCGCCGTGACCTCCCTGGTGCTCGACGACGACGGACGGGGTGTCTGGGTCGGGACGCGCGGGCAGGGGCTCTATCACGCGGACGGTAAAGGGGGGCAACTGGCGCAGGCGACGGGTGGCGCGGCGATCGTCGCGGACGAGATCGTCGGGACCGCCACCAGCGCGGTCGGGACGCGCGTGGTGGCCGGCAACGCCGGCGGCGAGGCACGCCTGTACGCCCTGACCTTGGCGGGCGCCTTCGAGTTTCACGCGCCCGCGGGGGTTCATGCCGTGGCGCTGGTGGCCCGCGGGAACGAGGCGCTGCTCGTCGCGGGACCGGTCGGGCACGAGCGGGCGTACACCTTGCGGCCGTTCGGTCCGGGCGAGCCGGTTCCGCCCGGCAGCTTGCGATTTTCGTCGGTGGCGGAGGAGAAAGGGGGGCGCTGGGCGGCCGTTCCCACTGACGAGGTGCTGCCACCGTCGGTGACTGCGGCGGCGGTCGGCGGCAAGGAGCTCTTCTGTGGCAGCGCGCGCCTGGGCGTCGCGCGCGCCAAGCCGGGGCGTCCCGATTTCTTCGACGGCGCCGAGCTCGTCGGGGACGCCGATCGATTCTCGGTCGCCTGCGAGACCCGCGAGCGGTGCCTGATCGTCACCGACGGACCGGAGGCCTGGCTGACCGACGGCGACCACTACGAGCGGACCCGCCTCGCGGCGGGGCCGGACGGCGAGGTGCTGGGGTTCGCCAGCGACGCGCCAGGGACGCTCTATGCGATCTTCTACGAACCGCCCTTCAAGGGGCTGGTCATCGCGCGGCGCGCCGCCGGGTCCGGCGACTGGCAGCCGTTCAAGCGGATCGCGCTCGAGCTGCCGGCCAAGCAGACGCCCAAGATCTCGTTCGCCGCGGTGTCGCCGGCCGGCGTGCTCTGGATCGGGCTGCGGGTGGCGTCCGGCGGCGACGACGTCGGGTACGGCGCGGTGGAGATCGATCTGCAGACGGGGGTGACCGTGCAGCACCGGCCCCACCGGGAGGGCGAGGCCGCCGCCGTCGAGGCTCTGCCCCTGCCGGCCGATCTCACCGACGTTCTCTTCGCGGACGGGGCGACCTGGTACGCGTCGCTGGCCGGCGTCCAGCGCTTCAAGCAGGGGCAGTTTCAGAGCTGGGGAGAGAGCGACGGGCTGCCGAGCGATCTGGTCTGGAGCATAAACCGTCCCCGCGACGGCACGATCTGGGCCGCCACCTCGGAGGGCCTTGCCCGCTGGGACGGCCAGAGCTGGCGGCCGGCGGGCGGCGCGGTCGGCGCCACGCGGGGGCTCGCCACCGACGAGCAAGGAAACCTGTGGGTCGCCACCCGCCAGGGCCTGCGGGTCCTGTCGCATGGGGCGACCGACCTGGGGGCCGCGCCCGTGCTGATGGCGGGCGACCTGCGGGATCTGGTCCGCGATCAATTCGGGCGATTCTGGGCCTTGTCTTCCGCTTCGATCGCGCTCGTCGCCCCAAACTGAATTTCGGCCGTCGCGATCCCGTGATATTGTGCCCGCGTGACCGCGCATGACGGAAGTCGGCCAGCCGATCCGGAGATCCCGGATGTGCTCCCGCTCTTGCCGATCCGGGACCTGGTCGTCTTCCCCTACATGATCGTCCCGCTGCGGGTGACGCGGCCGGTGTCGATGGAGGCGGTGGCCAAGGCGCTCGAGGCCGACGAGCGCCTCTGTTTCCTGGTCGCGCAGCGCGACGCCAGCGACGACAGCCCGTCGGCCCAGTCGTTCTACCGGACCGGCACCATCGGCATGATCATGCGGATGCGCAAGCTCTCCGAAGGGGGGCTCAAGGTCCTGGTGCAGGGCCTCTGCCGCGCCCGGATTTCAAAGTTCGTCTCCGAGAGTCCCTGCTACCGGGTGCGCATCGAACGCGGCAACGACAAGCCGCTGCCGCGATCGCTGGGCATCGAGGCGTTGCTGCGGTCGGTGCGCGGGAACATCGACAAGCTCTCCGGCCTCGGCAAGACCATCCAGCCCGAGCTGTCGATGGTCGTGCAGAGCGTCGACGATCCGGGGCGGATGGCGGATCTGGTCGCCTCGCACCTGACCCTCAAGGTGCCCGAGGCGCAGGAGCTGCTGGAGCTGGACGAGCCGGTGCAGCGCCTCACGCGCGTGAACCAGACGCTGGAAAAAGAGATCGGCATCATGGAGGTGCAGTCCCAGATCCAGAACCGGGCACGCGAGGAGATGTCGAAGACCCAGCGCGACTACTACCTGCGGGAGCAGTTGCGGCAGATCAAGCAGGAGCTCGGCGACAGCGACGTGCACGGCGAGGAGATGGAGGAGCTGCGCACCAAGGTGTCGCGCGCCGGGCTCTCCGAAGAGGCGCGGACCGAAGCCGACAAGCAGGTGCGCAGGCTCGATCAGATGCACGCCGAGAGCGCCGAAGCGGGCGTCCTGCGGACCTACATCGAGTGGCTCATCGAGCTGCCCTGGAACGTCTCCAGCGAAGACATGCTCGACCTCGAGACGGCGCGCCGGATCCTCGACGAGGACCACTACGACCTCGAGCACGTCAAGGATCGGATCCTCGACTACCTGGCGGTGCGCAAGCTGCGCGGCGGCGCGCACGGGCCGATCCTCTGTTTCCTGGGGCCGCCCGGCGTCGGCAAGACCTCCCTGGGGCGATCGATCGCGCGGGCGATGGGACGGAAGTTCGTGCGCATCTCGCTGGGTGGCATGCGCGACGAGGCGGAGATCCGCGGGCACCGCCGCACCTACGTGGGCGCGCTGCCGGGGCGGCTCATCCAGGCCATGAAGCAGGCCGGCGCCAACAACCCGGTCTTGCTGCTCGACGAGGTCGACAAGCTCGGCTCCGACGCGCGCGGCGATCCGTCGGCGGCGCTGCTCGAGGTGCTCGACCCCGAGCAGAACTGCAACTTCCGCGATCACTATCTGGGCGTCGCCTTCGATCTATCGAAGGTGCTCTTCATCGCGACCGCCAACCTGCCCGAGACGATCCCGGCGCCGCTGCGCGACCGGATGGAGACGCTGCGCCTCTCCGGCTACGCCGAGGAGGAGAAGCTGGCCATCGCAGAGCGCTACATCATCCCCAAGCAGATCGCGGAGGCCGGCCTGTCGGCCAACGAGATCGTGATCGGGCGGGACGTCACCCGCCGCATCGTCGGGGAGTACACCCGCGAGTCCGGCCTGCGCGAGCTGGAGCGGCTGATCGCCCAGCTGGCCCGCAAGATCGCGCGCCGGGTGGTCGAGGACAGCGCGCGCGTCGTCGCGGGAGGCGGGGCGGCCACCCGCGGCGGCCCGGTCATCACCGCCGAGGAGCTCCCGACGTTTCTGGGCCCGCCGCGTTACCTCCCGGAAGAGCGCCACCGCGCCGCCGAGGTGGGGACCGTCAATGGGCTGGCCTGGACGCCCTACGGGGGCGAGGTGCTGCTCATCGAAGCGCAGACCATGGCCGGCAAGGGATCGCTGACGCTGACCGGACAGCTCGGCGACGTCATGCGCGAGTCGGCGCAAGCGGCGCTGTCGTTCGCGCGCGCGCACGCGCTGGCGCTCGGGCTGTCCAGCGAGTTCTACGCGGGGCGCGAGATCCACATCCACGTCCCGGCGGGCGGCGTCCCCAAGGACGGCCCGTCGGCCGGCGTCACCATGGCCTGTGCGCTGGTGTCGCTCATCTCCGGCATTCCCGTGCGCCACGAGGTGGCGATGACCGGCGAGCTCACCTTGCGGGGCAAGGTGCTTCCGATCGAGATCGGAAGAGCACACGTCTGAACTCCAGTCACTGACCAATCTCG
>OCTA010005552.1_pt1 | contig 10884 bp, 8 predicted proteins | sample 1538991 | NCBI WGS metagenome assembly OCTA01 (sample SAMEA3539302, study PRJEB22396) | soil metagenome | biome: tundra; feature: field; material: soil | place: USA | collected 2010-05 | depth 0.15 m | reverse complement strand
CGCCCCGGCCGCTGGCGACCCACGGGAAACCCCGCCAGTCACAGTCATCGAGCTTCCCCAACTGGTGAACCCGGGCGAAGTACGCGATCAGCCGCTGCTGCCGTCCTTTCTCTATATCCCCGGCTCGGCCGATTTTCCGGCTGGCTCTATCGCGCTGCCGTGGGACGAAACTCCGCGCTACGTCGTAGGTGCGCTGGCGCAGAAACGAGGCGCGGAAGTTGCCAGCCGCTTGGTCGCGTCCGCGAAATCCTGGCTGTCGCATGCCGGCGTCGATCGCACGGCACCCATTCTGCCTCTCAACGCGCCGCAAGGTCTCGATAAAATCTCACCGGTCGAGGCATCGCGGCGATATCTGGAGCATCTGCGCGCCGCCTGGGACCAGAAGATGCCGGACGCGCCGTTCGCGAAGCAACAGGTCCTGGTGACCGTTCCCGCTTCGTTCGACGCCGTGGCGCGCGAGCTTACGTTGCAAGCAGCGCAAGAGGCCGGATATCAAAATCCATTGTTGCTGGAGGAACCGCAGGCCGCCTTCTACGCCTGGATCGAGCGGCACTCCGACTGGCGCGAGCGCGTCGAAGTGGGCGACCTGATCCTGGTAGTCGACATTGGCGGAGGCACCACCGATTTCACGTTGATCGCCGTGACCGAGCAAGCGGGCGAGCTGCAACTCGAGCGTGTCGCGGTGGGCGAGCACATCCTGCTGGGTGGAGACAACGTCGATCTCGCGCTGGCACGCCATCTGGAGCAGCAACTCGCGGCGCAAGGCACCAAGCTGGATGCCATGCAATTGCACGCGCTGTGGCAGCAGTGCCGCCTGGCCAAGGAACGCTTGCTCGAGGAAGACAGCAAGAAACGCGAGCACGCGGTGACGATTCTTGGGCGCGGCACCGGACTGGTGGGTGGCACCATCAAAACGAAACTGCTGCGCGAGGATATCGACCGCATCCTGGGCGAAGGTTTTTTGCCCGTAGTATCCAGCCAAGACATGCCGCAACGCAGGAAGATGGGCCTGGCTGAGATCGGATTGCCTTATGCCGCCGACGCTGCTATCACTCGCCACCTGGCGCGATTCCTGCGACAGCAGGCGGCGCAATCCGAGCATGGTTCCGTGCGGAGGGGATCCAGTGGACTCGCCGCGCCCACGCATGTCCTCTTCAACGGCGGCGTACTGCGCGCCGGATTAGTGCGGCGCCGGATTCTCGAAGTGCTCAACGGCTGGCTGGCCGAAGAGGGTCTCGCGCCCGTGGTTCCCCTCGTCGGCGAGGATCTGATGCACGCCGTGGCACGAGGCGCTGCTTATTATGGATTGGCCCGCGAAGGCCGAGGCGTGCGAATCCGCGGCGGAGTGCCGCGCACATATTACGTCGGTGTCGAAAGCGCCATGCCCGCCGTTCCCGGAATGCCTGTTCCATTCAAGGCGCTCGCCGTAGCTCCCTTCGGAATGGAGGAAGGCAGCTCACTGCAGTTGAAAGATCGCGAGTTTGGTTTAACTGTAGGCGAGCCCGCCGAGTTCCGCTTCTTCCAATCGGCCATTCGCAAGAACGACGCTGCCGGCGCCATGCTGGATGACGTCGCCGGCGATCTTGAAGAACTGTCACCTATCGAAGTTTGTCTCTCGGCCGCAGGCAACGCCGGCGAATTCGTGCCGGTCACTTTAGAAACAGTGGTAACCGAGACAGGCATGCTACAACTGTGGTCCGTCGCGCGCGACGGACGACGCTGGAAGCTGGAATTCAACGTCCGCGTACCGAGCCGCGACCGGGAGGGAGCGTCGCAAAAGTGACTTTTTCACACCCTCCCAGCGCGATAACTCCTAGAACATAAACTTCAGCGCAAGCTGCAGAATGCGCGGATTGTGCGCGCTGTTTGCACGCAGGAATTCGCTGTTCGCCAGACAACTCGGATCGCCCGGAGTGTTGGTCGCCCCAGCGAAACAGGTCGTGGAATTGTTGCCGTTCACGTTACCCCACTCCGTATGGTTGAACACGTTAAAGGCCTCGGCTCGAAATTCAAAGTACCTCGCTTCCGTAATCGAGAACCTCTTAAATAGCCCCATATCCGCGTTCCAACGGCCAGGATTGTTCAATACGTTGCGCTGCGCCGTTCCGAAGGTCAAACCTTGCGGCGCGGCGAATGCTGCGGGATTGTAGAGCAGCGGACCGACCACTCCCGGCTGGTTGTTCAAAGCTCCCATACCGGAATTGGGGTTGCCGACCAGATCCAGCAACGCGCCCTGACCATTTCCATTAGCCACGCCGGAGCCGTAGAGACCATCGGTTACGTTGAACGGTGTTCCTGTTTGAGCAGTAAACAGTCCCGACCACTCCCAGCCACCGAGCGCCGTGTGCAACCAACCCCTCTGCGTAAAGAACGGAAGGTCGTAAACGTAGCCGAGATTGAATATCTGGCGCTGGTCGAAATCGGAGCTCGCGCGGCTTATATTTAAGTTGTATGAATCTACTAAGTTATTGGCGGCGTAATCGGAGGCATTATCCAGCGAATGGCTCCAGGTATACGCCAAGTCGATGCTGAGCCGCCCGGTATGGCGGACTAGCGAAACCTGCATTGCGTTATAGGCCGAGTTTGCTCCGTATCGAAGGGCGCTGATCGACCCGAAGCCTTGGTATGGCCGGTATGGGTTCGGATTCGCGCCGCAAGCCACGGCGAACTGGGTTGCCGCAGGTCCTGTAGGCGCGGCGCCGTTCACCAGGCCGCTGCTGCAAATGGCCGAGGTCAAAGGCTGGCCCGGCAGGAATGGATTCTGCGAGGCTGAAATCGGATAGAGCTGATTGTAGTCCGTTGTAACGCCCAAATGTGTGCCTTTGCTTCCAACGTAGGCCACCGTCATGACTGTCGATTTAATTACCTCACGTTGGACGCTGACGTTCCATTGCTGGACATACGGCCATATGGCAGCATTCGGAATCGATTTGACCGATAGAGGGAAGTTGGGCGCCGCACTGCCTCCACCGCCGATGTTCGTGTAACCGGCGATATTGTACTGCTGGGACGTCAACACGAGTGGCGGGCTGCCTTCCAATGATTCGGTATTCCCTTCGTTCCCGTTGGTGTGCTCGTAGAAGATGCCGTAGCCGCCGCGAATGGAAGTTCTTCCATCACCAAACGGATCGTACGCGAATCCAAATCGAGGCGCGGGGTTAAACAAATGCCCGGCCACGCAACCGCGAGGAGTGCCGCCCTTGCCGCACTGTTGAATGCCGTCGAACTGACTGCCGGTACCCGGAATCAGCGCGCCTGGGAAACCCGTAACGCTCCCGGACACATCGATCTGCGGCGCATTCGCCAAGGTGTAAGCGGCTGGATTGAAGTTGTACGCTTGGTAATACTTCTCGCGATAAGTCCCAAACCCGCTCAGACGGAACCCGAGATTCAAAGTCAATCGCTTGGACACGTGCCAGTCGTCCTGGATATATGGCTCCAAAATCTTGTAACGGTTGTAGTATTTGACCTTCGAATTGGCCTGACTGTATTCGGAGAAATTTCCGACCAGGAGATCGGCGAACGCGTTTCCCGTACTTACCGGGGATGTATGGCTGGTATAGAGAATTCCTTGAACATAAGGACTGTTCTCCTCGTTCTTTTGACCCGCGACGTAATAGGCGCCGAAGAGCAGGTTATGTGACCCGACGATCTTACTCACTTGGTCCTTGTAGGTGAACGTCGGATTCGCATTGTTCCACGGGAAGTATCCCGTGTCCATGGTGAATCCGCCTTGGTCGTAGTTGACGCCGCCTCCGACACTAACTGCCGGAAGCAGCCCACCGAAACCGTTGTTGTAAAGCCCGGTCATGGTCATGCTGGATGGCCGCTGCGCCGGACCAACCGCGTTCAGGAAGATGTGATCGGTGGTGTAGCTGAAGGTGAACTCATTCAGCAGTGTCGGCGAAATATTCGCCGCCAGATTCGCGACCACGCTCACGCCCGGACCAACAAAATTGGTCCCAATGGTCGGGAACGAGGCGCCGTTGCCCCACAGCGGTGTGGCAGTTTCGGTGCTCCACGAATCATGAATGAAATGCCCGAACAAACGGACTTTGTCGTTGATATTGTGATCGATCCGGACCAGTTCCTCGCGCCAGTTGGTAAGTTGCGCCGGTGCGGCGTTATAACGCGAACTCAAACCGCTGCCCGAATTCGGTTGCGGTAGAAGATTGCTAATGATCGCCTGAGCATTCGGATCGATGGGAACAATATTGTTCGGGAAGTACGATCCGGTCTTGCGGTTTATGGGACAGTCAGGAAAGCCGGACTTACTCCCCGTACTAACCGGCGTTCCTGCCCCGGGGCATACATCCGAGAAATTGCCGAGCTGCTGCTGTGCGTCCGGCAATAGCGGGTTGAAGTTTTGCCCCGGAACCAGGTCCTTGTGCCACTCTTCGGAGAAGAAGAAGAAGGTCTTGTCCCGGTTCTTGTTGTAAACATGCGGAATCGTCACGGGACCGCCGAGCGTGTAGCCGTAGTCGTTCTTCCTATATTCTGGCACCGTATTATTGAAGAAGTTCCGCGCGTTGAAATCGTCGTTGCGCACGAACTCATATACATCGCCGTGGAAATCCTTTTGGCCGGACTTGATAGAAGCTTCAATCGTTCCCGATCCGTTGCGCCCGTACTGCGCACCGTTGTTCGACGTCACTACCCTGAATTGCCCGATCGCATCAGGACTCGGGTAGACATTGAGCGTCTGGTTGCTGCCGTTGTCCATGTTGTCGCCGCCGTCCAGCTCCCAGGTGTTGTTCTCGGTACGGCCGCCATTAATGCTATATACGACGTTCCCGTAGACACCTACCGTGCCTTCGTCCTGGCCAGTCTGATTGCTCACGCCCGGCGCCAAGGTCACTAACTGAGCGAAGTCGCGGCCATTGAGAACGATCTGCGTGACCTCTTTGCCGGTCACGACACTGGACATCTCGGGGGATTCGGTTTGCACCTGAACCGCAGTGCCCTCAACCGAAACCTGCGTCGCCATTTCGCCGACCTCCAGCGTCGCGTCTACCTTGGCCTTCTGCGAGACGTCAAGCGTAACCGGCTCCGACAGCTTGAACTGCTTGAAACCAGTCTGCGTGACCGTGACGCTGTAATGGCCTGGCGACAGCGCTCCAATCAGGTAATCGCCTTCTCCGTTGGTCTTCGTGGAAACCGACGTGCCCTTTTCGACGCTGGTCGCAACCACGTTAGCGCCTGGAACAACGGCGCCCGTTGCATCGCGGACCGTGCCCGTGATGGAACTGCTGTTTTGCGCCGACAGGGACGCAGTCAGGATTACGATACAAGCTAGGTATCTTACTAGTCGACCCATGTTACCCCTTTCAAACCTGATGGGTTCATACTATGCCGTATCTGGTTATTTGTCAAGATGATGTCGTAAAATTACGAAATCGTAATTCAACCGCAAACAGGTTCGTGGCGCAGCACTTCACATACTGAGCTTGGCCGTCTCGGCGTCCCAAAAGACTCGCTTCTTTTGCCGGTATGAGATGTTCGCCATATGGCAAGCCACCGCCGTGCCACAACCGAAGCTGACGTTCTCCGCAGGCTGCTGGCGAGTTTGCATGCACTCGAAGAGATTCCGCATATGCTCCAGGGTGCCCTCGTGGACCTGGCTGAAAGTTTCCACTTTTCGCTGCGGCTGTTTCCGTGCAGTCCCAATGTCCGCTTCCGGATCGTTCTTGTGCTCAGCCATGAACTTGTCTTTGGTGTCTTTGGGCCAGCTCTCCAGCGGATATTCGTAATCTTCCACGGGATTGTATGGAATCAACTTGGCGCCCTCTTCAGTAAGCTCGATGGTCCCGCGATCACCCATAAAGCGCACTATCTCGCCGCCTTCCCAGTTCGAAACAAGATTCGCGCTCACCTGTGCCTGGAACTTGCCGTAATCGTAAAGCGTGTTATGGATGTCCGGCACATCGCGGTCGCCCTTCCATTTGTAAATGCCGCCGTACGCAACCGCGCTCAGCGGGTATTGCACTCCCAAAACGTAGTGCACACGGGAGAGCAGATGGACGTATTCGTCGCCGGCGATCCCGGTGCCATAATCCCACCAATTGCGGAACTGGAAGAAGCGCGCTGCGTCGAACGGCCGTTTCGGAGCGTTGCCCAGGTAGCGCTCCCAGTCGATGGTTTCGGGCGACGCATCCGGCGGCACCGGATATCGCCACGCGCCGATGGCGTTCGGCCGATATATCGAACACTGCGCCATGAACACAGTGCCGATCGCGCCCGAGTCGAACCATTCTTTGGCTTTATGCGTGGACGTCATGCTGACGCTTTGGCTGCCCACCTGCACCAGCCGGCCAGTTTCGCGCGATACCGCGGCCATCTCCAGCGCTTGCGGAATGGTGTGCGCCATCGGTTTTTCGCAGTAAACATCCTTGCCCGCGCGCATGGCGGCAATGGCCACCGGCGCGTGCCAATGGTCCGAAGTTGCCACCAGAACGGCCTGGATATCCGGCCGCGCCAATACTTCGTGGAAGTCCCGCGTGGTAGGAGTATTCTTCTGCAATTCCTGCGCGCGGCGAAAATGGCCGTCATAAAGATCGCACACCATCGCCACCTTTGCGCCTGCCTCAAGCGCCACTCCCATCAACTCTAGCCCACGGATGCCCGCGCCAATGATGCCGATGGTGACATTCGCTCGCGATTGCGCGGCCGCGCTGCCCATGCTTGCCAGAGCCGCAGTCGCCAGCGTGCTTTCGAGAAAAGTTCGACGAGTTTCTTTCATAGATACCTCACCAGTTCATCCACAACGTTTTGAACGCCGGTATACGGATCGCCCGCGCCTTCATATTCAACCGAGAAGACGCCCTTAAAACCTGCTTTTTTCGCCGCCTGCATGGCGCGCGGAAAATCGAATGCCCTTTCTATCCCGTGCTCGTCGAACTCCAGGCCTTTGGCGTGCGACACCGTGGACGCATACGGATAAAGCAACGGCAAACCGCGTTGCCGCGTGGCTTCGTCGGGAAAATTCCCCATGTCCGGCAGCGCGCCGCAATGCTCGCCCACCGCCTGAAACACTTTCACCAGATCCTCCGGATGCTCCGATCCCACACCGCCATGGTTTTCGATAATCACGTACAGGTTCTTCGAGCCCGCGTAAGCAGCCAGCTTTTTATAGGACCCGATAGTGTTCGAAAGGTCAGCTCGATTCATTTCGCCCGGATCGCAGCGCACCGACTTCGCGCCCAGCTCCCGGGCGATGTCAATCCATCTGGTACACGCTGAAATCGCGGTCTCCCGGATTTTCGGATCAGGATCCGAAAGCCCGCCCTTGACCCCCAGCTCGTCGATGTCCACCGGAATATTCACCAGATGCGAATGAGCGCGCGCCAGCCGGCTCTTCACTTCACGCACGTAAGAAAGTTTGGTCGATTCAAAATGCGGCGCCACCATCTCGAGCTGATGCACGCGATAGCGGTCGGCGATCATTTCCGGAAAATCGCGAAGGTCCCACGATTTTGTCAGCTTCGGCAGCTTCTCATCCAGCGTGGAGGAAAAGAAATTATGGAAGCTCCAACTCGAGATTCCGATGCGATCTGAGAGACCAGCCGGTGTCTGCGCGCTTAAGCCGGCGGCCAGCGACTGAATCAAAAATGTGCGGCGCTGCATCCGAGGTCCACTATATACTATTTCTGTTCCACATTACTTCACTTCGGTCGGAAGCTGCGGATCGCGATATTTGCCGCCGCTGATGTCACGCTCCAGCTTGCCCGCCTCCTCACTCTGAAGTCGGCGGACAGTTGCAAATTCCGTTAGCGCTTCGGCTTTGCGGCCTAATTGCGTCAGGATTTGTGCGCGCAAATAGTGAACGCTGGCGCTTTTCGGATCGATGGCGCCAGCCGAATCCAGTGCCTTGAGGGCCTCGGCATAACGCTTCTCCGCTTTGTCGATCTTCGCCAGCCCGAACCAGGATGTTCCAATCTGCGAATTGCGGTGCAGGGCCTGCTCGAAATAGCGCCGCGCCTCAATATTCTGTTCCGATGCCAGGCACAGGGTTCCAAGTTCGTCGTAGTTGTAAGCCACGTCCGGTTCAACGGCGATGTCTCTGAGAAATTCTTCCTTGGCTTGGTCCAAGTCGTGCTTGCGTTTATAAATGATGCCGATATTGTAATGAACCATCGGCAACTTCGCGTCGGCCTGCGCAGCCTGTTCCAGCTCCGCCAGCGCCTTGTCGTCGTCGCCGCGATTCAAGTACGCTTTGCCCAGCAGCAGATGCAGCGCGGGCGAATTCTGACCCACTTCGAGTAACCGCGCCAGCGCCCGTTCTTCCAGATCGTGCCGATCGGCGTTGCCGGCCGCGACAGAAAGCACGTAGAGATAGCTCAAATCGCCGTTCAACGAAGGCCACAACGGCTCCAGCGCAGCGGCCGCATCGGCATAGCGTTCGTCGAACATATAGCACAGGCCCACCAGATGCCGGGCTTGCTCAGAATCCGGCTGATCCCGCAGCACGGATTCGAACGGAGCGATCGCTTTGTGATACTCGCCTTCGCGATAGTAGACCAAGCCGATATCGAGACGGATTCCAGGAATTTGCGGAGCCAGCTTCTCGGCGGCGTGGAGTTCATCGAGCGCGCGCCTCCATTTTTGCTGGCGCATGTAGATTACGCCGAGATTGGCGTGCGCGCCCACATCGCCCGGCGCCATCGCCACGATTTCTAGAAAGTTCTTCTCAGCCTCAGCCCACTGGCCGCGGTGCATGGCCGCTTCGCCCGCTTCAAAAGTTTGGCGGCGTCGAGCTTCGGGATCCGTAGTCTGCGCGGCCAGAGCGCCGATGGCGCAGATTGCCGCCGCAATCGTTCGAGTTCCGGATGCGAGCTTCAACTTAAGATGTTAGCGCCGTGGCAAGGTACTTGATAGAATCCTCCCTATGAAGACAATTGCTGGAACCGCGATCGCGGTTTTTCTCCTATTCGCCGTTGCGCCCTCGCGGAGCGTGGTAGCCCAGGATGCGAAGAAGACGAAGGCTCCGGACGCGGGCGCCATCGAGCGCGGTAGATACATTGTCGAATCAGTGGCGATGTGCGGCCGCTGCCACACGCCGTGGAACCAGAACGGGGAAGGCGAGAGTAGAAACAAGCTGCTGGGTGGGCCCACGCAGATAAAGGCGACCTATGATGTGCCGAAATGGGCGGTCGTGGAACCGCGGCTGGCCGGCCGTCCCCCGGGCACCGATGAAGAGTTCGTCCGCCTGCTCATGACGGGAATCTCCCGCACTGGCGCTCGCCCCGACCCTCCCATGCCGCCCTTTCGGATGACGCGCCCGGATGCCGAAGCGGTTCTCGCGTATTTGAAATCGCTCAAGCAATAAATTGACGATGATCAGCGGCTAGCGCGAATATCTTTGAGCAATCGGAAGAGATGATATGGATCGCTCGGTAACGGACTGAAGCCGAAATGTTCGTAAAACGCCCTTGCCGCGTCATCTTTGGCGTGAACGGCGAACGCACGAATCCCGGCGATATCCGCAGCCTGCAGCGAGCGCTGCATCGCGTCCTTGAGCAGCCCGGCGCCGAGGCCGTTGCCCTGCCAGGATGTCGCAATAGCCAGCCGAGCCAGCAGCATGATGGGAACGGGGTGACGGGCAAGGCCTTTAACCATTCGCGCGGATGCAGCGGCATATTCAACCTGACCGACCACCAGCGTATAGTAGCCAACCACAGTTTCACCGGCGATGGCAATGTAGGTTTGAGAAGCTTCCGCTTGTTGGTTCTGGAACGCATATCGAACGAGAAACCGGTTGAGAGCCTCACTCCCGCAATCGAATTCATCCACGATGTGGCTGCGTTGCAGCTTTTCAATCCGGAGGGGTGTCACTAGACACCGCCACGCTCGAATACACTCGGCTCCTTCATGAGCCTCGCCAACCGTCGAGAGGGGCGGGGAGGCGCGGCCAGAGCCGCGTGAAAGGCTTTCCATCGCTCAGCGCTCAAGCCAAAATGTTGTCGATCGGGCAAAATTTCTTCCACGCGCGCCAGCGCACTTTCCAGCACAAACTCGCTCACGGACCGGTGAGCAGCTAAGGCAGCGGTTTGCAGCTTACGTTTCGCCGATGGCGTCAATCTGAGGTCGAGCTTCTCGTTCCGTGTTTCGGTCTGCGACATGGTCGTATTACTAATCCTAGCACGGATGCCTGACAATGTCATGACGCTCGGGCCGGAATCTGTTGAGAGCTTGTGTGGTGCTGGAGGAGAGGGTCGTTCTTTGTCTGCGAGAATGTGGTCCGTAAGTTATAGATTCCACAATGCCGAGCATGCCATTTTTGCCACGCTTGCCAGGATTCATTGCCCGATATTGCCCGACGGCACGAACTCAGAATCGTTGGTCGGAACCAAAAAGTCGGGCTGGTCTGAAGCGATCATCTTAATCGAGAATGAGTGCGGTTCTCAACACATCAAACAGTATGATCTGATCCTGTTTGAAGTAAAAATCCTCAGCCTTGCCAGGATACGCTCGGTCTAGCTGGGACCGGCGGAGTGCCTCCTCGACGTAGAGGACATGCGAGACGCGCTGTTCTTCCGGCAGGTCGTAGCGGGAGAGCGCGGCAAGCTTTTCCTGCATTGCAATAAGCGAGCCCAAAAGCTGCGCGTTGTCCTGCCCGATCGCACCTTTGGAGAGGTCGCATAGCAAAATCTTCCCTTCATCCATGAGGGATCGAAAACGGAATGTGGAATGTGCGGGACCGATCACGGCACGCATCCGCGCGTCGGTCAGAAACGGTCGGCATTTGTTGAGGACGGGGGAGATCGCTTCTTCCCGAAATGAGTTTGTCCATTTGGTATAGGTGTTCTCGAAGAAATCCCGGACGGCGGGATTGAGTTCGATCATCCGGCGTGGCCCACTTCGATCATCTAATTTGGCCCACCTGAG
>OCTA010005550.1_pt1 | contig 10884 bp, 10 predicted proteins | sample 1538991 | NCBI WGS metagenome assembly OCTA01 (sample SAMEA3539302, study PRJEB22396) | soil metagenome | biome: tundra; feature: field; material: soil | place: USA | collected 2010-05 | depth 0.15 m | reverse complement strand
TTCTTTAGGGCATCTTTGATGCGGTCGGTCAACATATCCACAAAGCGCTCCGGTACGAACCCGTTCATGCGGCTGGTCACTTCGCCGTGGCGGTCCAGGACGATGGTGGTGGGCATCGACGTGATCGCCAGCACCCGCGAAAGCCCGTCTTCAAAATAGACCTGCCGCTGCTCCCAGTGGTTCTCCTTCAGGAAGGGCGCCACCAGTTCGCGCTCGTCGTCGGTGTTGACGGAGAGAAACACCACGTCCGGCGAATCGTGGAAGCGTTGCTTCACCTCCTCATAGAGCGGGTGCTGGACGCGGCACGGGCCGCACCATGTCGCCCAGAAGTCGAAGACCACGGCCTTGCCCTTCAACGAAGCGAGAGGCAGCTTGGCGCCATCCACGCCCGAGATCGTAAACTCCAGGACGTTGCTGGCTTGGGCGTTGGGATCGTTCTGGCGCAGGCGCAGGCGGCGGGCCGCCAGCAACCCGGTGGTGCGGTCGTAGGCTTCCAGGACGATGTCGCCCAAGCCCTTCTCCGAGCCGTAGATTTTGCGATAGACGTCGCCCAGTTGCGCGCGGTCCTTGGCCCGGTCGGCGTCCGTGTTGCGGCCATCGGGAATGGTGAAGGCATCGGCATAAGGGGCGAGCGCATCCTTTTCCTGACTCGCGCGGACCAGCCAGCGGCCGATCTCGCGCGCGGCCTCGGCCGTGGGATAGATGTCGTAACCGCGGCGGGCCAGCGCGATGGCCTCGTCGATCCTGCCCAGATTGCCGGTGGCGCGCGCTTCGCAGGCCAGCACGCGCCCCAATCCTTTATCCACTTCTTCCTGCCACTGAGCCTCGCTGAAATGGCCCGGGGGAGGCTGGCTGCGTGTCTGGCGCAGCAGTTCTTCATACTGCCTGGCGTACTTCAGCGCGCGTTCCGAGGCGTTGCCGGCGCCGGATACCAGCAGGGCGCGGATGACCTTATCCAGAATCTGGGCGTCGGACGGTTCGCGCGCCAGCACCCGCTCGCCGTACTCGATCACGCGCTTATCGTCCTTGGCTTCGATGGCCGCCTTGACCAGCGCCCGCTCGATTTCGTTGCGGCGCGTGGTATTCGGATATTTCGCGAGATGCTTTTCCAGCGCGCGCACAAAATCGACCGGGCTGTTGCCGGCCTCCGACAATGCCTGGCTTAGCTGCTGAGCTTCGTCGGCGGCAGGATCGGAAGCGGGCGCCTTGGCGGGGGCATTCTGCGTCCAACCCGGCTGCGCCCAACCCAGCATCCCGAAGAAGAGAGCCGCACAGAGGAGTCTCATTTCGGCGGGATGGCCGCGCACGGCGCTGCCCCACATCTAAACTGGTCGGCCAAGCCGGCCGCGCGCATGCGGGCCTGATGCATGTAGCTCTCGTTTTTGGCAATGCGGTCGAGCAGCGGCAGATACTGCGCGGTGTCCACTACGCGCTTATGGTCGTAGGCCGATTCCAGCAGGAGCAACGCCTTCATCACGCCCAGCCGGTCGTACTTCGCGGAGACTTCCAGGTTGGTGAGGAGTTGCTCGGACTCGCTGATGCGCTCGAAACAGTCGGCCAGGGCCTGCGCCGCGGGGTCCTCGGAGAAATTGAATTTGACCTCGTTTTTCCGGGCGCCATCCACGAAGCGGAACGTCTTGTTCCCCATGAACGCCACCTTCAAAGGCGATTCCAGCGGGTGGTCGAAATAGCCGAGCTTGGCGGCCAAGTCGAACATCCCGGCGACATCCGGCTCGCTCAACTGAAAGCGCACGGGGTTGTCGTCCTTCTCATCTTCCCGGTAGTCGCCCGCGCCGGTCTTGTCGAGATTGATCGCCACGTAGGCCGGCGTGCTGCCGGGGAACGACTTGGAGAAGTAGAGACGCGGCACATCGGCTGCGTGGGCCGCCGCCAGAGACACGCACCAGACCAGCGCCAGGCGCCATTTCATTTTGCGAAAACCCCTTGCAACCGGGCGCGTGTGACGGCGTGCGTCGCGTGGCAAATGGCCACCGCCAGCGCATCGCAGGCATCCTCGGATTCGATCATGGAATCCAACCCGAGCAGAGACTGCACCATCACCTGGACCTGCCGTTTGCCCGCCTGCCCATAGCCCACCACGCTGATCTTGATTTCCAGCGGCGAATATTCGCCCAACTCCAACCCGGCCTCCGCGATGGCCAGCAGGGCGACCCCGCGCACGTGCGCCAATTTCAAAGCGGTCCTGACGTTGGCCGCGTAAAACACCTGCTCGACGGCGGCGGCCGCGGGGGCATGCCGCCGGATCACCTCGCGCAGCCCGCGCGCAATTTCATGGAGGCGCACCTCGAACGGATCCCGGACGTTGGTCGCGATCACGCCGGAGGCGATCAGCTTGTGGCCGCCGCCGTCGGATTCAATGACGCCATAGCCGGTCCGCCGCGTACCGCAATCGACCCCCAGCACCAGCACTTTATTGGGCCAACGCCTCCAACTCCTTTTCGTCGATATCGAAGTTGGAATACACGTTCTGCACGTCCTCGTGGTCTTCAAGCGCCTCGCTGAGCCGCAGCATGGCGCCCGCGTTCTTGCCCTCCAGATGCACCAGGTTTTTCGGAAGCATGGCGACTTCGCCCGATTCCGTGGGGATTTTGGCCTTATGGAGGGCCTCCGTCACGGCTTCGTGAGCTTCGGGCGGCGAGACGACTTCCCAATGGTCGCCGTCATCGCGCAGGTCGTCGGCGCCGGCGTCCAGCACAATGTTCATGAGTTGTTCTTCGCTGGCCTTGTCGCGCGGCACGAAAACGTGGCTCTTGCGCTCGAACATCCAGGCTACGCTGCCCAGCTCTCCGAGATTGCCGCCATTCTTGGAAAAGCAATGGCGGATTTCGCTGACCGTGCGGTTGCGATTATCGGTGGCAACCTTGACCAGCACGGCTGCGCCGCCCGGCCCATAACCTTCGAACATGACTTCGTCGATCTGGCCTCCCTCCAACTCGCCGGTGCCGCGCATGATGGCCTTCTTGATGTTATCGGCGGGCATGCTGACGGATTTGGCGGCCAGGATGGCGGTGCGGAGGCGGGGATTGGCATCCGGATCGCCCCCGTTGCGGGCGGCGATGGAAATTTCCTTGATGACGCGCGTAAACGTTTTTCCGCGCTTGGCGTCCAGTGCGGCCTTCTTGTGCTTGATGGTCGCCCACTTCGAATGACCTGACATGGCGAAACCTCTTCGTGGGGCCCGGCCTGCGGGGCCGGGTAGCTAGCTTGTATGAATTCGACAACTGAAGCATAACAGAGTGAGTGGAGTGGCGACAACCGGGGCGAGTGGGAGCGGGGCGGCGTGGGGATCGGGTGGTTGGGGGTTGTGTGGGCTTGTACGGTTTTGTGCGTGTATCGCGGGCTGGCGGGGCGGTGCCGAGTTGGGCGGCGCGCAGAGCTACGGCTCCTTGCCCGGAGCCCGCTGTGGGCTGCATTCCTCCCGGAACTCGTAGGCAAGGAAATGGCACGCAGCCGCCCTAAGGTCGGCATCGCCCAGGGCTGCGAGACGTGCGACCTGTTTCGTACAGTCGGTCTTGGAGAGCGGCGAGCACGCTTCGCCTGCCATGCCAAAAAAGCTCGCCGCAAATTCTTTCTCGGTCGCTCCATTGGCGCGCGGGCTGAGTAGCAGCGACGCAAAGCTGGCCTGAGGGTTGAGGCTCGACTGTGCGTCCCACGTTCCGCGGAAAACGTAGCGCAAAACCATGTCGGACACTGGGCGGACGTATTCCTTCTCCTGCCGTATGAACCAGAGTTGAGTGGTGGGGCGGTCCCGGACGGAGGCCTTTTCGTATGATCGCAGCACACAGCCCGGAAAGCCCGATCCCCATAAGAACTTCTTCCCTGGCGAAGGGTGCTCGCCTCGGATTACTGAGTGCGTGACGAATTCTCCTTCGCACCAGTAGATCCGCCTGACCGACTCGGCCGGCCAAGGCAGGCTGTGAACTTTCTGAACGCCAAACGAGCGGACGTTCTGGAGATCGCCGATTACGATATTTGGGAGACCTTTCCCATAGTTCCGCCCAGCCGAGCGGCGCCGGCTGCCATTCCGGAAAGCGCTCCGCTTCTTGGCCGGCACAACGTGCCATGAATACTGCGGCCGCAAGCAGGCCTGTGTAGCGGGTCCGCATGGCCTCGGTGAGACCGTGCCGTTTATGGTTACCAGGCCGGTAGGGTAAGTTTTGCCGTTCAGTGTTGCAGGGCTGGCAGTGTACGTGTTCAAGAGTATGCCCCCCGAGGTGCCAAAACCAATGGTGCTACCGGGCTACCGTCGGCCCAGGTGAGGTGAGCCAGATATCCCTGCGCCGGCCCGCTGTTACGCACGCTTGCCGAAGGCTCACGGTCGTCCACCCTGGGAGTACCCGGGCCCGAATTCATAAAGTTGCGCGTGAGGGCCTGGACGATGCATGGCGACGCTATCCCCACGAACTGACCCGCGCTCGTCAAATGATCAAATATGGTCAAATTGGTTCGCCGCCTGGCTCCGCCTCGAAGCGAATCGCGATTAACCAAACTCCACATACGTAAACACCTCCGGAATATGCGAGTCGTAATGCCCGTGCCGATTCCAGGTCCAACCGGCGCTGGGCTCCAGCTTTCGTCCCGCACGGTCGAACTGCTGGAACCGCGAACAGTCGATGCGCCACACATCCCCGTTGCGCGGCGGCAGCGCGCGCCCACCGGCAAGCCCGCGCAATCCCTCCCACGGCAACGCCAGTTCAACGGTCCAGCCCGGAGGCTCCACATGCACCGCATGCCGCAACCCCGGAAAGTCCCAATCCAGAAAACCCCAGCGTTCGCCGCGCGGATGCACGTGCCCCCCCACCCCATCCAGAACCATGGTTCGCTGCGTCGCGGGATCGAACTCCGGCCTCCCATAATAAGGACTGCCCGGCGCCAGCGCATCCTTCCAAATCCAGAACACCTCGTAGATCGTATTCAGCGCGTTGATCTCGAATTCGTAATACGCGTTCTCACCCGCAATGAAGACTTCCACGTCGTTGTCTTCGTAAATGCGCGAATCGCGCTCGGTCAGATACCCGCGCACCTCCGGCTCTTCAGCCGTGAAACCGAAATACAGACACTCGTCGTCCCACAGCAGCGCCACGCGCGTATCGAACCAGGCCGGTTCGCCGGTAACGATATCGACGAACGGCTCGGACTTACTCGCCATGCGCCAGGATGGTTCGTCCAGCTTGCCGTCGATCCGGATCGGCCCCGCCGCCCGGTAGCACGTGTAATGCGCCAAGTCGTTCTGCATAGCTACTTTCTAACATGTGGCGCACGCACTCCTGCGCAATCGCGATCCTTATTTCGAAGTTATATCATTTCCCAGCCCTTGACGCCCTTGACACCGCCGGCACCGTATTGTAGATTATCTACTACTGTAGATAACCAAGGCTTCCGCATGAGCAAACCAAGCAACCTCATCCAGGGCGCCCTTGACGTCCTGATTCTAAAAACCCTTTCCCTGGAGCCCAAACACGGCTGGGCCATCGCCAAGCGCATCCAGCAGGTCTCGCGAGACGTGCTGCAGATCCCCCAGGGATCGCTCTACCCCGCCCTCCACCGCCTGGAACACCAGGGCTGGATACGCGCGGAATGGCGTGAAACCGAAGCCGGACGGCACGCCAAGTTTTATTCGCTCACCCGCTCCGGGCGCGCCCAGCTTGCGAGCGAACTCGAACACTGGGACCGCCTCTCATCGGCCATCGGGCTGGTGCTGCGGATGGAGTAACAACGTCATGCGCTGGCCCCGAATTCTCTACATGCGTTGCCGGTCGCTGTTCGGCCGCCCCCGCCTCGAAAACGAGCTGTCCGATGAACTCCGCTTCCACCTGCAAGAACAAATCCAGGAGAACCTGGCCGCCGGCATGCCGCCGGACGAAGCCCGCCGCGCCGCCCTCGCAGACATCGGCGGACTCGACCAAGTGAAGGAAGCCTGCCGCGATTCGCGCGGCGTAACGCTCGTCGAGAATGCCTGGCGCGATCTGCGTTACGCCTGGCGCGTGCTGGCGCGCACACCGGCATTTATGGCCGTCGCGATTCTCTCGCTGGCCTTAAGCATTGGCGCGAACACGGCGATATTCTCGTTTCTGAATGCAGTCTTGCTGAAGGCTCTCCCCGTTTCGGAGCCGCACCGTCTGGTCATCGTAGCCCGCCACGTTGACCAATACGGGTGGGACACCAATGTGTTCAACTACCCCATGTACCGCGAATTCGCGCGGCGGATGCGCTCGTTTTCCGGCGCCCTGGCCTACCGCCCGGTACCCATCAACCTGACGGCCGGCAACCAGGCCGAACGCATTCAAGGCGAACTGGTGAGTGGAAGCTATTTCCGTGTGCTCGGCGTGCGTCCCGTTATCGGACGTCTTTTCACCGAGGACGACGACGGCGCCGAAGGCGGTCATGCAGTCTGCGTCATCAGCTACCGTCTCTGGCAGGAGCGCTTCGGCGGAGACCCCCGAGTACTCTCACAGCCGGTCCTCCTCAACGCTCGGCCATTTCAGATCGTGGGCGTCAGCCAACCGGATTTCGAAGGCGCCGCGCTGCAGAGCCGCCATGACATGCAGGTACCCATGTCCATGACGGAGCTGTTCATGGGGGAGAAACGCGATCTAAGCGGCTGGTCCTGGATGCAGATCCTGGGCCGCCTGGCGCCGGGCGTCTCCCACGTTCGGGCCGAGACCGAGTTGCAGGCCGTCGGCAAGCAGTTGGATGCCGCCAAGCTCGCCCCAGGAATCGGCCCCGGCGCCAATCTATGGAAGCTGACGGACGGCAGCCAGGGCGTGGATTGGCAGCGGGAACAGTTACGCGACCCCGTGCTGGTCCTGATGGCGGCGGTAGTGTTGCTCCTGCTGATCGCCTGCGCCAACATGGGCAGCCTGTTGTTGGCCCGCGCGGCCCGCCGGCGTTCGGAGATCGCGCTGCGTCTGGCGCTGGGCGCAGGTCGCGCGCGCATCGTCGGCCAGTTGCTGGCCGAGAGCCTGCTGCTGGCGGGAATCGGCGGCGTGGCGGGCTGGCTGCTCTCGCTGGCCATGACCCGCCTGTTGGCGGCCTGGCTCGCGGCCGGAAGCTCCAGCGTTGTTTTTCGCATTGCCGCCGACGCGCGCGTGCTGGCCTTTACAGTGGCGGTCTCGCTGTTCGCCTGCCTCCTGTACGGCCTGCTCCCGGCGGTGCAGTCGTCGCGCGCTGAATTGCTCGACGCCCTGAAGGGCAGCCCGTCCGGCGTGTTCGCCCGCCCCTGGGCCCGCCGCGCATTGGTCGCCGCGCAGGTGAGCCTCTCGGTGGTCCTGCTTCTCGGCGCGGGCCTGCTGGCGCGCACGCTGCGCAACCTGCAGACTGTGGACCTCGGCTTTCGCACGGATCGCGTCCTGATGCTGACCATCAATCCGGCCATGAGCGGCTACAGCGAGAACGCCGCGCGCACGTTCCTTTCCGATCTGCGCCAGCGCATCGGCCGCCTTCCGGGCGTCGAGTCCGTAACTGCCGCCACCGAGGCCGTGCTGACGGGCGATATGTTCGCGGCCGACGTGCAGGTGCAAGGCCACGCGCCGCACGGCGAAGAGCCGAATCATTTCTTCAACCTGGTCTCGCCGGATTACTTCCGCACTTTGGGAACGCCGCTGCTCCTCGGGCGCGATTTCACCGAAGCCGACCGCAAAGGCTCTTCACCAGTGGCCATCGTCAACCAGCGCTTCGCCGCGCACTACTGGCCTTCCGGCAGCCCTTTGGGCCGGCATTTCCGCTGGGGCGGCGGAATCGATACCGAGATCGTCGGAGTAGTGGCCGACGCCCGATATCAGAATGTGCGTGACGAGGCGCCCGTGACCGCGTACCTGCCGCTCGCCCAGCGTCCTTTCGAACAGGTGACCGTGATGGCGCGTACCGGCGGCAACCCCACGCGCCTTTTACCGCTGGTGCGCGAGCAAGTCCGCGCGCTCGATCCCAAGCTGCCGGTCATTCGCATGACCACACTCGCCGGGCAGCGCGATGCGGACCTCTCGCGCGAGCGCGTGCTAGGGTTCCTTTCGGGCCTGTTTAGCTTGCTGGCTCTGCTGCTGGCGTGCATCGGCATCTATGGCATCACGGCATACTCGGTCGCCGCCCGCACGCACGAAGTCGGAATCCGGCTCGCCATGGGCGCGCGCCCGCGCCACGTGTTGGGATTGTTCGTCCGCGAAGGCGTCCTGCTAATCGCCGTGGGCGTCGCCATCGGTGTGCCCCTCGCTCTGGCCGCCACACGCGTGCTGGCAAGCCTGCTCTACGGATTGCCTCCCCACGACCCGGTCACGTTCGTCGCCTGCACGGCTCTGCTGGCGTTGGCGGGCGCCGCCGCGTCGCTGATTCCGGCCACGCGCGCCGCCGCCCAGGATCCGGCCAGGGCCCTGCGTCACGAATAGCCCGCCTGCCGTTCCTTTGGATCACAACCGCGCGATCGCAACGTCGGTCCGCGAGAAGTCGTTGCCCTTAAAGAGAAGCGGCTCCCCCGAAGTCTTCGCCAGCGCGTATGAAAAACAGTCCCCGAAGTTCAGTGCCGCTGGGTGGCGGCCCTTTCCATAAGTGCTGAATGCATGACGGCCGGCATCCACTTGGTCCGGAGTCACTGCGACAATCTGGATCTCCGCCTTGTACAACAACAAATCCAGTTCTCGGCCGCCGATGTCACCGTAGCGCGCCTCAGCGACGATTGCCGTTTCGAGGACCGAGGCCGCTGAGATCAGGCGAACTGGATCGGCGTCCATCGCAGCTTCGAACAGTTCCGCCTCTTGCTCATTGGCCAGGATAGCGACAAGTACCGACGTATCGATCACCATCAGCGTGGCAGTCCGTGCTCGTCGTAGCCAAGAATCTCATCGGCGCTGCGGTGGTCCAAGACCGGATAGCGGGCGCACCTCTCGCGAATGGTTCGGAGTTCGTCGCGCAGGCGTGGCGTTCGGGACTTTCCGCGCTGGCGGACCAACCGCTCCCGAAGAGCGTTGATCACGGCTTCAGTCAGGCTCTCCCCAGTCGTTTGAGCTAGTTCTCGCGCCAGCCGGTCTGCTTCGGGATGCTTGATGCTCAGGGCCATATAGGCTGCCTTTCTATATCATCAGATAGATTATATATGATTTGCCGATGACACGTCTTCCCTTCCCGTATCTCACTGAAAACAAGCCCTGCCAGGATGCCGTCTCCTCAATCACCCCCACCGGCGTGCTAAGCCTCAGATTGGGCTCCCCGCACTCGCCGAGAGGTGTTCTGCCTGGGTGCCTGCCTGATCTTTGACAATCCGCCGCCCGCCGGGCACACCAAAAATGATCGTCGCTCCGCCCCCAAAATTGGCTTTGTTCGTTCATTTTTCATGCGACTCCCCAAGCCGGGATCCATGCACAAAAGCGCACACCCCTGCACAATCCAACCGCAAGGATTACGAAGCGAACCCAATTCGTGCCTTATTTGCAACAAACTCCGCCAGAACGTCATAAGAACGCATACACTCCCGAAGAAGGGTCGCCGCGTCGCCCCCTCGCCGTGTCGCCCGCTCTAACATCGACGCCTTGTGTCGATGTTGGCGCGCTCCGCGCGCCCTGGCGAGCGCAACTCGCCTTCCGGGGATTACAATGCCGGTTGGAGGAACGCATGTTCACCGCAACCGCCGATCTGATTCTCCCCAGTACCACCACCGGATCCTTTCCCCGCCCGCGCTGGTTCGACGTCAGTATGTGGGGCCGCCCGCTGGACACCTGCATGCTCGACGTCCGCTTTCGCGAAAAATTCCAGGATGCCATGGCCGTGCTCATCAGCGACCAGGAACGCGCCGGGCTGGATATCCTCACGCACGGCGACCTGCACGTCGACGAAGACATGGCGGGCCGCGCGTGGCACCACTACCCGCTGCAGCGCTGGGCCGGCTTCGAGGGCGACCACCTGCAGCCGGAAGAGACCACCGCGCCGTGGCTTCACTATCCGCCCGGAACGCTGCTGAATGAAATCTACACCGGTTGGCGCTGGCCGCATGTCACCGGCAAAATCGAGCACCGGCCGCTCGACTATCCCAAGCTATGGCGCCTGGCGCAAGCCAAGACGCGCAAGCCGGTCAAATTCGGCACCTGCTGCTCCCAGGTGATGGCGCTTTTCCTGGATATCCACACGCCCCACTACAAAGACAAGCGCCAAGTGATCTGGGACATGGCGGAGGCCATGAACAAGGAGTTGCTGGCGTTGCGCGACGCCGGCTGCCGCTGCATACAGATCGAGGAGCCCACCTTCCACTTCATGGCGAACACTTATGGCAAGGACCACGAGGAAGTGAAGTTCATGGTCGATGCGTTCAACCGCGAGGTCCAGGGACTCGACGACGTGGAACTGTGGATCCACACCTGCTGGGGCAACCCGAATATGCAGCGCGTGATGGAGGACACCGGCTACGCCAACTCGCTCGAAATCTATCTGGAGCGCTGCCGCGGCGATGTCTGGACGCTGGAGATGAAGGATCGCAACCAGCAGGATATCGAGTTGTTCGAGCCCTTCAAGAACGATCTGAAGAAGAAGATCTGCATCGGCGTCGTGAGCCATCGCGTCTTGCAGGCCGACCGGCCCGAAGATGTGGCGGGCGAGATCCGCAAAGCGCTGCGCTACATACCGCCCGAGCGCCTGATCGTATCGAGCGACTGCGGCTTCGGCCGGCAAGGCTGCAATCGCGAGATCGCCTTCTACAAGGCCAGCGCCATCGCCCAGGGAGCCAACATCGTGCGGCGCGAGTTAGGTCTGCCTGCCACATACGTGCCCGCTACCGATCCTATATTGCAGATCGACGTAGTGCCCGGGCGTTGAATTGGAGGGCGGGCTTGAGCCCGGCCCTGGGCATTTAAGATAGACAAATAATGTGAGAAATTTTATGGGAAG